>Ga0315295_10000136_pt1 | contig 61309 bp, 50 predicted proteins | sample YL17G14_0_MG_FD_204453 | JGI IMG/M metagenome (GOLD analysis project Ga0315295, IMG submission 204453) | Sediment microbial communities from Yellowstone Lake, YNP, Wyoming, USA - YL17G14_0 | ecosystem: Environmental > Aquatic > Freshwater > Lake > Sediment | place: USA: Wyoming | collected... | reverse complement strand
AACTGAACCGTGGATAAGAGAGAAACTCCTTTTCGGGTGGGACGCACCCGTTGGGGCGTAACGTGGCCGGTTGCGGCGAGCGTGCCCCAAGAAGCCGCTGGGCTTTAGCCCATGCGGAGCGTCACAATCGTGCCCCCGTCCGGCTACACCGGGAAGCTCTCGCTGCCGCGGGACCTGTGGGTGGCGATCCCCGGCGTGGGGGCCAACCGGATCAACACGGCCCACTTCTTCGGCGAGGGCGCTGTGCCCGGGTCGGGCCCGGGGCTGGCGGTCCAGACGGTCCGAGACAACTTCGGGCTGGACGTGGATGGGTACGCCCGGCTCAGCTTCGACGGAATCATCCAGTCCGTCGACGCGCTGGGCGGGGTGGTCATCGAACTGCCCACGGCGATGTCCGGCTATGCCGCCGGGGAGCACCGGCTGGATGGCACGCAGGCGCTGGCCTTCCTTCGCGACCGGGCCGGTTCGGATGACTTCTTCCGCATGCAGCGCGGCCAGTTGTTCTTCAAGGCGCTCCTGCGCCAGACGGCGAATCCCATGCATTGGTCCCGCATTCCGCTGGCAGCCGTTGCGCTCCTGCGTTCGCTGGACACCAACCTGCCTGCCTGGGAATGGCCGCGCCTCCTCTTCGCCTTGCTCCGTAATGGCCCGGATGGGATCGATGCACGCACGATGACGCGCGAGATGGTCCTGCCGTTCACCACGGATCAGGGCGCGCAGGTGCTGGGGCCGAACTGGGAGCGGATCAACCCGGTCCTGCTCGAGATGTTCGGGCAATGACGTGATCGGCCCGCGTCCCGCTGCCCGGGGCCAGGCGAGGCCCTCAGGCGTGGCCTAGCGCAGCCTGAGGGGCGCGGCTGCCGACGTTGTGGGGGCCGATGTCCCAGGATGGTGAAACGAGCACACGGGCTGGTAGCCGCCGGCTTCAGCTTGCGTCTGCTGAGGGGCCAAGTGGGACCGACCGCGGCTGGGGCACGGCCAAAACGTAGTGGCTAGGCGCGTCGTGCCGCAGGATGTTCCAGGATCGTCAAACGAGCACGCGGGCTGGTAACCGCAGGCTTCAGCTTGCGTCCAGCGAGCGCGAGGGTGGAACCGATCGCCGTGGGGAAGCAGCCTGAGGGCTGCGGCTACGTGCGCCGTGCATACGTAAGCCTGCTACCTGCCAGGGCGGTCGCATCGCCTTGGACCGGATCTTGATCTGCGGGACTCCCGCTCTGGCCACAGGTGCTCCCGGGCGCTGCATGACCGGCGCTGCCACGCACGGGTACAAGAACCAGCGCACTCGGCGTTCACGTACAGCCTTGCTGTCGCCTGGAGGCGGTGGGCCAGGTACGCGCATCGGCAGCTGGGGCCGACGCTTGCGGGGATAGGCGTCCTGCTGAGGCGCGATACGTTTACAGCCTGTTTGCCCGTAGTTCGTATGCGTTTGGCCTGCGTGGCACATGCTGGCGTCAGGCAGGAGGTGCCCGATGATGCGATGGACAAGAATCCCTGCGGTCTTCATGCTGGCTGCCTGCGTGCTCAGCGCGTGCACGACCCGTAGTGCGACCGGCCAGCCGACGGAGCCAACCCCCGAGGCCACGACGTCGGGGCCGACGGCGGGATCGATCGAGTTCCACGGAGTCGCGCGAACGTATGCACTGTACGTCCCGGCCTCACTGCAATCCGGGGTGCCGGCGCCGCTGGTCGTGGCGCTCCACGGGGGCGGTGGGAATGCCGCAAACCTGGAGCGCACCGTCCGGCTCGATGCCATCGCCGAGCGTGAGGGCTTCCTGGTCGTCTACCCGGACGGGAGTGGACGGCTGGACGAGATCTTGCTGACATGGAATGCCGGCAACTGCTGCGGGTACGCGCTGGACGAGCAGGTGGATGACATCGGTTTCATCGGTGCGCTGGTCGCGCAGCTTTCGGACATGTACGCGATTGACCCGCGGCGAGTGTATGCCACCGGGATGTCGAACGGCGGCATGATGTCGTATCGGCTGGCATGCGAGGCGGCGGACCTGTTCGCCGCCGTTGCGCCTGTCGCCGGGGCCCTGAACGTCGCCGACTGTGAGCCGGCCGAGCCTGTGTCCGTTCTGGCGATCCACGGCACCGCCGACCAGCACGTTCTGTTCGAAGGAGGTCCGCCGAACGTCAAGGCCGACGTACACGAGCGGGTAGACCGCTCGGTCCACTACGCCATGACCTTCTGGGCCGCGCGCGACGGCTGCGGCCTCGAGCCGTAGGTCGAGCGGGGCGGTACGGTCATCCAGGAGAGCTACAGTGGCTGCCAGCCTGGATTGAGTGTCGAGTTGCTTGCGGTGGAGGGTGGCGGGCACGCCTGGCCGGGAGCCGTCAAGTTCACGGCACAGGGAGATGAGCCGTCACCGGACCTGAATGCAAGCGAGGCGATGTGGGCCTTCTTCGAGGCCCATCCGAAGCCCTGACCTGTGCTCCGAGGAGTTGCCTGTCCGATCGTCTCGCCCGCACGCCGCGCGGGCGATTACCGCATCAAGCGGACGCCGACAAGGGCACCTCGCCTGGGGAACGACGGCGGCATGGAACCCCGGGGGTGACGAGAGTGCCTCCGTCACGGTGAGGCGCCCACCGAATGGGGATCAAGGCCGATCGCTGCCTGTTGGTCGGAAGTGGAGCCCGATTCCGGATCCCGACGATCCGGGCAGCAGGGTCCCGACGCAGGAGGACTGGGCGCGTGACCCCTGGAATGGACGGGGTGCCCAGTCCAAACGGCACATTGCCGCGCAGCCCGCCGCCCACGTAGAATCCCTTGGACGCAGCGGTGAGACACTTCGGCGGGGAGGCTGAGTTGAGCTTCAGGCGACGGGTGGCGAGTGTGTCGGGTGCACTGGTGTTACTTTCGTTGATCGGGTCCATGTTGGCCTGCCAGCCAGTAGGGGCGCTGCTGGCCACGCCCACGCTAACGCCGACCGAGACGCCGACGCCGACGCTCACGCCCACGCACACGGCGACGCCGACCATCACGCAAACCCCGACGATCACCCCCACGGCGACCATGACCCCGTCGCCAACCATCACCGAGACGCCTACCGTGACGCTCACGCCAACGTTCCACTTCCCCGACGTGAGCGTCAACGAGCAGGCGCACTGCCGCTACGGACCGAACAAGGCCTACCTGCACGCCGGGGATCTGTACGAGGGCGACCACGGCCTGCTCTGGAACCGCAACTATGATGGCTCGTGGCTGTGGGTTCGGTTCGACAAGCTCTGGTATGCCTGCTGGGTATCGGCCTCCGTCGTGACGGTTGAAGGGGACATCTTCTCCGTGGTCACGTACATGAACCAGCTGCCGACCTCCACCCTGTACGGACCGCCGGAGTGGGTGAAGGCCGAGCGGCAGGGCGATGAGGTCGTCGTCACCTGGGCCAAAGTCAACATGACTGAGGACGACGATCGCGGCTACTTCCTGAAGGTAAGCGTCTGCCAGAACGGTTATCGGATCGACGCGTTGGCCGCCACGATGGGCACCAGCTACACTTTCCTGGACCAGGCGGGGTGCGACGGCGACTCCGGAGGGCAGGTGTACACCGTCGAGAAGCATGGCTACACCGGGCCGGCGGAGATCCCCTGGCCTTAGAGGGCCGGGTGCTGAGTATGATTCCTGTGCCCGGAGGGAGATTCTGCGTTGAGAGCCATGGTGCAGACTCAAGGAAGCCCGGGAAGGCGTTGGCCAAGGGGGATGTCAGGGGCCCGCGGCTTTCCTGGGCACCCCTGATCGTCGGCCGGCATGGAGCGCTGCGGCCTACGTTGACGTCCTCATCCATCATCCGGTGCTCGCTCGCCCCGCTCGGAAACCAAGGCGGGGCGAGTGGATTCGGCGGCTTGGGAGCCTCGGCTTGACACGTCCCTTCGCTGCGGTACAATGGCCGTCGCTGGCCCACTAGCTCAATTGGCAGAGCAGCTGACTCTTAATCAGTTGGTTGAGGGTTCGAGTCCCCCGTGGGTCACCAGGCCAGCGGGTCCCAGAAGGGACCCGTTCTGCTTGTGCCTTGCCGTCGGCCGCTGGATGTCCATGACCGGTTCCTCCCTCGTATCAACATCGTCGCTTGCGCGGGCCCAGGGCGAATGGAGGTGGGGCGCGGCTGACTTGGACCGATAGACCCAATGGAGACAATCCGTCGGCGGTTTCTGGGGCGCGAAGCGGAGGCGAGGCCCAATTCCCGGAGGGATTTCGAGGCCGCTCACGCAACCCAGGAAGACGGGCAAGGTACCAACACTATCTGGCGACATCAACGGGATGCTCTCCACCAAACGCCGCCCTGCGGATGCTCCCCTGAATGCGCAGTCCTTCACAGGATCTCCACAACTCCCTCATCTACTTCTAATCGTGCAAGGCTATACTCTGAGGCTCGAGAGAAGACCTCCGTGATGCGCGGATGGAACCGAGGACTCGCCGGTCGCGGGATCCGGAGGATCGCAAACGAGGCATGGAGAGGAAGGTAGGCAGAACGATGTCTGGGAAAAGGATCTTCACGGTTGTTGTGATCGTACTTCTGGTGCTCGCGATCCTGGCTGCAGGCGGCAACGCCTTGTTTCGCCTCGGCTATGCCAACGGCGTGTCGGCCGCGGCGGGCATTCCCGAGGCCGGTCGGTTGAATTGCCTCCACGGAGGTCCCTTCATGCCTGGGTTTGGGTGGGACGGCATGCACGAATTCGGGCGCGGCGGCGGTCTCCTCTTCCGGTCCCACATGCCGTTCATGGGCTTCGGTGCAGGCGGGTGGCTCTTCGGGCTGCTGATGCTCACAGGCGTCGTGGCCCTGGTCGTAATCGCGGTCAACGGTCTGCGATCGAAGCGTGGTGCGGAGCTGCCGCCGATGCCGAGTCAGCCCGCAGAGGCTCCTGTGAAGCAGGCGCCTGCTCGAACCCCTCGCGGAGGGAAGAAGGCGCGATCCGCGTAGGCATCAACCCGCAGGGCAAGTGGAGTAGGTAGAGCCGGGCCACACTTCCGGTCTCCCTTCCACTCAACTGCCAAAACGCCCGGGCGAGGTAGGCACTCAGCCTTACTCCGTCCGGGCTTTGGTTTCTCCTTCTGAAGAGCGACCAGCCGAGAATGCCCGGCAGAGTCTGAGGGAACTGGATTCGCGCGAGGCGCGCTGCGCCGACGGTTGTTGGTTGAGACTCGCTCCAGGGCCGGCAGGCTGAGGCGCTCCTGCTGGCCCGCCGGCTCCATTGGCAGTGCAGCTGACTCTCAGTAGGTTGGGTGAGGGTTCGAGTCCCCCGTGGGTCCCCATCGCAGACGCCCGAGAGGGCGTCCCTTCGTCTTCCGTGCACGCCGGCCAGGAAGCCACACCGAGGAGTGCGCCGCTAACGCGCGTCCTCGCCGACACCGTTGTGCCCAGTGCGCGGCACGACCGTTTCGAATAGAATCCTTCGCAAGCGAAGGGCGCGGCCCCTGTTGGGCCGCCCGGCTCGGGTCTAGCCCGCCGCCTCGAAAGGATTTCGCCCATGACGACGGTTGCGCTGGAGAAACCCCGCTACGCCATCAAGGCCCCGTCGAACCTGTCGCCGCGCATCGCATGGCTGCGCGACTACTACTTCCAGGGCGTCGGGCGCGCCTGGAACAACGAGTACACCTCGTGGACGACGGGCACACCGTGGGATTTCCAGTACGACGAGCTGACCTTCTACATCGTCCCCGAAACGTATGCCTTCCTGCAGACGTTCCGCTCCGCCTTCCAGCAGGTTGCCCGCCCCGTGGCGCTGCACCCGGAATTCTGGAGCTGGACGCTGCCCGAGCGGCGGGCCTGGTTCAACCGCGAGGTGATGATCCGGCACCTGCCGCGTGAGGTCCTGCCCGGTGATCTGCTGGCCGGGGGACGGTTCAACATCCAGACCTCCGCCTGTCTGACGCGGGCTGAAACGCGAGAGCGCGACCGATTGGTCTACGGGCCGCAGGGCAGCCGTGCGGCGATGCTGTGGTTTCACAACCACGGCTACGGAAACGCCGGGGCCACCTCCGGCCACGTGATCCCCGATTACGGCCGGATCATCCGTGAGGGCTGGAAGGCAGTGCATGCCGAGCTTGAGGCAGCGCTGGCAGCGCTGCCTGAGGCGGAACGCCGCGGCCCGCGTGGCGGGCAGCTGCGGGCGATGATGACCGCCGCCACGATGGCGCGCGATCTGGCTGCCGAGTACAGCCGTGAGTGCTCCAGGCTGGCGGGGGAGGAATCGGATCTGGAGCGCCGGGCCGAGCTCGAGCAGATGGCCGACAACCTGCGCCGCGTCCCCTGGGAGCCGGCGCGAACCTTCTGGGAGGCCGTCCAGTCGCTGTGGTTGACGCACATGCTAGTGATGGCTGACGAGAACTACCCGGGACCAGGCGACTCCTTCGGCCGCATCGATCAGTACTTGCTCCCGGCGTGGGAGACCTCGATCGGCGAAGGCATGGATCCCGATTCCGGCAAGGAGATCCTCAAGTGCTTCTGGCTACACTGCAACACCGCCTATGACGGGATGATCCGCACCGGCGGCAACCAGGGCATCACCGCTGGGTATGGCCAGCTGCTGACGCTATCCGGTCTCGGGCCTTCCGGCCGCGACATGTCCAACGACCTGACCTACGTCCTCCTCGACGTGATCGACGAGATGTCGCCGATCCTCGAACCCAAGCCGAACGTCCGCCTGCACCGCGGGACGCCCGAACGGCTGCTCGATCGGGTCGTCGAGATGATCGCCTCGAGCCAGGGCTCGCCCTTCCTGCTCAACTTCGACGAGCGCTCGATGGCGGGGATGATGCTGCAGGCCAGGCGCTCCGGCGTGACCGAATTGATCCACGAGGGGAACGTGTTCGACTATGCGCCCGTCGGCTGCCTGGAGAACACAATGGTTGGCAACGACCGGTCGGGGACGGTCGACGCCAACCTGAACCTGCTGAAGGCCGTCGAGCTGGCGCTGACGGGTGGATACGACCTGATCCCGTTCCACGACGAGATGACGGGGAAGACCGAGCCTGCCCGCCGCTGGGGCGCCGATACCGGCGACGCGACGAAGTTCCAGACCTGGGATCAGTTCTGGCAGGCCTATGCCGAGCAGACGCGGTCGATCATTCGCCGGATCGTTGACCTGTATGAACGGTCGGAGAGCATCCGCGCCCGCTTCGCCCCGACGCCCTACGTTTCGTGCCTGATCCGCGGCTGCGCCCAGAAGGGACTGGACATCACGCAGGGCGGCGCGGAGCTGGGGTACGTGACGATCGAGGCCGTCACCTATGCTACGACGGTCGATTCGCTCCTGGCGGTCAAGTACCTGGTCTTCGACGAGAAGGCCTGCACCATGACCGAGTTGATCCAGGCGCTCAAGGTCAACTGGGTCGGCCACGAAGTGCTTCAGGCGCGGGCGCTGCACAAGGCACCCAAGTACGGCCGTGATGACGATGCCGCCGATGCGCTGGCGCGGCAGGTGATGGAGCTGTGGACGGACGAGACCTGGGCCTATCACACGCGGTCGACTGGCCGGCAGTATCGTCCCGGCATGCTGAGCTGGAACTACTGGGTATCGGACGGATTCATCATGGCCGCCAGCCCGGACGGGCGTCCCAAGGGCAAGTTCCTGTCGAACGCGCTGTGCCCGTCGAACGGAGCCGACATCCACGGCCCGACGGCGAACGCCAACTCGGTCGGCAAGGCGCTCGGCGGGAAGGCGGCCGACGGGCGGGGCGACTGGGATGGCTACCTCAATCTGCTGCCCAATGGGGGCAGCCACACGATGACGTTCAACCCGTCGATTCTTCGCGACGAGGAGCACCGCCGAAAGTTCAGGGCCTTCCTGCGCGGCTACGTCGAGAACGGCGGCAGCGCGCTGCAGGTCAACCTGGTCGACGCCAGTATGCTGCGCGACGCGCAGCAGCATCCAGAAAACTACCGTCACCTGCTCGTGCGCGTGACCGGCTACAACGCCTACTTCACCACCATCGGTCGCGAGCTGCAGAACGAGCTCATCGCTCGCGAGAGCCACTCGATGCGATGACCCGCGGGCGGATCCTGCACCTACAGCGATTGTCGACCGAGGATGGCCCGGGGATTCGGACAACCGTCTTCTTCAAGGGTTGTCCGCTGCACTGCGCCTGGTGCCACAACCCGGAAGCGATCGTGATGCGGATGCAGACGCAGTGGTACGCCGAGCGCTGCCTGGGATGCCGTTCGTGCCTGACGGCGTGCCGCAACGGCTGCCTCGTGATGACCGACGACGGACTGGTGATCGATCGGCAGCGCTGCCAGGCGTGCGGCACCTGCGCGCGAGCCTGTCCGGGCGGGGCGCTCGAGGCGCTGGGGATCGAGCTGACAGCTGCCGACCTGGTGCACGAGCTGGCCAAGGATCAGGCCTACTTCTCCGCCTCCGGAGGCGGGGTGACGCTCTCCGGAGGTGAACCGACGCTGCAGCCGGAGCTCGCCGAGGCGGTCTTGCGCGGCCTGCAGGGCGCCGGGATTCACACCGCCCTCGACACCTGCGGGCTGTGTTCGCCTGAGACTCTCGAACGGCTGCTCCACGTCACTGACCTGGTGCTGTTCGACGTCAAGCTCCTCGATGACGTCGAGCACATACGGCTGACCGGCCAGTCGAACGCCCGCATCCTGGAGAACCTACACCTCGTCCGGGAGTTCGCCGCCCGGCATGGTCAGCCCGAGATCTGGATCCGGACGCCGCTGATCCCCGGTGCCACGACCGGCGACGGCGCGTTGAGCGCCATCGGGGGCTATCTGGCGGAGCACCTGCAAGGACGGATCACGCGCTGGGAGCTGTGCGCCTTCAACAACCTGTGCCGCGAGCAGTACCGGCGGCTGGGACTGGAGTGGCCGTACGCCCTGACCCCTCTGATGACGGCGCGGGAGCTGGAAGCCTGCCAGGCAGTCGCCCGGGCCAGCGGGCTGCGGGCCGAGATCGTGGCGACGGGGGCGACGCGCGCCCTCGAGCCGGCGTAGGAGCGAAGCATGGGACCGATGGGGAGCCTGACGACCTTCAGCGAGGATGACATTCGCCGAACGCAGCCGGCGCTCAAGATCGGCCTGCTGGCGAGCGTCACACCCGAGGGGCTGCCGCACGTGACGATGCTTTCCACGTTGATGGCCTGCGCGCCGGCGCAGCTCTCGTTCGGCCAGTTCACCGAGGGCCTTTCCAAGAAGCACCTGCAGGCCAACCCACGCGCCGGGTTCATGATTATGGGCCTCGACCGGGCGCTGTGGCGCGGCACGGCCACTTGGACGAGTACCGCCCGGCATGGGGCGGAGTACGAGTACTACAACAACGTCCCGATGTTCCGCTACAACGCCTACTTCGGCGTCCACACGGTCTACTACCTTGACCTGGTTCGCCACACCGGCCGTCACCCGCTGCCGATGAACCGCATCATCCTGGCGGCGGTCCAGACGATGCTGGCGCGTGGGCTGGGCCGCAAGCCGGGCGGACCGCCCGTGTTCAATCCATGGACGCGGGGCTTTCTCAACAAGCTCGACAACCTGAAGTTCCTCTCGTACGTGGGCGAGGACAGCTATCCGGTGATCATCCCGGCCATCCAGACCCAGTGCCTGGGTGCCGGGCACCTGGTGTTCTCGACCTCCGTCTACTCCGAGGAACTGCTTTGCATCCCCACCGGAGCAAGCCTGGCGGCCTTCGGCCTGGCATTGACGATGGAGGACGTGCTGACTCGAGGAACCTTCCTGGGGTTCCGACGCATGGCCGGCGTACGCGTCGGTGTGCTGCAAGTCGACTGGGTCTACAACCCGATGCCTCCGGTTCCAGGCCAGGTCTATCCCGCTCAGCCGCTGGAAGCTGTGCGCGAGTTCTAGGGCCGCGGGCGCCGGGCACCCCGTTGGCCGCTGAGGTTCTCCTGATGACCACCGACCCGAGCGCCGAGCTTCGCGCCGTCCTCGCCGCGTATGATCTGGGCGAACTGTCGTCGACGGTCAGGGACGAGCGCGGGACGGTCAACACCTCATACTTCATCGACACCCTAAGGGACGGCCGGCGGCAACGCTACTTCTTGCGACGCTACAAGCGCGGCGTCCGGCCCGAGGAGATCGTCTTCGAGCATGCGCTGATCGATCACCTGACCGCCCGCGGGACGTGCCCGGTGGCGCGCGTGCACCCCACACGCGAGGGCACGACCGTCCTGCAGCGCGAGGGCTCGTTCTACGCCGTGTTCGACTACCTGCCAGGAGAGGATCGCTACACCTGGGTGGGGCCACGCTGTTCGAGGCGCGAGCTGTGCGCCTCCGGCCGGCTGCTGGCGCAGTTTCACAGCGACCTGGCGACGTTCACGCCGCCCGGGCAACGTGCCGAGTCGAAGATCGTCGAGCTGCTGGAGGTGATCGACGGTGCATGGTCAGACTGCCTCGCGCGCTCGACGGGGACCGTGTTCGACCGCAGCGTAGCGACGCATTTCGACGAGGTGCGGGGGAGCATTGCCGAGACGTCGGACGTCCTCCGGCGGGCGGCAGGTAGCCTGCCCGAGGTGATCATCCACTCCGACTATCACCCAGGCAACTTGAAGTTCGAGGGCCAGCAGATCAGTGGACTGGTCGACTTCGATTGGGCCAAGGTCGATCTGCGGGCGTTCGACGTCGGGCTGGCGGTCTGGTACTTCTGTGCCTCGTGGGAAGGGCGGGCCGATGGTCGCCTGCGCCTGGAGGATACTCGCGCCTTCCTGGAGGGCTACCAGCAGCGGCTGCTTGAGCCTGCGGAGATCGCTCCGCTTTCTGCCGCAGAAGTCGACGTCCTTCCGCACCTGATCGAGGCCGGCAACCTCTACGTTCTGTACTGGAGCCTCCGAGACTACCTCGGCAAGCCGGTGGACCCGCAGGAATACCTGGTGTATTTGCGGCACAGCCTGGCGTCCACGCGCTGGTTCAAGCGCGAGGCCAACCGCCGGCGGCTGGCCAGCCTGCTGCGCGGTCTTCCGCGGCTGGGAAAGCCCTCGTAACCTCGTGCGCGGGCCATTCCGGGCGGGGGAGGCGCAGGGCGTTGGAGCGCCACGCTGCGGTGGATGTCTCTGGCCCCCGGCCGCGTCTGACCGGGGCGCGATGCGAGTAGAATCTGGCTCGAGGCGAAGGACTTCTTCCAGGAGGGGATTGCCATGACCGGCTACGTTGGACCCATCGAGAAAGAGACGGAGAAGAACAAGTTCTTCCGCAAGGTGCTGTACACCGGTAAGTACGCCCAGCTGGTGGTCATGTGCCTGCAGGGCGGAGAGGAGATTGGCAACGAAGTCCACAGGGACGTCGATCAGTTCTTCCGCATTGAGGAGGGTTCGGCGACGTTCATCTTCAACGGCACTGAGAAGCACCACGTCGAAGAGGACGAGGCAGTGATCGTGCCGGCCGGCACGCATCACAATGTGATCAACGCTTCGGCGACCAAGCCGCTGCAGCTATATACGATCTACAGTCCGCCGAACCACCCCGATGGCACGATCCACAAGACCAAGGCGGAGGCCGAGGCGGCGGAGCACCACTAACCGGCCTATTGCCCAGAACGAATGCCCGTCCCGACCTCCGGAGGCCGCAAGGCTTCGAAGGTCAGCGCAGCGGCCGGCCCTCCATGGAGGGCCGGTTCCGGTTCCAGCTGGTTTGCAGTCGATGGGGCGGAGGAGGGCTGGGCCGGCCTCACGTTCGTAGTCCGAGAATCTGGCGGCGCCAAATGCCGGCTCCAGCTGGTGGTGAGTCGGAGCGCCAGCCGAATTGGCACGCGCCTCGAGTGCGCCTGGCTGGATCGTGCGGGCTAAGTCTGCGTGCCGAGCTCGCGGCCTGGGCGCAACTCGAGCTCATACAGCGCAAGCTCACGCGAGACGCTCATCCCGGCGCGCGCGTACAGGCGCGTGGCACCGGTGAGACTGCCTGAGTCGACTCCCAGACCGGCCCGCGCCGCCCCCATCTGGCGGAGGGCGTGGAACGAGTGCAAGAGCAGGGCGAGGCCGAGGCCGCGCCTTCTCCAGACGCGCCGAACACCCAACGTGTCAACCCAGCCCATCTCGGGGTCGTCATCCGCCTGGCGCCGGCAGAGCGAGATGCCGGCTATCTCCCCATCGTCCACGGCCACAAACCACAGATCGGGCCCGACCGGGTGAAGGACGGTGCTGCTGTGCCGGAAAAGCGCCAGCCCTTGCTCGAAGGGCACGTCCACGTAGCCCCAGTGATCGCGAAACGAGTCACGCACACAGCGATAGACGGCTTCGAGGTCCTGCGGATGGCGATAGGGTCGCAGCCGAAAGCCCTGCGGCCAGACCGGCTCCGAGGGCGGCGCGCCGAGGTCGATGGCCATCCTCCACGAGGAGCGGGCAAGCGAGAAGCCGAAGTCCTCGAACAGCGCCGTGCTGGGAAGGTGACCGGGTCGCGTGCCGACCCTGGGAGCGACCCGGGCGTCCGGAGGAGTGCGTCTAAGCGACTCCGTCGCCCGTGTGAGTGCCCATGCCATCAGCGCGCTCCCGATACCTCGGCCCTCGCAGGCCGGATCGACGCGGGCCCAGATCCAGGGGTGGACGGGAGGGTCGGCCAGCGTCCACACCTCGGCGCAGCCGACCGGGTTGCCATCCGGCGACAGGACCATCCGCGTGTCTAGATCGAGGTTGAAGCCGGGAGCCTGCCACTCCTGCAGGTAGCGCTCGACCGAGTACGGGCCAGCGCCGAACAGATCGGTTTCGGCGGCGTTGAACATCACGATAGCGGTGGGGACGTCCTCCATGCGGGCAGGGCGAACAACCCATCCCTGGCTGCGCATGTGTTCGAAGTGCGGGTCGCTCATCCTGGACTCCTCGCATCGATCGATCGTCGGGAGATGAGGTAGGGCAGAAGCTGGGGCCCCCCTGGCGGTGGCTTCTGCGCTTCGCCTACACCGGGAGGAAGCCCTCGGCGCGCAGGATGCCGGTGCTGTCGAGCACGGCGAACGCGCCGCCGACGAGCAGGATGAAGACGATGATCATGATCACGCTCAGGCCGTCCGGCCCAAACAGGACCTCCACCGAAGCGGTGAGCCAGCGCCAGACGGGGTAGTCCGGCGCGGGGATAGTCTGGAAGGTGTCCGGGAGGACGGTCTGCCGCCCATCGATGAGCGCTCGTTCGTAGCGGCCCGACGGGATGACGCGGGTGAGCAGTCCGGCTACGAGCACCAGCGCCAGGAGGATTCCGGCGGATTGGGCGAACGCCCTCGAGCTGATGTGTGCGCCTGCTTTGCCTTCCATGGTGTCCTCCGCGTGAAGGGGGCGGATGTGTCCGGGTGGGGAGCCACGGATTGCGATTATCGCCGCGATGGAGCGCGGCTCCAAGCAGACAACGGGGCACGCCACGCGCAAGAAAGGCAACCGGGACCTGCGGGCGGATCAGGCGGCGAGGCGGACACAACGCCCGTCGAGGCCGATTTGACAATATAGAGCGAATAGGGTATAAAGCAGCTCAATCTGGTGGATCGGCCGGCACCGCTCCGTGAGGGGCGGTCTTCTTGTGCCTGGCGATCCCAAACCGAAGGAACAGGTACCCCAACACATGCAGTTCACGGATTTCAATGTAAGCCGGCCTCTCGAGCGCGCTCTGGCGGAGCTCGAGTTTGAGGCCCCGACGCCGATCCAGGTACAGGCGATCCCGCCCGCCATGGAAGGCCGGGACGTCCTGGGCACGGCCCAGACCGGCACCGGGAAGACGATCGCGTTCCTGCTGCCGGCGTTCGAGCGTCTGCTGCGCGGCAAGCAAGGCCGCCACCCGCGCCTCGTCGTCCTGGCGCCGACCCGCGAGCTGGCGATCCAGATCGCCGGCGAAGCCGGCCGCGTCGCTCGCCTGACGGCGCTGCGGACACTGGTCGTGTACGGCGGGGCGCCGTTGGGCAAGCAGGTCGACACGCTGCGCCAGGGCGTCGACGTGCTGATCGCTACGCCGGGGCGGCTGCTCGACCTATCCGAGCGGCGCGCTGTGCGCTTCGACGACGTCGAGGTGCTCGTGCTGGACGAGGCGGACCGCATGCTCGACATGGGCTTCCTTCCGGACATCGACAACCTGATCCGGCGCATGCCGACCGTACGGCAGACGCTGTTGTTCTCGGCGACGATGCCGCCGGCGATCCAGACGCTAAGCTACCAGTACATGAAGTCCCCGGTGCGGATCGAAATCGACACGATGGCCCGCCCGCCGCAAACAATCGCCCAGCGGCTCTACCCGGTGCCGCTCCACCTGAAGACAGCACTCCTGGCCGCGCTGCTCAAGAGCGAGGGCGTGGACAGCGCCCTGGTCTTCACGCGAACCAAGCAGGAGGCCGATGTCGTGACGCGCAAGCTCGACGAGGCCGGGTTCGCCGTTGCCGAAATGCACGGCGATTTCAACCAGAAGGAACGGTTGCGCGCCCTGGAGCAGTTCCGCGGCGGCAAGGCCGCGATCCTGGTGGCGACGAACATCGCCGCCCGCGGGTTGGACATCGACGGTATCTCCCACGTCGTCAACTACGACGTGCCCGATGAGGCCGACGACTATGTGCATCGTGTCGGCCGGACGGCGCGTCAGGATGCGCTGGGCGCCGCCTGGTCCCTGGTGACGCCGGAAGACGAGCCGCTGGTGGCGCGCATCGAACACCGGCTGGGCAGGCCGATCGAGCGCGCCCGGCTGGATGGGTTCAACTACGACGTCCCGTCGCCAGACTGGGCCAAGCCGTCGGCGCGCACGCTGCTGCGCAATGCCAGCCGCGGCCAGTCCTCCATCGCGCGCTGGAAGTCGGTCACGCGCTAGCCGGGATCCCACGTCTGGAGTGATAGGGCGGCCCTGTTGGGCCGCTCTTTGTATTGTCCGGCCGACTCCACGAACCGGCGACGACCGGCTTCGCCCTGGGACCCAGACCGTCGACCGTGGCGCTGTCCGGGGACCAAGGACGGGGTGGCATGTCAGCCTGCGCAAGGATGGACGAGAGCCGAGGGCTGCGGAGCCGCGGGATGCACCGCCGCGCTTGGCGCAGACCGCCGGATGCGCGATGATCATGCCCGCGCGACCTGAGAGGCGGCATGGCACCACCGGTGATCGTCGTCCTGGGCGGCTACGGCAATACCGGCCGCGCGTGCGCGCGGCTATTGCTTGGGCACTCGCCGGCGAACGTGGTCGTTGCCGGGAGAGACGGGGAGCGAGCGGCTGCCTTTGCGGCCGAGCTGAACGCCAGCCACGCTGGTGGACGTGCGACGTGGATCGCCGCGGATGCCACGCGCCGCGAGAGCCTGTCGCGCGCATTCGAGGGCGCAACGATGGTTGTGGCGGCCTCGAGCACCTCGGCACACGCCTCGGCGGTTGCGGAAGCCGCGCTGGAAGCGGGAGCCGACTACATCGACCCGCAGTACTCGAAGGCCAAGCTGGCCGCCCTGCGTCGCCTCGCCCCGAGGATCGAGGCCGCCGGTTTGTGCTTCGTGACCGACGGCGGCTTCCACCCCGGACTGCCGGCGGCGCTGATCCGCTTCGCCGCCGGTCGGATGGAGCATCTGCGGCGAGCCCGCGTGGCGAGCGTGATCCAGATCGACTGGAAGGCGCTTGACCTCTCGCCGGCAACGATTCAGGAGCTGGTCACCGAGTTCAAGGACTACCAGTCCCTGCACTACCGTGACCGGGCCTGGCGGTCGATGGGTTGGCTTGAGAGCCTGCGGCCGATCTGGGTCGAGTTCGGTCACGGCTACGGTCGACGGTATACGATGCCCATGTTCCTCGAGGAACTTCGCCCGCTCCCGGAGATGATCCCGAGCCTCGAGGAGACCGGCTTCTTTGTGGGCGGGTTCAATCCGATCGTGGACTTCGTGCTGCTGCCATTGGGTATAGCGTGGATGACGGTTGCCGGCCGACGCGGCGCAGCGGCGTTCGGTCGGCTGCTGTTGTGGGGCCTCAAGCGTTTCACCCCACCGCCGTATGGGACGCTGCTTCAGCTTGAAGCGGAAGGCACCCGGGCGGGGCAGGCGCATCGGATCGTTGTGGAGGTCGCGCACCTGGACGGCTACGTCATCACCGCGGCGCCGATGGTCGGCTGCGTGTTGCAGATGCTCGACGGGTCGGCGCGCCGGCCGGGGCTGCACCTCCAGGGGCTGCTGGTCGAGCCGAGACGCTTCTTGGACGACATCCGTCACATGGGCGTGGAGGTCGTCGTCCGGGATCCGGCGTGAGCGCGTGAGGTCATGTGAACGGGAAGAGCATCCGACGCCGGACTCGCCGGCGTCGGATGTTTTCGGTCGCACGACCGCTTGGAGCGGACGCAGTCGGGGTTAGCGTCCGCTGAGCAGGTTGCCGAGGATGTCCCCGCCCACTCCGGCGACGCCGCGGCGCTCGTCGGTGCGGCCGAAACGAGCCGCCGCCAGGATGCGGTCGGCCAGGCGCGAGAAGGGCAGGCTCTGCAGGTAGACCTTGCCCGGGCCGGTCAGCTTGGCGAAGAACAGCCCCTCACCGCCGAAGAGCACGTTCTTGAAGCCACCGATGAACTGGATGTCGTAATCGACCGTCGGGGCGAAAGCCACCAGGCAGCCGGTGTCGACACGGAGCGTCTCACCGGCGGCCAGCGTCCTCTCGAGGATCGTTCCCCCGGCGTGCAGAAAGACAAGCCCGTCACCCTTGAGGCGCTGCAGGATGAAGCCCTCGCCGCCGAAGATGCCTGCGCCCAGCCGCTTGGTGAAGGCGATCTCGATCTCGATCCCGCTGGCGGCGCACAGGAAGGCGTCCTTCTGGCACAGGAACGTCCCGCCGACGGCGGTCAGATCGAGCGGGATGATCTTGCCGGGGTAGGGGGCGGCGAAGGCCGCGTGGCGTTTCTCGCGACCGGTGTTGGTGAACGAGGTGATGAAGAATGACTCGCCGGTGATGGCACGCGTCAACCCCTTCAGCAGCCCGCCGCCGGTGGAGGTGGCCATCTCAACCCCATCCTCCAGATAGGTCATGGTGCCGACCTCGGCTCGCACGGCCTCACCGGGGTCCAACTCGATCTCCACCATCTGCAGGTCGTCGCCGTAGATCTTGTAGTCAATGACGTCTGCCATCTCTCCACCTCCATGTGGGTCGTGGGTTTCCGGAAGCCTGTCAATCCAGGAGCGGACTAACCCTTCAGGTCGAAGCTCGCGGCGCTCTTCTCGAACTGCGGCAACAGGTCGCCGAAGCGTTCCGCGGGGGCGGCGTAGTTCAACGACCATGCCCGGTCATCGATCACGAAGACATAGAGCAAATGCTTGCCTGCCCGGCCGCTTTCGGCGTCGATCGAAGACACCACCAGCCGGGCCATCGGATACGCGCGGTCGGTGATGGCGTGCTGCGATTCGACCGTGTATTCCCCTTGGAAGCCGTCGAGGGTGCCCTGGATGGCCGTGCCCAGGTCCGCACCTTCCTTGGGTGGCTCGCCAACGAGGAAGAGCGCCGTCTCGTCGGCTTCGCTGCCCGCCATGACGAGGTCAAACAGGAAGGTTTGCTGTAGTTCCTCAAGCGACACGAGGGTGGGGGTGGGCTTGCCCGGAACCGGCGAGGCGAACGCGGCCGCCATCTCACCCGCCATCCCGCCCATGGCTTCCGTCATGGCATACGTCATCAGCGCCATCAGGTCGCCGAACTCGCCCAGGTCCGCAACCTCGAAGCCGGGCGGCAGCCACAGTGAGGCGCGCTTGCCATCCAGCCGCACCCAGCCGTCGTATGCCGTATCGATCGGTACCGGTGTCGCCCAGGTCAAGCCGAAAGGCGGTGTAGCCGTGGGGGTCAACGTCGGTGGAGCGATCGTTGGCGAAGGCGTTTCGGTCCACGCCGGCGGCAGGACGATCCCTGTCCCGGGAACGGCCTCGCTGCCGCCCGAAGGGTCGGATGAACTGGAAAGGGCAGAGCCGGGGAGGGTGCAGGCGGCGATCACCAGACTGAATGCGAGAACCACGGCGGTGACTGGGCGAGCACTCAACATGCCATCCTCCGCGCCCGGGGCGCCGAAGGTCAAGGATACATCGGTCTCCAGCATGCCAGCAAGCGACGGAGAGAGTTTGAAGTCGCGCTGACAACTGGCTGAAGCCTGGGGCGCGGGCACATCACGGGACCGCCGATCTACCGACCCATCAGCTTGCCCTGACGCGCCGGGCGACTCAAGGGCGAGGTTCGGTGTCCGGGCCTCCCGGGCATGTGTAGAATCGATCCACGATGGCGAAGGAAGGTGGACGATGAGGGTACTGGGCGCTGTGTCGGATGGACTGTCTCGGTTGAGCGCAGGGCCGGTCGCGCTTGCCGGGCTGGTGATCTTCCTGCTCTTTGGAGCGTTGGTGCTGCCAGGGCAGGCGGCAGCAGCCGAGAAGGCGGCCGCGGGAGCCGGATCGCCGGATACATCGATCCTGTATACCTCGGACGACCTGCTCCGACAAGCCGAGGCCTACGGCGCACCGGGGCGCGCGGCCTACGTTCGAGCGCGCTGGACATTCGACCTGGCGTTCCCGTTGGTATATGGCTTCTTCCTGGTGACGTCGATCGGCTGGCTGTTGAAGAAGGCTCTGGCGCCTGGCTCTCCGTGGCGTCGATTGAACTTCGTCCCGGCGGTCTCCGTCGCCTTCGACCTCCTGGAGAACACGGCGACCTCGCTGGTCATGGCGCGCTACCCGGCGGAGGCGCCGCTGGCCGCGGCGCTGGCCCCGGGGTTGACGCTGGTCAAGTGGATCTTCGTGTACGGGTCGTTCGGCGTCCTGGTCCTGGCAGCGGTGGTTGCCCTAGTGCGCACGCTCCGCCGGCGTTCATGGCCTGCCTGAGAGCGCAGCGCGGCTGAGCCCGATCGCCCGCTGCCCATGTACGCCGGGGCCCTTCAGATCTCGCGGGCCCTTCCGATCAATCATCACCCACACCGGCCTGGGCGTCCATGGCAAGTGGGCGAGTCCCGCGGCGTGCGTCGGTCAGGGAGGTGATGCCATGTCTGGTCCTCTGAGCGCGATCCTGGCGATCGTGATCCCGGGTGCCCTCTCCCTGACGGTGGCTTTCCTCCTGTTGCGTCGAGGTCATATATGGTGGAGCGCCATCGCCGGGATCGGCGTGATCATGGCGGCCCAGGCGTTCCTGCAGGGGCGCCTGCAGGTCGACATCCGGGCTTGTACGGAGCGGGCCTGCCGCTTCATTGAGGACCCGGCAGCCTGCGAGGCGGCCACCTTCGGCTGCAATGAATAGACCGGCCTGGCATCGCTTGCCTATCTGGTCGCAGGCGTACTGGATGGGCTGCTCTTGCTTGTTGCCTATGCCGTCGCGCGGTTCATGGCGCGCAAGAAGCTGAGGCCTGGGATCTCTGCGTAGATCCAGGGAGCGAGATTCACTCTTCCTCAGGTCGGCGCGTGCCACATCCCCTTGCGGGCTTGTCGAATACTTTCCTCGAAGAGCAGGCAGCTGGCGGCCGGGCATCCGCCCGGCTCGGGCGAATCTGAGGGAGCTAGGCCGGTACTGAGGTCATCCCCCAACCGTCTTGCGCCCCGCGTGGATCGCGTGAAGAATCAGAAGCATGCGGCGCGCCCTCTTCTTCTTGCCTGTGGTGGGCCTGGCCTGTCTGGCGGCCGGCTTCGGACTCGGCCTCGCCTGGTCGGCGCGGCCGACGCCGGCGCCCACGCCGACGATCACGCTGACGGCCACTGCCTCCTCGACGATGACGGTGACGCTGACGATGACGCCGAGCTCGACACCCAGTGCCACTGCGACGCTAGCGGCGACGGAGACGCCGACCCCCGACTACACCGCAACCATCACGCTGACGCCGAGCAAGACGCCCACGCCGACGGCAACACCCGAGATCCGAGGGCGAGTCCTGGAGCAGGCGAACTGCCGCTATGGTCCAGGCGCCGCCTACCTGTATGAGTGGGGACTGTATCCGGCGAACCGGGTCACGGTGCTTGGACGCAACCAGGACGGTTCCTGGGTGTACGTCGACCCGTGGACCTACGTCGACTACTGCTGGGTCAAGACCTCCTTGCTCGAATTGACCGGGGACGTGCTCAGCGTCCCGCAGGTCTGGACGCTGCTGCCGTACACCGAGTTCTACCACCCGCCGACGAACGTAAGCGCAACACGCGTCGGGGATGAGGTGACGGTGTGGTGGGATGACGTCTGGATGAGTCTGGATGACGATCGCGGCTTCCTGATCGAGGCGTGGGTTTGCCAGGACGGGCAGCTGATCTTCACGGCCATCAACCCGTGGGAGCCCCCCGCCGTGCTCATCGACCAGGCGGGATGCATGCAACCCTCGAGCGGACGGATCTACACCGCCGAGAAGCACGGCTACACGGAGTGGATCCTGATCCGCTGGCCGCCGCACCCGGATGCGGCGGTCACACCTGGCACGTCCTAAGGGACTCCCGTCCTGGAAGTGCGGCAACCCACGACCTGACAGGTGGCGGTGCCACCCGTCAGGTCGTCACGCCACCGGCCGGACCGCGGTCCAATGCTCTTGTGGGCGAATGGCTTGCTCAGGATGGATTGGGTGACAGGAAGACGCCCCGGATGGGGCGTCTTGTTCGAAACCGTCATAGGTCCGGGTGTCTACTCCTTGACCGACGTGAAGGTGACCTCGAACGTCATCCCCCAGCGCCAACGCGCGTTGGCCTGCACCGGCGAAATGCGCACCGTGTAGAGCACGTCGCCTCCCTGCAGCTTGGGCGCGCGGCCGATCTCCGTCACCGTGCCGGCAACGACCTCGTCCGGCAGCGCATCGGCTTTGAGCGCCACGGTGTCGCCGAGGCTGATCTTGACCACCTCGAGCTCCGTCAGGTCGGTCGTATCGATGGTCCAGATGCTGGTGTCCGTCAGAAGGACGACCCACGTCTCGGGGCCGACGCTCTGCTGGAGCTCGGCCTGCAGGTCGACGACGACGCCGTCAAAGGGAGCCTTGAGGTCGAAACGGTCAAGTGCCGCCTGGGCGGCCGCGTGCTGAGCCTTTGCGTTCGCCAGACGGGCTGCAGCAAGGGCGGCTAGATCCTTGTCCGGGCCGTCCTGGCTGGTTTCGAAGAGGCGGCGCGCTTCGGCTTCCTGAGCCACGGCGGCGTCGAGCGCCGCCCGGACGCTGTCGCGGCGCGCCCGTGCCGTGTCCAACCGACGAGCGGCCTCGTTCAGGTCTTCGCGCGCTCGCTCCAGGCGGTCCTCAGCGTTGGTACGCGAGGCGTTGTCCTTGGCCAGATCCTTGTACTTGTCGAATTCCTGCTGCGCATCCTTCAGGTCCTCGCGGCGGTCCTCCAACGTGGCCTGGGCATCCTCGATCTCGCGATCGATCGCATCGAGGTCCAGCTGCTCCCAGGCCCGCTCTGCCTCGGCGCGTTTCTTCTGCGCGGCCAACAACGACTGCCAGGCCTGCGCATGGGTCAGAGGTGCTGTGCGGTCAAGAGCTTCAGCGGCCTGCCGGGCGGCGGTGAGTTCCAGCTTCGCCGCGGCGACGGCCGCTTCGGCCAGCTCGCGGTCTCCGAGGCGGATCAGCACCTGGCCCTCGGTGACGGCCTCGCCTTCCATCACCAGGATCTCATCGATCCGGCCGCGGGCAGGGAAGGCGAGCGTCTCGGAACGCCTCGGGTTGAGGTGCCCTTCGGCGATGACGCTTGGCGCCGGGGTGGCCACCATGGTCTCGGCAGACGGGGTAGGCGTGGCAGAGGCGCAGCCTGCGAGAAGCGCAGCCGCCAGGAGCGGAACCATCAGTCGGAAGAAAGTCTTCATCGCGGACTCCTTGGACGCGCAGTCTCGAGGGAAGGCTGCACTATTCATAGGCGAGCACTTCGCGGATCGTCAGCCGCGCGGCGCTTCGCGCTGGAAGAACGCTGGCCAGGGCCGAAAGGATCAGGACGACGAGCAGCCACAGCCCGAAGCCATCGAGCGTGAACTTGACATCGATCGGCGAGCGGAAGATGGCCAGGCTCAGGATGGACGAGAGCAGGTAGGTGATCGGGAAGGAGAGCAGGACGGCCAGGATCCAGGAGAGGCTGCCGATGACCACCCCTTCGACGACGACCAGGCGCAGGATCTCGCGATCGGTAGCGCCGATGGAGCGCATGATGCCGATCTCGCGCGTGCGCTCGAGCACGTTCATGCCCATGGCGCCGGCCAGCCCCATGCTGCCCACCGAGGCGGTGAGCAGGGCCATGATCAAGAGGAAGGTCACCAGGATGTCGAGGCTCTCGGAGGCCGTGCGCAGGGTCGACAGTCCGGTGCGCGTTTCCCGAACCTTGTAGCTCTGGGCGCGGAAGTGGGCGTCGAGCGCTTCGCTCATCGCCTCCTGGCGGGCCGGCGCATGGTCTTCGGTCACGATGCGGAAGGACTGCGAACGGTGGGGGATCCCGGTGATCACGGAGATGGACTCGTACGTTCCGTAGGCGAACGTGCCTTCCTGATCGGTGAACTTGAATAGCCCAACGACTTCCCAGTCCTCAGTTTCGCCGTTCACCTTGAGAGGGAGCGTCTCCCCCGCCTGGAGCCCGGGGAATCGTTCCAGGATCGATTCGCTGACGGCGATCCCGCGGCGATCCCCGGCTTGAAGCCACCGGCCGGCGACGAGAATCGGCGACACCAAAGAGGAATCGGCGGGCGGGGCAAGGATGGTCAGGTTCTCGGCGACGGAGTCGTCTGGGAAAAGTACCTCGGCGCCGGCAAAGGCCCAACCCTCGACATCCACCACGCCCGGCACCTGGCGGGCAACCATCTCGATCTCGCTCAAGCGGTAGGGTCGGTCGAAGTCGAGGGTCACATCGGCCAGGAAGTACTTGCCGATCTCGCCGATGTACTCATGCAGGCTGACGCGCACGTTGAAGACGGCGATGAAGATGGCACCGCCCATGGTGAGCGTGAAGAGCGTCAGCGCCAACCGTCGCTTGCGCCGGAAGGTGTTGCGGATCGACATCAGCAGGGGCCGTGGAAGATGGATGCCGCGCCGGGCGAGCGCCTCGGCCAGACGTGCCTGCAGGGTAGGTCGGGCCGAGGCGCCGGACGGCTTCGACGCGGCGGGGTCCAGCGACAGATCGTTGCTCAAGGCGCGCTGCACCGAGATGCGTGAGCCGTTGAGCACCGGGGCCAGGCCGACCAGGATCGGAACGGCGAGCCCGACGATGACCTGGATCCCGAGCGCCAGCGGGACGAGCCGAAAGCCGAGCAGGTTGAAGTTCATCTTGCTGGCGATGAAGGCGGCCAGCCCGTAGGCGCCCTGCGCCCCGAGCGGGATGGCGATGGACAGCGCGATCAGGCAGTAGGCCAGGATCAGCACGATGTACAGGGCGAAGATCTGAGCGCGGCGCCCGCCGACAAGCTTCATGACGCCGATTGGCCGCAGGTGCTGGCTGAGCAGGGCATTGAGCGTGTTGGCGATCAACGAGCTGCTCAGAAAAAGGATCAGGACACCCAGCGCGCCCAGGATGCCAAGGATCGCCTGGACCGTCGAGGACATCGGGTGCTCGTGACTGAGCGCCGTTCGTGTCCGCCCTACCGCGACTCCGTTGTCCTGCATCTGGTCCTTCAAGTCAGCAGTCATCTGGCGCAGGTGCGCCTCGTCGTCGCCACCCTCGCTCAGCGTTGCGTACAGTCGGTTGAACGCTTGCGGCTGGCGCAAGTACGGCAGGCTGTCTGTGTGAATGAAGGCGAAGGGAGGGGACAGGAAGTCCCCGGCGCCGGTGGTCTGATCCTGAACGATGCCGGCAATGCGCAGGCTGCGCACACTGCCGTCCTGGAGCTGGACCTCGAGCTCGCCACCGACGTCCGCGTCGAGCTCCCCGAGCGCCTTGCGCTCCAGCAGGATCTCCTTCTTGGCGGCGGCGTCGGCGCCCTCGAGGACGGTCAGGCGGTTGATGCGCTGCGCCTCAAAGTCGTCGACCGCGACCAGGTCGAGTACTTTCCATGCGGTTGTGCCGGGGAGGCGGACGCGGGCGCTGAACACGCGCCGCCCCTCGGCCCGAAACACTCCCTCGGCCCCGGCCAGATTGTCGACAACGGTCGAGTCGAAGTCGCCGGCGCGCAGCTCGATGTTCATCGGGTTGTTGGCGGCGTAGGAGGCGCTCATGTCCTGCGAGATGATGACGTACGTGCCGGCGATGACGCCGATCGAGAACACGCCGATGGCGATCGACACCACGACCAGCGCCGTGCGCAGCCGGCTGTCAACCAGATCGTGGAGGACCTTCCGCCAGCGGGGGCGCAGGTTCATGGCCGGGCCTCGGTCCGGAGGGCGCGCCGCCGGTCGACGGCGCGGTTCTCGCGCAGACGCGCCTCGACCGTGGCCGCCAGCGACTCCGCCGTCAGCGGCGAGTCGGCCAGAAGCTGGCGGAAGGCATCGGGGCGCAGGGCGAGCAGGTCGACCGGGCCATCGGGCGCGGCACGAATGCTGGCGATGGACTTCCCGCCCCGGAGCAACTCGATCTCGCCGAAGTAGTCCCCCGGGCACAGCCGGGCGATGGTGACGTCTCCCCGGCGCCGGCCGAGCAGGACCACTTCCACGCAACCGCGCTCGATGACAAAGAGCGATCCGACTCCTTCACCCTGGCGCACGATCGTGGCATTGGGCTGGAAGGAGAGCCGCTCGAGCTGCCGGGTGGTCTGCAGCATCTGGCGATGACCTAGACGCGGGAAGGCCCGGGCGATGCTCTCGTCGACCAGTTCGCCATCGGAGATGATCACCGTCCGCGACGTGTGCTCGGTGAGCGACGGATCATGGGTCACCATGGCGATGGTCTTGCCTTGCGCAGCCAGGTTGTCGAACAGGTCGATGATCACGGCGGCGGAGCGCGAGTCCAGGTTCCCGGTCGGCTCGTCGGCGACGATGAGGGGAGGATCGGTGGCCAGTGCCCGGGCGATGGCGGCGCTCTGCTGCTGTCCGATCGAGACCGCGGCCGGCAGGCTGTGGGCGTGGTCGTGCAGGCCGACGCGCTCCAGCAACTCCCGGGCGCGCCCCGGGCGCTCGTCGAAATCGTAGGCGCCGACGTAGTCCATGGGCAGCATGACGTTCTCGAGCAGCGTCAGCATCGGGAGCAGCTGGAAGAACTGGAAGACGATGCCGACGTTGCGCCCGCGCCACAAGGCGCGCTGGCTTTCGCTCAGCCGGTAGATGTCGGCCCCGCCCACCAGGACCTCGCCGGAGGTGGGAAGATCGATGCCGGTGATCATGTTGAGCAGCGTGGACTTGCCGCTGCCCGAGCGGCCGACGATGGACACGAACTCGCCGGGCATCAGCCGCAGGTCGACGCCGCGCAGCGCCTCAAACGAGCCGGCAGCGTTGGAGAAGGTCTTGACCACCCGACGCAGATCGATCATCGGGGTGGGGGTGGGAGACTCCGGGGGCGTCATCGGAGGACCTTGCGGTGGCCAGGAGGAGGGGTTGCAGGAAGGGGTGGCTCGCCGGGGACGAGCTCGCCATCGGCCAGGTACAGGCAGCGGCTGAAGCGCGGCGCCAGTCCATGGTCGTGCGTGACCATGACGATCGTCCGGCCCTGGGCGACCAGGTGCTCGAACACGCCAAAGACCGTCTCGGCGGTGACCGAGTCCAGGCTGCCGGTCGGTTCATCGGCCACCAGCAGCGGAGGGTCGTTAGCCAGCGAGCGGGCGATGGCGACGCGCTGCTGCTGCCCTCCTGAGATGAGGCTTGGCAGTTTGTGCGCGTGCTCTTCGATGTCGACCAGCCGCAGCAGTTCGAGGGCCTGCTCCCGGCTTTGCCGGCGGCTGTAGCGCCCAGTCAGGTCCATCGGAAGCATGACGTTCTCGAGTAGCGTCAACATCGCCAGGAGTTGGAAAGACTGATGGACCACGCCGATCGTACGGCCGCGGAAGAGCGCCAGATCGCTCTCGCTCAGGTCGTGGATCGAAACGGCGTGCCCGTTGGCCTGAACCACGACCTGGCCGGAACTCAGGTGATCGACGCCGGTGATCATGTTCAGCAGCGTCGATTTCCCTGCCCCGGACTTGCCGATCACGCCGACGAACTCCCCCGGGAAGACCTCCGCGCTCACCCCGCGCAACGCCGGGAACCCGCCGTCCGGGGTCGGATAGACCTTGACCACATCGTGCAACGCGACCAGCGGCCGCCGATCGGGCGCCGCTGTCGGAGCATGTTCTCGCTTGTTCTCGGGACGGGATGCCAAGTTCGCAGTGCTCTAACGATCGACAAGAGGTACGTCGGCAATGCTACCACAGCCGTCCCGACGTCCTGAGAGGGAGATAAGTCACGCCGACCGACCGTGCCCGTTTGTCCCGCACGATGCACGCCGAGCGAGGCTCTGGCAGGGCAAGTCTCATGCCGGACTCATGTGGCCGAGAGGCTCGATCGCTTGCGGTCGACCGACACGCAGCATGACGAAGGCCGGCTCGAGAGAGCCGGCCGGGGCGAAGTGCGCGTGTCTTCGGGTTGGTGGGAGCGCGGTCTAGGCCGGCGCGCTCCCGATGCGAAGGGGAAACTCCACGGTGAAGGTCGTGCCCTTGCCGAGTGTGCTCTCGACGCGGATCGTCCCGCCCATTAGGCGAACGAGGTGGCGGGTGATGGCCAGGCCGAGGCCGGTGCCCTTCACCTTCGAAGGTGAGGCTGTGCCGTTGAGCTGCTTGTAGGCCTCGAAGATGGACTCGAACTGATCCTCCGGGATCCCAGGCCCCGTATCACGCACCGCCATCCTCCAGCGGTTGGCAGACAGGCGCTCGATGCCCACATCCACTGAACCCGTCTCAGTGAACTTCACTGCGTTTCCGGCGAGGTTCACGAGGATCTGCGCCAGCCGGCTGGAGTCGCCGCGGAGCGTGCCCGGCATCTCCGGCGAGACGTGGATGGACCACTGAAGGCCCTTTTCCTTGGCGATTTCTTCGGCGCCGGCCTTGACCGTGTCCACGAGCCGGGGCAAGGAGACATCCTCGTCGGCGATCTCGATCTGGCCGGCCTCGATCTTCGCCAGGTCGAGCAGATCGTTGATGATGTCCTTGAGATGGCGGGAGCCATTGTGCACGTAGGTCAGCGCGTCGCGGAGCTTGGGAGCAAGCGGGCCATAGGCATCGCGGAGTGCCAGGTCGGAGAAGGCGATGATCGAACTGAGCGGCGTCCGGAGCTCGTGACTCGTGCGTGCCGTGAACCGCGACTTCATCTCGCTGGCTCTGGCCAGCTTCTTGTTGGCCTCCATGAGGTCGTGTGTTGCATCGTCCAGGGCGCGACGCAGGTCGCCCGTAATGAGCTGATTCAAGAAGGCGACGAAGATGAAGGCCAGCACAACGATGGAGACCAGGAATGTCTCCGAGCTTCCGGGGTCTATCTCCGTCCCAAAAGGAACCCGGGCGCGTAGGACCTCGGAGAGCAGATACATGCCCGAGGCGGCGGCGGCGATGACATACGGGTAGGGCGGCGCCAGGAAGAGGTTGGCGGCAATAATGAGGAGGAAGAAGCCGGGCACCAGCAGGGGGTGCAGGCCGCGGATAAGGAGTGTGTTGAGAAACACGATCATCAGGAACCAGATGATGAAGTACCAGGCTGCAAGGTCGATCGATCCCCGAGACGCCAGGCGCCGGGTCAACCAGCAGGCCGGGAAGATCGCCAGGCAAAGAACCGTCAGGATGATCATCTGCGGGGAGTAGGCCACCACGAACATGACGAGGACAACGATGTTCAGGGGGATGGAGATGAACATCGCCATCCTGGTCACGGCATCGATCATCCGCGCACGGCGAGTGCGTTCGGCGGCCAGGTACGGCGACTGCGCTCTAAAGGGGTTTTCGAGTCTCATTGGTGCTTACTCCCCAGGCGCCAGGACCGTAAGCTCATCCTTGCGATTCCGGGCACACATGAAACCTGCCGGGGTCACGAGATTGACCTCGACCCCCTGCTCGCGGAACCAGCGGCGGTACTCGTCGCGCCAGAAGAAGCCAAACGAGTTGCGATGGCCTCGGATGACCAGGTTGAAGTACGGATTGGCATACGGCTTGAACGACTGGGCGCCCATGAGCAAGCCCCCGGGACGGACCACGCGAACAGCCTCGCGTATTGCCAGCTTCGGGTCGGACGTCCAGTGGAGGACGTGGAGCCAGAAGGAGGCGTCGAAGGAGTGGTCCTCGAAGGGCAACTGCGTGGCACTGGCCAGCTTGAAGACCGGGCGGCTGTCGGGGGTCACAGGCGGGTGGTTGGGCGCGATCTCATCCAGGAGCGCCTCGAACTTCTGCTCCGCGTGCTCGATCATGCCGGGTACCGGATCGATGGCCGTGATGTGGATGTCGCCTCCGAACTTGAGCCACAGCTCAGCAGTCTCTCGGCCGCTTCCACATCCGATGTCCAGGAGGCGCTTGCCGCGCATCCAGGCCAGATCCTCCTGGGTGGCGACGGCGAACACGCCCTGCCGCATCTTGGAGTAGATGCCTGTCCCGAGGAGCACGTTGAATCGGTCCACCAACGAGACCTCGCCGCGCTCAAACAACTCGGCGATACCTACGCGTTCCTCATGCAGGCGATCGAGGATGTTGTCCTTCATGCCCTCGGCCAGGGAAGCGAAGGGGCGGATGCGGGGATCGACCTTGCGGACCACCTCGTCCAGAGATGGGAAGCGGGCCTCGGGGTGGAGCCGGTATATCCCGTTGACATGGATGAGGATCCTGCGCGTGTCGTTCACCAGGGTCTCGACGACCTCGCGGGTGTACTCGCTCTCGATGAAGCCGAACCGGGCCAGGATCTCACCGTAGGTCCGTGGTTCGGCAAGGAACTCGAAGAAGCCGATGTCGGCCAGGGATTGATGGACATAGTAGCGGAACATCGTGTCGGACTGCCGCCCGGCACGCAAGCCCGGTCCGACGCTGGTGAGCAGGTGCCACCAGGCCCCCAACTGCCCCATGGAGTTCCCCCGGCACGCGCCAGTCTAGCGCGGCACCAGGTATGGTCGCATGAATCGTACAAATTCGTCAACCTCGATCGGCTTGGGAAAATAGTCGTCACAGCCCGCCGCCAGCGCCTTCTCCCGGTCGCCGACCATGGCATGGGCCGACACGGCCAGGATGGGGATACGCTTGAAGCGCGGGTTGCTGCGGAGCGAGCGAGTGACTTCCCAGCCGTCAAGCTTGGGGAGCGCCAGGTCCATCAAGATCAGGTCCGGCGAATGCTCGTAGGCCAGGCGGATTCCTTCATGACCGTCCTGCGCCACCCAGACATCTCGCTGGCCGAGCATCAGCTCCAGGATGCTGCGCAGCGCGGCGACCGTGTAGTCATCGTCCTCCACGATCAGGATGCGCCGATCGGGAGCGGAAACCGCATGCTTCGGAGAGCTTGGATCGACCCGCTGGGCGTCTTGTTCCATACTGGCACCGCCTTCCGGCCGCGGGGACGCGGAATCGCACCCCCACTGGGCCTGTGTCGCGGCCGGCAGGATTGCAGGAAGCATGCCAGGTAGCGCTTTTCGCAGGGCCCAGACGGGCTCCGACAAGAGATCAGGGCTTTGCATACCGCGTGCGTGGCCTCTGGCCGACTGGGTACAGCGGACGTGAGACGCTTGCCTGCCCTTCACCAGGAAAGGGAGTGGCTCGGGGCAATTGCCTGGCCCAACAGTCTCAAGCCGCAGGTCGAGCTAGGGGCCCGAACTCGTGTCCGCCGGCCAGGAGTGGTCTCCGCTGGGCTACGGTCAGGTGGAGGGCTGCATGGTCTCCAGCGGTTGCGGCGCCCAGTAGCCGCTTGGCGCTCTCGGGTGCAACCTGCCGGGGGCGATCCGTGTATCCTCTTTGCGTTCTGGGGCGGCGCGAGCGGCTCCAATGCGCGCGCCGCCTGCGGGCCGGCCTCAAAGGATCGGACTTCGCACAGTCGGAGAGTGACGGTTTGCAGGCGGCGACTTCGGCATTGAAGCCTCCTAGCGCCTGGGCCCTCGCCATTGCGCTAGCCGCGGTCGGCATGCTCGCATGCGGCCGGACGGCGCAGCCTGCCGTCGCCCCCGTTCCGCGTCCGCAGACCTCGTTTGCGGACTACGTCCCGGACAATCCGATGGTGCACCAGGAAGGGATGGCGCTGGTCGGCCCTGACGGCGAACGGCTCACGCTGCGCGGCGTGAACCTCGGCGGTTGGCTGCTCTGGGAGGGCTGGGAGTACGGCAAGGGATCGACGGTCTCCGAGACCGAGATGCTGCGCCGGCTGACGGACCTTGTCGGCGCCGAGGCGACGCTCGAGTTCCAGCGCGGGATGCAGGCGAACTTCATCACTGAGGCCGACATCCAAGCCATCGCCCGTCTGGGCTTCAACTCGGTCCGCCTGCCGTTCAACGCCAAGCTCCTGGAGGACGGGGAGAACCCCGCTGCGTACAAGCCGGAGGGTTGGGCTGTGCTTGACCAAGCCCTGGCCTGGTGCGAGCAGCACGGCGTGTATGTCATCCTGGATCTGCACGCCGTCCCCGGGGGGCAGTCGCGGCTCACGCCGTCGGATCCCGGGCCGCGCGAGCAGATGATCTGGTCCTCGGCCGAGGCGCGCCAGCGAACGGTGGCGCTTTGGGGTGCGATCGCGGAGCGTTACCGCGATCGGCCGATCGTCGCCGGCTACGACCTGATCAACGAACCCCTTCCGCCTCGGGGGAAGGAGAGCATGCTCTACGAGCTGACGTCTCAGATCACCGCCGCCATCCGGGAGGTCGATCCGCATCACCTGATCGTGGTCGAAGGCGGCCGGTTCTCCTCCGACTTCAGCATGTTCCCGGGCCCGGTGTCGGGGAACCAGATGTGCGGCTTCCACATGTACACCTGGTTCGGCGACAGCCGCGCCCAGGCCTTCGCCAACCTGCGATCCGTCATGCAGTCGCATGGGGTGCCCCTGTGGGCGGGTGAGTTCGGCGAGAACGACTACGACATGATCGCCAGCACCGTCCGGATGTACGAGGATCCTGTGAACCAGGTCACCGGCGGGTGGTCGTTCTGGACCTGGAAGAAAGTCCCAGTCCGCAATCCGGCACTGGTCGAGATCCATCCGCCGGATAGCTGGACGGCGGTGATCAACTGGATCGGCAACCCAAAGCGCAACCCTCGGCCCACGCCCGAGCAGGCGCAGGCGGGGATGCAGGCCTTCCTCGAAGCGGTCCGCTTCGAGAACACAACTATCGATGCGCGCATGCTCGATGCGCTGACCGGGCACGCCGCCCCTTCCGTCGAACCATAGCCCCATCGCTCCGAGCCCTCATGACGGCCGAATGCCTCGGCGTCCAGGCGTCGTTGGCCGTGCGTCCCGCAAGGGATAGAATGTCGGCAGAGCCAGGAGGAGGTGAGGGATCATGGGTAATCGCTGGGTGCGCATCGTTCTCGTGGTTGGGCTGGGATGGACGCTGGGTGCTTGCCGGTCGCCGCTGACCACGACGGAGCCCACGCTGAACGTCCTGGACGCGAAAGGAACCTCGACGTTGCTGGCCCCGAGCGGCACGCCGACGGAGGCGTCGCCTGAGACCGTCGAGCCGATGCCGGCAGAGCCGCTGACGCCGACGCCGCCGCTCCCGACGCCGGCATCTTCGACCATCGCCCACATGCCGGGTGGACTGGCACTGACCCTCGATTGGATCCATATGGTCGACCTGACCTTCGGGTGGGCGATCGGGGGCGCGCCGGACCAAACGCCCCGTGTCCTGCGAACGTCCGATGGCGGCCTGCACTGGACGGACGTGACCCCTCCCGAGACGGCCGAGCCCCTGGACGGTCCCCGGCGCGACGCGCTGGCCTTCTCCGTCGACGCCCAGAAGGCGTGGGTTGTGTACAGCGGGGTGCTCGATCCGACGGCCGGCTTGATCCCAGTCGTGGTCTGGCGAACCACAGACGGTGGGAGAACCTGGTTGCCGAGTGCGCTGATCGAGCCGCCTGGAGGCTCCGGCTGGTTCGTCCCATCGGAGATCGGCTTCCTGGACGACGGATTCGGTTGGCTGATGGCGGCCATCGACGCGGGCATGAGCCACCAGTACATCGCGATCTACACGACCTCAGATGGCGGAGCGCACTGGCTGAGGGTGGTTGATCCGTACGGGGATCAGCCCGTGCAGAGCTGCCCGAAGACCGGCCTGGAATTCGCCAATGCGCGCTTCGGGTGGCTGACGCGCGATTGTGGCGGTTTGATCGATCAAGTGACGATCGAGATGACGGAGGACGGTGGGATCAATTGGGAGGCGAGTCCGGTCCCGGCGCCGGCGGCGCTGCCATCGGGCTTCACGTATCCCTACCTGTGCACGCCGCATTCGATCCGCCTGACCGCCGTGCTCGAGGGCAGCCTTGCTGTGTCGTGCCGCCAATACCTGGAGACGCCGGCGGCAAACGGCGAGACGCTGGCCGAGGGGCCGCATGCGCTCTACAGAACGCAGGACGGGGGCGCGACATGGGACGTCCATGAGTACCCGGGGGGCGACGTCCTGTGGCTGGACGACGCGCGCGGCTGGGCGCTCGGCCGGAAGATCTACCGGACGGAGGATGGAGGTGCATCCTGGGTGCTTGTCCATGAGGTCAATTGGGACGGCCAGTTCACCTTCGTCGATCCGCAGAATGGCTGGGCCCTCGCTCGGGACGGCGATGAGGTGGCCCTCGTCCGGACGAGCAACGGGGGGGCGAGGTGGTCGATCGTCAAGCCCGTGACCGCGCCGTGACGGCCTGAGGCGGCAGGAATGATTCACGTCGATGGGCCCTGGTTTCGAGATGAGCACGGTCGCCGGCTGATCCTGCGCGGGGTCAACCTCGGCGGCTCCTCCAAAGTCCCCGTATCGCCGGACGGGACCACGTACCGGAAGGAGGCCTTCTTCGAGCACCGTTCGGTCTCCTTCGTCGGCCGGCCGTTCCCGCTGGAGGAGGCCGACGAACACTTCCGCCGCTTGAAGCGCTGGGGCCTCACCTTCCTGCGGCTGCTGACGACCTGGGAAGCGATCGAGCATGCCGGCCCGGGACAGTACGACGTCGACTACCTCGACCACCTGACCGCGATCGTGCGCAAGGCGGGCGAGCACGGGCTGTCGCTGTTCATCGACCCGCATCAGGACGTGTGGAGCCGCCTTAGCGGCGGCGATGGCGCGCCGGGCTGGACGCTGGAGGCGGCAGGGTTCGACCTGCGCAACCTGCACGCCACAGGCGCCGCCTTCCTGCACCAGGTCCATGGCGATCCGCTGCCGCGCATGATCTGGCCGACGAACGGGAGCAAGCTGGCGTCGGCAACGATGTTCACGCTGTTCTTCGGGGGCAACGATTTCGCCCCGCGACTCGCTGTGGACGGCGAGCCGATCCAGGACTTCCTGCAAGGACACTACCTGGGTGCGATCGAGCAGCTTGCGCGCCGGCTGGACGGCCTGACCCATGTGGTCGGCTATGACACGTTGAATGAGCCTTCGGCCGGCTTCATCGGCATCGGCGATCTCACCGCCCTGCCAAGTCCGCTGCGCCTCGGGCTGGCGCCCAGCCCGTTCGAGTCGATGCAGTTGGGAGAGGGGGCGACGCTGCCGCTGGACGAATGGGCCCTCTCCCTGTTCGGCCCGCGCCGCGTCGGTCGCCAGGTAGCCAACCCGAATGGACTGCGGGCCTGGCAGGAGGCTGCGCACTGCATCTGGCTGAGCCACGGCGTATGGGAGAAGGACGCTCGCGGCGCGGCGCGCCTACTGCGGCCCGACTACTTCCGGATCGTCGGCGGCCGCCAGGTCGACTTCGCCGAAGACTACTACAAGCCGTTCGCCCGCCGCTTCGCCGAACGGATCCGGCGTGCCCATCCACAGGCTGCCATCTTCCTCGAGACCCAGCCGGGGCACGCCCCGCCGCGCTGGGACCGGACCGACCCCAAGAACATCGTCTGGGCGCCACACTGGTACGACGGGCTGACATTGGTCCTCAAGCGGCTGATCCCGTTCCTGGGCATCGAATTCAGCGAGGCGCGCCTCATCCTGGGCAAAGGCAGGGTGAGGCGATCCTTCGCAGAACAGCTGGCCGCGCAGCGCCGCGCGGCGGAGCAGAAGCTGGGCGGCGTGCCGGTGTTGATCGGCGAGATCGGCATCCCCTTCGATCTCGATCACAAGCGTGCCTATCGGACCGGCGATTTCGGCCAGCAGGCGCGTGCCCTCGACCGAAGCCTGGAGGCGCTCGAGCACAACCTGCTCAGCGCCACGCTGTGGGACTACACCGCCGACAACAGCAACGCGCGCGGTGACCTGTGGAACGACGAGGACTTCTCGATCTTCAGCCGCGATCAGCAGGCCGATCCGCGGGACCCTGACTCGGGGGGGCGTGCACTGGACGCTCTGCTCCGACCCTATCCGGTGGCCGTCGCCGGCGATCCGCTGCGCATGGCCTTCGACCGGAGGACCGGTGTCTTCGAGTTCGAGTTCCGGCACGACTCGCAGGTGACAGAGCCGACGCTGGTGTACGTCCCTGAGCAGCAGTATCCGGGGGGCCGCCACGTGACGGTGTCCGATGGCGAGGCGGAACCGGGTAGCGACCCGCAAACTCTCGTCTATCGGCACGGGCTCGATCGAGATCTCCACAGCCTGCGCATCGGCCGTCGCTAGAGGATCTGGAGCGGCATCGGGACCCCGCAGCCTCCGCCTGGCCCGCCGCGCGAGGATTCGGCGCGGGACCGGAGTATGACTCCTGGTCGGGGGAGCATGGCGTGAGACGCGGCACGGAAGGCGCCCGGCTCAGGCCGGGCGCTTCGTCCCAGACAGGTACGGCCACATGGAGGTTCGTCGGCCGGTCTTGCTCAAGCTACCAGGCGTAGGCTTCGGGGGCTTCGCCGCCGGGCCCGGGCCAGATTTCATCGAGCTTGGCAAGGTCGGCCTTCGACAGCTTGAGCCTGAGCGCCTTCAGGCTGCCCTCCAACTGCTGCATTGTGCGCGGGCCGATGATCGGTGAGGTGATCGCCGGATTGTGGAGCAGCCATGCCAGAGCCACGTCCCCGGGGCTCTCGCCAAGCTTGCGGCACAGCTTCTCGTACGCCTCGAGTTGCGGTTGATGCTGGGTGATCTCCTTGCGTATCTCATCCGAGGCGCGGCGGCCGGCCTTCACCTTGCCCAGGGCGCCGCCCAGCAGCCCTCCAGCCAGCGGGCTCCAAGGGATCAGCGCCAACCCGAAGGCCTGGCACGCCGGAATCACCTCCAGCTCGATCGCGCGGGCGTTCAAGTTGTACAGGCTTTGCTCGCTGACAAGCCCGAGGAAGTGGCGGGTGGATGCCGACGCTTGCGCCTGGGCGATGTGCCAGCCGGCGAAGTTGCTGGAACCGACGTACAGGACCTTGCCTTGAGCCACGAGCGATTCCATTGCCTGCCAGATCTCATCCCAGGGCGTCTGGCGGTCGATGTGATGCATCTGATACAGGTCGATGTGATCGGTCTGCAGGCGGCGCAAGCTCTCCTCGCACGCGTGGCGGATGTGATAGGCCGAGAGACGTCCTTCGTTAGGGCGTTTGCCCATCCGGCCGTAGACCTTCGTCGCCAGGACGATCGAGTCGCGGCGTGCGCCGCCCTGCGCCAACCAGCGCCCGAGGATCGACTCGGTGACGCCTTTCCCCAGGCGCCAGCCGTACACGTTGGCCGTGTCGAAGAAGTTGATCCCCAGTTCGAGGGCACGGTCCATGATGGCGAAGCTCTCGGCCTCGCCCGTGTGTGGACCGAAGTTCATCGTGCCGAGACACAGGCGGCTCACGCTCAGTCCACTGCGGCCGAGATTCGTGTAATCCATCGGATCCTCCGATTGAGGCGGGTGCGGTCCGTGAAGCGCGTCCGGACGATGGGAGTCTAGCGCAACCCTATGCTCGAGCCAATCCGAGCCGGGGGTTGGCGGCGCCGCCATCGGGCCAGCCTGGATGCCGGGTCTCTTGGCGGCATCACCCGCAGGCTGCGCGCGACCACGCGGCATCCGGTGTGAAGTCTGGGACCGGGGACTCCAGGAATCTGGGCTCGGATCCGCGAGGCCCCGGCAGCAGCCCCTGCCCGGGACCTAGAGCCAGCAGACGGTGTAGGATAGGGACGCGCATCTTGGGAGGCTGGCCTTGGCTACGATGCTTACGTGCTACGGTGGCGTAGAGGAGATCGGCGGCAACAAGATCCTGCTCGAGGATGGCGGGCGCCGGATCCTGTTCGACTTCGGCAAAGCCTTCGGGCGCTACGGCGCGTACTTCGACGGTGTCTACATCAAAGAGCGCGTCAGCCGAGGGCTGCTTGATCCTCTGGCCCTCGGCCTGATCCCGCCGCTGCGCGGGCTCCTGCGCGAAGATCTGGTCCCGGTCCTCGACCCCGACCTGCTGAATGTGACCGAGATCCCTCCGGAAGGCCGGCGTCGCGTGACACGTTTCGATGTGCATGCCAGGCCGGAGGCCTCGGATGCGTTCTGGCGCTTCTTTGAGCTGCATAGGGGTGCGGCATACCGCGACCTTCGCCGCAGCGATGCGCCGCCCGTTGACCTGGTCGTGCTGTCCCACGCGCATCAGGATCACATCAGCGACCTCGGATACGCCACCCCCGAGGTGCCGGCGGCATCGTCCCGCATTACAGCCTTCATCAGCAAAGTGCTGCTCGACACCGGGCAGGCGGGCGTGGGCGGCGCGCCCTTCATCCTGCCGCGCGTGCCGGACGCTCAGGGCCTGCTCGTCGCCCAACGCGAGGAGGCGACGTCGCGGCCGTGGTGGTTCCTGGACGGCGATCCGCAGGGCGAGGCAGGAGAGAGCCCGCTCGACTCGGCGGCGGCCTTCTGGTCGACGGCGCCCGCGCGCAAGCTGTCGACGGTGCCGGCAATCCCGATCTCCGGACTGCGGTTGCAGGCCTACCCCGTCGATCACTCGTTGTACGGAGCCATCGCCGTGGCGGTCGAGACCGAAGCCGGCTGGGTTGCCTACACGGGCGACTTGCGCTTCCACGGCGCCGGCGGGGCGCGCACGCAGGCCTTCGCCGATGAGGTGGCGGCCCTGCATCCCGTGGCCTTGGTGTGCGAGGGCACGCGCTTGACGGGCGGCGGGTACACGTCCGAGGCGCAGATCGAGGAAACCTGCCTGCAGGCCGTACGCGCCGCTGCCGGGCAGCTTGTCGTCGCCGACTTCGCGCCACGGAATGTCGAACGCCTGCTGGCCTTCGCGCGCATCGCCGCCGACACCGGCCGGACGTTGCTGCTCCAGCCGAAAGACGCCTACCTCCTGCGCGCCATCCATCTCGCCGACCCCGACGCGCCAGACTCGTTGGCCCTGCCTCATGTTGGCATCTACGACGACCCCAAGGCGAGCGAGCAGAAGTGGGAGCGCCTGGTGCGCGAGCGCTACCGGGCGATCATCAGCGGGCCACGGCAGGTCATCGCCCATCCGGGAGAGGTCATCCTGGCATTCTCGCTGACCGATGTGGCCGACATGCTGGATCTACAGCTGCTCCTGGGCGGCCGGCCCGGCGGGATCTACCTCTTCTCCAACAGCCAGGCATACGACGAAGAGCAGATGGTCGATCTCGTCCGGTTGTGGACCTGGACCGAGCACCTCGGCTTGCGGCTGGTGGGACTGCAGGTCTCGGCCCGCGGGGAGCGCGGTGAGGTAATGCAGGTCACGCCGGTTGCGGGCTACCATGCCTCCGGTCATGCCGGGCAGGCAGAGCTTGTCCGGCTGGTGCAGGAGGTGCGGCCGAAGGTGCTGGTGCCGATCCACACCGAGGCGCCGCACCTGTGGTCGGAGCTGCTGCAGGGGACGGGTATCGCGATCCAGGTCCCGTCGTACGCGCAGACGATCGCGCTCGCCTGAAGCGAGGCCCCATCCCTGAGCTGCCAGGCCACCATGGGTCCGCCGCGCTGGATGGCGCGGCGGATACGGATCGCGAGTGGCGAGCACCTGCCCGGTGTCGATCAGCCTGTGACTGGCGGAACGCGCAGCGACAGATACAGGATCAGACAGCCCATCATCGCGACCCCACAGGCAGCCGCGAAGATGATCGCCTGCTGCGACTTGGTCAGCGAGGTGCGAATCCGCACAGTCACCCAGGCGCCCACCAGGGCGGCGGACAGAAGGAAGTAAACCCCACTCACCGCCAGCCCGGTCGGGAAAGGCAATGCCGCCCGGGCCGGCTCCCCGCCCGAGATGACCAGCGTCGCGGCGAACTCCAGCGGGTCGAGACGGCCATCGAGCAGCGCCTGGACATTGTGGGTCAGGGCTTCGACCGTGCGGCCCGTCCCGTCCGAGAGGACCAGGTCAAGCACGAGGCGGGGCGTCCTCGGCGACTCCTCAGCCGCCAACGACAAGGCCTCAACCCACAGGCCGAGAATCGCCTCAGCGCTCAGGTCGGGCGGAACGACAAAGTGGATGGTCGTTGTGTCCGCGGTGCGAGAGACGAGCGCATGCGGGATCCCGAGCAGAGCCATGCCCTGCCGAATGGCCTCCTCGGGTGGGCGCACGTCCTCGATCTTCAGCCCGGCGACGGCCTCCGCCAGGTCCTCCAGTAGCACCGAGTCCGCGTCGGTCGTGATCACCAGCGACGGATCGCCCAGGTAGTACATCTCAAGTCGAAGGTTTTCCAGGTCCGGTGCAACCTCTAGCGCCGTCCGGAGAATCATCACCCAGTTGAGTGGGAGCGCCTCGCGCGCTTCTCCGATGGCCTGATCATAGGTGATGCGGGCCGGCGACGCCGCCAGGTCAACTTCGCGGACGGAGATTCCAAGCGCGGCAAGCCGGAGTGTCAACTCCTCTTCAGGCGTGGTTTGCGCGTACGGGTGCGCAGAAAGGGAAGCCGGCCGAAATGCCGCTGTGCTGGCGATAAGACCCACCAGGAGAGCAAGCACAGCCAGTTGCAGGACACCCCGTCCCAGGGACGAGTTTGGGGATGGCCAAGCGTGGAAGCCGACCCGTTGCGGGGTGCTCATGGCTTGCCCTCCCACACGCCGAGGCGCTGATTCAGCCGCGGGAATGCGCGATCGTAAGCCGTGAGTAGCTTGTCATCGTGACCATACTGCGGTCCCCAGTCGTGCCGCGCTTTGCTGGGATCCTCCGAGTCCATAAGCTCATCGGACGGACGCTGCAGGGCATCCGTGAGTCTCTTCATCGCCCGGTCGTGGGCCGCCGTCGCAGGATCGCCTTCGGCAACGCTCTCGTCGTAGATCTTGCGGTAGTAGTCGTAGTGCGTGATGGCAGGCGTTGCTGAGTGGGCTTCGACGAATCTGTAGGCGTCGACCGCCACCTCCTCAACCGTCTTGAACTCGAGTTCCTCGGCCCATAACACCCCGTTGTCGGTGAGGGTCTTCTTGGTGACCTCGGTCAGCCCCTCCTGTTCCCATTCCTGAATGGCTTCCTGCGCGGCCTGTTCGGGATCTGAGATCCAATCGGTGGCCTTGGCGACGGCGTCATATGCCGGCTTGCCGAAGTCGCGAAGGATGCGGTAGGCGTCGTAGCCGACGCCAAAGTACTCGCGGTACTTCTCATCGTTCACCACGCGCACGATGTCCTGCTCGGTCTGGATGCGTGCGGCAAGCTTGGCCTTCAGCTCCTCCTCCTGCTGCTGCCTCTGCCGCTCGCGCAAGGCTTCATCCTTGAGATACCAAGGCGTGGTGTCAGCGCCAGTGGAGACTGGAGGCTTCGTCTCGGGTGGCGCCGTCGCGGGCGGGGCGGTTTCAGATAGGCCGTCGTCGGGCGCGGGCGACTTTCCGGCCTCGGCCATCTGCCGGAGCCGCTCGACAATGCGTTTGAGATTGTCCTGCTGCGTCTCCGTGAGGTCTTCCCAGCCATCAACAGACTCAAGATCGGGGTCCTCACCGGATACCAGTGCGGAGAGCAGTGCGTCCTTGATGGCCTCCGCCCGCTGCTCGGGCGTGGAGGCCTCCGGGCAGCCGTCCATCGTCGCGGCGGCCTCGTCTGGGCAAGCATCTTCCTCGTCCGGGAAGCCGTCACGGTCGCGATCCGGGATGATATCCGGGCAGCCATCGGGGTTCGGGGCGTACTCCTCCGGGCAGCTGTCACGCGGATCGGGGACGCCGTCCTCATCTGTGTCCATCGGGAGTGGGCAGCCATCGCGGGTAGTGGCAGTGTCGCTTGGACAGACATCATCGGCGTCTGGAACGCCATCGCGGTCGCCGTCGGGCGGCGCCTCCGGGCAGCCGTTCGGCGTCTTGGCCGCCTCTTCAGGGCAGGCATCCTTGTCGTCCGAGACCCCGTCCCGATCGGTGTCGTAGACAATGCCTGTGGCTGCGGCTGTCCAGCTTCCGGCGTGGGAGCAGCTGGAGGTCGACCACGAGATGGAGCCGGAGCCCGAGCCCCCGGCGGTAATGACACCGGAGAGGGTCACCGGATGTGTCGAGCTGCCGCTGAAGCCCCCGCATCCGTCGCAGCCGGAGACCCATGAGCCCGAGCCCGTGATCTGCACCGTGCCGGATCCCGTCAGGGCGCCGGACGCCGGGTCAATCGCGCCGCTCAGCGTGCCGCTGTAGGAGTTGGTGCCCTGGGCGGTGGAGCTGCCTGCGATCGGCACGTTGTTGTCATCGCAGGCCTGGATGGTTGTGGTCCCCGAGCCGCCGCCGCTGAATTGCCCGCTCACCCCGCGCGTTGTGTAGTCCACGACGAGCGTGAGCGATCCTGTGTGCGCCGGCGGGATGCAGGCGATACATGCCCCCCCGGCCGACACGCCCATGCTGAGCGAACCCTGGAGGGTCATGGATGCAGGTTGAGAACCCTGGGCGAGAGCCCCTGGGCTGCCGGGCGGTGCGAGGCCAAACATGAGGGCGAGGGAAAGCAGGAGGCGTATCAGTCGACGCAGGCGCATAAGCGGCCCCCGGGAGCGGCCTCCCGTAGCGGGAGGCAACCGGTCGCCCTTTCGCCGGTGGCCGGAAGAGGACGACCTGAGCGGCGGACGTCGGCCGTGACTCTAGCACACGCGTCCGTTGGCTGCCACCCTAAGGAAGGGCATGGGGGCGCAATCCGGCAGGCAAACAGTCCAGAGGCGGGAGTGCGGCATGGGTACACCGTGCCGGGCGCCAGCTACGCGGGGACTGCCTCGACCTCGTTCTCCAGCGCTGTGAGCCGTGCCCGCGCAGCCGACTGCAGGCCGAGGAATCCAAGCGCGGCCACGGCCGCCAGCCCGCCGGCCGCATACCACACCAGGTTCGGGTTGTAGTTGTCGAGGATGATGCCGGCCGCTAGCGGGCCAACGGCAGACGGGATCCCCCACGACAGGCCGGCGATGGCCATGTAGCGGCCGCGCATCTCGGCCGGCGCGAAGCGCGCCACCAGCGCGTTCGAGACCGGCACGACGATCATCTCGCCCACGGTGATCACCAGCATGGCCGCCAGGAAGGCGGGATAGACCGCGACGAAGCCGTACGCGGCAAAGCCGACCATGTACAACGCCGTTCCCGCGGCCATCATCAGCATCGGAGGGTAGCGGCGGATTCGCCGGGTGAGCCAGAATTGAGTGAGGACGACCAGGATGGCGTTGGCGCTCATCAGGAATCCGTAGCCCTGTGCCGGGACGGCATGGACATCGCGCAGGTAGACGGAGAGCGTCGAGTACATCTGCAAGTAGACCAGGTTCATCAGCGCGGCCATCAGGATGAAGGAGACGAACACGCCGTCGGACAGGACCTTGAAGTAGCCGCCGAACGTGGAGGCCATGGACTCGCGCTGCGCCGTCTGACGCGCCTCCGGGCGCGTTTCGGGCAGCCTGCGAAACACGATGGCGGCCGTGATCAGGCTGCAGGCCGCGTCGAGGACGAACAGCAGGAGGAAGGACCGCGAGGCCAGGAGGCCGCCGATCGTCGGCCCGACGATCCAGGCTAGGTTGCCGACCACGCGCAGCACGCCAAACCCCTCGGCGCGCTGATTCTCGGGAAGGATGTCTGCGACCATCGCACCATGAGCCGGCCCGGCGACGTCCGACAGGAATCCGACGACGACGGCCAGGATGTAGAAGGTAGACAGGCTCCCGACGAATCCCATGGTCAGGTTGCTCAGCGCGCTGAAGACCAGGCCGAACAGAACCATGCCCTTGCGACCGAAGCGGTCGGTGAGCGCGCCGCCCAGCATGTTCCCGGCGAACCCGGAGACGGAGAAGACGGAGAACAACAGCCCTGCCTCCGTCATCCCGACGCCGAAGCGCTGGGTGACGTACAGCGCGAAGAACGGATTGAGGATCGTCCGGCCGACGGTGTCGATGAACGAAGCCCCGACCAGGATCCAGAAGCGGCTCGGGTACTCGTAGTAGGTGGACTGGAGGCGAAAGAGCATGGAGTGGCCTCGGCCGCCCACGGGGGTGGGGCGCGTGCCTCGCCGTACCCGCGGCAAACACAAGGTTCGTATTCTATCCCGATCGCGCGTGCATGTCGGTTGTGCCGGTCGCGACGACGGCTCGAGGCCGCCTGCCGGGCAGTGTGGCGAGCCAGCGTTCATGGGTCTGGCGCGAACGTATAATCTCCCGTGCGCACCGCCGAACCGCTTCCGACCCGTCGCTTCCTCCGGCCGGAAGGAAAGGGAGGTGTTGGGTGACGACCCGACCCAATGCCGGGGGAATGCCCGGCCGCTCGATCCGCCGGCGCGCCATCTCCATTCTGCTGGCCGTATGCGCCTGTGGGCTCGCCCTGGCGGGATCCCCCCCGAATCGCGCCGCCTCCTCGGCCATGGAAACCCCGCTGAGCGCGCCGGCCGCGTCGGTGCTCGCGTCGGCCCCCTGGCCGCCGGAACCGCGTATTCGGTTCGAGCACCTGTCGCTTGCACAGGGCCTGTCGCAAAGCGTCGTCACGTCCATCACCCAGGATCTCACCGGATACATCTGGCTGGCGACACAAGACGGACTCAATCGCTACGACGGCAGCGAGCTGCGCGTGTTCAAGCGGAACCCGGAGGATCCCGACAGCCTGTCTTCCAACTTCATCAATGCGTTGCTGGTCGATCCGCTGGGGCGCCTGTGGGTCGGTACCAACGGCGGAGGGCTCGACCTGTTCGATCCGGCTACCGAGCGCTTCACGCACCACCGATACGTCCCTGGCGACCCGCAGTCCCTCAATTCCAATGTGGTCAACTATCTGGCCGAGGGCTCGGACGGCAGCCTGTGGGTAGGTACCGATCAAGGCCTGGCGCATTTCGATCCCGGCACCGGCAAGTCTCAACGCTATCAGACCGATGCCTCCGATCCGGGATCGCTGGGCGGGACATCAGTCAGCTACCTGTATGTCGCCCCTGAGGGGACGCTGTGGGTCGGGTCGTTCGACGGAGGGCTCTCACGCCTGGATCCAGGGGCGGATCGGTTCGTGCGCTACGTGAACGCCCCCAAGAACCCGCGCTCACTGGGTGAGAACAGCGTCCAGTGCGTCGCAGGGGATTCGGAAGGGCGGATCTGGGTCGGCCTAGGAAGCGCCGGCCTCGATCGGCTTGACCCGACGACGGGGACCTTCACCCACTTTCTTCCCGATCCGGGCAGCCCGGATGCGCTCAGCAACGGCGCGGTGTTCGAGCTTCTCTTCGATCGCAGGGGAACCTTGTGGGTCGGTAGCAACGGCGGCGGACTTCACCGCTTCGATGCCGAGCGACAGACGTTTGCGCACCTTCGACCGCTCACCGGAGATGAGCAGAGCCTGGCATCCGACGCCATCTGGTCGGTGTTCGAAGACCGCGCCGGCGTGCTGTGGTTCGGCACCTTCGGCGCCGGCGTCGACCGCCACGACCCGATGGGGGCCAAGTTCGGGCTTCTGAGAAGCGATGCGGAGCAGCCGCGGGGGCTGAACAACAGCCAGGTGTGGGCCATTCTGGAGGATCGCCAGGGCATCCTGTGGATTGGCACGAACGGCGGCGGGGTCAACCGGTTTGACCGGAGCCGCGGGACATGGTCGAGCTACCAGGCCGAGCCGGGCAACCCGCAGGCCCTGCAAGGCAACTTCATCCTGTCGCTCTTCGAGGACAGTCGAAACGATCTGTGGATCGGTACCTTCGACGGAGGCGTCTCGCGGCTGGATCGGACAACGCAGGAGTTCGTGACGCTGCCCTCGCCGGGATTCGTCTTCGACTTCCTGGAGGATCGGGACGGCGTGATGTGGATGGCGACCGGCGGGGGCCTGGCGAGATTCAACGAGGCGCGGGATGCCTTCCGGGTCTTCACGGGCACGCCGGAGGATCCGGACACGTTTGCGGACAACGGATTGCTGACGATGCTGGAAGACAGCCGGGGGCACTTCTGGGTCGGGTCCTTCGCCGGTGGATTGGCCCTGTTTGACCGCGAGACCGGCAAAGTGACCCGCTATCAGAACGATCCGGAGGACCTTTCCAGCCTGAGCGACAATGGCGTCCTGACGCTACTGGAGGACAGCCGTGGGCAGCTGTGGGTGGGGACCACGGCCGGGCTCAACCGTTTCGATCCCGAGGCGGGGACGTTCACCCACTATCTGGAGAAAGACGGCCTTCCGAACGATGTGGTCTACGGAATCCTGGAGGATCCGCAAGGACAGCTTTGGCTCAGCACCAACAAGGGGCTGTCGCGTTTCAATCCCGAGGCTGAGACCTTTCGCAACTACGGCACGCGGGATGGCTTGCAGGGAGATGAGTTCAACCAGGGCGCGTTCTACAAGGACCGCGCCGGGCTGATGTATTTCGGCGGCATCGAGGGTCTGAATGTCTTCGATCCGGAACGGGTTGCCGACAATCCGTACCTGATGCCGGTCGTCCTGACCGGCTTTGATCTGTTCAACCGCCCGGTCAAGCCCGGCGGGGACACGCCCCTCCCGGCGCCGATCGACCAGCTTTCCTCTCTGACCCTGTCCTATCGGGACGACTTCTTCGGCTTCCACTTTGCGGGCCTCCACTTCTCCGCCCCTGAGACGCATCAGTACGCGTACCGCATGGACGGTTTGGATCGCGAGTGGAACTACGTGGGGTCGCGCAGGATCGCGACCTACACAAACGTGCTGCCTGGCACCTATACCTTCCACGTGCGGGGCGCGAACCGCGACGGGGTCTGGAACGATGCCGGGGTCAGCCTGAAGGTGGTGGTCACGCCACCGTTCTGGCAAACCTGGTGGTTCCGGATTCTGGTCGCGCTGCTCGTCGTGGGCGGAACGGTTGGGGGTGTTGCCTGGCGCGTGCGTTCGATCCAGGCGCTCAACCGGCGGCTGGAGGAGCAGGTAGCCGAGCGTACGCAGGAGCTGCGCGAGGCCCTGGACCAGCTGCGGCGGTCGAAGGATGCGGCAGAGGCCGCCAACCGGGCTAAGAGCGTCTTCCTGGCCAACATGAGCCATGAATTCCGCACGCCGCTGAATGCCATCCTGGGCTTCAGCCAGCTGATGCTGCGTCCCTCGGCGGCAGCGCAGCCGGGCGTGGAAAGCCTGTCGTCCGATCAGCGCGAGAACCTGCAGGTGATCGTGCGCAGCGGCGAGCATCTGCTGGGCCTGATCAACGATGTCCTGGAGATGTCGAAGATCGAGGCCGGGCGGGCGACCCTCAACGAGCAGGGCTTCGACCTGCACCGCATGCTGGACGGGCTGGAGGAGATGTTCGCCCTGCGCGCCGGGCAGAAGGGCATCGGTCTGTCGCTCGAACGAGCGTCCGACGTGCCGCAGTATGTCCGGGCGGATGAAGGCAAGCTGCGCCAGATCCTGATGAATCTGCTGGGCAATGCGGTCAAGTTCACGGCGCAGGGAGGCGTGGTGCTACGCGCGGCGCAGGTCACCTGCGCCGAGTCCGGAACGGCGGAGCCGGGCTGCGTCCTGCGATTCGAGGTCGAAGATACTGGGCCCGGCATCCCAGGCGAGGAGCAGGAGGCGCTGTTCCGTCCGTTTGTCCAGACCGCCGCCGGGCAGCGCGCGCAGGAAGGTACCGGTCTGGGCCTGGCGATCAGTCAGCAGTTCGCCCGGTTGATGGGCGGAGAACTTGATGTGCGCTCGGAGCTCGGACGGGGCAGTACGTTCGGGCTGCAGGTCCCGGTGCAGCCGCTGGATCCGGGCGAGATGAGGACGGCGTTGCCGACGCGGCGGGTCGTGGCGCTTGAACCGGGTCAGCCCATCTACCGCGTCCTCGTGGTCGATGACAAGGAAGTCAATCGCAAGCTTCTGGTGAAGTCGCTGGCCCCACTGGGCTTCGAGGTGCGCGAGGCGGCCGACGGTCTGCAGGCGATCCAGACCTGGGAGGCCTGGAACCCACAGGTCATCCTGATGGACATGCGCATGCCGGTTATGGACGGATACGAGGCGACACGCAGGATCAAGGCGACCACGCGGGGACAGGCGACCGTGATCGTAGCCGTGACCGCCAGCGCGCTGGAAGAGGAACGGGCGGTCATCCTGTCCGAGGGCTGCGACGCGTATATGCGCAAGCCGTTCCGGGAGGACGAGCTCTTCGAGACATTGGTTCAGCATCTGGGGGTGCGTTTCGTCTATGCCGAGACCACCGAGCGGAGCGCAGACGGAGGACCGGCCGGCGACGAACGCCCGCGCGTCGTGCCGCGCCTGGCGCGGCTTCCCGCCGCGCTCCTCGCCCAGCTCGAGCGGGCGACGGTGCTGGGAGATCTGCAGCGCATCGAGAGCGTCGTGGCGCAGATACGCGAGAAGGACAGCGGGTTGGCGGACTACCTGATCGGGCTCTCTGCGCGATTTGAGCACGATGAGATTCTGGCCCTCGTCCGCGCCGCCGGAGGGCCGCATGCAACCTAGTCCCGCGGCTGGCGCGGAGAGCATCCTGATCGTCGACGACACAGCGGCCAACCTCAAGCTCCTGTCGCAGATCCTGGCCGAGCAGGGATACGCTGTCCGCGCAGCGACCAGCGGGGCCCGGGCGCTCGAGTCTGCCCGCGTGACTCCGCCGCATCTGGTGCTGCTCGACATCCGCATGCCCGAGATGGATGGATTCGAGGTCTGCACCCGTCTGAAAGCGGACGCGCAGACGCGTGAGATCCCGGTCCTGTTCATCAGTGCGCTTGACGATGTCCAGGACAAGGTGCGGGGCTTCTCTGTCGGCGGGATCGACTACATCACGAAACCGTTTCAGGCGGAGGAGGTATTGGCGCGAGTCGGGGCGCATCTGACGCTTCGGCGCCTCAAACGCCAGTTGGAGGAGGCCAACCGCCGCTACCAGCAGGAACTGGCGCTCGCCGGGAGCCTGCAGCGGAGCTTCCTGCAGCATCCTGTGCCCTCACTGCCCGGCTGGCAGGTGGCAACGGCCTTTCGTCCGGCCCGGGAAACCTCGGGGGATTTCTACGGTGTCTTCCAGCTTCCGGGCGATCGGCTTGGGATCGTCGTCGGCGATGTCGTGGACAAAGGCGCCGCGGCGGCGCTATTCATGGCTTTGAGCTGGTCTCTGCTGCGGACCTTCACGCTTGAGTTCCCTGACGACCCGGCGCGCGCCCTCACGGCGACGAACGCGCGGATCCTTACGGACACGGATGGCAGCCGCTTCGTCACCGTGTTTCTGGCGTCCCTGGATCCGCGCTCGGGGCGGTTGGTCTACGGCAACGCGGGTCACAATCCCGGGCTCATCTTACGGGATGCGACCGCCGCGGAGCCCGAGTCGCTGGCCCGTACCGGTCGGATGCTGGGCATGTTCCCTGACGACCGTTGGGAAGCTGGTGTGACGGAGCTGGGAGCGGGGGATACGCTCGTGCTGTACACCGACGGCGTTACCGAGGCGTGCACCGAGAGCGGTGACTTGTTTGGCACCGAGCGGCTGCTGGCCTCGATCCGCCGTGTGCCAGGCGCTTCGCCGGAGGATGTGGTTCGGCGCGTGCTCAAGGACGTCGAAGACCACTTGCACGGAAGCCCGCAGCCGGATGACATAGCCCTGGTGGCGATCCAGCGGCAAGGTCTGCAGGCGTAGGCACAGGTGAGGATGCTTGCATCCGCTCCAGGTGACGTGCTGCTGATGGCCAGGCCGGCACAGTCACAAGTCGACGATCCGGCCTCCCCGCAAGGGACTCGGGCGGAGGCGGGCGAGTGGCCGGATCTGCAGTTCGCAAACCTGTACGAGCGGCCGATGGACGCGGATTCTGCGTGCCGCGGGGACCTCGATCTGATCGGCGCGGGATCGAGCATCGAGGGTGAGTGGATCTACATCACACTGCGGCTTGCCGCCGCGCCGGTCAGCGGATCGGGCGCGCATTACTCGGTGGAGTTCGATACGGATCTGGATGGGCGCGCCGATGTGCTCGTGACACGGGGCCCGACGTCGGAGGCTTCCTGGTCAACCGGTGCGATGCGGGCCTATCTCGACACCGATAAGAATGCAGGCGGCAGTCGCCCCGGGCTGGCAGCAGCGCCGTCGGCAGAGTGGGATGGATTCGAAACTCAACGCGAGGACGCTACCACGGCGCAACCGCAGCCGCTGATCCGGATTCGATCATCCTCCGGCGGCGCAGCCGGGGTACAAACAGCCGTCGCGCGCTGGATGCTTGGCGCGTCGGACGCGTTCGCCTGGCGCGCCTGGGCGGAAGGCCCGGGCTTCAACCCTGGCCGGCAGGAGTACAACGACTTCCAGGCCCTCGAGGCGGCCGGATCGCCCTATCCAACCAGTGCCTTCTATCCCAGCAAGAGCCTGGTGGCGATCGACAATACTTGCGTGGTCAGCTTCGGGATTGTTCTGGCCGGGCCCGTGCCCGGGTATTGCGGAACGGGCGTGGTCTCGCAGGGCACGGCAGGCCTGCCGCCGGACGATCTGGTGTATGCATGTGGCGGGCGCGGGGTGATCGTTGTGCTCGAGGGAGACGCAGCTGGCAGTGCGGCGCAAGGTACGCCGGCATCTGCGGGATTGGTCATCCCGGACGGGATCCTCCCGACACCCACGCCCTGAGATCGGCGCCCTTCCGGCGGCTTCTCGCGCGGGCAGCGGACCGACCACCCACCTTCGACCGCCGCAGCCGGACGCGTGGACGTGTCGAGAATCACCGAGCTCTGCCGGATGGCAGGGCTCGGTGATTCCGCCCGCGTTCTAGGGCGCCGGCTCGATGCTGGTGACGGCGCCCAACCCGTTGATGACGAGCAGCCACTGGCTCCCGGGCACGTAAGCCGCATACTCCGCTTCGTCCGCCGGTGCATAGGTGTAGCTGTCGTTCCCGGTCGCGAAGACGACGGAGTACGTCTGTGTCTTTTCCCCGGGGCGTTCGTCCGAGGCCAGCGACATCGCGGGCCACGCCGGCAAGTTGCCTGTCCCGCTCGCCACGGCTGTGTCGACAACCGTCCATTCGGGGACGGTGTAGCTGCAGCGGTCGTCGTAGACCTCGTAGACGCAGTCCTGGACGACCTCGCCGTACCCGCTGCCCGTGTCCACCGTATAGGGCGTGCCGCACACCTCGACGGAGTTGGCAACCGGTTCCTGAGAGGTTCTGCGCTGTTCCTGCCGGCAGGAGCCCAGATCGGCTTCGACGGGGATCTGATCCCGCCAATCTTCGTGCTCGACGAGGCGAAGCCCTTCGATGGCCACACGCCGCTCCCAGCCGACTGAGGTCACCTCACCGATCTGCTCGGTCTTGCGGTTGGCGAACAACAGGAAACCGACTGCGGCCAGGCCACAGAGTGCCGCGGCGAGGATGCCCACGATCATGATCGGCGATCGCCCCGCAGGGCGCGCGCCGGGCGCTGCTCTCGCCGGTTGCACCTCCGCAGGCGCAGGTGCGAGGCTGGTGCCGCAGCTCGAGCACTTGAGCGACGCGCCTGGGTTGCTGGTCCCGCAGCGCGGACACGCGATAGGTGCGGCGGGACCTGCGCGAAAGGCGCCGACGACCTTGCCGGATTCGCGCGCCTTGCCTCCGGCCAGATCTCCTCCACATGCGCCGCAGAACTTGGCGATCCCCGGATTACGCGCGTTGCAGTATGGGCAATGGATGTCCGGCCCTGCTTTGGCCCGCGCGATCTCCGCCGCGCCGGTCACCAACTTCTCCTCAGGCGCCTGCTCGAAGGCGGCGTCCTGGGGCTGTGGTCCCCCGCAGCCGTTGCAGAACTTCTGCGGCCCAGGATTGCGCGTCGTGCAGCGTGGACAGGTCCACAGCATGTGCACGTATCCAATGGTCTTTCTTGTCATCGCGGGTGCGCTCCCACAAGGTGGCGGGGATGGACGATCGCATCCTTTCCGCCCGATTCAGTCTACCGCCTCGTGACACGGCGCCGCAGCCTCGCGTTCAACGCGGCGATCACCCTATTGTAGACCTTCGGCCCGGGGGTGGGGAAGGGCCGCCTGCCTGGAGTGCGGCTAAGTGGTCATCGAGCCCGCATCTCGGGTGCGGGTTCGCTGGAACTGAATCGCAGCAGGCGCAGGCGCGCTGCAAGGGCACGCGGACGCCAGAAGGACGAGGACGATCCAGTGCAGGCGAGTTTATCGCCAAGGTCGCGCGAGGAACGCAACATCGGTGCGTGCGCGTCGACCCTGGGTGACGCCCATCCAACGGCGTCGCGCCGGTCGAGTGAGCGGTGGCGAAGCCACGCGCTCGAAGCGGGACTCGCGCGCCGAAGACGCCGGACCTTGCCCTGCGCGCAGGCGCGACCGCAGGTCAGGGTGTGTGCGCGTCGTGATCCGTGCGTGGAGTGGGGCTGCGCACCCGCGTCGCGCGGGAGGAGCGCACTGGAAGCGAGGCGCAGGCGTGGCGCGCGCGCGGGACTTCGCCTGTTCGGCAGAGTCCAGTACGACAATGGCTGCGATCGCGCGTGTACATGTATGCGAACCATCGCGCGCGTGGCGCGCGCCGCCTCGCGGAAGCGCGTCGGCGCACCCGCGCGGCCGGAAATTGGTGGCCATTTACCCTTGCGCACTGGACAGACTTCGATACACTAGCAAACAGCGATTGCATGAAAGCCGATGGTCGTTGTTGGTGATCGACGTGAACAAGACTCATGCACAACGGAGGGGGATGCAGCGATTGCGCGTGGTGCGCGCCGTGTGCGCGCTGCACGCGCCCTCTCGGAGAGCACGCGCCTTGAAACGCGTGGGAGCCCGGGACGGACGCGAAGATGAGGGACAGGGATGACCGCCGACGATCGCACGGATCTGCCGGTCCTCTTGATCCACAACATTGACCCGGATTGGCCCGAGGAAGACGCGAAGTACGCGCGCAAGCAGGTCTTGGACGCGGTGCGCGCCCTGCGCGGCGTAGGACATCCGGTGACATCGGTCACGGTCCGGCAGCCGGATCTGCGCCGTGCGCTCCGCCGCTACGCGCCGGAGGAATTCATCGTGCTGAATTGGTGCGAGGCGCTGCCGGGGGTGGACCGCAGCGAGCCGCTGGTGGCGCGGCAGTTGGAGGAACTGGGCTTCACCTTCACGGGTGCGTCGTCGCGTGTCCTGGAATTAAGCTGCGACAAGGCGCGCTCGCGGGAAGCGATGCTGCGGGCACATGTGCCGGTCCCCGAGGGGCGGGTCTTCGAGAAGATGGACGGCGCCCGGTGGGATCGCTACCCGGCGATCGTGAAGCCGATCTTCGAACACAGCAGCATTGGCATCTCCGCCGAATCTGTCGTCGAGAACCGCAGCCAGTTGCGGGAGCAGCTGGAGCAGGTGCTGGAGGACTTCGGACCGGCGCTGGTGGAGGAGTTTATCGACGGGCGCGAGTTCCGGGTCGGCGTGTGGGGCAGTCGCAGGCCGGTCGCGCTGCCTCCGGGTGAGATGGACTTTCGGGAGTTCCCCTCGGTACGGGACCGACTCTGCAGCTATGACGCGAAGTTCACGCCGGGTTCTGAGCACTACGAGCAGATCATCTTCCGGCTCCCGTCGCCCGTGACCCGAATCGAAGGACGCCTGTTGGAGCGAGCGGCGGTCGGCGCGCATAAGGCCGTAGGCAGCCCGGACTATACGCGCATCGATCTACGGCTGCGCCAGGGTGTGTGCTACGTCCTGGATATCAACCCCAACGCCGATATCAGCGCAGATGCCAGCATGGCGCTCTGTGCCCAGGCAGCCGGGATCCCGTATGGCGCCATGCTCTCGCACTACGTTAACCTGGCCGCCGCGCGACATCCGCGCCTTGCCCATCAGCGGCACGCTGCGGCAGTGCCGGATCGACGGCCGGTCCAGCTTGCTCTCGGGTTGGGCGAGGCTACCTCGGCCGTCGTTCTCAGCGACTAGGGTCGTTCCTGAAGCCATGCCTCGCATCCGGCCCGCCCGGTCCTCCGGGCGGGCCGCTTCATGTTCCGTACACCGCATGGGATCCCGTGCCCGACGGGTGTACTGGCTCGCGCCCAAGAAGTCGGAAGCAGAGTGCTGCAGGAGGACTTTCAGGCCCGCGTGGTGCCAGCCTCCGCTTGCCTTCCGCAGCAGGGCTAGAGGTCGGGGAGAGTCTGGGAGAGAGACTACGTGGCGAGAGCGGATCCCTGGCTCGAATGTCCACGCCACAACGAAGCATGCTCTTCCATCTGGCGCTGTGCGGCGCTCATCAGCTGGGACATGAACGCCTCGCGTGGTTCCGCGTCCGGCACCCGGGTGAAGGTCACCCTGGGGGTCAGCCCGAGGGGATTGCGGATGAGCATCTGTGCCGCGATCTGGACGATCTCGGCCACCTTCTGACGATCGCGCATCGGGCGCACGCAGAGTGAGAAGGGGTTGCGGAGGGCGGCGCGCGTAACGACGCCGCTCACGATCGACACGACCACCTGCGCCTGAGGCACCCGCCGCAGGACCAGGCCCAGGCTGCCCGACCAGGCGTTAAGGGCCTCCGGTGCTCCCGGGAGAACCGCCGGGTCCGGCTCGATGTTCCCACCGGGGAAGATCAAGATCGAGCCTCCCTCGTTCAGGTGGTGGATCATCGATCGGACGACGGCCATCCGGCCCTGGGTGTCATGTCGCGGCACGAAGATCAAGTGGCGGCTGAGTTCAGGGAGATGCCGAAGGAAGCCGAGCCCGCTGGCCACAACCTTGAGGTCAGGCCGCCGGATCTGGGAGGCGATGGCCAGGGCATCCACCGAGCCGGGGTGGTTCGCGGCGATGACCAGCGGCCCCCTCTCGGGAATGGACTCGGTCCCATCGACCGAGACGTCGCTGGCGAAGACCGATACCGCCCAGCGTGAGGCGCCGTCCAATCCCCATTGGGCAACCTTCTGGTCGAACGTCTCGCCGAACGTGGCGAAGCTTCTCGCGGTCCGTTGGAAGAGAGACTCAAGAAGCCCGCGCCAGTGAGCCTCAGGCGGCAGCCCGAACACGCCGCAGATCTCGTCGAGCGCCAGGCGGGTTAGGCTCTCTCGGGTGGGAGGAGTGCCGGTCACGACAATGCCTCATGGAGGGTGGCCGGGCACGTGGCCCGCGCCATCGATCTCCCTCTTGATTATACGGTCACTTCGTAGACGAAATGCACGCGATGTGTGCGCCAGGGGGCGGGCCGGGTTGGACCGCAAGCGTGGCGGCCGGCGAGCCCCAGGACCCGGACCCGTGCTTGTCGCGCCCGGATTCCCGGCCTACAATCGGCAGGCAATCCGTTGCCGGCGGGGAGGAGCGTGGGATGACGATCGTCCTGAATGGTTCCGGGTTGACGCTGGACAAACTCGTCCGCATCGCGCGCAAACGCGAGGCGGTGGCCTTGGACTCGCAGGCACTGGAGCGGATCCGCATCTGCCGGGGGATGCTGGAGGAGAAGATCCAGGCTGGCGAGATCATGTACGGGGTCAACACGGGGATCGGGGAGTTTTCCGAGATCGTTCTGAATGACGAGCAGGTGCGTGCGTTCCAGCGCTACCTGATCTACAACCACGCCGCAGGGATCGGGGACCCGGCGCCGGAAGAACACGTCCGGGCGGCGATGGCCGGCCGGGTGAATGTCCATGCGCATGGGAACTCAGGCTGCCGGCCGGAAATCACGCAGACCTTGATCGAAATGCTGAACAAAGGTGTCACCCCGGTGGTGTGCCAGAAGGGCTCGGTCGGGGCGTCCGGGGACCTGGCGCCGATGGCCCAGATCGCCCTGCTGCTGATGGGTGAGGGCGAGGCGTACTTCGCGGGTGAGCGCCTTCCAGGGCGGGTGGCGATGGAGCGCGCCGGTATCCGGATCCCGGATCTGCAAGCCCGAGACGGACTGGCGACGATCAACGGATCGAACCTGCTGACCGGGATGAGCGCGCTGCACCTGTACGACATGCAGCGCTGGCTCATGCAGGCTGAGATCGCCTGCGCCATGTCGCTTGAGGCGCTGATCGCCAGCATGAAGCCCTACGATGTCCGCGTCCACCAGGTGCGCGGCTTCCCGGGCGCGGTGCGCTCGTCACAGGCGATCCTCAAGTGCATCCAGGGATCCGACCTGATCAGCGGCAAACTCAAGAGCAAGGTCCAGGACGCGTACTCGATGCGTTCCACGCCTCAGGTGATCGGGGCGGCCCACGACGCGATCGCGTTCGCAACCACCCAGGTGGAGATCGAGCTGAACGGCGTGGGCGACAACCCCATCTTCCTGCCGGAGTTCAAGCTCACACTGACTGGCGCCAACTTCCAGGGCTCGCCGGTGTCGCTGCCGATGGATATGGCCGGGGCGGCGATCACCATGGTGTGCGTCCTCTCGGAGCGCAGGCTCAACCGGCTCACCAATCCTGCGCTGAGCGTCGGGTTGCCCGCCTTCCTGACCCGCGGCGCCGGCATGTTCTCCGGCATGATGCTCAGCCAGTACACGGCTGACATGTTGATCGTCGAACAGCGGATCCTCTCGGCACCGGCCTCGGTTGGCTCGATTCCTGCAGCCGCCGACCAGGAGGACTTCGTCTCGATGGGCATGAACACTGCCTTGAAGAACGGCCAGATCCTTGACAACGCGTTCGGGGTCCTGGGCATCGAGTTCATGGCCGCGGCACAGGCGCTGGACTTCCGCAGCCATACACCCGGGAAGGGAGTGGCGGTCGCCCGTGAGGTCATCCGGCGGCACGTGGCGCACCTGGAGGAGGATCGGCCGCTGTACCCGGACCACATGCGGATGAAGGAACTGGTTCGTTCGGGCGAGATTCTCGAAGCGGTCGAGAGCGCCGTCGGGTCTCTGGCATAGGCCGGCCGGTGAGGACGGGCGCACGGGGAGGGGGATCATGAGCAAGAGGATCGAGACCCTCGGACAGTTGGCTGCGGCGCTGGACGCCGATCCGGCGCTTGCCGCGCGCGTCAAGGCGAACCCGGTGGAAGCGATTGCCGGACTGGCGACGCCGCTGCAGAGCGACGTGTGGATCTACCGAATCGTTGTCGGCGCGTTGGCGCTGGCCATTCTGGGGTCGGTGGCCGGCGCCATTGTGCTGGCGCTGCAGGATCGTGCCATCCCGGAGGTCTTGCTGGCCATCGGCTCTGCATCGGTTGGCGCAATGGCAGGACTGCTGGCGCCCAGCCCGTCCAGCGGCGAGCGGTGAGGAGATCCTGCGATGCCGGTCAACTGCAAGCCAGGTGTAAGCCGCCAGGCGCCCGGGACAGTGCTAGGATGAGGATCGAGGTGGAGGCGCATGGGCGCGCGCAGCGTGCCCGCAGCCGCCGCAGCGGACTTTCCAGCGGGAGGGAGCTGCACGATAATGGACGTGGCAACCGAGCGTGGGGGCCGCGACGAGGTCACACAGCCCCATGTTCAAGAGCGTCGCAAACCGAGCGTCGAGCGGGCACCGCTGCGCGCGCCGGCCCGCGACTGGAATGACCTGCTAACCTTGCGAACCATTGCCGTCGCCAACCACAAGAGCGGGGTCGGGAAGACCGCCACCGTGCATGCCCTCGGGGCGGCGCTGGCGGAGCGCGGCCGGCGCGTGCTGCTGGTGGACCTTGATCCGCAGTCGACGCTGACGGCCTTCTGCGGGGTTGAGAGCGCCGCGGGGACGAGCATGGCCGAGGTCTTCGGCGGCGCGCTCCCGGGTGTCGTCCCGTTGTGGGACACGCTGAAGGAAGTCGTCCCCGGGCTGTACCTATTCCTGGCGCCTTCGGACCTGGCGCTGGCCGCAGCCGAATTGGGTTTGATCTCACGCATGGGGCGCGAGGACGTGTTGCGCAGGATCCTGAGCACGGTGGCCGACGACTTCGACGTGGCGATCCTGGATTGCCCTTCCAGCCTTGGGCCGTTGACCGTCAACGCGCTGACCGCGGCGCAGGCGGTCCTGGTCCCGACGCAGCCGCACATCCCCGATCTGCGCGCCTTGTGGTTCTTCCTGGCGACCCTCGAGCAGATCAAGCATGAGCTGAACCGCAATATCGAGACGCTCGGCATCCTGGTCACCCAGTATGACTGGCGGCTACCCCACCACCGCGCTGCGGTGGACGCCATGCGCGCCGCCCGCCTGCCTGTCCTGCCGGTCGGACTCGGGCAGCCGACGGCCCCTGCAGGTACAGGCTCGGACCAGACGCCGACATACCTGCCGACGAACCGGGAGGCGCAGGCCGAGTTGGCCGATATGGTCGAGCGCTGGCTGGACTATGAAAAGCCGTTGGGCAGCGCCTGAACGCGTAGCCTTCCTCCCTGGGTGATCGGGGCCCGGCAGTTCTTCAGCGCCGGGCCCCTTCTCGTTTCTCCCAGGGCTTCCCAACTACGTGGGGAAGCCATCCGCGGTCGGGCAAACTGCCCCGACAGGTGGGTCCGGACTGGGACCTGGGGTTTGTTGCGCGGTCCACGGGCACGGGTGTAGACTTAGCCCTGCCGAGAGGGTACGCTCGAGGTCGTGTATGCCGCCTGATCCCAAGCGCGTGGTCTGCATCGAGGACGAGCCCGAGATGATCGACCTGGTCCGGCTGATCCTGGGCCGGAAAGGGTTCAACGTCATCGGCGCCAACGGAGGCATCGAAGGGCTGGAGACCGTCCGCCGACTGCGCCCGGATCTGGTCCTCTTGGACCTGATGATGCCGGATATGGATGGGTGGGAGGTCTACCAACAGATCAAAGCCGACCCGTCCTTGCGAGAGATCCCGGTGGTGGTGGTCACCGCCAAGGCGCAGTCGATCGACAAGGTCCTCGGGTTGCACATTGCCAAGGTCGATGACTACATCACCAAGCCCTTCGGGCCGCAGGAACTGTTGGAGAGTGTCGAGAAGATCCTTGGGCCTGGCCAATAGGGGCGGGACCGGTCGGGAAGCTGACGGTGGCGCGGCGCGGAGGCTGGTTCCGCGCCGCTCTCGCTTTCTCGGCCGGTCCGTCGCCACGGCAGCAGGTGAAGGCGGCCGGCGGAGGCAGGCATGGCACGCTGGGTTGAGGTGAGGAACCGAACGCAGGGTCGGCACGTGCTCACGGCGCGCTGGTGCAGCTCGTTCCTCTGCCGACTGCGCGGGCTGACCTTCCGCCGCTCGATGCCCGCCGGCAGGGGTCTTCTCCTGGTGGAAGCCCAGCCGGGCCGTGCGCAGACCGCGATCCACATGTGGATGGTCTTCATGCCGCTGGGCGTGATCTGGTTGGATGAAGCCTTTCGCGTCGTGGACACCCGGCTGGCCAGGCCGTGGAGGGTCTACTTCCCTTCGGCGTCGGCGAAGTACGTACTGGAGGGCGAGCCCGGAGTGCTAGAATGCGTCGCTCGGGGTGATGTCCTGGAGACCGTTGATGCGCGGCTGGGCTAGGCTGGGCTTGATTGTCGGGCTGCTGGGCAGCAGCCTTGCCGCGCCGGGTGCTGTGGATGCCCAGGCGCCGGGGACCGTATACCTAGTCGAAGCAGGCGACACACTATGGGGCATCGCGATCAAGTTCGGGCTGGAAGTCAACGAGCTTGCCGCGGCCAATGACATGACCGTCAACGACGCGCTGGCCGTCGGCCGCGAGCTGGCCATCCCTGGCTTCGACGGCATCTCCGGGGTGCTGGCGACGCGCCCGATCGCCTTCGGAGAAACGCTGCTGAGCATAAGCCTGCGCCATGGGCTTGACCCGGCGACGCTGGCGCGGCTGAACCGGGTGGTCAACCCGGAACGATTGTTCACCGGCCAAGACATCATCTACCCCCAGGGCCAGGGTGACGGCCTGCTCCTGACTGAGGCGGTTCCCATCCTGGCCGCCCGCGATGAGACCGACATCGAGCGCTCGATGCGAACCGGCTTGAGCACCTGGACACTCCGGGCGATCAACGACCGTGGGACGCGGATGTGGACGGTCCCGGGCGAGCCGATCATCGTCCCGTTGGCCGGTCGGCCGACTACTGGGCTACTCGCAGCGCTCCAGGATGTGCGCGTCGACCCACTCCCGGCGCGGCAGGGGCGGGCCTCGGAGGTTGAGGTAAGCCTCGCGCCCCCCGAAGTGGTGGAGGGCATGCTGGGACCCTGGGTGCTCAACTTCGAGCCGATCGAAGAGGGGCGCTGGGTAGCTCTACAGGGAATTCACGCCATGGCCGAGCCAGGGATGATCGACCTGACCCTGCGCGTGAGCCCGGGTGGGGACGGAGAGGTGTTTGCGTTCTCCCAGCCTGTCTACCTCGCCTCCGGGGAGTACGGCTTCGACCCGGTCCTGAACGTTCCGGACGAGACGATCGACCCGGCGACGACCCAGCCCGAGAATGAGCGGGTCGCGGCGGTGGTGGCGCCCGTCACGCCCGAGCGGTTGTGGGACGGACCGTTCGTCTTCCCCGCGGGCTACACCGAGAGCTTTCCATCCCGCTTTGGCGCGCGCCGCAACTACAACGGTCTGGGCTACAACTACTACCACACCGGCCTGGACTTCTACGGCGGCACGGGCACCGTCATCACGGCGCCGGCGAGGGGCCGCGTGGTGTTCGCCGATGCCCTGACGGTGCGCGGCAAGACGACCATCGTCGATCACGGCTGGGGTGTGTATTCTGCCTTCCTGCACCAGTCTGAGATCCTCGTGACCCCCGGCGACATCGTCGAGCAGGGGCAGACGATTGGCCTGGTGGGGGCGACGGGCCGGGTGACCGGACCGCACCTGCACTGGGAAGTCTGGGTAGGCGGGGTGCCGGTCGATCCGCAACTGTGGGTTGAGAGGGCGTATCCGTAGCCGGGAAGGCGCGGTACGGGGTCAGTCCTCGGGGATCGGGCCCGGGGAGTCGGGGCGGTCAAGCGTTCCCGCGCGGTATTCCTCGAGCACCCGACGGGCAATCTCTTCCTGGTCGAGGCGGACCATCAGATCGACGCGCGCCAGACGTCCGACGCCGAGGGCGTATGCGGAAAGGGCGGCTTCATGCGACAGCTCCACGCGCACGCCCGCCGCTTCCAGCAGGCCGCGCAGGATTTCGGCTTCGAGCATCCCGGAGACCGTCTCGACGATGACCAGGTCGTTCGGCACCTGTTCCCTCCCGGCAATGCGCATGTAGTATAATCCAGCAACCTATCTTCTGGATCCTTTCCCCGCCACATGCCGTCCGTTTCTTCGAGCGCCTCCGACACCACGTGGTCTGATCTCAGCCTGGCGCCGAAGGATCTTGAGTTCATCTACAACCTGCTCCTCGACCGCGAGGTGCCGCTGACGACGCGCGAGATGGCGCTGGCGCTGATCGCCCACCGCCTCGAGCGCCGGGCGCGTGAGGCGGAGCACGTGCGCTCGATGGAGATGCCGGTGTACCTCCCCGAGGGGAGCTTCGCCATCGGGGAGGAGATCCGCTTCGCCCACCTCGCAAACGCGCGCGGGAGGGTGCTCGCCGTCCGTCCCGGAGCGAACCCGGACCTGGGAACCTTCGAGGTCATTCAGGTGGAGTTGGAGGGCAGCGGGGGGCGGCGTGAGTTTGCCACGCGCCTGGCCAAGCACGCGTTGAACCAGCCGCCTGAGCCAACGGGAGCCAGCGACGAGCTGGAGACCCCCGAGGGCGTGATGGGTCGGTCCGGGCCGCGCATCGAGAAGCGGCTCCAGGAGCAGCTGGCGCAGGCGCCCGACATCGTGCGGATTGCCGGCCGGTGGTTCCCCAAGGCGCTCCTGGCAGAGATCCATGCCGGCCACCTCAACCTGGCCGAGGCGGTGCTGGATGTCGCCGGAGGGGGACCTCTGCCAACGGAGGACCTGCTCAAGGAGCTCGGCATGCCGCCAGGCTTGGATCCGCTCCTGGCGAGATTCTCGCTGGACTTCGCACTGCAAACCGACGAACGCTTCGATGAGGTCGGCCCCGCGGGCCAAGTGCTTTGGTACCTGCGCCGCCTTGAGCCCCCGGAGGTGCTGTTCACACCCCCGCGGCTCGAGCCCGCCCGGTTATCCGCGGAGCGCGGGGAGCTGACCGAGCCGCTCCGACAGTTGGAGCGTGACCTGGACGACGAACTCAGTCCGCTCGAATCGCCTGACGGCGACCCCGAGGCGGTCACGCTGCCGCTGCTGTTCTGCCACTGGCGCGTGGGCACGCTGCCTCTCTCCTCTCGCCTGCGTCCGCTCTTCCCGACGGCGTACGAAGCCCCGCGGATCCGCTTCATTCTCGTGGATGGTCACACCGGCGAGAGGTTTCCCGGTTGGGTCGTGCGGGAACCCCGCTACGTTCACGGCCTGGAGCCGTGGTACCGCCGGCACGAGGTGCCCGCCGGCGGGCTGGTACGCGTGCGTAAGGGCCAGGCACCCGGCGAGGTCGTCGTCGAGACGATCGACCGCCGCCGCCGCAATGATTGGATCCGCACAGTGCGGCTGGACGCCGATGGGCACATCGGCTTCAGTATGCTGAAGCAGCCGGTGGGGGCAGCGTTCGACGAATTGATGGTCATCGGCCTGACCGATCCGAAGGCGCTCGATCAAGCCTGGCTGCAGGGACAAGAGCGGCGCATGCCGATCGAGCGGCTGGTGGCGCAGGTGTTCCGCGAGCTCGCCAGGCTCAACCCGCAGAGCGCGGTCCATGCCCAGGCGTTGTACTCCGGCGTGAATGTGATCCAGCGGATTCCGCCGGCCCCGATCTTCCAGGAGTTGATGAGGCGCAAGTACTACGCGCACGTCGGAGACCTGTACTGGCGGTTCGACGAATCGGCCTGGAGCGCGGCATGAGCCCGATGGATGCAGAGCATGCCCGCCTGTTGGTCCGTCCGACGCTGGACACACGCTTCCACATCGACTTTGGGTGGTGGGAGAAGGCCGAGCGCGACTGGGAGGTCTACCTGCGCAGCCACCTGTGCGATGTGCACCGGGCTGCCTACGCCGACCTGGAGACCAGCTCGGTCGTCGACTCGGTCGATCCGGTGACGGCCGAGGTCACGCGGGTGCCCGGGATCCGGCACATTGTGATCACGCACTGCTCCCAGCAGCCTGACTACATCACCCCCCAGACGACGTTGGTGCATGCCGTCTTCCGGGTGTTCCTGGCGAATGGCAACACACCGCTCTCGTCGCGCAAGCTGGGCGACCAGCTGGGACGCCAGGCACCGACCATCCTCAAGACCCTCTCCGGTCCCCGGGTCTACAAAGGCATCCGTCCCTTCACCGAGGATTGACCCTCCCCTGGCTTGAGTCTAGAATGCAGGCGGGCCCCTGTAGCTCAATGGACAGAGCAGCGGTCTTCTAAACCGTTGGTTGTGGGTTCGATTCCCGCCAGGGGCGCTGAGGGCTCTTGCCGGGCGTCATCGACGCCCGGTTTTCGCTGTACGCCCAGCATGGGCGCTGACTAGGAAGGTGGAAGTCCTTCCCGGGGGTTGATGGCACCCACCGTAGCCAAGGGCAAGGGCGTCGCCGTGAGGCGGGGTCTGAAGGAAGCCGGAGGCAAAACCG
>Ga0315295_10000134_pt1 | contig 61376 bp, 32 predicted proteins | sample YL17G14_0_MG_FD_204453 | JGI IMG/M metagenome (GOLD analysis project Ga0315295, IMG submission 204453) | Sediment microbial communities from Yellowstone Lake, YNP, Wyoming, USA - YL17G14_0 | ecosystem: Environmental > Aquatic > Freshwater > Lake > Sediment | place: USA: Wyoming | collected... | reverse complement strand
TTTCGGGCGACGGGGCAGGGTTCGATTCGGCCAATACCTGGGCCGGGACCGTCATCAAGGATGGGAGCACATACAAGATGTGGTACCTGGGCAACAGCGGTGGTGGGGGCGGGTTGGACAGGATCGGCTATGCATGGTCGAACGACGGGACCTCCTGGAGCAGAAATGCGAACGCGGTGATGACCACGAGCGTCGGCAAGTTCGACAGCTCCGGCCTGAGGGACCCCGCGGTCCTCAAGATCAATCAGAAGTACTACATGTACTACACCGGCTATGACGGAGCGAACTACAGGATCGGCGCCGCTGAATCGTGGGACGGGACGACCTGGACCAAGATGAACAACGGGAATGCCGTCATAACCTTGGGCGTTTGGGACAATGTCAACCTGATCGAGCATTGTGCAATCCGTCTTGCGTATCAATACTACATCTGGTATGCCGGTGGAGGGTCAGCGACCACAACAAAGATTGGGAACGCCTATGCAAACAATTTCCTCAAGACCGGTTCCGTAGTATCCGAGAAGATAAACATACCGAAGGGGATGAAATGGGACCAGGTCCTCGTCAAGAAGGCGGAACCTTCCGGGACGGGGCTGAACATCTCCGTGGTGGACGGAACGACGAACAAGACCATCAGCGGCTACATCAATGTCACGAGCAGCGGCATCAACATCACGGGAATAAACGAGACCACGTACAAATCGATCCGTTTGGTGGCCAACCTGAAGGGTTCTGGAACGGCCACACCGACCTTGTACAACTGGGGCGTCTCCTGGGTCCCGGCGAACACCTGGAGGGACACCTTCCTCTCTGCGAACAGGACCTCTTCCGTCAATGCGACCAGGTTCGTGCTCAATAAAGGACAGGTCCAGTTCGATACCGATCCAACGACCTGGACCAAGGACCCCTCGAACCCTGTGCTGACCTATAACGGCGGCACATGGGACTATTCGAAGGTCATGGACCCGGGCTTCATCAGGTCCGGGAACAGCTATTATCTGCTCTATTCAGGGAACTCGTCCGGACAGCGGGCCGGCTATGCCACATCGAACGACCTGAAGACCTGGACGAAATATGCCTCCAATCCCGTGCTGAGCCCGGCGGCCCCCAGCTTCGAGGAGTTCGGTATCTTCACATCCGGTCCCATGAGGACCGAGGGCGCGGTCCGGACCTACTACACGGGCGAGCAGTCTACCTGGAAGTTGACCATAGGTATGGCCGCTACCGGCGATTACAACAATTACACCAAATATGAGAAGAGCCCCATCCTGTCGAACAGCATCGGCCAGTGGGACAGCAATTCAGTGAAGGACCCATCGGTGCTGTTCATGAACGGGACCTATTACATGTGGTATGCCGGGAACCAATCGAGCCCGGCCCCGGTGTATAAGATCGGCCTGGCGAGATCGAGCGATGGATTGTACTGGACGAAGCCCTCGAACAACAAGGTGCTGGACCTCGGCAGCAACGGCAAGTTCGATTACTATTCGATCGCGTCGCCTTCCGTCGTTTATGATAAGGACAGGTACCTGATGTTCTACGAGGGCATGGACGACCCTGTGAAGAGCTGGAAGATCGGGGCGGCGAGCTCCACGGATAGGACGACATGGACGCGCCTGAACAACGGGGACCCGGTGCTATCGCTTGGGAACAACGGGGATTGGGACGACACCCACCTCCTCTCTGTCGATGTCGCCAAGGTCAACGACCTCTACGAGATGTACTATGTCGGTGATAGCGGTGACGGGAAATATCAGATAGGTCATGCCACATCCGGGCGTTATTCGCAGGGGACGGTCACCTCGAAGCCCATCGACTGCAGGAGCAATGGCCTCTGGAACACGCTGGTGGTCAACAAGACCGAACCCTCGGGGACCAGTATCACTGTCACATTGCTCAATGCTAGCACCGATTCGGCCATAGCGGGCTATATTGACCTTGCAGGTTCCCAGATCGACCTCAAGGGCCTCGACACCAGGGCCTATCCGAAGCTCAAACTGAAGGCCACCTTCCAAGGTGACGGCGCCAAGACCCCGGTGCTCTATGACTGGGCCATCAACTGGACCATTGCCAAGATCGAAAAGGTCAAGGACGTACCGGACAGGTCGTTCCCCGAGGAGGGCACCGCGAAGGGCCTTTACGACCTCAGCCAGTACTTCTCGCACAAGCGTATCTCGAACAGGACGCTGAAATACACTATAGCCAGCGAGACCGACCCGGTCCACGTAAAAGCGACCATAGCAGCCGACGGGTACCACATGGACTTCTCCTCGCCCATGGTCAATTGGACCGGTTACTCACTCTACACGGTCAAGGTCAATGATGGTTACATGAACCTCACATCGAACAAGTTCAACGTCACGGTCACGAACGTGAACGACCCGCCGTTCTGGAAGAAGATACCTGACATGCACATGACCGAGGACACGCCGGCGAACGACCTTGTGAAGCTCAAGGACTATGTTATAGATTCCGATACGAGCAACGACAGCTGCACCTATTCGTTCACCAATCCGGACCCGGTCAACCTTATGATCACCTTGGATGCGAACAAGAACCTCGATGTCGTACCGGCGGACAACTTCACAGGGACCGTGAAGGTCAATGTGTCGGTGAACGATGGACAGTATACCGCCAACAGGTCGTTCAACATTATCGTGGACGGGGTGAACGACCCGCCGGTCTGGACGCCGTTTGGACCCATACAGATGACCGAGGATATCCCGGCGATAGACATCGTGGACCTCGAGACAAAGGTCAAGGACGCGGAGACACCAACTTGGTCCCTTATCTATACCATCAATGTCGACCCGCTGGCCATTGGTACGACGATATCATCGGGCCATAAATTGAGCATCACCCCGGTGGCCAACTATACCGGGACCACGAACCTGCTGTTGAACGTGAGCGATCAGCAGTACACGGCCACACTCAGGGTTAATGTGATCGTTGGGCCGGTGAACGACCCGCCCTTCTGGCTGCCGATCCCCACATTGACGATGGTAGAGGACGAGAAAGGGAAGGACCTCATCGACCTCAAGACCTATGTGCGTGATGCGGAGACGCCCGCGGCAGACCTGAAATACAGCGTCGAATCAATTGGCGAGCCCACGGCGGTCGTCGTCATCGACCATGGCCATCTGATTGTCACCCCGAAGGAGAACTATAATGGAAAGTTCATTGTGGAGGTCTCTGCCTCGGACGGGTCCCTGAAATCGATGACCAACATCACGATCGTGGTGCAGTCCGTGAACGACCTCCCGATAATAACCTCGATACCGGTGAAGACGGCGGTGGCCACGGAACTCTACCAGTACCAGGTCGTGGCCGCGGACGTGGACGGGGACAAGCTCACCTATTCGCTGAACTCGTACATCATTGGGATGACGATCGATCCCTATTCAGGCCTGATACAATGGACGCCGATGGTAACGCAGACCGGGAGCTTCGAGGTGAACATCCAGGTGTCCGATGGCCAGGCCTCGGCCAAGCAGGACTACTTCATCGATGTGACCCCGAAGGCGACCGGAGGGGGCAATCCGCCGGTCATCATTTCGCAGCCACCAACGATGGCCATCGTGGGTGACTTGTACACCTACACGGTGCAAGCAGTGGATGCCGACAAGGACCCGCTGACATACTCTTTGACGAGCAAACCGATCGGCATGACCATCAAAAGCCAGTCGGGGGCGATCGAATGGACGCCAAAGCCGGGCATGGAGGGAAAGAACCCGGTCGTGGTGACCGTATCGGACGGTAAGTTCCAGGTGACACAGAGCTATGACATCATGGTCTATCCGAAAGGGACCGTGATAAACCACCCGCCGGTGATAGTGTCGATGCCGATGACCAAGGCCCTGGTGGGGGTGGAATACAGATATACGGTCGTGGCAACGGACAGTGACGGTGACCTCCTCCACTATTATCTGGACCAGGGGCCCATCGGATTGGTTATTAACGGCATCCAGGGTTTGGTCCTATGGACACCCGGGGTGGCAGATATCGGCAATAGGAGCATCATGGTCCGCGTGACCGACGGGAAGGCCAACGTGAGCCAGTCGTTCACCCTGGTCGTGAGCTACGCGAACCAATTGCCGACCATGACGAGCACACCGGTCACGAAGGCGACCGTCGGGAAGCCTTATACCTACAGATTGACCGCGACCGACCCGGATACGATGGACAAGCTGCAGTTCGGCCTGAGGGACGGCCCACCGTCGATGAAGGTTGACGCCTTGACCGGCCTCGTGACCTGGACGCCGTCAGACGATGATGTCGGGACGAAGACGGTCACCATCTATGTGACCGATGGCATAGCCCAGATGAACCAGACCTACGAGATACAGGTTACAGCCAAGGGGAGCGCGGGGCTTGGCATCGCCAACTTCCCATGGTGGATCGTGATCGTGCTCCTCGTTGCGGTCATCGCCGTGATCGCAGTGGTGCTATCGAGAGGGCGAAAGCGTGCTGAGCCGGAAGGGATGGAAGCCCGGGTCCCGGCCGACCGGGGAGTTCACAGGATGGGGGAGTTCGATAAGACAGGAGCCCGAGGAGGTCCTGGGGCAGCGGCCAAGGCCACGGGAAATGTGCCGAGTTCCGACATGTTCAAGGTGGAGGAGGTCGTGAACCTCGACGATATGGACGAGGAGAAGGGGACTGGCAAGGTCGAAGGCCCGCCAAAGGCCGATATGGAGGATAGGCCCAAGACCCCGGAGGCTTCCGTGAAGAGGGAAGCGTCCGCTGATGACATCATCGAGGACATTCTCGGGAAGGCGGATGATGTGAACGCGAGGCCCTCCTCGAAGGAGATGCCCAAGGAGAAGACCGTGCAGGCCGACCAGCAGGCCCCGTCCTTGCAAACGAAAAAGGTCGTAAAGAAGGCGCCACAGGATCCCAAAGAGGGCTCAGGCAAACAAGGTTGAGTATCCCGAAGGGCAGAGGAAAAAATCTACGGTGGAGGCCTCTATTTTGTATCGCCCCTCTTCGGACCGGGGGCCTTCGCGGTGCCATCCTTCTTGTAGGGCCTAAGGAAGGTCGAGATGCTGAAGGGATCGCCATAATACCATCTCCGACCCAAGCGCACCAGCAGTTCGCCCTCAGGGGACTCCCAGTAGGTACCATTGATTATCTCGATGGCGAGCTCCTCTACGGCCTTTCCCCAGAGGGTGGGGGCCAGGCCCTTTGGCATCGTCTCGATGATCTTGAGCAGCTCCAGCTCGTCCTTTATCGGCGGTCCCAACGGGCCTTCCGGCTTCTTTCGTCCCTTCATGACCTTGGCCTTCAGTTTCTGCAGGTTGGCCTTGACCTCTTCGACCTTGTTGATGTCCCGTAGCATGAGCTGGATGAGGGCCACCTCGTTCGGGAAGTCGTCGGCCTTCAATGTCTTCAGCGCCCATTCGCACCATTTCAGTTCTCCGATCTTGGACTCGAACTCCTCGTGCAGTCGTTGGTACTCCATGAAGTCCTTGTCCCGGAGCGCTTTGACGGAGGACACATTGAAGCCCTCGGCGCTCCAATCCTTGAGCTTCTTGTCCAATTGCTCCCTGAACGATATGCTCGCCTTAAGGTGGGCGATGATCTGCTCGGCCTCATTGATCTTGCTGATGTCCCTCAGTATATTGGATAGCCGGTCGTAATCGAACGGGGCGACGCTCCTGTCCAGGCCTTTCATCTCGGTCTCGATGGCCTTCATCCGTATGACGCTCTTCTCGAAGTTGTTGAAGGTCTCCTCTATTACCGCGATGTCCTGGGTAAGCACGTCATAAAGGAAGCTGGTCCTGTACTTCTCTGCCTCCCATCGGCACAGCTTTGTTGCCAGCGCACTGAGCTTGGTCTCGTAGTTCTTCTCGGTGGTTATGATGACCTTCAGTTCCTCGAAGTCCGTCTGGGCCTTCATGAGGTTTACCGGGTCTATCATGAGCGTATGGAGGTTCTCCACCTCCCATTCGTAACCGGTCGTGTCCATCGCATCGAGCTCTGCCCTCATCCGGGTCAGATGCTCTGCGTTATTCCTGAGAGCGTTGATGGAGTTCCGGGTGGATTCGAGGTCCCCTGTCGCGAGCAGGCGCCGAAGGGCTGTGACCCGGAAGCCCATGCCCTCTATCGACTGTATCTCCGTGTTGAGGGCCTGGACGTACTGTTCCATTTGCTTCGCCCTCTCGGCCTCCTGCCTGGCCTGCTCCTCGTGCATGGCCTCGGCCTTCTTTTCAAGGATGACAAAGGCCTTGAGAAGATCGTCGACATTGAGAGGGTCCTTGAGCAGTCTCTGTAACTTCGTGAACTGTTCGTCGGATGGAGGCAGGTCGAGCAACTTGACCTTTGCTATCAGGTTCAGCCATTTCTGCACCACCGTTTCCATATCTGCAAGGAACTCCTTCCTCGGGTCGATATCCATCCGGAAACCTTCCTTGAGGAAGGTGGGATCCCCATTCTCGGCCGTGACGATCGCGATGAGGTCCCTCAATTTGCCATTAACCTCCATCTCGGCGTCCACCGAGCAGAGACCTAGCTCGGCCCTGATTATGTCCCTAAGGTCCTTCCTGCCCTGGGTCACGGCCACCACGATGTCCGGTCCGATCTCCTTGACTATCCTCTTGACGATGTTGTTGACGAACCTATAATCATCCTTCATCGGTTTATCGACCATCGTTGCTGAAAATAGCCAGGTGTCCTTGGGAAGGACTATTACCCGCTGAAGAGGGGTCGAGAGCAGGATGATCTTGCCATCCTGCATGGAACTTGGGTTCTTCGAGAAATCCTGAAGGACCTTGAGGACATCGTTCAGGGAATCGCCCCCTAACATATGGATCTCTTCGAAGAACAGGATCTTCTGGTTCGTTGCATTGGTTATGATGAACCTATTGAAAAGACAGGGGCTCTTCTTGACCACGACCTTTTCAGGTGTCTCGGCCATAGATCGATCACCGTTCCCGTCACATGTCGCCGGGTCCTGCCCATCGTTCCTAGGACCGGGCCCGTGTGAACAGTCTAATGCTCGGGATTAACATAACATCCAAAAAGTAGATAAGAATATTGATGTGTGACTTTTTTCCTCAGAACGATAACATCGACCCAATTTCCCTCCATATGTAAGTTGGGCTGATGGGACAAAGGGGAAGGACCATCCTTGGGACAGGACATCCTCGAACTCGTGATAAACGGAGGATTTAAATAATCGGCCCGGGTTTTTATATTAGGTCCTCCGTCGGGCCCGTGACGGGCTCATTGGACCGGGCCAAAATCGAGTTCGTGATCAGAGTAATCATCGAAGAGGTAAGGCATGATGGGGCAGACCAAAGGAAACGAGACCGAGGGGAAACCACATCTTCGAGGTGTTCGGAAGAAGCGGTTCGAGCGGCGCATCTTCACGCTCATAATGATCGCCCTGCTAGCAGTCATAATCGTCGCCCCTGCGGTCTTCTATTATTATGAGACCCCGCCGGTGGACGACCCTGCCACGCACGAGACGGCGATCTTCTATGAGGGGGGCTGCCTGGAGTGCAGGGACTTCACGGAAAACAATTACGTCCCTTGGCTGAAGGCCATCGGCGTCCCGCAGATCAAGCTGAAGAACCTGGACGGCCCTGGGTCGAAGAGGTTCAGGGAGGAGAAACAGCTCTTCCGGAAGTACTACAAGGTCCCCTCTGTCTTCCAGCAGCCCATCGAGGTCTTCGTCGTATCGAACGTGACGACGATCTTCATAGGGGACATATGGAAGGAGCTCATGGACGGGTTCCTCTCACCGGTAAACCAGACGAGAATCGCGAACAGCACCACGAAGATGCTCTATTATCAGAAGGACTATCTCCAGCCAAAGAGCGGTTATACGGTCTGGGGGTTCGCCGGTGGGCCCGAGACCTACAATGTCTCGACCCCGATCAGGCAATACTTGACATATCTCGAGACCCAGGGGAGGGGCCTTCCCATACCTGACGAATACCGGTACAAGGAACAGGCCGAGTTCGACCTTGGCTTCTTCTGGACCGTCACGGTCGCGGCCCTGCTGGACGGCATCAATCCGTGCGCGTTCGCCATTCTCATATATTTCATAACATTCCTCTATTCCGGCAAGTCCTCGCGGACCAGGGTCCTCATAATGGGCTCGACCTACATCATGGCGATCTACACCATCTATTTCCTCATAGGGCTCGGGCTCTTCGCTGTCCTCACGAGCGTAGCGGCCGGTCTCCTCATAGTCACCATCGGTTCGATCGTGATGATCGTGCTGGGGTTCATCAGCCTGAGGGACCTGCTGTTCCCATCACTACCGGTAAGTCTCGAGGTCCCCTATGCGGTCAGGAAGCAGGTTACGAACTGGCTCGAGAAGTCCACATTGCCGGCCACGGCCTTGATCGGTCTCCTGATAGGAGCGTATACCTTCCCATGTTCCGGGGCCATCTATGTCGTCATCGTGAGCCTGCTATCGGTCAAGACGAATTTCCTCATTGGTCTGATGTACCTTCTGTATTACAATGTCTGCTTCGTGGCTCCCCTCATCATCATCCTCGGCGTCGGCTCGAACAAGAAAGTGGCCGACAAGCTCAAGGACTGGGAGTATAAATCCAACAAGAAGCTACGGATAGCCTCGGGCATCATCATGATCGCCCTAGGAATCGCGATCCTCACATGGTTCGTGTTTTACAAGCTGCCGGGGCCCTGAGCCTGTCGATTTTGATGGCCCCTTCTCCATATATTTCATATCTAGGTAAATGCCATCATATGAAAATTATAAATATCAGGACAAAATATCTCCTTTTTGCAATCTAGGAACGGAGAAGATAATAGTATGTCCATACATCTTGGCCCAAAGGACCTCCTTTACAAGCCCGTAGTGGATGCCTCTGGTGAACCCGTAGGCAAGGTCGTGAACATCACCCAGAACGGCTCGGGCAACTTCGATATCTTCGGGGTCGCGGTCACGGAGGAGGCCAGCATCAGGCTGAACCACGGCCATCAAAAGATGGGAGAGCCCGTGTTCCTCGACATCGAGCTCATTGAGACCGTGGATAGGGTCGTTAGGCTCAAGAAGAGGCTCGAGGAGCTTTTGGATGGCTGAGCCGGTCATTTTTTGGAAAATCCATAATTATATATATTTACTTTCATGTTGAAAGGCCATAGAGGACCAGCCCATGGACCCCGAGATCGCCGTTCTCATCCTTACGCACAACAGTCAAAAGATACTCGGGTCCGCACTGGACTCTGTTCTGGCGTCGACCATCAAGACGAACATCGTCGTCATAGACAATAACAGTACAGATACCACCCGCGATATCGTTCGGAAGAGATATCCAATGGTCGAGCTCGTGGAGAACAAGAAGAATTACAATTTCGGTAAGGCCTACAATCGTGTCATGCCTCACAGGCCTGAACCGTACCTTCTCGTGATGAACGATGACATCATCCTAGAGCCCGATGCCATAGAGAAGTCCTACAAGCTCATGAAGAAGGACAAAAAGGCGGGAGGTGTCATCTTCCTCGAGTTCATAATGGATGAGCCGATGAAGTTCCCCTACGACCGTGATTACATGGTCAAGAAGAGGTTCAACGTTGATCTAGGGTCGCATGTCCATTTCGAGTCACGCAAGGACGGGCCGAGGAAGGTCATCTTCTTATGGGGCGGCTGCAGCCTCATCCGGACCGATCTCGTCAAGAAGGTAGGTTTCGACGAGGACTTCTCCTGGTACTTCGAGGACATAGACCTCGGCTGGAGCATCCACAACAGGTTCGGCACCTACTTCCTGGTCTGCCCTGACTGCATCGCCCACCACATGAGCGGGGCCACCACCAGAAAGCTGATGACCAATTGGGCCGGGGACCGGAAGAACCACAGGAACTCCATGCTCTCCTTCGCCAAGAACGCGACCGGTTGGCAGCTCCTGAGGGCCGCTCCCGAGATGTTCTACCAGCTCCTCCTGCAGAAGGACAGGATCGCATTGCTCAGACAGATGAGGCACAAGCGCAAGTTCGAGAGGAACCTGCCGGAATCTTAGAAATAGATTTATATCCATCGATGTTAGTTTGCCCAAACGAGACCGGCCCGTGGGAAAATAATGGAGAATACCCCTAGGCCTGGATGTTGGTCGGTGTGCCAGATGCCCGATGTCGCTGAGGTCGGAAGGAAGGGAGAGGACATCAAGTCGGACTGCTGGGTCCGTCTAGAGCTGACAAGCTCGGGCGACATAGTCGTCGAGCAGACCAGCAAGGTCAGCGTCATGTACGGGAAGCAGAACGATGCCCTCTGCAAGGAGGTCCTGGCGGCCCTCGGGGTCGAGAGCGCCAAGGTCACGCTCGTGGACACGGGGGCCGTTCCCTTCGTGATCGCTGCCAGGCTCGAGGCCGCGGTCAAACGACTGCAACCTGCCAACAGGAAGGAGTACCTTCCCGAGATGGACAAGAAGTGCGTCTACGGGACGACAAAGGACAGGTTAAGGCGCTCGAGGCTCTACATCCCCGGCGACCAGCCGAAGTACATGCTCAATGCAGGCATCTACAAGCCCGATGCGGTCATCCTAGATTTAGAGGATGCGGTGGCCCCACCGGTCAAGGAGGAAACGCGGTTCGTTGTGAGGAACGCCCTGCGCAAGGTCGACTTCATGGGCTGCGAGAGGATGGTCAGGATCAACCAGGGAGAGATGGGCATCAAGGACCTGGACTACATTGTGCCTCACAACGTCCATGTGGTCCTCATACCGAAGTGCGAGGACCCGGCCATGGTGCGAAAGGTGGACGCGAGATGCAAGGCCATTATCGCCGAGAAGGGTGACGGTAGGGGAGGCCATGGACCGGTATATCTGATGCCCATAGTCGAGAGCGGCCTGGGCATTGTGAGGGCCTACGAGATCGCATCGGCCACGGACACGGTGTGCGCATTAGCCATAGGCCTCGAGGATTACACGGCGGACATCGGGACCCAGAGGACGAACGAGGGGAAGGAGAGCTTCCACGCGAGGTCCGCGCTGGTGAACGCGGCCAGGGCCGCTGGGGTCCAGCCCATTGATTCGGTCTTCAGCGACGTCCAGGACATGGAGGCCCTCAAGGCCAGCTGCCTCGAGGCCAAGTCCCTGGGCTTCGACGGGAAGGGCTGCATCCATCCGAGGCAGATCAAGGTCATCCATGATGCCTTCGCGCCCAGTGCGGCCGAGATCGAGAAGGCGAAGAAGATAGTGCTGGCCTTCGAGCAGGCCGAGAAGGAAGGGAAGGGCGTCGTGGCCCTGGGCACCAAGATGATCGACCCCCCCGTCGTGAAGCGCGCCCTGAGGACCGTTAACCTTGCCGTCTCCCAGGGGCTGTTGAAGAAGGATTGGAGGCAGGTGCCGTGAGCAAGAACGGCTATAAGTTCGTGGTCAATGCCGCCGGCAGGAAGGTCCCGACCGTCGTGAACGGCCGGAAGGTCGTGCCGTTCCAGGGTGTTGGGAAGTACGAACCGGACGGCCGGAAGGCGTCGCCCCCCATCAGGTCGGCGAACAGGTACCCCGAGGACGGCAACAAGGTCGTCGGGAGCCTCAAGGAGGCGTTGCAGAGATGCGGCCTCAGGGACGGCATGTGCATCTCCACCCACCACCACTTCAGGGACGGGGACCTGATATCGAACGAGATCTTCCGGATTGCCGCGGAACTGGGCGTCAAGGACCTCATGTGGTTCCCGAGCGCCGCCTTCCCATGCAACAGGCCCATGATCGAATTCATGGAGAAGGGCGTGATCCATCATATCGAAGGGAGCCTCAACGGGCCGCTTGGCGAATATGCCAGCAAGGGCAAGATGAAAGGCCTCGCGGTCCTGAGGTCGCATGGGGGCAGGTACAGGGCCATCCAGGACGGGGATGTGCACATAGATATAGCGGTCATTGCGGCCCCCGAGGCCGACCCTTTCGGGAACGCCAATGGCGTCAACGGTCCCTCGGCCTGCGGGCTCATCAGCTACGCGAGGCCCGACTCGCTCTACGGCGACAATGTAATAGTCGTCACTGACAACCTGGTGCCGTTCCCATGCATCCCTTGGCAGATACAAGGCCAGAACGTGGACTTTATCGTCAAGGTCGACAAGGTCGGCATCCCCGAGAAGATAGTCTCCGGGACCACCGTGCTTACCAACAGCCCCGACAGGCTCCTCATAGCCGAGCTTGCCGCGAGGTTCGTCGAGGAGGCCGGGTTGCTCAAGGATGGCTTCAGCTTCCAGTGCGGGGCTGGTGGGACGTCGCTGGCCTTCACCATCTTCCTCGACAGGATCATGAGAGAGAAGAACATCAAGGCCAAGTTCATTGCCGCAGGGGGCACCAAGTACGCGGTAAAGATGTTGGAGGAGGGCCTCTGCGATTATATACTGGACGGGCAGACCTTCGACCTGGATGCCGTCAGGTCCGTCCGTGAGAACCTGAAGCACATCCCGGTGGGCCCCTTCGAGATGTACAACTATCATGGCAAGGGTGTCGTCGCGTCCATGCTCGACATCGTTGTCCTCGGGGCGACCGAGGTGGATGTGGGCTACAACGGCAACGTCATCACGCACTCGGACGGGAGGCTGCTCCACGGGATCGGCGGCTGGCAGAACTGCCTTGCTGCGAAATGCGTCATCTTCCCGATCCCGCTGTTCAGGGAGCGGGTCCCTATAATCGTCGACAAGGTCACGACCCTTTGCGGTCCGGGCGAATTGATCGATGTCATCGTGACCGAGAGGGGCATCGCGGTGAACCCCATCAGGAAGGACCTCATCGAGGCCACGGAGAGGTCGGACCTCCCATTCAAGTCCATCAAGGAACTGAAGGAGGAGGCCGAGGCGGTCACGGGCGGGCCCCCTGCGAAACCGGACATAGACCCCGAGACGCCCATCGGGGTCGTGGAATGGGTGGATGGGACCGTTCTGGACACGGTCTGGAAGGTCCTGAAGTAATGGAAGGTCGCCATTTTGGGACCATTGTCAGGACCCATTTCTTGGTCGGAAACTGACCTATTTTCTATATGGCGCATACCAAAGGATTTTATAGCATAATATCTATGGGGCAAAACAGATTGTATTTCGGGGGGTGAAGATGTGCCCGAAGGTCTATCAGACAAGGCAGAGAAGGTCTACAACGCAATGAAGCAGTCCGGTTTCATCACTGAGGATAAGATGGCCACCGCGGAGAAGGTCGCATCGCTCGCCAAGCTTCCAAAGGGCATGGCGATCTCGGGTCTTCAGGAGCTCGAGGCGAAAGGCTACGCCAAGAGAAGGGCCAGGGAAAAGGCCGCCGGTTATTATCTCACGAAATGAAGAGGCAATTTTCCCCTTTGTGCTTCGTTCCTTTCGATTTAGATTGGCCCATTTTAAGGCCCATGAGCCCTAGCCCTTTCCGGCCCGTGGTTATTAAGGTCAGGGCCGGAATTAATAACCCTAGGCCGGAGCTCGACCGATATGTTTATAACAACCTCCGATGTTATTATGCCGTCGGGGGGACGCAGGGAAAATCGAACCTATATTGGTATGACCTTCCCAGGACCAACGAGCGCCCTTCCATCATGACCGGTGTCGGTCAGGTCGCACCTCCGGATGAGCAAGAGAAGAAATAGCGATCCCATTCTGGGTTCCAGCGATGACGCTCAGACAGGATGCTCGCTCTTGACGTGGGCCCTTCAAATACCTTCCGAACATCCATCGGCCTTTCTCAGGCCCATGGACCAGCAAGGTGGTGCCCCATGACCCTGGGCAAGGACGTCAAGGCCGAGGAAGCACCCCCGGCCGAGGATGCATCGGGCCAGGTGATGCAGGTCGGCACAGAGCATGAATATTCCATCAATGATGCGGACCTCAATCCCCTGCCGATAAACGACCTCCTTATCAAGACCCTGACCGGGGAATTCTACATCGAGGCCCCTTTCGGGGGCATAGCCCTGAGCAAGGAGCTCCAGAAGCATGTGCTGGAGATGAGGACCCTGGGACCGCACAAGGACCTGTCGATACTCGAGACCGAGATGGTCCAGGGCATGCGCTCGGTGGACACTGCATTAGGGGGCAAGTACAGGTTCCTTGGCCTCGGCATGCATCCACTGTTGCATCTGGACAAGACCTGCTTCTGGGACCACGACGAACGGGAGTACTTCGACGAGTTTCATCGGGTCTTTGGCCTCCAGAAACATGGCTGGTTGAACATCCAGGCGCTGCAGATCAACTTCCCTTATGTGAGCGAGACCGACTTCGTCATTAAATTCAACCGGGTCAGGTCGCTGATACCATACCTCGTGGCCGTGACCGCGGCCTCGCCCTTCGTCGAGGGCGAGAGAACGGGAAAGGTCGACAACAGGGTCATCTTCTACAAGGAGAACCAGAGGAAGATACCGCTCATATGCAATGACATGATCCCTGAGAGGCTGACCTGCATAGAGGACTATCATGGCATCCAGGAACGGATCTACAAGGAGCTCAGGAAGGAGGGCGCAGAGCTCCTCTGCAACGAATGGGTGAACTCCCGAGGCGTCATAGCCCGCTTCTCGAGGAAATGCCTGGAGATAAAGGCCATGGACGAGCAGGAATGCGTGCGTTCCGACATGGGCGTGACGGCCTTCGTCAGGGCCCTGCTCAGGGTCAAGGAGCTTCCCCTCGAGGAGGACAGGGACGCCCTGCTAGAGATGAACGCCAGGGCGACGGAGAAGGGCACGTCGGCGTTGAGGCCCGAGCTCCAGAGGCTCTACGATATCGCCCTGGAGAACGCCCACAAGGATGACAGACAGTACCTGCCCCTAGTGAAAAGGAGGATAGACGAGGGATGTCTCGGGGAGCTCATGCTGAGGATGGGGACCGACAGGAAGGCCATCCTAGGGACCCTTGACATGATGGCCAAGAGCCTGAAGGACAACGCACCTTTCTTTGGCTCGGCCTGAGCGGGAAGGTTCAGGCGACCTTGGCCCCGTTCTTCGGGCCCTCCCCGCCGGCCTTCGCGAAGGTGCGCGAGGATTTGATCATGACCTTGAGCCTGTGGCCTCGGCGGAGGCCCTTGGCCAGGAACTCGGCCTTGGACATCAACGATGTCAATGTATCCTCGTTGGGAAGCCCTATCTTTACCTCGATATATGGCCCGAGGAAGGTGTAGTTCTCGAGGAGGCCGTAGAGCATCTTCGGGTCCTTCCCCTCCTCGTCGCGCTCGATGATGACATCCTCGGGCCTCACCATGCGCTCCATCTCGCACTCGGTGTCCGTGGCCGGGATGCTGATGACGTTGACGTTGCCGACGAACTGCGCCACGAAGCTCGTCCTTGGATTGTCGTAGAGGTCCCTTGGGAGGTCGATCTGGTCTATGGTGCCCTCGCGCATGACCGCGATCATGTAGCCGACCTCGAAGGCCTCCTCCTGGTCGTGTGTCACGAAGATGGTCGTTATGCCCGTGTTCTTCTGGAGCTTCTTGAGGTCCCTGCGCAACCGCTTGCGTATCTTGGCATCCAGGGCCCCGAAGGGCTCATCGAGCAGCAGGAGCCTTGGCTCGATGGCCAGGGCCCTGGCCAGGGCCACCCTCTGCTGCTGGCCGCCCGACAGCTGGCTCGGCTTCCTGTCCTCCATGCCTTCCAGACCGACAAGCTCCAGGAGCTCCTTGACCTTCCGGGCCATCTTCTTCGGGCCGGCGCCCCCCACCCTGAGGCCGAACTCGATGTTCCTCCTGACGGTCATGTGCGGGAAGAGGGAATAATGCTGGAAGACGAAACCTATGCGCCGTTTGTTGGCTGGCACATCGTCCAACCGTTCGCCGTTGAGCCAGACCTCGCCGCTGTCCTGCCTTATGAGGCCGGCTATTATCTTCAGCGTCGTGGACTTGCCGCAACCGCTTGGGCCGAGGATGGCCAGGATGCGCCCTTTGTCGACGGTGAAGTTGAGATCGTCGACCACCTTTGTGCCATCGTACCTCTTGGTCAAGTGCCTGACCTCGAGATGGGTCATTTCGTCGCTCATACCGCCACCTCCTTGCCGATGCCCTTCTCGAACCGCTCGGCGAGATAGTTCAATATCAATAGGAGCGCGAAGGGGAACAGCATCAGGACGATGGCGATCGAGGTCGCGCCCTGGAAGTCTATCTTGGCCTCGGTCAGGTAATAGATGTAGATCGGGGCTGTCCTTATCATCCCGCCCGCGATGAATAAGGTCGCGCCGAACTCCCCCAGGGACCTGGTGAATGTCAGGGCCGTCCCCGCGATGATGCCGCCCCGTATCGACGGCAGTGTCACGTGCCAGAAGGTCTGGAGCTTGGAGGCCCCCAATGTCAAGGCCGCCTCCTCCTGGTTGATGTCCAGCTTCTCGATGGAGACGGACACGGCCCGGACCATGAAGGGGAATGTCACGAAGATATGGGCGAGGAGGATACCCGGCAGGGCCAGCACGACCTGAATGCCCTGTTCCTGTAGCATGGGCCCTAGCAATCCCAAGGGGCCGTAGAGCATCATCATGGCCAGACCGACGACGGAGGCCGGTATCGCGATGGGCAGGTCGATGAGGGCCTTGAAGACCGAACGCCCTGGGAACTTGTACCTGGTTATGGCGAAGGCTATGAGGATTCCGACGCCAAGGTTGATGAATGTGGCCAGGGTCGCGAGCATGAGGCTGTTGCCGAAGGCATCTAGGGCCTCCTTGGTGGAGATGGCCGCGAAGAACCCTCCGATGCCGTCCTTGAAGGCGAATTGGAACATGGAGGTCAGGGGCAAGAGGATGAAGAAGGTGAACAGTACGATCGAGAAGGAGATGAGCGAGTACTTCGTCAGGCCCCTCACGTCCTTGAACCGCTCGAAGGGCCTTGCATCGTTGGCCCCGCTCTTGACATTCTCAACCATTCCCATCTTGTCCTACCCCCAGGCTTTTAGCCTTATCCCTTCGCCTTCGTGAACAGATCGTCGATGAGGTCCGAATGGGCCTTCTCCCATCCGCCGAGGTAGTCGACATAGAACGGGTCCTGGATGGTCCCGAACTCAGGATGGCCATTGTTCATGCTGGGGTCAACGGCCCTGAAACCGGACTGGATGAAATAGGCCTGGGACTGCTGTGTATAGATGAAATCTATGAGGCCCCTCACAACCTCCTTCTGCTTTGAGTCCATGTTCCGGTCTATCATGACGATCTTGTTCTCGGAGATTATGGTGCTCTTTGGATATACTAGGGTGTAGTCGTTGGCCTTCTTGTTCTCGAGGAGGGCGTCGCTCTCGTAGGTTATCAGGGCGTCGCCGAAACCGAGCTCGAACTGGGACAGCGACTTCCTTGCCGAGGTCTGATAGGAAATTATGTCCTTGACGACCGTTGTCACCAGCGCGTCCGCTTTGGTGGTGTTGGGCTTCCCCTCGGTGCCGTTCGTCCTGCGAAGCTCCGAGCCGTACATACCGAATATCGACCAGCAGGCCCCGCCAGAGGTCAATGGGTCGGGATGGACCATCTTGATGTTCTTGGTGGCCAGGTCGCCGAAGTCCGTGATGTCCTTTGGGTTCCCGTGCCTTGTCATGATTATGAAGGGCGTCAATGAGACGGTGCCCTTGTGAGGGAAGGTGTTCCAGTCGGTAGTGATGAAGCCGTTCTTCTTAAGGGTTAGCGCGTCCCATTCCGTCGATAGTATCATCGCTTGCACGGGTGCCCCCACTATGACCTGGTTGGTGACCTCCCCGGAGCCGGCCCAGTTCGTATTGAAGGTTACATCCTCGCCGGTCTTGTTCTTCCAGTATGCCTTGAACGCTGGCAGGATCTTCCCGTCCATGACCTCGCCCATTATGCTATATCCATAGATGGTGACCTTGACCTCTCCTCCTGCCGACTTATGCCAGAAGATTGCGACCCCGACGAAGGCCACGATGAGGATGATGACAACGCCTACGACCGCGAACTTACTGGCGTTCGAGGGCCTGTCCTCTTCGTCCTCTTCCCCGGCCTTGTCGACGGCCGTTCCGGTCGCGAATAGGAGAGCACTGGCAATCCCTGCAGAGATCGGTTCCAACATCCGCACTCGCCTCCACACCAATCGATTTTGGTAAAGTGGGGATATTATGGAGTATTGTGCAGTTATTTAAGTGTCTTTTGGTGCGCATCCAATAAAGTTTGGTTCCAATAATTCAACATTCTTTGATGTAGGTATGTAAGTCGGCACCGACGGTATATGGAAATCGAATGGAAAAAAGAAAGAATAAGAGAGCCCTAGTTATCTAGTTTCTTCAATATCTCTGATAATGCGTCATCGGTGCTATCCTTTGAGTCGTTCACCTTGACCTCCGCCGGTTTCTCCTCCATCGGTGGTCCTGGTTCGACCGTTTCCTCCTCGGGTGGCTTCGTCGGTTCGGCCTTGGACTCCTCTTTCGGGGCCTCGACCTCAGGTTCCTTCACAGTGTCAGGGGTCGTCGATGTTTCAGTGGGCACCTGGTCTTCCTCAGGTGAGGTCACTTCGGCCGTCTCTTCCTTATCTGGTATCGGTTTTGTTTCCTCTTTCTTTATCGACGGGATAGGCCGCGAAGGCCTCTCCATAGGCTGTTCCTCTTCAACGGGCTCAAAGGACCCAGCGGTCTGGTGCTCTTCTACTGGTGCCTCGGGGCCACCGCGCTTCCTCTTGCCTAGTGTGTAGGCCACGACACCGATTATGATGGCCAGGATGAGCCCTATGATAAGGCCTATCCCCAAGTAACTCTCGCTACTCACCCTCGGCTGCGTCGGGTTCTTCACCTTGAAGCTCGTGCTCGCCTGCTGTGAGCTCACATCGTTGCTGAACGACTGCACATATAGGTAATGCGTCCCGTCGGACAGCTTCAGGTCCTTAACCTTGAACTCGTAGCTCCAGCTGGTCGTTCCTGCCGCCTGTACCCATTCGCCACCATCGATCCGGACCATCACCTTCGTGACCTGGCCCGAGCTTATCCCTGCGGTCCCCATCACTGTCACCTTGTCCGAATACGTCTTGTCGCTCGTGGGCGTCGTTATCGCCACTGTCGGGAACACCGCGGTAACCTTCACCTTGAACAATACCGTCGTGGTGTTGATGGCCGTCCCGTCCGAGACCTTCACGGTCACATTGTCCAGGCTCACCTTGCTGCCGACAGGATAGAGGATATCGAGGCTCGTCCCGTTAATCTTCACGAATGTCGAGGTCGCGCTGATGGTCAGCTTCTTCCCTTGCGGATCATGTATGAACGGCGCCATGTTCACTTTCAGCATTGTGCCTTCCGTTGCGACCTGGTCCGGTACCTGGTCCACCTTGAACACGCCCAGGACCTTCACCCTGAGGTTCGAGGTCACCATGGCCTTGCCGTCCGATACCATGAAGGTAATGTTCTCTTGCGTGATCCCGCTCTTCAATGGATACAGCAAGGTCACGTTCAGACCGGTCACCGTCGTATAGGAGGACCTCACCATCAATGACATGTTCGATGCCGGGTCGTCCGGGTCCGTGATGTACTTCGACATGTCGACGACCTTCTTGACGCCCTCCAGCACCGTTATCTCCGGGATGGCCGACACCTTCGGGACATCGTTCACATTGATCACCGTCAGCCAGTAGGTCTGGTACGCCGAGTCCTTCCCGTCCGTGACGTTCACTATGATCTCATGGTTCCCCACATCCTTCTGGATCGGCGACCAGAGAATCACGCCCGTCGTGCCATTGATGGTCATCCCTGCCGGCACCTCATCTAGCTTATAGGTCAGCGGGAGCGCCCTGTGCGATACGGCCGTTACATCGTACTCGTACTGCTTCGCTTCGAATACCGATGTGACCGGGCTCGAGGTTATCACCACGGCATGGACCGGCTCGACGCGGACGATGAACGGGTCCGAGGTCCTCGTCAGGCCCCTCGTGTCCGTCGCATTGACGGTCATTTGGACGGCCCCCGTCCAGTTCAAGGAGGCAGGCTTGGTCAAGGAATCGATGTAGAGATAATGCCCTTCGAATATGCCCACAGCGACCCTGGTATCATTCGTGAGGGCCGTGGCCGTGAACTTGAGGTCCGTCTTCAGGTCGAAATCATCTGTCACATAGTTGTTAATGTCGAGGAGCTTCGTCTGGAATGTGTTCTCGTAGATCCACAGGTTGTTGGGGAAGTCCGTGAAGACCGGCGCCTCGTCGATCTCGACTTTCAGCGCGCCCAGGGTGAGCTTTCCGGCGCTGCTCATATTGACCGTTATGGGCACCTTGTTGTCCCAGCCCGTCCCTGCCGATTGTATGTAATCATTGATTGCTTGAGATAGGTCAGGTGTCCTTGCAGTGTGCTGGTACTCGAAGGATATGCCGTCGAGGGTCAGTGTGCCGGCCCGCTGCGTGACGAGCTTGATACCGAGCTTCGCCATTACGATGCCATATTGGTCCGGGTCCAGGTCCTTGGCCCCGGCAAGCGCCATCTGGATCTTGGCACCAAGGTTGCCAATATTGACCGTAGTATTGAATATCCCGCCCTTCTTCCAGACGAGCTGGTCCTCGATCCACATCTCCACATCCATCGGGCTCGGGTCGTGCTTGATAATCTGGATGGCGTTCCATGTGGAGATTATGTCCCAGTCCTTGGCCTTCTGGTTGGTGTAGCCGTACACGGTGGATTGGAAGAGCGCTGGGGATGTCGTCGTGGTAAAGTGCTTGGCCAGGACGGTGTTCTTGAAATCCAGGCAGTAGGCCCCGCCCCCGCTCGCAGTATAGATCATCTGCGTGGCGGCATCGTAATGCACATCGTAATACCACGTGACCGGCATGTATGGGTTCGTCCCGGTGTTGTATCTGCCCAGCAACTTGATGGCCCCGATGGTCGAGATGTCGAAGTTCTCAAGACCGTTGTAGCCAGCGACGAAGATATAGGCCCTTTGGGTATCGGCGCCCACCCTATCCACTGCGGTCGAGGACAGGGCGGGGTTCGTGTTGCCTCTTATGTCCACCCTCGTGCCCGCGCTGAAGTTGAATATATTGACACCGTATCCGTAGTTCGCAACGACGGCGAGGCTCCTGGCCGGGATGTACGCGACATCGTACAGTCCCCAGGTGTTCGGGACGGACGGGGTCGACCCAGCATTGTACTTGGTCGTGAGGTTCGCCGTCATGTCCAGGCGCGTGACGCCCTGGCTGGACTGTACCAGGACGATGGTGTTCGTTGTAGTATCGTAATCGAAGCCGTTGATGGTGCCCGTGCCCCCGGCCGTTGGCTGGAGCGAGGTGGGCGTAGCTTCGTCGTAGTACTTGTAGAACTTGCGGCTGGAGACGTTATAGACCCCAAAGCCCGCTTTGTAGTTCGGCCAGGTCCCGCTGTAGCACGCCGTCATGAGGAAGTGGCGGGAAGTGTCGTACTTCGTCTCCGTAATGTACCCGCAGGCATTGCCGTTCATGAAGTTCGCGTTCGTGAGGTTTGCATCTATCAGGCCAGAGGTGAGGTTGAGCAGGCTTACGACGCCGTAGTACTGGCTCACCACGGCCAGGTTCAGTGACTGGTCGACGTTCACATCATAGAACCCGCCTTGGGGGAACACCGGGCTCTCAAAGAGCCTGGAGAAGTCCATGATGTTGGTACCCTTGCCCACATCCACGATCGACGCACCGAGATAGGTGCCGACGGCCATGTAGCCCTTGCTGGGGATGTAAAGCACGTCCTGGTCATAGGTGTGCAGGATGGCCGGGGTCGATACCGTGCTGTACCTTGTGACCTCGGCGAGAGGGTTCAAGCTGTAGACGCCAACGCACCAGTCCGTGGCCACATAGATCCGGTCATTGCCCTTGTCATACGAGAGGGCCCACACGTTCCTGTTCGGGAGGGCCGGGGTCGTGGCATCGGTGACATCGGTCTTCGTCCCTGCCTGGACATTTATTATCGTGAGGCCGGACGTGCCGGATCCGCCTCTCGTTCCGACGAACAGCTTGTCATGGGCCCCATCGTATGTGACGTCCATCGCTTGCCAGGTCGGGAGGGCAGGGGTCGTAACGGTGTTGTACCGATATTTCATCTGGTAGTTGGTCAGGTCCTCGCCATAGACGCCCCAAGAGGTGCCTGCCCAGATCCGCTTGTTGGCTAGGTCGAGCTGTACACTGTAAACTGTGTTACCGCCAACGTCCATATAGGCGAGCTTGGTCCTGCTGGTGTAGTTGAAGAATGCGATATCTCCGGACTCGCCGATGGCCATGAGGCCGGTCACCGGGTCGTAGTCGACCGAGTATATGTTGTTGGTGAGGGTATTGATGTCCGAATAGCGGTTGAGGACCTCCACCGGCTCCATCGTCTTGAAGTTGATTATCTGGAGCCCGCCCAGGGTGGCGACCAGAAGGAGGTCGTTGACATCATCGTACTTGAGGTCTTCGACCGTCCACTCGGGGAGGCCTGGATAGGTATCCGTGTTGATCCTGCGGAAGGTGCCGTCATTGAGATTCTTGGCGATCACGCCGAAGTAGGGGCCACCGATGAACAAGGTGTTGAAGTTCTTCGAATAGGCCACCTTGTAAACGCCGTTGCTCGAGAAGTAATTCTCTGAGTAGTTCACCTTCGCGATGTCGCCCTTGACGCGCAGGCTGGCGTCCGACAGTTGGGCGTCGGACGGCAGTAGGATGCTGGGCGGGGCGGCCGGGCCAGCCTCGATGAGCTCCTTGCTATAGGTGACCGTCTCGTCCTCGAAGCCCGACTGGAGGCCGTAGGCCCCGTAGCCCTTGCCCTTGAATGCCCACTCGGGCGAGCCCTGGCCGGCCACATTGATGGAAGGGGCCAGCGGGTAATCCTTGCCGCCGGTTGTGTGGGGCGCCGCGCTCACGTTCATCGTTGCGTGCAGGGTCGTTGCCGTATAGTTCCACGGGATGACCGCGGCCCGGTCGATGGTCCCTGCGGCGTTTAGGTCCACCGTCACCGACGCCTTATCACCTTCGAACTTGTCCACCAAGCGGCCCATGGCGGAGATAGGCACGCACATTATGACGGCAATCAGGACGGTCAGGAAAATGGCGCGAGAACTTCTGCTTCTTCCATTATAGGATACCATGAGGATCCCTCACAAATGTTCGATGTACATAGATAAATGATTGGGGTTATATACGTTTTTGAATGGGTTTGAAAATTGACCCCTGGGGCTGCTGAGGCCTGTTGCCCCCTCTTATCATATCGCTCAGCGAAAATAATAAGAAAAGGATAAGCGCCGAGGGGGGGATTCGAACCCCCGCGATACATAAGTACCAACAGGTCTCGAGCCTGCCGCCGTAATCCGGGCTTGGCTACCTCGGCAAACCGTTCGATGTATGACCCGGTAGCGGACCTTAACAAATCCTCGCTTAAAAATCTTGTGAGGACAGGGACGGCGCCCCTAGGACACGTTGTCGAGATGGCCCTGGATGAACTCCTCGACATTGGCCTTGCCTTGGTAGATTCCGAAATGGCCCTCGCACAGGATGTCAGCCCTCAGGGCCAGGACCTTCTTCATCGAGGCCCTCCATTGCTCGATATCAGAGCCGAACGAGACGTCGAAGGGACCGTGGATGTCCTGGCCGAACAGGACGCGCTTTCCGCCGATGTCGACATAGACGACCATGCTGCCCGGGGTGTGGCCGGGCGTGTGCAGGAAGTGGAGCTCGAGATCGTCGACGGTCCTTGTCCCCTCTTCGCCCCGGACGACATCGTCGACCTTGACCGGATGGTATTCCAGGTCGTACCAGTCGGCCGCGGTCCTCTTCATGTTACGGCCCTCGATGGCGTCCAGGTCGCCCTCGTGGGCGATGACCTTGCAGCTGTAGGCCTTGACGAATTCCGAGGCTGCCCCGATGTGATCTATGTGCCCGTGCGTCAGGACGAGGAGCTTGATCCATTTCGGGTCCAGGTCCGTGGCATCCATGGTCCTGACCAACGCCTCGAAGCTCGGCCCGGCCCCGCAGTCTATGAGGACCATGTTCGTTTCCTTGCTGACCAGGAGATAGACCATACAGTCCCTTGGGTCCGACATCGAGGACCCGCCGACCTGATAGCTCCGCTCGTGGACCAGCCGCGCCTTTCCCATGGGATGGGGATTCGCATACTGGATGAAAAGGATTTCATCCAGGATTGTCGATTAATGCCGCAGAAAGATACCAAGAAAGTGAATAATTGATAGTTTGGGTCGGGAAAATTGTCCACCTTTAAACCCTGGCCCTTGTATAAAAACACAGCAGGGACTGTCGGTTAATATTTAATATTAAAAGATATTCGGGTCAATGTCCCTCCGAACGGATGGGATGAGGCTTGAGATTATGGACCAGAATGCTGACAAGAAGGCGGACCTGGCGGGGCCAGGCATAGGCAACTACGAGACGCTGGAGAAGGTACTTCCAGACGACTACGAACCACTGCTCAACCCCCAGGAGACGCAGATGGCTATCACAGAGGTCAAGAACGCGATCGAGAAGGGTCTCTGCAAGGAGCTGAACCTCTTCCGGGTCGAGTGCCCACTTATAGTCGACGCCGAGAGCGGGATCAACGACATGCTGGACAGAGACGGGTCTAGGACCCCGGTGCAGTTCCACATAAAGAACGACCACGACAAGCACCCCGTCGACGCCCAGGTCGTCCAGGCGGCGACCAAGTGGAAGAGATGGGCGTTGAAGGAGTTCAACTGCTCCGTGGGCCAGGGCATCTATACCGACATGAGGGCGGTCAGGAAGGACTACTTCCTGGACCACGACCACAGCGCCTACGTCGACCAGTGGGACTGGGAGAGGGTCATGACCGCTGAGGAGAGGAACCTCGACTATCTGAAGGTCATCGTCAAGAAGCTCTGGAAGGTGCTCTACAAGTCCCAACAGCTGGCCATGAAGAAGTTCCCGAAGCTGAACACCAGCAAGTACCCGCCGATACCAGAGAAGCTGACCTTCCTGCACGCCGAGCAGATCCTGGACATGTTCCCGGACCTTCCGAGGAAGCAGAGGGAGACCGAGACCATAAAGAAGTTCCCAGCCGTGTTCATCATAGGCATCGGCTGGCCCCTGGCCGACGGCTACCCGCACGAGATGAGGGCCGCCGACTACGACGACTGGATCACCGAGGTCACGGACAAGAGGAAGAAGTACCACGGCCTGAACGGCGACATCCTGGTCTGGAACCCGGTCACCAAGCGCAGGCACGAGCTGTCCTCCATGGGCATACGCGTCAACTCGGAGACCCTTAAGACCCAGCTGACGATGTCCAACCTGATGGACTACATGAAATACCCATACCACCAGGGCATCGCCAACAACACGCTCCCGCTGAGCGTCGGCGGAGGCATTGGGCAGTCCAGGACGTACATGTACCTGCTCAGGAAGGCCCACCTCGGCGAGTGCAGCGTGACGGTCTGGCCGAAGATACTCAGGGACATGTGCGACAAGAAGAAGATACACGTCCTCCAGTAGGCAAGCCTCGTTCGAAAAGGAAGGGATGCCTGGCCCAGGTCGGGCGTCCCTTCGATTTTGTTTTTCACAGGAATCCCACCCTAGCGCGTCCCATTTCCGAAGGCGAAAGATATTTCATTCCCAGCGACCTTCCCAGGTCCGATGAAGGTCTCGGACATACTTGCCAGGTCAGAGGGCACGCGATTCTCGCTCGAGGTGTACCCGCCAAAGGTGGCCCGCACACCGTCGGGCCCCTCGCTGCCGCAGTCGTTCTCGGACATTCTCGAGACCGTCGAGCACTTGCTTGACTTCGAGCCAGCCTTCGTAAGCGTGACCTTCAATCCTGAGGGAAAGAACAAGGCCACATCCATCCCGCTTGCGGCCATCATCAAGCAGAGGTACAGGGTCGAGGCCGTGTCCCACCTGACATGCATAGCCACCCCAAAGAAAGAGCTCAGGAGGACGCTGGACGTCCTGAGCTACTTCGACATCGAGAACATAATGGCCCTGAGGGGGGACCGGCCCAAGGACATGCCACCCGAGAGGGCCGGCCCGGAGCACGCTTGTGAGCTCGTGACCGAGATCGTCCACCATGAGGACAAGTTCTGTATAGGCGTTGCGGCCCACCCCGAAGGCCACCCCGAATGCGTCGACAATACCTGCAAGAGGGACCTGGACAGGGACCTGAGGAACTTCAAGGAGAAGGTGGACCAGGGGGCCTCCTTCGCCATCACGCAACTGTTCCTGGACAATAAGGTATACTTCGACTTCGTCGACAGGGCCAGGAAGGCCGGTATGACGATACCGATCATCCCGGGCATCATGCCTGTGATCAACTTCGATGTCGTGAAGATCGTGAAGGGCCTTGCCGGGGCCACGGTACCGCCGGCCCTCGAGAGGAAACTGGAGGCCCATAAGGACGAGCCGCAGGAGATCTGGCAGATCGGCATCGAGCATGCCATCCATCAATGCCGGGGATTGATGGACAAGGTGCCGGACATACATTTCTACACGATGGACCTGTGGAAGCCGACGAAGGCGATCATCGACGGGCTGAAGTAATGAAGGAGATCGAAGAGACCCGGAGGTACTATGCGGCGCGGGCCAGGGAATATGACCTGACCGCCGGCTACGAGGACCCCGTTTCCGAAGTGCTCAGGGACCGGATGAAGGCCAGGTTCCGGAAGGCCTTCAAGGGACACAGTGTTCTAGAGATCGCTTGCGGGACCGGCTACTGGACCCGGGTGCTCGCCTCGACGGCACAAACGGTCCTTGCGACGGACATCAACGAAAGCATGGTCCGGCTCGCAAGGAAGAGGCTCTCCGGCCTGGACAACGTCCGGATCATCAAGGCGGACGCCTACACGCTCAAAGGTGTGAGCGGCCGGTTCGACGCTGCCTTCTCCCACTGGTGGTGGTCCCATGTCCCGAAGGCGAGGCTGAGGCCGTTCCTTGAGAACCTCCACCGGAAGCTGGAGCCCGGCGCATATGTCCTCTTCACGGACCATTTGTACTGGGACGGGCAAAAACGATGGCGTAACGCCGACGGTGACTTCATCGAGGAAAGGGAGCTCGGGAAAGGCAAGATATTTCACATCATCAAGAACTTCCCGTCAAAGGCCGAGGTCCTTGAGGTCACGAAAGGGATCGCCAGGAACGTAAGGTTCGAAGAACACACCGAGGGTTACTGGTTGCTGAGATATTTCACGAGATGAGATGGAATTGGTAGAAAGGCCTGGGTCTACTGGGACCTGAACCTACATCCTATGGTAGCTGTGGGACTTCTTGGACAGGGACCTCTTCCAGTTAGGGCAGCCCATGCAGTCCCCTTCGCACTTCCACCTGATGGTCGACCGGGCCATGTCCTCGAAGTTGAACTCGTCCGGGTAGGCCTCCCAGACCGCCTTGGACCGCAGGTTGTTCCCCTGGGTGAAGAAGAACTTCGGCGAGGTGGCGATTATCTTCCTGGCGAGCGCCTCCCTGGTCTCCGGGGTCCTCTGCTCCTCGTTGTTGGCCAGGATATGGTCCAATTGCGTGGGCTCCCTTGTGAGCCCCAGGACGCATTCGTCCTTTGCATCGAGGCTGGGGACCCTGGCGGCCACGAAGTCCATGAACTCATTGCCGGTGACGAGCTCGGGGCTGCCGGCCTCCCTCCCGAACTCCTCCAGTACCTTTTCGTAGGTGTAGTCGTTCATGCGGGCCAGGACGATGGCCTTGAGGGGAATGAGGGCCTTGGCCTTCTCGACGACCATACGGGTGGTCACATGGTCCTGGCATTGGACCGCGTTCTGGAAGAGTATCTTGAGGCCCTCGAAGGAGCTCAGCATGTTCCCGTACTCGAGGGGCGTCAGGAGCCGTCCCTTCTTGAGGACCGCATCGAAATAGGGCATGGTCGGGTCCTCGGAGGTCACATAGAGGAGGCCGCCCTCGCCCCCGAGATATTCCATGGCCTTGCGGACCGCGAGCTCGCTCTGGACGGCCCTGAAGGTGAGGTTGAGAATGTGGAGCATCCTTGTCTGGGATTCGAGGCAGTCCCCTCGTAACCCGTGGATCTCATGGAACCGGGACAGGTCGAGCTCGCCCTCGAGCACCTTCCGCAGGTCATCCTCCATGACCCTGTCCAGGCCCTTTTCAAGGGCCATGCCGCCGTTCCTTGACATCGGGAGAAAATCGCCTCTTGTATTAATAATACTATCCGAGGATTAGCCCCTCAATATGCATATATCTTCCCGTAGGGCCTCGAGGACATTGGCATGAGCTTCACGAAACTGGCCTTGAGGACCTCTTCCTTGGACCCGCCGAAGAACCGGCAGTATTCGCCGATGACCTGGTCCAGCAGGGCCCTATCTTTGTCGTCGAGGACCGCCCTCGCGACCCCCTCGCCGACCTGGTGGTCCGCCACATCGCCCCTGATGTAGATGACCCCGCCGTGCATGCCGGTCCCAATGAAATTGGCCCTGTGGTGCGCCTCCGGTCCGAGGGTCAGGCCCAGCACCACAAGCCTCCCGCCAGCCATGTATTCCCCGAGGAAGTCCTGGGCCGTCCCGCCGATGACCAGCAACGGGACCTTCTCCTTGTACTCCTTCATGTGGATGCCGACGCGGTAGCCCGCATCCTCCTTGATGAATATGCGACCCCCGCGTATGCTATATCCGGCTATGTCCCCCGCATGGCCGTGGATGACGATGAGCCCCTCGTTCATGGTGTTCCCGAGGCCGTCCTGGGCGTTCCCGAAGACACGGATGGTGGGCCCGTTCAGGAACGCCCCGAGGTCGTTCCCCGGCGTGCCGTAGACCTCGATGTCGACCTCCCGGTCCACGCCCGTGCCGATGTACCTCTGCCCAAAGACGTTGAAAATCTTGAACCGCTTCCTGCCGGCCCAGGCGTTCTGCTTGATGATGAGGTTGAGGTCCCTGTACTGGAGCCCCTCGGCATCGACCTCGATCGTGTCGCCGACGACCCTCATGACCTGGCGCTCGACGAGCCTCTCCTTGAACGGCCCGTCCTCGTCCTCCTCTTCATCTTCCGTCCCTGGCCCGTGCTTCATCATCGTCGAAATACACCCCTATTCGCCGGCATGCCTCACATTGAGTACCTTCAGCTCCTCCGTGGTCAATCCGACGCCCCTCAGGTGGAACCTGTTGCCCCGGATGGACTCTATCGAGTTGATGCCCATGCCGCCGAGCATCTCCTTGATCTCCATGGCCCAGCCCTTCAGCATGTTCACGAGCCGCTCCTTGCCGATCTCGGGGTTGAGCCTCTTGGTCAGCCACGGGTCCGTCGTGGTCAATCCCCAGGCGCACTTGCCCGTGTGGCAGCGCTGGCAGACCTGGCATCCCAACGCGATGAGGGCCGAGGTCGCTATATAGACCGCATCGGCGCCAAGGGCTATGGCCTTGAGGACGTCGGCGCTGTTCCTGATGCCGCCTGAGGCTATGATGGAGCCGCGGTTCCTTATGCCCTCCTCGCGAAGCCTGTGGTCCACGGATGCTATGGCGAGCTCGATCGGTATGCCAACATTGTCCCTGATGATCTTGGGCGCGGCACCCGTAGCCCCCCTGAGGCCGTCCAGGGCCACGTAGTCCGCCCCGGCCCTGATGATGCCGCTCGCTATGGCCGCGGAGTTGTGGACCGCTGCTATCTTCACGCCGATGGGCCTCTTCCAGTCCGTGGTCTCTTTGAGCGCGTGTATCAGCTGGGCCAGGTCCTCGATGGAATAGATGTCGTGATGCGGGGCCGGCGACAGTGCGTCGGTCCCCTCCGGTATCATGCGGGTCTCCGAGACGTCCTTCGACACCTTCTCGCCTGGCAGGTGGCCGCCTATGCCGGGCTTGGCCCCCTGGCCTATCTTGATCTCGACGGCGACCCCCGCGTTCAGGTAGTCCGAGTGGACCCCGAAGCGCCCCGAGGCGCATTGGACTATGGTACAGGGGCCGTATTCGTAGAGCGACGGGTGCAACCCGCCCTCGCCCGTGTTCCAGAGGATGCCGACCTGCTTGGCCGCCATGGCCAGGGCCTTGTGGACGTTGAGGCTGACCGAGCCGTAGGACATGGCCGAGAACATCACCGGGATCTCAAGTTGCAGGTTCGGGTACTCGTGCCCGACCTCACCCGACGACAGGTCGATCTCGCCCACGTCCGGTTTCCGGCCAATGTACGTCCTTAGCTCCATGGGCTCCCTCAACGGGTCTATGGACGGGTTCGTCACCTGGCTAGCGTTCAGGACCAGGTGGTCGAAGTAGATGCGGTAATCCCGGTCGCAGCCCATGCCCGTCAGGATCACGCCGCCGGTCTCGGCCTGCCGCAGGACCGTCCTGATGCCCTCGGGCCGCCAGTTCGAGTTGTTGCGATAGGTCATGGGGTTGTACCGTATCCTCGTGGCCTGAGTGGGGCAGAAGACGACACAGCGGTTGCAGTTGACGCAGTTCTCGTCGCGGGTCATGATGCGGTCCAGGGCCGCGTCGTAGTAGCGTGCGTCATAGGAGCACTGCCTGACGCAGACCTCACAGCGGATGCAGCGGGCGTCGTCTATGTCTATCATGAACTCCGGCGGGAGATAGCTCTTGATCGGCGGGGGGCCGACCCGCTTCGTCTTACCCTTCTTGCCGCCGGGATCCTTCACAGGTCCTTCCCCCTGGCCTTCCGACCGTGCGCTTCGCGGGGCCCGCTGACCTCATGCTCCTCCATGGCCTTAGGCGTCAGTTTCCCGACGACGGGCTCTCCGCCCATGGGTATCCAGGCCCTGTCCAGGTTAGGCTCCACGACACGTATGGCAGCCTCCTCCGAGGCCAGGTAGACCATGTCATCCTTGGTGGCCGCCGTGATGGGCCTCAACCTTATCCTGTCCGTGAGGCCTATCATCTCTCCGCTATGGGAGAGTATTATCGTGAAGGGCCCGTTCATTAGGAGGCTCCCGTAGGTCATCCGGATGTACTTGTGGAAGTTCCGCTTCTTCTCGTCCATGCGGTCTATCTGCTCCCAGAACGGCGGGGCCATGATGCTGGCCACGACGTTGACGGGCAGGCCGTGCTTCCTCATGAGAAGGTCGGCGGCGTAGGCCATGACCTCGGAGTCCGTGTGCATCGTGCAGTGATATCCGTACATCTCGAGATAACGGCGGTTGATGCCGTAGGACGACAGCTCCCCGTTGTGGACGACGGTCCAGTCAAGGATGCTGAACGGGTGGGCCCCTCCCCACCAGCCCTGCGTGTTCGTCGGGTAGCGGCTATGGACGACCCAGATGTATCCCTTGTAACGGTGCAGCCTAAAGAACCGGCCGATGTCCTCAGGGTAACCGAGGCCCTTGAACACGCCCATGTCCTTCCCGCTCGAGAAGACGTAGGCGTCCTCGATCTTGGTGTTGATCTCCATTATCTTCTGGACGACGTAGTTGTCCTGCTCCGTGGGCTCCTCGTTCAGGACCTCCCTTGGCGGGGCCACGAAGTAACGCCAGAGCTGCGGCGGGTCCGGGGGCGCGTGCTTGTCGTCGTGGGGTATCTCCTCACCGGCGATGATCTTGAAGTGCTCCGGGAGGAAGGCCTCGGTCCCTTTCTTCGCCTCCTTGGACATGTACATCACATGCAGCGCGTAATATTCTCGGAACTCGGGGTAGATGCCATACGCCGCGAACCCTCCCCCGAGGCCGTTCCCCCTATCGTGCATGTTCGTGATGGCCCTGATGGCGTTGGTCCCGTCGAAGACCTTGCCTGTCTTGCTCATCATGCCGAAGAGGCCGCAGGCCTCGCTGACCTTGTCCTGGTTGTAGGGGTTGTTACGCCTCGCGATGTGGCCTTTCCCGCCAGGCATCTAATGGTCCCCCCTGAGCCTTGCGGGCAGCATCTCCTTTGGCAGGTGTGCGAGGCCGAGCTCCTCGGACATGAGTGCCTCCCGGAACGGCCTGACGTCGACCCTGTCCCGCATGAGGTCGGTCAGGATGCCGGCGCCGGCGATGTCGTTGACCATTATGAATCCCTTGATCCTGCCGTCCCTGATGATGAGCTTCCTGTAGAAGCCGTCCTTGGCGGTCTTCATGAGGACCTCGTACCTCGAGCACTCCTCGTCCGTGACCTTTCCGGCCCGGCCCACGTCCTCGCTCGGGAGCGCGTTCATGCCCGCCGACACGACGGGCAGGTCGAAGTATGTGAAGGAGGTCATGCCCGTGCTGCCCATGTACTCCGTGGTCTTCCCGGCCATGTTCTGGCCGGCGAACCTGCCTCCGAGGTAGGCGTTGGGCCAGATGGGCGACAGCCGGTCCTCGTCCCACACGAAGTCGTAGGCCTCGGCCACATCGCCGCATGCGTAGACCCCCTTCACGGAGGTCTCCATGTGCCTGTCGACCGCGATGCCGCGGTTGACCTTCACGGCCGTCCCTTTCACGAGGTCGAGCCTGGGCCTCACACCGATGGCCACTATGGCCATGTCGCAATCCAGTCTGTTCCCGCTCTTCAGGATGGCCCCGCCCACGCGGGACTGGTCGCTGGCCTTGCCCACGAACCTCTCGACGGAATCCTTGGTGATGACCGTCACGCCGCGGGATTCCAGCCTCTTCCTGTAGAGCTCCGAGCCCGCCTTGTCGAGGTTGACGTTCAGGACGCGGTCCAGGAGCTCTACGACCGTGACCCTCTTGCCGAGCTTGACCAACGCCTCGGACACGCAGATCCCAATGAGGCCCCCGCCTATGACGAGGACCTTGTTGACGTCCCCGATTTTGGTCTTGATGGTCACGGCGTCCCTGAGCGTGATGAATGTGAATATGTTCCTCTTGTCGCCACCCTCGGTCGGGGGCACGAAGGGGAGGCCGCCGGTGGCCAGGAGGAGCTTCTCGTAGCCGAGTGGCTCCGGGAACCTCTTCTTGTCAGCGAACCAGACCTGCCTGGCCTCGAGGTCCAGTCGATCGACCTTGGCGTCGAGGATCGGCACGACGCCCTTCTTCTGATAGAAATCGGATGTCCTGTAGAGCATCTGGTCGAGGGTCCTGGTCCCCGCGAGGAACTCTGCGATGAGCGGCCTGGAATATGGGGCGTAGCCTTCGTCCGAGATGACCGTCAGCAGGCCGTCCGGGTCCACCTGCCGTATGGCCTCGATGGCCCCGACCGCGCCGGCCGAGTTGCCGATGATGAGATACTTGGATGAGACGGACCCGCCGCCGGCCATCAGGGCACCTCCTTCTTTTTGGCCTTGTCCTCCGGTTCGTCCTCGTCCTCGTCTACCTCGATGTAGAGGGCCCGGTTGGGGCAGTGGGCCACGCAGGCCGGTTCCCCCTCCTCGGCGCAAAGGTCGCACTTGGCCACCACATGGCCCCGCTTCCTGTCGACCTGGATGGCCCCGAAGGGGCAGAACAGAATGCATGTGCCGCATCCGATGCATTTCTCGGCGTCGTGCTCGGAAACGCCCTCGTCGTTGTAATGCATGGCACCCGTTAGGCACGCGGCCACACAGAGGGGCTCGTCGCAGAAACGGCACTGGAGGCCGAAGGAGGTGGGCTTGACGCTATGGACCTTTATCCTCGTAAGCGGCCTTGGCCTCTCCTCTTTAAAGGCCTTTATGATGTCCTTGGACCTGGAATGGGCCACCACGCACCAGACCTCACAGAGACCGCATCCCATGCAGTTCTCCTCGATGGCGTAGATCCTTTTCCTCGCGATGGGAACCCGCTCCTAAATGATATCTTGGGACTTCCCCTGGTGCGTCCTACGCGTGGGGGATTTACTATGATTGACTGATACCATTTAAGGATTTCTGTGGAAAGAACTGGAGGGAGGGGCCGAGTATGGACAAATAGGCAATGCCGCTTCAGTTCTCCCCGTCCTCGTCCTCTTCCCATCTTGGTCTGTACTCGATGGTCTCGGCCTTGACGGCCTTCTTCACGACCCGCTTGACCGGGCCCGGGGCCGCTTCCTGAGGTCCTTCCTCATGGACGCTGAAGTCGTGGTGTTCCAGGTCCTTCTGGAACTTCTGCTCCTCGGTGAACACGGGCGGCCTCCTCACCGGTCCGGCCTGTTCCCGGTTCTTCCTGATGGTCTCTATGTCCTCGAGGAAGTAACCGATCCGCATGCCGCGCCTCTCGGACCGGACGAGGCCCGCGCTCTTGAGGATGTCTATGTGGTAATTTATGGTCGACGGGCTCACGCCGACCAGCCGTGACATCTCCTTCTGGGATATGCCGGGCGTCTCCTTGATCCTCTTGATGATGATCTTCTGGATCTCGGTGAGCCGCGTGCCGTCGTTCTCGGGCACCTTCATGTCGGACGGATAGAAGCGCTTGTAGATGCCGTCGGACCGGGACTTGACGATGCCCTCCCGCTCCAGGACCCTGAGGTGATAGGCCAGCGTCCCGTTGTTCAGCTTGAGGGCCTCCTTGATGGAGTTGTAATGGTCGCCCGGGTTGGCGACTATGTAACCGTGTATTTGACCGCGCACATAATGGTCGAGTACGGTGTTCTTCTTCATCCTCGAGTAGAGCGGCACGAACAGGAAGAAGAGCGCGAAGAGCTTGCCCCGCTCGGTGCCTCCCACGAGGCCGACCACGACGACCACCGACAGGAACGACAGGCCCATCATGAACGGGCCCCAGTCGAACCTCACGACCCCCGCCGGGGAACCTGGCAGGGTCTTCTGGAACTGGTTCGTGTTGCCCATGGGGTCCTTGACCCCGACGTTCACCTTCGAGCCGTCCTTGATGTCCGTTCGGATGCTGAAGAAACCGCTGGGTTCGACAGCATAGGCCACGCCATTTATGGTCAGGGTCGCGTCAGGGTCCGTCCTGCCGCTCACGATATAGGTGTCCTTCGAGAGGCGCTGGAAGTAGACCAGGTCAAGCGTCACCATCGAATCACGGTACACCACCATGGTCACGGTGCCGAGGTTGCCCGCCCTGTCCCTGGCCTCGAACGAAAGGACGTTCCTGCCCTCCTCAAGGGCCAAGGTCGCCTGGAACTCCCTGCTCTTTGGGTCCACGATGACCGCATGGCCGTTCAATATGAGGCCCGCCGGTTCGCTCAGGTATCCGTCCACCGCGATCTCGCTGGACCTGGTGACAAGCCCGTCCGTGGGCGAAAGGATGCTGATGGTCGGCCGGGTGGTGTCCCGCGTGACCGCGACCCTGACGGTCCTGGCGTTCCCGGCCTCGTCCCGGGCCACGACCTCGATGACGTTCTTTCCCTCGATGAGCTGGACAACTGCTTGGAAGTTCAGGCCGTCCCTGCCGGCCACTGCGCCGTTTATCGTAAGTAGGGAGCCCTCGTCGGTCATGCCCGACACCAGCACGCTCGGGGCCGCCGTCAGGAGGTCTTCCTCCGGGGTATCCACCACGAGCTGGGGAGCGATGGTGTCCAGGAAGATGGCCCTTGTCTCGACATCGGTGTTACCGGCCTTGTCCGTGGCCTTGACGGACAATTGGTTGGTCCCTTCGATGAGCGTCACGGTTATCCGGAAGACCAGCCCGTCCAGGGTCACCTTGCTGTCGACCCCGTTGAGCGTCACGACCGTCCTCGCGTCCGGGTCGTTCACATTGCCCGAGACGACGAGGTTCCGCTGGTTCGTGGTCGTCGTGGGCTCTTTCGGTTCGGTTATCTGCAGGACCGGCGCGACCGGGTCGTAGAAGACGCTTATCGACCTTGTCGCGATGTTGCCGGCCTGGTCCTGGGCATTCACGGTTATCACGTTGTTGCCGGTCGTAAGATAGACCGTTTGCTCGAACCTGCCGCTGGTGGACTGCTTCACGGGGTGGTCGTTCACCAAGAGGGCTGCCGATGGCTCCGTCCTGCCTTGAACGGTAATGTAACCGATGTTGGTGTATATCGTCGTCTCACCATTCGCGGCAGGGGATGTGATCTCGAGGTCCGGGGCCACATTGTCCATTATGACCTGGACCGTCACATTGTTCACATTGCCGACATGGTCGATGGCCTCGACGAGGATGCTGTCCGTCCCGGGGATGAGCGGTGTGGCGCCGGTGAACCTGTGGGCGGTCTGGTCCAAAGATGCAGGGACACCGTTCAAGAGGACCTCTGTGGTGTCCGGGGCCACATAGCCGCTGACCGTGAAGGAGGCCTGGTTCGTGACCTTGGCCATGGGGTCCAGGACGATCCAGGGCTTTATGTCGTCGAAGGTCAATGAAAGGACCTTGCTTTCCGATGATAGGTCGAGATCGATGTGCTGCTTCTCCTGACCTTTCTCGACCGTCAGATGATGGGGCGTCACGCTGGTCTTCCCGATGTGGTCGATGGAATAGGAAAGGATCGGCGTAGCGTCAAGCTCGCCCTTGTTGTCGGTCTGTGATTGGAGCCTCAGGGAACCGGAGATGTCGGAGAGCAGTATCTTCGCGCCCTGGACGGCCCTGCCGTCGCTTTGGTATATCGCCGTGAGGGCTAGGTACCAGTAGGCCTCGAGGGTGGTCCCTGGGTTCGGATCTATGAAGTCCAGGGTCCCGTGGGTCGTGTTGTACAGGGTGACCTTCGAGATCTTGGTCTGTGCCGTGCCCTGTAGAACGATGTCCTTCCCGGTGTTCGTCACGATCATCGAGTCCTTCAGTAGGATCGTGCTCTCGGACAGGATGAGGCCATTGCCCTTGTTGTCCCTGACCGAGGTCCTGTCGAGGACCATGGATGAGACCTTGGCGTTGATGCCGTTGCCCTGGTTGGACAGGATATCGCTGCTGACCAGGTTCGGGGCCGAGTGGTCGCTGTAAAGACCGTCCTGGATGTTCGATTTGAGCGAAGTTCTCGTGATCACGGCCTGCGAATTGGACATCCAGACCCCGTAATTGCAGGAGCTTATCGAGTCCCCGGTGAGCTCGGCGTCGCTGTCATCGAGGTACACGCCCGTTCCGTGCGTGAAGGATGTGATGGAAGTGTTGGTGACGACCGGCCTGGCCTTATTGGTGGCGATGACCCCGTTGCCAAGGCTTCCGAGGCCGCTGATGCTGCTAGCGTCCACGGTCGGGCGGGAACCGTCGGCCATTATGCCATTGAACGATTGGGAGATGCTCGTAGAGCTTATCGAGACGGTGGCGCTTCCAATGACCTTGAGGCCCGACATGCTAAAGGGGCTTCCGATGTTCATTACCGTGGACCTCGAAATGAGGCCCGCGGAGCCATCCTCGAAGACGAACAGGTATGTCCTGAAGGAGTCCTGGGCCTTGATGACCGAGTTATGGACGATCAAGCTGCCGCCCTGCTCCACGCGTATCGTCAATGAGTCGATCCCCGTGCCGTCCATGGTCAAGTTCAGGTTCTGTAGGGTGAGCTTGCCACCGGCAAGGATCGTGATGTTACCAGTGACATCGGCCGAGCCACCATTATAGGAGACCGTGCCCGAAACGGGCAACTCACCAATGTTGGACGGGATGTTGCTATCGGCCCTGACCGTCGGCGCGATGGAGAATATGAGAAGGAAGGCCTGGGAGGCCATTAGGAATGTCAGCACTAGAGTTAGGGATTTGCGGCCGGCCTTTGCATTGGCCTTCGAACTGGACGTCATCCTAGTTCCCACCGACCTATCGAAGTTATGGTGCGTCTAGTGTATATCTGATAGTTCTAGATTATAAGTCTTTTTATATATACTCATTTGAGCAGCGTTAGAAAATCATATAAGGACTATATATATAAAAGGCCTAAAATGGTCGAAAAAGTAAAATGGGGCCCCCCTCACTGGGCGGGCCCCTCTCCGCTCGGGCTATGCCCGATGCTGTCCAATGCCTTCTCCGCGTAGTAGTCCACTTTTTCAGAGTTCCCACGGCCCGCGAACTGCCGCGCCAGCCTCAGGTTCCTCCGCGCGTCCACCCCGCTCAGGCCTTGTTGCTCCGCGTCCCGGATCTTGTTCTCCACATCGTCCAGCTTGGCGATCATCTCTGGCGTCCCGCCCATCATCGTCTGGTCCGTCGCCGTCCCGTAGGCCACCTGGCCATCCGGGCCGGTCGGATAGGCCTGCTGCTCGGGCTGTCCGTACAACTGCTGGTAGATGTTGCTCGGCGATTCATTCCTCAGCTTCTCCGCATCCTTCTCCTGCTGCGCCTTCATCTCCGCCTCGCGCTGCTTCTTCCTGCTATACGCGCTGTGGCCTGCTATCGCGCCCACCGCGCCCACCAGCAATGCGATCACGAGCACCCATATCAGGATGTTCGTTGTGCTCGCACCCGTGCTCCCGAACTGCCCCGTGTTCGTAGGCGACTTCAGCACGACCCACATGTCCACTCCCTTCGTGTTGCTGTGCTCGTCCACCGCCTGGACCTTTATCGTGTTGTTCCCTTCGAGCAGGTTTATCGACGCTGTGAAGTCCCCGTTCACCTTCACCCTTATCGGCTCCCCGTTGATGTAAACCGTCGCTCCGGGGTCCGTCTTCCCAGTCAATGTGAGGTTCGCGTTCTTCACAATCTTCCCGTTCAGGCTCGTGTCCATGGTCAGGTTCACAAAGGTGTCCATGATCACATGACGGACCTCCGTGTTCGAGTTCCCGGCCGCGTCCGTCGCCACCAAGGTGATGGTGTTCCCACCCTCCTTCAACTTCACCATCGTGGTGAACACCCCGCCTATCGTCGAGGTCACCTTACCGTTCACCGTCAGGCTCGCCCCGGGCTCCACGCTCCCTTCAACGGACACATTGTCGTCCGTGACGATCGTCTTGTCCTGCGGGTTGAAAACAGCAAGCATCGGAGGTAGCGTGTCCCTCACGACCGTCCGCCCGAGCGTCACGCGGTTCCCAACATCGTCCATCGCCTCGACCGTGATCTTGTTCTTACCTTCCTTCAGCGCTAGCGTGCAGCTCCAGTCCCCGGAGTAGTCCTTCTCCTCGTTGTTGATCCACATCCTGGACCCTGGCTCCACATACCCTTGCAGCGAGACCTCCACACTGTTCGTCAGCACATTGTTCTTCACTGGCATCGTTATCTCCAGCTTCGGTGGCACCGTCTTCAATGTCACCGTCACGACCGTGTAGTTGTGGTTGCCGGCCATGTCCACCGCGTCGAATTTCAAATGGTTAGCCCCTTCGGACAACTGCACGCTCGCCTGGAAGGTCGTCCCTCCAACGGCCACTGGTGCACCGTTCACGAACACCCTCGAGCCTGCCTCCGTTATACCAGATACGCGCAGGTTCCTGTCGTTCGTCCGATAGCCGTCCAAGGGTTCCGAGACCATCAGCAGCGGCGCCTTCGTGTCCAGCCTTATCGTCCTGGTCTCCGTCACCCAGTTCAATGCCGCGTCCATGACCTTGACCTCGATGAGGTTCGACCCCTCGGTCAGGGCCACCTGGGTCGTCCAGGCTCCCTCCTTGTCCACCGCGACAATCTTCCCGACCTTTATCGGCTTCGTGAAATTGACCCACAACTTCGCGTTCGGCTCCGTCGTCCCGTTCACCGTTATCGTGGTCTGGTTCGTGAGCGTGTTCTCGTTCGGTGCGAAGACAGTCAGGGGCGGATTGATCGTGTCCCGCTTCACGGTCTGGGTCGTCTTCACGCAGTTCAACACCCAGTCGCAGGCCGTGATATCGAAGCTGTTATTCCCTTCCTTCGGCAGGTTCAGTCCTTGCTCGAAGTACCCGTTTATGTCCACTATCGGGCTGTAGCTCGTCCCACCGAGCTTGACCGTCACCAGGACCGGTCGGTTCGCGCGGTCCACGTTCCGCTCCGTCCATCCCTTGATAGTGATGTTCGTGTTGTTCGTCAGCATGTTGTTCGGTGGGCTCGTGATCAGCAGCGACGGCGGGACATTGTCCAGGTACAGCTCCGCCTTGTTCGTACCGTCCTTTGAAAGGGGCATCTGAGTGAAGTTCTTGATGTCCCGGCCATTCCACGTACCCGTCGCGTTCACCCAGTAAGGGCTTTTTGCGTTCTTTCCCGACTTCGTCTGGGAGTACTCCATCAGGGGCAGCCAATTTATCTTACCATTAGCGTCCGTTAGGAGGTCCCCGCCTTCATACTGCCCGCCGGTCTTGTCCGCAATGGATACCACCGCGTTCGGGACGGGCTTGCTGTCGGACAGCCACTTGACCGATATGTTCGAGTACCAGTAGACATCGAGCTTCGATGCACCACCCCAGCCGTTCTGGTCGATCACTACCGAGGTGAACTTGGTGTTTATGGACCTCAACTGGTTGTTGCCACCGCCGGACTCCAGTTCTATGTCCCTGCCGTTCCCGCTGAACGTGCAATTGGTCATGCTCATGCTGGTCTGTTGCCAGGAATAGGAGTATATTCCCGCCTGGCTATTGGAGATGAAATGATTGTTGGCCATATTGGGATTGCTGCTATAGACATAGAGACCGTACTGGCTGTTCGATTGGAAGGTGTTGTCAAAAAGGTCGCCGTTGTATGTCTCTAGTTCCAGACCGGCGTACGGGTTGCTCTTAAAGGTGTTGTTATTGATCTTGAAGTTTATCAGGTTGTAGGCCACAAGGCCGTAGCCCCAACCGGAGCCGCCCCCTACCGAGAAGGTGCTGTTGGTGACGTAACCGCTCGCCATGCCCATGTAGCCACCGTAATAATACATATTATTGAAGGTGGTGTGGTTGATGTAGATCTTACCACCCATCCAAGTGTACACGCCATAGTCGGCACCGCTTATGGTCGCGCCCTCGGCCCTGAACACGGCCGTTCCGCTCTCGAGCTGAATGGCATAGAAATAATATCCCGCGGTGAGGCTCTTTATCGTGGAGTTCATGACCTTCAAGGTGCCGTAAACATAGATATAACAATACCAGTCATAAGTGGAAGTTGCCGACATGCTCATGGTCGTCCCTGCGTCAAGTATGAGGGTTGCACCGGCCTGGATGTTGATCGTGTGAACGGTGAAGGCCTGGTTGGAACAGGTAACAGTCCCGCTGCTTATGACCCAGTCTGTGGCCGGCGTGCAGGCTGCCGGCGCGATCGTGTTCGGGTCGATTTGAAAGTCCTTTAAGTCCGTCTGGGCGTTATGAACGTCCGTAACGAGACCGAACCCTTGGGCCATAACTGGCGCTGCGCCGACCAACGGCGTCAGGACCATGACCAATGTTAGAATAAGACACATTCTCTTGTTGTTCCTGCTTGTTTGCATCCTCATGCCTCCGGGACTTTAGAATAACATCTTGGGACCTTTGCCCTAGCTTCGAACGGATGATATCCCCTTTTTTGTCCGATGCTGACTAGGTCTTATTTCATCATTGTATATGACTATATATATTACCTCTGGTACTATATTCTAAAACCTTATAAAATCCACTATAGTTATATGAAAAATATATATTAGAGAATATCAAAAAAGAGAACTGAAAGTAATCTAGATAGGATCAATCGCGTCCCATGGCCTTGTTCGAGTAAAGGATGACCTTTTCGCTGTTCCCCTTGTTCATGAAGGTCTGGGCGACCCTCAGGTGGGTCTTTGACCTGGACATGTCCTGGCCCTGGGCCTCCCCGTTCTCGATCGTCCTTTGGGCCTCCTCAAATAAGGCCATGGCCTGTGGGCTTACCCCGTTTTGTGCAGGGACCGCCGTTGCATGCGCGACCACGGGCTGTGGCGGCGGTGCCGTCGGCATCGGCCTGACCACCATGTTCGATGGCGGAGGAGGTGGGTACTGTCCGTTCATGCCATATGGCTGTGGGGCCTGGGCGACCTGGGGTTGGTACCAGCTTTGCGGTGTCTGCGCGACCTGTGGTTGAGGTTGGGACCAGGCCTGTGGGGCCTGCGCGACCTGTGGTTGGGACTCGGGCCAGGTCTGCTGGGCCTGCGGTGCCATAGGTGGTGCTTGGGTCGTAGGGGCGGTGGCCGCCGGTGGGGTCTGGACTTGTGATTTCTGGGCCTCCTTGGCCTTGCTGCGCTTCCTCATGTAAAGGCCACCACCGACACCGACCGCAGCGACCAAGGCCACGATGATCAATATCGGCACGAGCATGCCGCTAAAGGACCCGTCGGTAGTTGTCGGGATTATCGGGGGCTTCACGGGCGGCTGGACCTCTTTCCGCTGGACCTGGTACGAATTTGTGACCTTGTTGCCAAGATTGTCCTCGGCCTGGACCGTGATGTCGTTTTTGCCGATGTTCAACTGGACGACCGTCTTGAAATTGCCGTTCTTGTCGATGTTGACAGGGTAATCGTTCACGTAGACCGTGGCGTCCGGGTCCACCGTCCCTGTAATTTCGTAGGTCGTGTTGGTCGTCTCGAGTGCGGTAGCCGTTGTAAGGCCGTTCACCTTTAAAGAGACCTTCGTATCGAGTGTGACCTTGACGCTGGCGGTGGCCTTGTTCCCGGCAACGTCCATGGATGTGACATCGATGTTGTTCAGTCCCTCGGTCAGGGCGACCTTCGTCGTGAATGCACCGTTCGTGTTATGGACCGTCTTGCCGTTCACGCATACGAGCGCGTTCTGTTCGGTCGAACCGTCGAGGGTGACCTCGGCCGTGTTGACCGTCGAGCCGTCCTTCGGGTTATCGATGGCAAGGACCGGCGGGAGCGTATCCAAGTAGACCATGATGACCACCTCCGCCTTGTTGCCCATTTCGTCGAAGGCGTCCACCTTGATGATGTTCTTGCCCTCCCTTAGGGTCAGTTCATAGGAGAAGCTCGTCCCAATGAACGACACGGGGTGTTCGTTGACCGTGACCCTCGCGCCTTCATCGGTCATGCCCTGGACGCTCAGCTTTTCCTGGTTCGTCAGGTATCCATCCTTCGGGGACGTGACGGTCAATGACGGTAATGTGGTCTTGAGGGTCACATGAAGGGACGTGAGGTTGCAGTTCCCGGCCGCGTCGCAGCTCTTGATCTGGAATAGATTGTCGCCCTCCTGGAGGTTGTAGCTCATCTGGAAGGATGTCCCGAACAGCGGGACCGTCTTATCATTGATCGTCAGGGTGGCCTTTGCCTCCGTCGTGCCCTGAATCGTGAGCGTCGGCTGGTTGGTCTTGTAACCGTTCTTGGGCTGTATGATCGCCAGGACCGGGGGCTTCGTGTCGAGCTTCACCTTCAGGACCGTTATGACCCAGTTGTGGGCCAGGTCCTCGGACTTGACCGTGAAGACATTATCGCCCTCGACGAGGTGACACTGATGTGTGAAGGCCCCAGTGGCCTGCACGGGGACGGTCGCGCCGTTCACGGTCAGTTTGGCCGTCGGCTCGGTCGTGCCCTTGACATCTATCGTCGTTATATTCGTCAATGCCCCGTCAGTGGGGGAGGTGACCGTCAATAGGGGTAAGACCGTGTCGCGGGTGACATTGATGGTGATGAGCTTCATGTTCAGGTCCGAGTCGGTGGCCTTGATGGACATCGTGTGTTTCCCGTCGGATACCAATGTGACGTTCTGTTCGATGTAGCCATCGGCGCCTACGATGGGGTTGTAGACCTTCGAGTCGACCTGTACCTTGGCCTTTATAGGCCATTCCTTAGAAATGTTCCGTTCCGTCCATGCCTTGACGATTATCCATGTCTGGTTCGAATAGAAGCCATCGGTGGGTTGGGCCAAGGTAAGCGACGGTGGGATGTCATCAAGGAGTATCGGGAAGTTGTTGGTCTTGTTCGTCATGTTCCCTTTAGTATAGTTGGAAAAGGTCCTCCCTCCCGAGGTGAAGCTCGCATTGAACCAGTAGGGGAAGCAGTCTTTCTTCCCGGTCGAGTCCTTGAGGTATTCCATCACATATATCTGCCGGACCTGCCCCGTGCCGTCCGTGAGGAGGTTCCTCGGGTCCTTGTTGTTCTTGACATCCGTGATGTTCAGTTTGGCCCCCTGGACGCTCTGGCCGTTGCTGAGCCATTTGACGCTGAAGTTCGCCCTCCAGTAGACCTCCACCGATGTCCCCGATGGTATCGCGGCGGTGTTGAACATTGTGTCATAGGCCTTTAATTTGGCGTTGGTCGCGAGGGAGATATCGTTCGCAGTATTGCCAGTGAAATTACAATAATAGGCGTTCAGGGTGACCGCGGGATATAGGTAGAGCCCGACAGCGCCCCCATAGGCACGGTTATACATGAAGGATTTCGGGGCAGTAAGGTAAATCCTCAGGACGTTAGTGGTGCCGCCTTTAATTGTATTGTTCTCGAAAACGCCCCCGTAACTATTCAAATATGCTCCATAGCTGCCGACGCTCTCCGTGACGGTATTATTGTTCACCCATACAGTGGATGAAACGTACATATAAAGAGCGTAGTTGCTCGCGTTCTTGACCTTGTTCTTTGTGCAATAACCGCTGGTCGCCTGATAGAAATATATCCCGTAGGCACTGCTCGCGAAAGGAGCTGGATCGAAGGTGGAATTCCCGATCTCACCCCTCCCTTGATAGACCCTGACTCCATATTGGTTATATCCCTTGACCGTGCTGTTCTCGATCTTGAGCAGGGTCATGCCTGTTGTCCCTAGGATACCATACCAGGTGGTTCCCCCGAGTATCGTCGAGTTTTGGATCCTAAGGATGGCATAATTATAGAAATAATATGTACCGGTATGCGTTAGGGTGACCTTCTCGAAGGTTATGTCGGCCCCGGCCTGGATGTTTATCGCCCCGCCGGAGATGGAGCAAGTTCCCGTGTAGATGTGAGTGCCCGTTACGGACCAGCCGGCGGCACTGCTCGGGCAGGCCTCAGGGGCCCGTGAGGATGCGCGTGAGGATGTGTCCGCGGACGCGGACTGGTCCGTCGCCACCGCCGCCAGGGCAAGGTTGGGGACGACCATTAGAAGGGCAAGGACGCACAGGATTATCTTCGGACCGGAGCGGTTCGATGACATAGGACCCCCTCCCATCTGTCCATGGCAACGGCCCATGGTCAGACCATTGCCAGCGTTTTTAAACCTAGGAGTTAATAATATACATAAATTATAAGATAGATAACCGTTTTGGTCCAAGATTCGAAAAGGTCTTTAACGTCCCTGCTTCATTCCCATTAATGCAGGTGTCGACATGCAGACCTATGGCCGCGAGAACGCTAGGAAGATAAAGGCCCCGACCGGGACAAAGCTGACATGCAAGGGATGGCGCCAGGAGGCCATCCTCAGGATGCTGTTCAACAACATCGAGAACGCCGAGGTCCCCGAGGAGCTCGTCGTCTACGGCGGCCGGGGCAAGGCCGCCCGCAACTGGGACTGCTTCAACGCCATCGTCAGGACGCTCAGGGAGCTCGAGGACGACGAGACGATGCTCGTCCAGTCGGGCAAGCCCGTCGGGGTCTTCAGGACGCACAAGGGATCTCCCCGGGTCCTGATCTGCAACACTAACCTGGTCCCCCACTGGTCCACATTCGAGGACTTCATAGAGCTCGAGAAGAAGGGCCTCATGATGTACGGCCAGATGACGGCAGGGTCCTGGTGCTACATCGGGACGCAGGGCATCATCCAGGGGACATACGAGACCTTCGCGGCCGTCGGGAGGGCGCACTTCAAAGGCGACCTGAGGGGCAGGTTCTGCCTGACCGGCGGTTGTGGTGGCATGGGCGGGGCGCAGCCGCTGGCCATCAAGATGGCCGGCGGGAGCGGTATTATCGTCGAGGTGGACGAGGCACGCATCAAGAGGAGGCTCGAGACCGGCTACTGCGACGGGATGGTCCATGTGCTTGAGGAGGCGCTCGAAATCATGGAGAGGTACAGGAAGAAGAAGGCCGGCCATTGCGTCGGGCTCGTCGGGAACGCGGCGGATATCTTCCCGAAGCTCGTTAGGATGGGCAAGATACCCGATGTCGTGACGGACCAGACCTCGGCACACGACCCATTGTACGGTTATGTCCCGAACAGGATGACGCTGGACGAGGCCATCGGCCTAAGGAAAAAGGAGCCTGAGAGGTACAAGCGCGAGGCCTTCAGGGCCATGAAGGAGCACTGCAAGGCCATGGTCCAGATGAAAAGCAAGGGGGCCGTGGTCTTCGATTACGGGAACAACCTGCGGGGCCAGGCCCAAAAGGCGGGGCTCAAGGAGGCCTTTGAGTACCCGGGCTTTGTCGTGGCATACATCAGGCCCATGTTCTGCGAGGGCCGCGGGCCGTTCAGGTGGCTGGCCCTGAGCGGGGACCCCGAGGACATCAGGAAAACTGACAAGGTCATCATGAGGGAGTTCAAGGACAACGCCCAGCTCGTGAACTGGATCAAGCTCGCCCAGAAGCACATCAAGTTCCAGGGCCTGCCGGCGCGCGTGTGCTGGCTAGGCTTCGGCGAGAGGGCCAGGTTCGCAAGGATGATCAACAAGATGGTCCGGGACGGGGAGCTCAGTGCGCCCATCGCTATAACAAGGGACCATCTGGATTGCGGCTCTGTGGCGTCGCCGAACAGGGAGACCGAGGGCATGAAGGACGGGTCCGATGCGGTCGCCGACTGGCCGCTGCTGAACGCCCTCCTGAACTGTGCGGCCGGTGCGGATAGTGTGCAAATCCATAACGGAGGGGGCGTAGGCATTGGGCTCTCGACCCACGCCGGCATGGTCGTTGTCGCGGATGGGACAGAGGAGGCCGATGAGCGTATCGAGCGCGTGTTCACAACGGACCCGGGCATGGGGATCATAAGACATGTCGATGCGGGGTACGATGATGCCGTGAAGATCGCAAAGAAGAAGGGCGTCAAGGTCCCGATGATGAAGTAGCCATCATAATATTAGCCGTGATTGTGGAGGTCCAGATGTCTTTTCAATTGAAGTTGCTCTGATAGCGCGCGGGCCGTTTTCACCGTCGATAACCGGAATACATAGGGTTATATACAAGTTTCTCATTAGGATTGAGCCAGAGGGCAGCCCGATGGTGTCCTCGAATAGTAAGTAGGAAGAATATAGTATGGAAAGAGACAGAGATTTCGGAGGCAGAAGGGGCGGTTTCGATAGGCCTCCCCGTGAGATGCACAAGGTGACATGCGCCGAGTGCGGTAAGGAAGCTGAGGTCCCGTTCAAGCCGGACGGCACCAGGCCCGTATATTGCCGAGATTGCTACCAGAAGCACAGACCACCCCGAAGGTTCTAGATCAGGTAGGAAAGTGTGTTAAGGGGCGCCCGTCGAGGGCGTCAACATTTTCGGTATCTTTTATTTTACTTTTATTTTGGATTTTCCTCATTCCCGTCGGACGGATAGCCTAGGCCAGGTCTAGGCGTGCTAGCGCGTCCTCACGGCAACGCCGATCTTGAAGGAGAGCATCTCCTCCCGATTCATTACAAGGCGCCCGACGGCAAGGAGCTTGTCGTCCAGATCGACGATGATGCAGTCATCGCCTGGCCTCAGGTCGGGATCGCATTCGGAGACGAACTTCGAGAACAGGTTCTTCCCCTGGGCCACGAAGGGTGCCGCGTCCTTGTCGGCCACCACGCGGAGCTGCGGTGGCTTCGTGGCCTTGAGGATCCTCTGCGCGCCGGCGACCTTCAGCGTGAACATGCCGTCGTGGGCCCGCATGCTGAGCACATGCTCGCCGTCGACGAGGACGTTCCTGATCCGGCCCTCCCTGGACTTCACATAAGTGACCTTCCCTTTGAGAAGGGCCTTCGCGGCCTTGGGGCCGAACTGCATGCTGGCGACGGCCGAGACCCGGAGCAGGTCGATGTCGAGGCCCTTGCCTTTGGTGGCCTGCTTGGCGGCCTTCTCGGACCATTTCTCGAAGGTTATGCCGTTGGCCTCCTCGAACTTGGCCCACAGGTCCAGGAGCTCCTTCCGCTCCTCCTCGGAGGTCCGGCCGGACATGGACTGCGCGATGGGATACATGAGGTCCAGCTCGAGCGGCACCGGGCCGAAGTAGGATTCGACAACGAAATGCAGCCCGTGGGTCCCCAGGAGCTCGAGATGCGTCAGGTAATGGTCGCCATAGGGCTTGGCGTTCTCGGGGAGGACGTAGTGGGCCGAGGCCTTTGGCAGGTTGTAGCGCTTCAGGAGCCTGTCGCGGTACCGACGGACGATGGGCCTCAGCCGCGACTCGGGGCCGGTGTGCATGAAGGCCGAGTTCCTCGAGGTCTGTTCGAAGCGCTCGAGGTACTCGCCCTCGGACCCCAGGACGCCCATGACATCGAGCAGGGCGGGATGGCTCCGCGCATCCCGCTCGGCCATCTCCCAGAGGCGCTCCTCATGTATGGCCTGGCGAATGGCCCTGAGCTTCCCGAACAGCACATGGAGGTTGTGCCTTGCGAGGAGGACGGCCCTGTCGGGTTCGATCATCTTTCGGAGCTCCTCGACGGAATAGGAGCTACAGATGGGGCAGTGGCACGGTAGATGGTCCAGGTCGTCGAAATGCCGCGTCCCGTCGTTGAACATCAGCCTGCCGTCGAGGGCGTACTTCATGTAGCTCGATGAATCGAAAAGGTCGCAGCCCAGAAGGACCGCGATGCTGAGCATATGCGGGTGGCCCGCGCCGAACAGGTGCACGGGCCTCGACGGTGGAAGGCCCTTCTTCGCCGCGATGATGGCCCGGGCGATGTCACCGTACCTGTAGCCCTCCATGAAAGGGACCACGCCTCCGATCGGATGCACGTCGATGTCCAGGGCACCGAGCTCCCTGGCGCACCTCTCGCGAAGGTCCGGATACACCGAGCCCTGGACCGTCCCGTTGAGGGCCATCTTCCCCTTCAGGCCCACGGCAACCTTGGCCCTCGCGATGGTCTCCTCGACGTCGCGCTCGGCCTCGCGGTGCGTCGCGTCACGCTGTGTAATTATATCGAGGATGGTCCCGACGTCCACGCCTATGTCCCGCTGGAACTCGACGATCTCCTTCGGAGAGAGCTCCACCGGCCGTTCGCCCGTGGCCCCCCGGTCCGACGAGCCGTAGACATAGGCCTGGAAGGCGCCGGAGTCGGTCATGATGGGCCCGTCGAACCCGATGAGCCTGTGGACCCCGTCCTTCAATGCCCTCTCGCGAAGGTCCGGGCTCCTTTTGATGATGTACGAGTTCGTGATGACCATCTCGGCCCCGAACTCCTCCCGCATCTGGGAAGGCGGGATGGTCATCTTGTTGGGGTTGATCACCGGCAACAGCGCTGGCGTCGTGACGCTGCCGTGGTCCGTCTTCAGGATACATAGCCTGCCGAGGCCGTCCCTTTCCTTCAGTTCGAACGTCAGCACCATGTCCATCCCCGGACGACCTTGAAAGTGCCCTAGTCCTCCTCTTCATCGTTCGCTATGGGCTCGCCTGGAAGTTCCGTTCGCCAGGATTCCTCGGCCTGGGCCGCGATGGCGGCCTTCACCGTCTTGACGAAAACGTTCGGCTCCTCGACGTTGGTGACCACGGATTCGACGTTACGCCATGATGCCACGGTCGTGGGCTCCTTTAGGACCAGCTCCACCATGTCCTTCCTGTCCGAGAGCGCGAAGAGCCTTCGGTCCCTGTCGACGCGGATGCCCATCATGCCGGCCTGGCCCTCATAGATCTTGGCCGTCCTGATGTCAGCGAGGGGTATCCTGGCCTCGAAATACACGCCATGCTTCAGCTGGACCGAGGTCTTCGTGACCAGATGGGTGGTATAGAACGGGGATATGCCATAGATGAGGAGCCCTGCCAGGACGACGATGAAGAGGAAGGCAACGGTCATCTCTGTGACAGGGTTCACGATGTTCCAGGCGAAGATGAGCAACAGGAACAAGGCAGGTAATATGAAGAATAGGATGTAGCGCCTGAACCGGGAATGGAAGGCCCTCTTCGGATATCCGAACTGCGCTGGCAGCACCGGTGCCGAGAGCTTCCTTATGGTCTCGGCATCGAGCTCGACGTCCACGCCGAGGCCAGCGCTCCTCCGGACGCGCCCCTTCGGTAGTGGGGGGCCACCGTCCCCTGGGCTGAGGTCCCTGATGCCGCCCTTTGACGGGCCCTGCTTGGCCGCAAAAGCATCTGGTTCGGTTTCCTCGTCCGTGGGTGGCGGGAGCTTGCCAGGTTTTACGGTCAAGACCTTGATCTTGCGGCCATCGCGGCCGATGGCCACCTCCTTGAGCTCGATCTCCTGCTCCTTGATGCCATCTTCGTCCTTTAAGAGGTCCTGCGGGGGCTTCACCTCCTTCGCGCCCTGTGGTATCGGCGGCGGTGGGAGCTTTTCGATGGCCTCTGTATCCTCATCAGTTTCCACGAATGGGGCATCTTCCTCGGCCGGTTCTTCTTGTATGGCCTCTTCGATCTTGGGCTCAGGACCGGAGGGTTCCTCGGTAAGCTCCTCCGGCGGTTCCTCCTTCTTCGGTTCCTCGAGCGGTGCTCCCTTTGGCAGGACCCCGATCTTCCCCATGCCCAGTAGTTCGGCCGGGTCCTCGTCGCCCTTCCTCACAACTTCGTCGGTGGGCTTGGCCGTACGTGTCTCGGCAAGGACGACCTCGTCATAATGCCTAGTAACAGGCTTTTGAACATTTTGTGGAGCAGGTCCTGATGGCCTTTGCCCATTGGGGCTCTTTTCGACCTCTTCCTCGGAGTCCTCCTCCGATTCCTTCGGTCTAGGCTTCGCTAACTTGACCTTCTTGATGGGAGGGTCGTTCTCAGAAGGCATCGTCTGTAGTATTGTGTTATAATATAATAAAATTTGCAAGAAAGAACAAAAAAGAGGAAATAGGCCCGTCACTGACGCCGGCGGGCCAATACGAACGAAACGAGACAGACAATCGTCATGGCCATTATTACCAGACCGGCATCGAAGCCGGGTATGCCCGTGTTCTTCTTCTGGACCTCGATGACCTGTGTCACCGTTGTCTTCCCGAACGGGTCGGATACCTCCAGCGTTATTGTGTGCTTCCCGGCCTTCAGGCTCTTCATCGTCAGCTCCTTGTCGGTCCCAAGGTCCTTCCCGTTCTCGGTCCACTTGTATGTCATCGGGTCGTTGTCCTTGTCCGTTGCCTGGGCCGTCAGCGTTACTGTGCTCCCTTCCTTGACTTTTGTCTTGTTCCCGGTCACCACTATCTTCGCGTCGGGCACCGTGTTGTTCAGGACCACCTCGAGATTGAAGGACTTCGTGGCCGTGGCACTGTGCAGGTCCGTCACCGTCACCTTGATGACATATTTACCGACCTGGCTCGTCGTCGGGGTGATATTGATCCAGCCCGTGTTCTCGTCTATCTTGAAGATGCTAGAATCATCACTGAAGGCCAGCGTCTCGGTGACTATCCCGATGTCATCGTCCGTGGCATCTATCTTCAAGTGGAGAGGTGCATTCCTGTTGACCTTCTGGTCGGGTATCGGCTTGATCGCTGGCGGCGAGTTCACATTTCGTATCTCGAAGGTGACATCCAGGTTAATTTTATGTCCCACCGTATCAGTCACCGTGAACCTCACATGGTGCGTCCCGACCATCGTCTTTGCCGGGGTGAAGCTCACATGGCCATCTGCACCCATGGTGAACATGGCCCCACCGTCCAGGAATGCCACCGAGTACTCCAGGTTGTCCTTGTCCGCCTTGTCCACGTCCGTGGCCTTCAGTTGCAGGTCGTAGGGTTTGCCCTCATCAATGGTTTGCTTTCCTATGGCCACCCAGACCGGCGGATAGTTAACGTTGATGACCTGGACCGCCACTATCTCGGAACCGGTCAGACCGTGGCTGTCCGTGGCCGTGAAGTTGACCGAGTAGTTCCCGACATTGTCCTCGGTCGGCGTGAAGATCGCAGCACCAGTCTTGCTGTTCAGCGTGAAGAACGGTGACCCGGTCAGGAAGAAGACGGAATAGCTCAGCGAGTCCACGCCGCCCCAGAGGTTGTCCGGGTCCGTGGCCTGCACCTGGAACATCGCGGGCTTGTCCCTGGTAAAGTTCAGGGACCCGATGTGTTTCAGGACCGGCGCGTCCGGCATCGGGTCGACCTTGACCGTGAATGGCTGGCTGACCGTCGCTAGGCTACCGGTGTCCTTCGCGCTCACCGTGAAGGTCGCGTTGCCGAACCAGTCCTTCGTTGGCGTAGTGAAGGTCATCAGACCGTGGGTTGACACGGTCGCGTGGATGTATTTCGGGGTCGATTCGTTTCCGAAGGTGTAGGTCAGTTCCGTGCTCTTGTCCATGTCGTCCGTGAAGTACTTGGTCAGGTTGATGAGGTTCGTCGTGGTCGTGTCCTCGGGGAAGTGGAACGTCGATGGGATTTCTAGGGGGATTGGCGCCTTGTTCAGGTATTCGTCGACCGTGATGCTGACATTTCCGATTCGTACTATCCCCGGGTTGTTCGACGAGACCGAAAGTGCGATGTCCAGGCTACCGTGGCCAGGGCCTGCTGCGTCCAGTTTGCTCTGGAGGACGGACTTGAAGGTATCGCCTGAGAAGGTGTCCATGCCCATCAAGAAACCTGTATGGGTGAAGTCGACCGTCCCATCGTCCCCGATATCGAGTGATACATCCTTGGGATAGCTGGTCGACTTGCCGGTCACCTTGGCCTTGATGAAGTCAGAGTACATGTTGGTCGCACTGATGGCGCTTCCTGTGTACCAATTGGAACCTACGACCCGGACCTCGTCCTTATTGTAGAGGTAGTTGTCCAGAGACCCGCTCATGGTCTTCTTGATCCAGTAGTCGAATAGCTTTAACCCATGGCCGCCATCATAATAGCCAAGCTCCTCCCAGGCCAGGGTCTGGTTGTTCCATATGAACATTTGGGCACCGATATTATCAGTGTTAACAACACCACCATTTGTATATGCATATCCGTTCCATTCGATGGTCATGTCCGTTATCTCGACCATATCCACCTTGAAACTGAACTGCTGGTAAACATATGTCGCCCCCTTTCCAACACTTTGCAAATAAACCGAGTCATCGTTCGCCAGGGCCCCACCACCCTGAACGGCAGACTGCCATTGGGACGGATCCTTAGTGGTCTTGGATATGTTCTCGGTCGCTGAGCCGCTCCAGACCTGGTTGTTCGTCGTGTCGTTGAAGGTGAACTCGACGGTCGATGGGGTCGCGGACCTCAGTGGTTTGCCTTCGAGGGAGATCGAGGCTGTGTTGACCGTGCATCCTTTTGGTATTGTAAGGTGCGCGCTGTTATCCTTTCCCGCGACCGCGAATGTGATGCTGATATCCTGTGCTCCGGTCGAGAAGGTCGTTATCGTCGTGCTCGCACCTACTGGGATATTGATGAGGGCCAACGGTGTCAGGAAGAGAACGCACACAAGGACAACTATTGGGAGCTTCGATTTCCTTATGTTTGCCATGGCATCACCACTGAGACAACAAGGGGGGGTTCGATTGCCCTATTTTGTACATTCACTTACGAGATTTAATACTTTTAGAGCATATTCGGACATATATGACACTAAGTCTACGAATGTCAATAATCATACTACGATATCAGTAATAATCAAGGGAGAATTCGTAAGGTCGGGATAAATTGATCTAGGATGAATAAAATTGCTACTCATGAGAGAATAATATGAAGATAATAAAATGGATAGGGATAAAAAAAGAGATTGGGATATCATCACTGTCGTCTTCGAACGCCCACGCACGAGATGATACCTACTAATGTCAGGGCCATTATCACCAAACCGGCATCGAAGCCAGGTATGCCTGTGTTCTTCTTCTGGACATCGATGACCTGTGTCACCGTTGTCTTCCCGAACGGGTCGGATACCTCCAGCGTTATTGTGTGCTTCCCGGCCTTCAGGCTTTTCATCGTCAATACTTTGTCGGTCCCCAGGTCCTTCCCGTTCTCAGTCCACTTGTAGGTCATCGGATCGTTGTCCTTGTCCGTTGCCTGGGCCGTCAGCGTTACTGTGCTCCCTTCCTTGACTTTTGTCTTGTTCCCGGTCACCACTATCTTCGCGTCGGGCACCGTGTTGTTAAGGACCACCTCGAGATTGAAGGACTTCGTGGCCGTGGCACTGTGCAGGTCGGTCACCGTCACCTTGATGACATATTTACCGACCTGGCTCGTCGTCGGCGTGATGTTGATCCAGCCCGTGTCCTCGTCTATCTTGAAGATGCTAGAATCATCACTGAAGGCCAGCGTCTCGGTGACTATACCGATGTCATCGTCCGTGGCATTTATCTTCAAGTGGAGGCGGGTGTTCCTGTTGACCTTCTGGTCAGGTATCGGCTTGATCACTGGCGGCGAGTTCACGTTCCGTATCTCGAATATCACATCCTGGTTCACCTTATGGCCTGCCGTGTCTGCAACCGTGAACCTCACATGGTGCATCCCGACCATCGTCTTTGCCGGTGTGAAGTTCACATGGCCATCTGTACCCATGGTGAACATGACCCCACCATCGATGAATGCCACCGAGTACTCCAGGTTGTCCTTGTCCGCCTTGTCCACATCCGTGGCCTTCAGTTGCAGGTCGTAGGGTTTGCCCTCATCTATGGTCTGCTTTCCTATGGCCACCCAGACCGGCGGATAGTTAACGTTGATGACCTGGACCGCTACTTCCTCTGAATCGGTCAGACCGTGGCTGTCCGTGGCCGTGAAGTTGACCAAGTAGTTCCCGACATTGTCCTCGGTCGGTGTGACGGTCGCAGTGCCTGTCTTGCTGTTCACAGTGAAGAACGATGTACCGGTCTCGAAGGTATCGGTATAGCTCAGCGCGTCCACACCGCCCCAGAGGTTGTCCGGGTCCGTGGCCTGGATTTGGAACATCGCGGGCTTGTCCCTGGTGAAGTTCAAGGACCCGATGTGCTTCAGGACCGGCGGGTCAGGCATCGGGTCGACCTTGACCGAGAAAGGCTGGCTTACCGTCATTAGGCTACCGGTGTCCTTCGCGCTCACAATGAAGGTCGCGTTGCCGAACCAGTCCTTCGTTGGCGTCGTGAAGGTCATCAGGCCGTGGGTCGACACGGTCGCATGGATGTATTTCGGGGTCGATTCGTTGACCATGGTGTAGGTCAGTTCCGTGTTCTTGTCCATGTCGTCCGTGAAGTACTTGGTCAGGTTGATGATGTTCGTCGCGGTCGTGTCCTCTGGGAAATGGAAGGTCGAGGGAATGTCGAGTGCCATCGGGGCCTGATTCACATAATCGTTCAAGGTGATGCTGATGTTGCCGACCCGGATGACGCCCGGGGTCACCGTGGAAACGGCCAACGGAACATCAAAGCTGCCATGGCCTATCCCTTGCTTGTTTATCAGGTCCTGAAGGGCGCTCATGAGGTTGTTGCCAGAGAAAGTATCGATACCGATCAGGAAACCGGCGTGGGTCCAATCATTGGTCCCATCGTTCCCGACATCGAGCTGGACATCCTTCGGATAACTGACGGTCTTGCCCGTGACCTTCGCTTTGACGAAGTCCGATGCGATGACCGACACCATGCCTTGGGCGGCTGAATACCAGTTGGAACCGATGACACGGATCTCATCAGTATTATAGAGATAGTTATCCAAGGACGCTGCCGAGATGGTCTTATTGATCCATGTGTCCGGATACTTTTGACTGTGTCCGCCGTTGTAATGGCCAAGCTCCTCCCAGGCCAGGGTCTGGTTGTTCCATATGAACAGCTGGGCACCGACAGCGAGAGTCACTGAGACCCCGGAGTCGAAGTAGGCATACCCGTTCCATTGGATCGTTATGTCCGTGATATCGACCATGTCCACCTTGAACTTGAACTGCTCGTAGGAAAATATGGCCATCTTGTTCATGTTGGTGAGATATACCGAATCGTCCTTCGCAAGGGGAGTTCCATCTTGGGCGCCACCTTGCCATTGTGCGGGGCCTTTCGCGGAACCTGAAATGTTCGTGGAGCTTGTGCCGCTCCAGACCACGTTGTTGGTCGTGTCGTTGAATGTGAAGTCGATCGTGGTCGGGTTGGCAGACTTCAGGTACTTGCCCTCGAGGGATATGCTTGCTGAGGTCACGGTGCTGCCTTTGGGCAAGGACAGTTTGGCGGTCGCATCGGTCCCCGCGGTAAGGAAGGTTATGTTCGTGTCCTTCGCGCCACCGGAGAGCGTCGTGATGGTCGTTGTGGCGCCGACGGGACCTCCGATGAGGGCCAACGGTGTCAGGAACAGGAGGCTCACAAGAACGCTAGTTATGGCCTTCGGTCTCCAGTCTAATGACATGATAATCACCCGGAACTGACGGACTGTTTCGGTGTTCAATTGTGTACATTTATCATTGATATTTAATACTTGTTGGATACTTTTTGACTGTACTGCGATTATCGCAATCAAGGTTACGAAATTCACCCTTCGAGGAGCGCTGGCCGTCAAATCGCGGTACCGCACCGGGGACATTCGATGAGGTCCTCGCTCAGGAGGGCGCCACATTTCCGGCAGGTCGGGCCGGCGCTGGCCCCGGGTCCCGCAGGTTCAGTCCTGGCCGGGATGGGGGCCTCAGCACCTTTCGAGGCGATCCGTTCCTCGAGCTGCCGCTTGCGTTCCTCCTTCAATGTCAACTGTGCCTCGACTATCCTCTTCCTTTGCTCGATGGTGTTCTCTGTCTGGTCCGTGATGCTCTGACCCTGGGATATCCTGGCGAGGGCATGCGGGTCCCCCTGGTCCAACTGCCTTTCATCGACGCGGATGCCGTGGACCTGGAAGGCCGCCGCGAGGGCGGCGGCCATGCCGTTCGGGTCCTCGTAGGACCGGATGTAGAGGACCTTCCGCCTCAATTCCGTGTCGATGATCCTGAACTCGTCCATGACGCGGTCGAGCTGACATAGGTCCACATGGGAATAGTCCACTGGGACCTTGTCGAGGAAGACATTACCGTTGTGGACCTCGACCACCGGGTCCAGGGCCTTCAAGTTGCTTTGGGAGATATCGGCCATGCCCCCGGAGGCATAGGCCACCCAGAGGAAGATGATGACGAAGACCAGCACGAAAAGGATGGTAGGTAGACATGAGGCATAGGCGGGAGGTAGCAGTATGATCAAGGGTACAACGATGAATAATACAATTAGGGTGAGGAAGACCGTGCCTATCAAAAGGTTCTTGCGGTCCTGGGCATTCTTCACCTGCTGTGTCTTCATCTGGCCTTGCTGTTCGAGGAAACGCTTCGGTTCCCAGCGGCCGTCCTTGAGCTCGATGCCACTTTCCTTGGCCAGTCTCTCGGCGACCGTCGGCTGATCGACAGGGGCCATGGTCCATTAATGGTCGCTCGAGCAGATAAAATTAGAGGGTTATCATATTGTACAGCTTTAATTCAACTACCATAATGATTAAATAACCAGTACAAGGATAATCGACAAAAATCCAACTCCCTCGGTCCTATTAAGGATTGGGAGAGATGGGAACCCTTCAGGGGGTCAAAGAAATGAGGAGCATCCAGGCAGTGCTGTTCGTCGCGATATTGCTGGTCCCATCACTGGGGTCACTGGCCATCCCTGCGAGCGTCCACAGGGCCGAGGCCATGCCCGTAGGATGGTACTCCCACTGGTCCAGGGATGCCGATCGGGACCACATCGATGACCTGCTGCAGGACGGCTCCGACGGGGCATCCACCGCGGACATCTTCGTAGATTACTACCGGGATGTCACGGACAAGGACCTGGCCGCCCTCGATGGTTTCGGACAGAGGACCTATTTCGATCCATACATCGACACGGTGCTGCTCTCGTATGTGAGGTATTCCGACCTTTCCCGCATCGCCGGCCTGCCTGGCGTCGCCATGGTCGAGAAGCAGCTCCCCCTCCATGCCTTCATGGACGTAAGCGTCCCGGCGGTGAGGGGTTATACATCTAGCGTCTATTCGAACGGTGCCAAGAACCTGGGCTATGATGGGACTGGCGTCACCGTCGCGGTCTTCGATACGGGCGTGGACAATCTCGTCCACGAGTTCCTGAACGCCCAGGGCAAGTACGTTGGTGGGGTCGATGTCACAGGCATGATCCCCAACCCGACAGACCCCGAGGACCTGGATGGTCACGGGACCCATGTGGCGGCCATAGCCATAGGGACGGGCGGTTCGGCGAAGAAGTACGTCGGCGTGGCACCGGCGGCGAACCTTGCCGATGTCAAGGTCATGAATAACTTCGGCCAAGGCACCCCGACCTCCTTCCTCGCTGGCCTGACCTGGTGCATAAACAACAAGGACACCTTGAAGATCAGGGTCCTCAGCATGAGCCTTGGTACACAGGGCCCTAGCGACGGGAACGATACCCTTTCAAGGGCCGTCAACGATGCGGTCCGCAGACAGGGTTTCGTGGTCGTGGCCGCCATGGGGAACGACGGCCCGGGGAACACAGGAGTGCCCGCGCCGGCCGCGGCCGACGAGGCCATAGCCGTCGGCGCTTACGACGACCATGACACCATCGACCGGGCCGATGACACCATAGCCTCCTTCTCGAACCGGGGCCCCAGGGTCACCGACAACGATGGGGAGCCCTATGACGAGCTGAAGCCCGATGTCTCGACCCCCGGAGTGAACATCTGGTCGGCCCTAGCGAACACCCCAGGGGCCCTTCAGTTGATGAGCGGCACTTCGCAGGCCACGCCGCATGTGTCTGGCACGGCGGCCCTCATGCTCCAGGCCAACCCGGACCTCACGCCCAAGGATATAAAGTGGATATTAAGGGACACTGCCCAGGCCAAGGGAAGCCCGTACAATACGGCCCTGGACCCGAAATACAACACAGCCTATGGCTGGGGCATGTTGGACGCCTATGGCGCCGTCAAGAGGGCCGAGGACCTCAAGAAGGGCGCGTCCATCGTCGGGCCCCCGGGGCTCCAGTCAGGTGGCACTGGCACCATTACGGTTAAGTTAAAGTTCACCAGGACCGAGTTCCAGACCACGCCCGACAATGCGAGCATGAACATCTCGGTCCCAAGCAAGTGGGGCAAGCCGGAGTCCATAGCGATCACGTCAAGTGAGGGCGTGACATATACGTCTGGGAAAACGGAACCGGTCCAGGGGGCAACGAACTGGACCTTCGTGGCCTGGGCTAACTTCACGGGCACCGTCGTGTCCCCGAAGCAGCTCGAGCCCACCACATCCTTCACGACCTTCGCGCCGGCCACGGCCGGCACCTACAACTTCGGAACGGCCCCGACCCTTAACAATGCGAAAGGCAGGGTCAATTCCACGACGGTACAGGTCACTCCCGGCGGGACCGGCAAGGCCGACCTTTACCTAGATAAAAATGACCTATCGTTCAGCAACGATAAGCCCCTCCCGGGACAGCTGGTCACCATCAGCGCCGTCGTCCATAACAGTGGCACGCTCGGGGCCAATGCCAATGTCTCGTTCTTCGACGGCCCCCCACAGACAGGTATCCCGATAGGGGCCGACCCGGTGTCCATTCCCGCGGGCGGGAAGGACACGGCCCAGGTGCGCTGGCTGGCCACGCCCGGGAACCATACGATCTTCGTCGTGGCCGACCTGTTGAACCAGGTCGACGAGACGAACAAGAAGAACAACGAGGCCAACAGGAGCATCCTTGTCGTGGGCCTTAACAGCCCGCCCACGGCGAGCCTGTCGGCGGACCCGACGAACGCCGGGGTGAACGTGCCGGTCAGGTTCGACGGTCACAACTCGACCGATGTCGACGGCCGAGTGGTCCTCTACAATTACAACTACGGCGACGGGAACAGCTCGGGCTGGGTCCCGAAGAACAACCTGACGTATGCCTACACGGAGGAGGGCATCTATTTTGCGTCCCTCACGGTCCAGGACAATGGCGGTGCCAAGAGCACCAACAACCCGCAGGTCATGATAAATGTCCAGCCAATGACGACCAGGTCCAGGATGTTGTACCTTTCCGAGGGCTATCGCCTGCTGTTCACGGAACCCGAGGGGAACAAGCCCTTGCAGGTCGCCCTCCCGAACGGGATTGGTGCAAGCAACCCGTTCGGCCCGCCGCAGAGCAAGCAGATCGGGACCTGGAGCTCCAACAAGTTCCAGAGGAACATGACCATCGGCGGTGTGGCGAATTACATCCTATGGCTCAATGCCACGGGCATCGAGGGCATAGAAATCACGAACTTCACATTCTATCTGAACTTGAACGACGAGGTCAAGAACAAGGCGGTCTATGCCCAGAACACGGCCGTCTTACCGGGCCGGACCTTCCAGCTCATGTACTCAACGACGGTCAATGACATCGAGGTCAAGAGCGGCGACATCCTTTCGTTGAACATCTGGTGCGCGATAAGCGGCAACAACGGCGTCCTGGACTACGGTTCCAAGAACAGGGAATCGGGCGTGAACCTTTCGTTCACGAGCTTCCAGGGCATCGCGCCGGTCGTCCATGCCGGGGAGAACATCACGGCCCGTGTCAACACGACCATCAGCTTCACGCCCACGGCCTCGGACGAGGATGGGACGATAATAAAATGGGAATGGGACTTCGAAGGGAGCGGTATCTGGGGGTACGCGAGCTCGAAGACAGGCTCGACGACCCATGTTTACACGAAGACAGGGACCTATACGGCGACCGTAAGGGTCACGGACAATGACGGCAACACGGCCACGGGCTCGCTCAAGGTACAGGTCCTCTCGGCGAACAGGCCGCCGGTCCTGAAGAACCCGAGCCCGTCGACCTCCTCCGTGACCATGGACGCGGGGACCTCGAAGGCATTCTCCATCACGGCCTCGGACCCCGACAACGACCCGCTGACCTTCAAATGGTTTGTCGACGGCAAGAAGAGGACAGGGAGCAATGCCAGCTTCAATTACAGCACGATGGACCAGGACGTCGGCACCCACGAGGTGAAGGTGAGCGTCTCGGACGGGATGAACACGACGAGCTATTCCTGGACGGTGCTGGTCCTGACGGTCGACCATCCGCCCGTGCTCCAGAACGTCAACCCGGCCGAGAGCGACGTGGTCATGAACAGCGGCGAGACGAAATTGTTCCAGGTCACGGCCTCGGACCCGGACGGTGACTCGCTGACGTACAAGTGGACCCTGGACGGGACCCCGATGGGGAGCCGGTCGTCGTTCCAGTACTCCCCTGAGGTGGAAGCCGTTGGCCTCCATGCTGTGAAGGTCGTGATCTCCGACGGCAAGCTGAGCATCTCGGTGAACTGGACCCTTGAGGTCCTGAACGCGAACCATGCTCCGATCATCAGGTCCACGATACCTGAGAACGGGGCGAAGTACAAGACCACGGACCAGATCCCGTTCGAGGTCGACGGCTATGACGAGGACGGGAACACGCTCACGTACCTGTGGACCTCGAACCTCGACGGGACGCTCGGCAGGGAAAAGAGCGTCACGGTATCACTGAGGAACGGGACCCACACGATAACTATCAAGGTTGACGACGGGAAGGGCGGCTCCGTGTCCAAGTCGTTCACCATCCTGGTCGTAAAGCCGACCAAGGTCTTGGCGAGCCCCATCAGCACAGAGACGATGACCTATCTCGTGCTCTTCGTGATAATCGTGATCGCGGTGCTGGTCGTGGCCTACATGTACATGGGCCAGAGGAGGCACCAGCTCGAGGCCGAGAGGGCCGCGGTCCTGCAAAGGGCCCGCGCGGCCAAGGCCAGGGCCCGGCCGACGAAGGCGACCAGGCCGATCAGCAAGGCCCGGAGGCCTCCGCCGAGGCCGGTGAAGGCGGTGCCCCGCAGGAGGGAGAGCCTCATCGAGAAGGCCATGGAGGAGGAAGAGGAGGAGATGGGGGACCTGCCCGTTTCGAGGATCACAAAGGTGGACGAGGGCGAGCGCGCGAGGATCGTGACCGGCCCCAAGCGGGTCAAGATGATGCCCAAGAAGGTCGTCAGGACGGTGCCTAGAAAGGTAGTCAGGCCCGTGAGGAAGGTCTAAAAATCCGAGGCTGACATCCTCCCAGGATTGAAATCCTGGGGTTCCTCACGGTTTGAAGATTCGCCTCACCCTGACGCAGACCATCGAAGATGATCCACTCGGGCTACTACCAGGCTTGCCAGA
>Ga0315295_10000133_pt1 | contig 62136 bp, 55 predicted proteins | sample YL17G14_0_MG_FD_204453 | JGI IMG/M metagenome (GOLD analysis project Ga0315295, IMG submission 204453) | Sediment microbial communities from Yellowstone Lake, YNP, Wyoming, USA - YL17G14_0 | ecosystem: Environmental > Aquatic > Freshwater > Lake > Sediment | place: USA: Wyoming | collected... | reverse complement strand
TCTACAACTACGGCTCCCCGGCCTTCGCGCGCTTCGGCTACTACGATCCCTATGACTACTACTATGGCGGCTATTTCCCGCCCGCCGGTTTGCCGTCGAACAATTACCGGCCCGTGGACCGGAACAATCATCCGCCAGGCACCCCCAACCGCTGGGACGGCCACAACCCCAATCCCGATCGGCGCCCGGACAACAACCACCCGCGCACGGATAATCCGCGTAGCGACAGCCGGGATCATCCGCGGGACAGCAGTCCTCCTCCGGAAACGGCCAGCCGCAACAACGGAGGCGCTTCCTCCTCCCCGCCGCCGGCGACCCAATCCACTTCGGCCCCGCAACCCCGCGAGGACCGCGCATCCGTCCGGACCGAGGAAAATTAGCGCGGTCGCCGGGCACCGGCGCTCAGGTGGCGGATGACGAACGGACTTCCCTCCGGGCGGGTCGCCCCTTACCTTGCCGGCGCTCTTCCGCGCCATGGCCCGAACCGACCGACCCACCCCCGCGCCAGAAAATCCTGATCCCGTGGCGGCGGCGGAAGCCCTGTCAGGAGTGTCGCGCTCCTGGTGGATCGGGGCGGTGCTCGTCGTGTCCGTGTTTCTCGCCTACCAGCCGGTCTGGTTTGCCGGATTCATCTGGGATGACGACGGGCATCTGACCAAGGCCTTCCTGCGCCCGCTCTCCGGCCTCGCGCTCATTTGGGGCGAACCGGGCACCACGCAGCAGTATTATCCGCTCACGCACTCCCTGTTCTGGCTGCTCCGGCGCCTGTTCGACCTGGAGCCATCGGCCTACCACCTGTGCAACATCGCGCTCCACGCCACCAACGTCCTGCTCCTGTGGCGCGTACTCCGGCGCCTGCGACTGCCCGGGGCGGCGTTGGCCGCCGCGGTCTTCGCGCTGCATCCGGTGATGGTCGAGTCGGTGGCGTGGATTTCCGAGATCAAAAACACGCTCTCGGCCCTGCTCTATTTCTGCGCCGCGCTGGCCTACCTCCGCTACGACCGGGAGCGCCGGCCGGGCCACTACCTGCCCGCGTTCCTGCTGTTCCTCGCCGCGCTGTTCGCCAAGACCGTCACGGCCTCCCTGCCGGCGGCGCTGCTGGTCGTATTCTGGTGGCAGCGCGGCCGGCTGGACTGGCGGCGCGACGTGGTGCCGCTCCTGCCGTTTTTCGCCGCGGGGGCGATGTGCGGCCTCTTCACGGCGCGGGTGGAACACGACATCATCGGGGCGAGCGGCGATGACTTTGACTTCAGCCTCGTTGAACGCGGCTTGATTGCGGGCCGCGCGTTGTGGTTCTACGCCGGCAAACTCGCCTGGCCCGTCGACCTTGTTTTCGTCTATCCGCGGTGGGACATCAACGGCGCGGATCCCGCACAGTATGCGTGGCCGATCGCGGCCGTGGTGGTGGGAGTGGTGCTGGTCTGGCTGGCGCGCCGCTGGCGCGGGCCGCTGGCGGGCGCGCTGTTCTTCGGCGGCACGCTGTTTCCCGTCCTGGGATTCCTCAACGTCTACCCGTTCCAGTTTTCGTTCGTCGCGGACCACTTCCAATACCTCGCGTCGCTCGGGCTCATCGTGCCGGTGGCGGCGGGGCTGGCGCGGCTGCGGGGCATCCCGGGGGTGATGACCGGCGCGGGCGCCGCGCTGGTGGCCTCGCTGGGTTTCCTCACCTTTGCCCAAAGCCGCAACTATGCGGATGTGGTCGCGCTCTACACCCACGCCATCGAGCGGAATCCCAAGGCGATGATGGCCCACGTGAACCTGGCCAACCTGCACCTGATGGCGGCGCAGATCCCGGAGGCCATCGAGCATTACCAGGCGGCAATCCGGCTGCGGCCGCGCATGGCCCTCCTGCATTTCGACCTGGGCACGGCCTACGCCCTGCAAGGCCGCCGGCCGGAGGCGATCGCGGAGTTTGAGACCACGCTGCGGCTCGACCCCGGCTACGTGAAGGTGAACCTCAACCTCGGGAGCGCACTGGCCGAGGAGGGACGCTTGCGCGAGGCCTGCGGTTATCTGCGGGTGGCGGCGAACCTGATGCCCGGCAACGCCGACGCGCGCCGCGGCCTTGGCCGGGCGCTCTTCGAGCTGGGCCACCACGCCGAGGCGGTGGTGCAGCTGCGCGAGGCCCTGCGGCTCAATCCCCGCGATCCCCTCGCGAAGGAGCTGCTGCAGCTGGCTCTCGGCCGGCCCTACCAGCCGGAGGCGGTCCGTCAGGGCAGGAGTTCGAAGTAAACCAGCAGCGCGGCGACAGACTCGGCGGCGGCGTCGGCCGCCGGCTGGAGTTTCAGGCGCATCAGGGGATGCTCAGCAGCAACCCGGCGAGAGCCTCGGGCTGGCGCCAATTCACCACATGGTCGCCTTCCATGATGATCACGGACCAGCCGCGGGCCCGGGCGCGCTCGGACGCGGCGAAGAAGCCGTCGTCCTCCGGCTTTTTGCCTTTCTCCACGGTGAGGATGTAAGTCGCGGGGATTTTCGCGGCGACGGCCTGGCTCTGGAGCACGAGGGGATCGGTGAAGGTCTTCAGCGGGTGCGGGACATCCTTGGGGAACGGCTGGTCAGGCTTCACCCAGCCCGGGATGATGAAGCCGTCCTTGGCCATCTTCTCGATTTCCAGTGCGCCCGTCTTCCGGATGGTCATGACGCTCTCGCCGTTCTCCGGCACGAAGGCGTCCAGGTAGACCAAGCGGCCGATGCGTTCCGGGATGCGGTCGGCCACGCCGGTGATGACCATGCCGCCGTAACTGTGGCCGAGGAGAATGACGTCATGCAGATCCTCGAAGAGGAGGAAGTTCACGATGTCGTCGATGTGGGTGGCGAGGCCGATGTCGGCCCGGGCCGTATTGAAATGCTCGCCGAGACCGCTCAGCGACGGGCGGTAAACTCTCCAGCCCTTCGCCTCGAGGAATGGGGCGACCTTTTTCATCTGCCAGCCCCCGGCCCAGGCGCCGTGGACGCTGACGAGAACGGGCGCCCTGACCGTCGGGGCGGGCTCGGCGGCCGGAACACGGATGACAAAGACGAACGCGAGGAGCAACAGCAGGCGGAGTTTCATGGGGGATGAGTTAAGGCGGACGTGTCACGCCGAGCGATGGGCAGGTGCTCTTCGGCGCTATTGCCCGGCGAGGCGGCGGCCCCGGGCGGTCAGGGTGATGAGCTGGTCCAGCCGGCGGTGGCGGGTCTCCTCGAGCTTTGCACTGGTCACCCAGTGGATCGCGAGGCGCTGGTAGCCGGACGGCTGGGCCTGCCAGTGGAGCCACGCCTTCTTTTTTGCGCGAAAAATCCCCTCCAAGGCGGCGGGGAATTTCTGCGGGCGCTTCTCGTAGGAAGCGATGCCGGTCCGTTGCGGGTCGCGCCGGGCGAAGGCCTGCAGGCCGGCGGGATGCATGCGGCCGGCGGCGGTGAGGCGGGCGACATTGGCGACGTTGAGGTTGCTCCAGGTGCTGCCCGGTTTGCGCGGGGTGACCCGGTGGGTGTAGCTCGCGTCATCCACGCGGCGCTTCACCCCATCGATCCAGCCGATGCAGAGCAGCTCATCCACGGCCTCAGGATAGGTCAGGCCGCCCTTGCCCGAGTCCTTCTTATAGAAGCCGACCAGCAGTTCGGACGCGGTGGCGTGGTTTTTCTCCAGCCAGCAGCGGAAAGCGGCGGCGGTCTTGAAGTGGGTGGCTTTCATCGTGCTTGGCTCGCCGCAGCGGCGTGAGGCTGCCGGCTCTGCTCCGGTGGCAGTGCGTGCAACTTCAACTCGGGATTCTTCTCCGAGAAATAGCGGGTCGTCCACTCGTTGGGGAAGAGGACCACGGGGTGGTCAAACTTGTCGGCGCCGAAGCTGACGCCGCTGGCGATGACAAAGCGCGAGTAATCGACGCCCTTCGGCCCCTTCAGCGTGTCGGGTATTTCCACCCAGCGGATGACGGTCCACGGCGTGGGGGTCAGCTTGCACTCGGCGTTGTATTCGGACTGCAGTCGCCACTGGACGACCTCGAATTGCAGCGGGCCGACCGCGGCGAGGAGCGTGGCGCCGGCGGGGGCGTTGCGGGCGCTGAAGGACTGGACGACGCCCTCCTGCAGGAGCTGCTCGAGGCCGGCGCGGTATTTCTTGGCGTCGCCGCTGTTGGGATTGGAGATGTAGGTGAAGACTTCCGAGGGGAAGCGCGGGATCTCGTTGTAGAAGATGCCGCGGTCCTCGGTGAGCGTGTCGCCAATGCCGAACTCACTGTGGCCGACGAGGCCGATGACGTCGCCCGGCCAGGCCTCGTCCACGGTCTCGCGCTCGCGGCCGAAGAGCTTGTGCGAGGAGGAGAGGCGGACGGACTTGCCGGTGCGCTGGTGCGTGACGACCATGTCGCGGTCAAACTTGCCCGAGCAGACGCGGCAGAAGGCGATGCGGTCGCGGTGCTTGGCGTCCATGTTCGCCTGGATCTTGAAGATGAAGCCGGAGAACTTCGGGTCGTCGACCGGCACCTCGCGCGCGGCGGTCGGCGCGGCCAGGCCGGGCACGGTTACGCTGACGGACCGGCGCGGCGCGGGCGGCACGGAGTCCTGAAGGAAGCCGTCGAGCAGGAGCTGAATGCCGAAATTGTTCACGGCCGAGCCGAAGTAGACCGGTGTCTGCCGGCCATGCTGCACGGCCGCGAGATCGAACGGGTGGCCGGCGCCATCGAGCATCTCGAGCTGCTCCCGCACGTCGCGGCAGGTGTCGTCGTCGAGCTTGGCGCGGACGGCGGGATCGTCGAGGGTCGCGACGCTGACCGGCGCCTGGAATTTGCCGCCGGGGACGCGCTCGAAGAGGTGGACCTGGCGGGTGCGGCGGTCGAACACGCCCTTGAACGACGGGCCGTTGCCGAGCGGCCAGATGACGGGCGAGGACTGCAGGCCGAGCACGCTCTCGAGTTCGTCGAGCAGGTCGAGCGGGTTGCGCGTCGGCCGGTCGCACTTGTTCATGAACGTGAAGATCGGCACGCCGCGGCGGCGGCAGACCTCGAAGAGCTTGCGCGTCTGGGTCTCCACGCCCTTGGCGGCGTCGATGACCATGAGGGCGGCGTCGACGGCGGTGAGCACGCGGTAGGTGTCCTCGGAGAAGTCCTTGTGGCCGGGGGTGTCGAGGAGGTTGACCGCGCAGCCGGCGTAGTCGAACTGGAGGACGGTGGAGGAGATGGAGATGCCGCGCTGTTTCTCGAGTTCCATCCAGTCGGAGGCGGTGGCGCGCTGGTTCTTGCGGTCCTTGACGGCGCCGGCGAGGTGGATGGCGTTGCCGTAGAGGAGGAACTTCTCGGTCAGCGTCGTCTTGCCCGCATCCGGGTGCGAGATGATCGCAAAGGTGCGGCGGCGGGCGATTTCCTGGGCGGGCGTGGGCATTAATGGGCCCACGCAAAGGCGCAATGGCCCCAAGGTGAAGCCTTTTCCACCGGTCTGACTACGGGTATCCCGTAGCTTGGTTTACGGAGCCGGCCGGATGGTCGCCGGTCCGGGGTTGGACTAGAGTGGGACAACTCCTCTTCCCATGATCATCACCCTCACGGTCATCGCCCTCCTTCTCCAGTTTGTCGGCGTCTATGCACTGGTCATCCACTCGCAGCGGGCGCAGAACGCCGAAAATGATGTGGCCGATCCGACCTGTCAGCGCGGCCGGCAGGCCTATTACAACGCGTTCCGCACCCAGCCGCCGTTTCCGCGCACCTGAGGACGGAGCCGGGCATCCGGCGGACTGATTTTGGGCTTCTAAGTGCCGGCAAAGCGCCGGAAGATGCCGGGCGTGTCCGCCTCCCTGAAGCTCAAGCCCAATGTCAAGGCCCGGGTCCTCGCCGGCCACCCCTGGGTGTTCGCCAACGAGTGCGAAGCGCTGCTGCCCGCCGAGCAGGACGGCGAAGTCGTGGAATGCCGCGACCGGGCTAACCGGCTGCTCGGGACCGGCCTTTACAACAGCAAGTCGCAGATCGTCTGGCGGCGGCTGAGCCGCGAGCGGGTGGCGCTCGACGAGGCCTTCCTCCGGGAGGCGCTGGGCCGGGCGTTCGCCCGCCGGGCCGGCCTGGGGGACTACAAGCGGCTGGTGTGGTCGGAGTCCGACGACCTCCCCGGCGTGGTGGTGGACCAGTTCGGCGCCACCCTGGTGGCGCAGATCCAGACCCTCGCCATGGAAAAGCGCGCAGCGTTGCTCAGCGACCTGCTGGCGGAGCTGGCGCAGCCCGCGGAGATCATTTTCCGGAACGACGCGAACATCCGCAAGCTCGAGGGCCTGCCGGTCGAGGTGCACACCCGCACGGGCACGGCATGGGAGCCGCGCTGGGTGAACATCGACGACCTGAACTACTGGCTGGACCTGCAGGGCGGACAGAAGACCGGATTTTACCTCGACCAGCGGCAGCAGCATACGGCGGTGGCCCGTTACGCCGCGGGCAAGCGCGTGCTCGACGCGTTCTGCAACCAGGGTTCGTTCGCGCTGCACTGCGCCCGGGCCGGCGCGGACCATGTGCTCGGCCTCGACAGCGCCTTCGACGCGATCAGCCAGGCCAAGAAAAACGCCGAGCACAACGGCCTGAAGGCGGACTTCCAGGGGGTGAATGTCTTCGACTGGTTCACGGCGCAGCGCGAGATCGCGCCGGCGTGGGACCTCATCATCCTCGACCCGCCGCCGTTCGCGAAATCAAAGTCGGCGCTGGAAGGAGCGCTGCGCGGCTACAAGGAGCTCAACCTGCGCGCGATGAAGGCGCTGGTCCCCGGCGGCGTGCTGGCGACTTACGCCTGCTCCCACCACATGCAGGATGCCCAATTGCGCGAGGTGCTGGGTGGGGCTGCGGCGGACGCCAAACGGCGGGTGCACGTGCTCGAGTGGTGCCACCAGCCGGCGGACCATCCGGTGCTCGTGACCATGCCCGAGAGCGAATACCTGCGGGGCTACATCCTGCGGGTGGAGTGAGGCTGCAAGGTGGAGCGCGACCTCTGGGCGCGCTCCGAACGCGTCCGGAGGCCGCATTTCACCCGTGAGGTGCTAGCGCGGCGACTTCAGGGAGACGTTGTCCAGGTTTCGCCGGGTGGCGCGGAGTTGGTCCAACTCCTTCTCCATCTCGCGGCGGGCCTCGAGTGAAGCCGGACGCTTCATCGCCTCCAGCACGTCGCGCTCGGTCTCCAGCAGGGCAACCCGGCTGGCGGCAACGGCGGAAAGGTGGGCAGAATCGTTGCCCCCAAAGAGGGCGGCGGCACGGGTGAGCTTGGGACTGTTGAAGGTCCGGTCCAGTTCACCCGGGTTCACTTTTTTTTTCTCGCGGACGATGAGTTTGTCCAGCTTCCGGATCTCGGCGTCGATCTCCTTGATGCGGCCGGCGCCCAGCACCTCCAGTTTGGGGAGGACGAGGACCGCGGCGTCGGGGGCCGGGGCGGGCTTGGCCCCCTCCTTGGCCGGGGCCGGCTCGTCGGCGGTGAGCAGGGCAGCTCCGCTGGCGAGGAGGAGGGCGAGAAGGACGCGGCGAAAATCGGGACGGCTCACAGGGACAGATTGGCCATGCAGCGGGGACGGGCAAGATCAGATGTCCGTGAGCGCCGGAAGTGCCCGACGCAAAAAGGCCGGGCCTTGCGGCCCGGCCTTCCTGGTGTGTGTGCTGACGAAGCTTGCTTGTGTTAGGTCAGACTTCGTTGCGGGATAAAAAACGACCGGGGAGGTCATGGCGCAAGCTCAGAGCCGGCCGCCGTAGATCGCACTGGCCCCCAACTCCTCCTCGATGCGGAGGAGCTGGTTGTATTTCGCGACGCGGTCGGTGCGGCTGGCGGAGCCCGTCTTGATCTGGCCGGCGTTGGTGGCGACGGCGATGTCGGCGATCGTCACATCCTCGGTCTCGCCCGAGCGGTGCGAGATGATGGTCGTGTAGCTGTGCCGTTGCGCGAGCGCGATGGCGTCGAGCGTCTCGGTGAGGGAGCCGATCTGGTTGACCTTGACGAGAATCGAGTTGGCTGTGCCGGTATCGATGCCCTTCTGCAGGAACTCGACGTTGGTGACGAAGAGATCGTCGCCGACGAGCTGAATCTTCTTGCCGAGCGCGTCGGTGAGCTTCTTCCACGTGGCCCAGTCGCCCTCGGCGCAGCCGTCCTCGATGGAGACGATGGGATACTTCGCGACGAGGTCCTTGTAGTAGGCGACGAACTGGTCGCCGCTGAAGGACCGGCCGGAGGATTTCTTGAAGACGTAGGCCCTGCTCTCCTTGACGTAGAACTCGGAGGCGGCGACATCGAGGGCGAGGAAGATGTCCTTGCCCAGCTTGTAGCCGGCGCCCTTGACGGCCTCGCTGATGGCGTCGAGCGCGTCGGTGGTGGAGGCGAGGTTGGGGGCGAAGCCGCCCTCGTCGCCGACGGCGGTCTGGAGGCCCTTCGCCTTGAGGACCTTCTTGAGGGAGTGGAAGACCTCGGCGCCGGCACGGAAGGCCTCGGCGAAGGAGTCGAAGTTCTTCGGGACGATCATGAACTCCTGGAAGTCGATGGGGGCGTCCGAGTGCGCGCCGCCGTTCATGATGTTCATGAGCGGGACGGGCAGGACCTTGGCGTTGGGGCCGCCGAGGTATTTGTAGAGCGGGACGCCGGCGGCGGCCGCCGCGGCCTTGGCGGTGGCGAGGGAGACGCCGAGGATGGCGTTGGCGCCGAGCTTCGACTTGGTGGCGGTGCCGTCGAGCTTGAGCATGGCCCGGTCGACGCCGATCTGGTCGAAGGCGTCGAAGCCGAGGAGCGCGGGCGCGATTTTCGCCTTCACGTTGCCGACGGCCTTGAGGGTGCCCTTGCCGCCGTAGCGGGCCTTGTCGCCGTCGCGGAGCTCGATGGCCTCGTGTTCGCCGGTGGAGGCGCCCGAGGGCACGGCGGCGCGGCCGAAGGCGCCGCTGGCGAGTTTCACGTCGACCTCGACGGTCGGGTTGCCGCGGGAATCGATGATCTCGCGGGCGGTGATGGCAGTGATGGTTGTATTCATGCGGAGTGGGAGCGGTGAGGCACGGTGCGTGCCCTAAGGAGGGGTCTGTCTACCACACCCCCCAGCCTGACTCAAGCGTAGGGCGGGCGGGAGGCCCCGATCCGATAGAGGAACTTCTGGATCGCAGTAGGCGGCTTGGGCACGAATTCCTCGGGGAGTTGGTCGGCATGGCCGTGGCGGATGGCGGCCCCGACGGGGGTGCCGCCGTTGTAATTGCGGATCAGCAGCGTCGCGCGGTTGAGGAACTCGCGGGGGATATCGCGAAGGTGCCCCTCGACGGCGGCGGCGTGCAAGGGGGTGTCGCCGAAATCGTTGCGGCTGATCAGCAGGTCAACCGTCAGCCGTTCGCGCGGGATCTGCCCGATGTTGCCCGACTCGGCGGCGGCGTGGATGGGCGTGTGGCCGGACTTGCTCGGGATGACAAGGTTGTCGTGGGTGAGCAGGGCGGTGGGGATCTGGTCGAGGTGCCCGGCGATGGCGGCGGCGTGCAGGCAGGTGTCGTGGTTGGCCGTCTTGGTCAGGAGGGTCTCGGCCGTGAGCAGGGCGGGCGGTATCTGGTCGAGGTGACCGTTCAGGGCGGCGACATGGAGCACGGTCTCGCCGCTGATGTTGGCCGCGAGGATGGCCTCGCGGCTGATGAGCCCGGCCGGGAAGCGGTCGAGCGTGCCGGCCTCGGCCGCGACATGGAGGAGGTTGTTGCCGTGGTCGGTCTTGGTCAGGACGAGTTCGGGCGTGAGCAGGCCGGCCGGCACCTGGTCGAGCCGGCCGGCGGCAGCGGCCTGATGGAGCGGCGTGTAGCCGCTGTTGGAGCGGAGCAGGAGGTTCTCGCGGGTGAGGAGGGCAGCCGGGATCTGGTCGAGGAAGCCGCTGCGACACGCGAGATGAAGCGGCGTGTAGCCGGCGTCGTTCTTGTGCAGCAGGTTTTCCGCCGTCCGCAGCGCGCCCGGCAGCTGGCCGAGCGAGCCGTATTTCGCAGCGAGGTGGAGCGCCGTGTTGCCCGAGGCGTTGGCCCGGGTAAGGTGTTCGGCCGTCAGGGCCTCCGCGGGGAGTTGGGAAAGGGTGCCTTCGCGGGCCGCTGCGAGAAAATCAATTTTGTCCATGCCGGTTGAATCAGAGAACACGGGCAAAACCGGCAGGCAAACTAATATATGCCGACCCGGCCGGACCGTCCGCCTGGAAAGACCCGCTTTGAGTTTGCCATGGCTGCGGGGGCCCGCAGAATTCTCCCGATGACGACGCCGGCCAAAGACCCCGCACCGCCGAAACCCGCGCTGGGCGCGGTGCTCCTGATCGATGACGAGAAGCCGCTGCTCACGCTGTTCCAGGAGGCGCTCTCTCCGTATTTCGAGATCATCCTCGCCACCAGCGCCAAGGAGGCCGCCTTCCTCATGCACAAGAAGGCGTTCAAGGTCGTCGTGTGCGATCACCTGATGCCCGGGGGCAACGGCCTGAGTTTCCTCGTGCACGCTCGCGAGGAATATCCCGACACACAGCGCGTGCTGGTGACCGGCTACATGAAGCCCGAGATGCTGCTCCGCAGCGTCAACGAGGCCGCCCTCTACCGCTACCTGCTCAAGCCGGTGTCGCTGCCCGAACTGATCAAGACGGTGCAGGAGGCGGCCAAGCTTTACGACCAGACCGTCGCGGCGCACGCCTGAGCACGGCAGGTTTGGCATGTGACTGGGATCTGTGGGCCAGCGAGCTTGCGCGCGCCCCATCTGCGCCCGCCCGCGGGCGGCCTACCGTTGCCGGCAACCCGCGTCAATCATACCGCCGACGCAGGTTGCTCGGCAGCAGCCCGAGTTCCTCGCGGTATTTCGCCACGGTGCGCCGGGCGATCTTGAGCCCCTTGGCCTCCAGCAGGCCGACGATCTCCTGGTCGCTGAGCGGCTTGCCGGGATCCTCCGCGGCGACGATGTCCGCGATCATCTCCTTCACGCTGGTGTTGGCGACCGACTCACCCGCCTCGGACTGGTAGCCCGAGGTGAAGAAGTATTTCATCTCGAAGACGCCGTGCGGGGTCTTGATGTATTTGTTGGCGAGCGCGCGGCTGACCGTCGTCTCGTGCACGCCGATGATGTCCGCGATCTGGGTCATCGTGAGCGGCTTCAGCTTCGCCACGCCCTCCTCGAAGAATTCCGTCTGGTGTCTGATGATCTCGCGGGTGATGCGCTCGATGGTGCGCTGGCGCTGCTCGATGGCGTTGATGATGAACTTGCCGGAGCGCAGCTTCTCGCGGAGGTAGTCGCTCTCCGGTTTGGACAGCCGGCCCTTCGCGATCAGGTCCTTGTAGGTGTTGCTGAGCCGCAGGCGCGGAATGTAGTCGTGGTTGAGGATGATCTTCCACTCGCCGCCGTCGCGTTCGACCGTCACGTCGGCCACGACCACGCGGTTGGCGTCGTCGGCGAACCGGCGGCCGGGCGCGGGGTCGAGGGTGCCGATCTCCTCGATGGCCTCCTGAATGACGTCAGGGGCGAGGCCGGTCTTGCGCGCCAGGTCGGGGATGCGGCGGCGCACCAGCAGCTCGAAATGGTCGCGGATGATGCGGGCCGCCACGGATTTCTCGCGACCCTTCAGGGCGAGCTGGATGAGCAGGCAGTCGGCGAGGCTTTCCGCTCCGATGCCCGCCGGGTCGAAGGTCTTGAGCAGCTGCGCGGCCTCCTGCATGGTCTCCAAGGGCAGGTGCGAGAGGAGCGCGAGATCAGGGAGCGTGGCGGTCAGGTAGCCGCGGTCGTCCAGGCTCCCGACGAGGAAGCGCAGGGCCTCCAGGATCCGGGGCGGGCAGTCGGCGAGCTCGGCCTGCTGTAGCAGGTGCTGCTGCAGCGAGGTCTCGGTGGTCAGGGAGTCGAAGAAACGCTGCCGGCGCTCGTCCTCCTCGCCGGTGGTCTGGCGCACGCCGCCGGTGTCCGACATGTGGTCGCGGAAGTCCTGGCCGATTTTCTCCAGCACCTGGAAATCCTTGGAGAAGTCCATCTCCTCGCGCGTGTCGTCAACGGGGGCGTTGTTCTCCTCGCTGCTCGGGGCGGACTTCTCGAGGCTGACGTCGTCCATCGGCATCTCCTCGAGCGTGGGGTTGGCCTGCAGCTCCTCCTGGATGGCGGCGCGCAGGTCGAGCGCGGCGACCTGCAGGATCTTCAGCGACTGGCGCATCTGCGGCGCCAGCACGAGGGATTGCGTCTGCCGCTGGTGGAAACCCTGATGGAGTCCGGGGCCGCTCATGCGTGCAAAGGTTTACCTCTGGCTTTCGAGCGACGAGACGCGGGGTAGGAGCGGCAGGGGAACGGCGGGGGTTGAACCGGGCTTTTTCGGGGGGAAGACTTCGGCGAGGTAGACGGCCAGCTTTTCGTTCGTCGGGCCGTAGCGGTCGCTGTAGAGATACATCTCGAGATCCGTCAGCAACTCGAAGGCGGACTGGTAGCGCTTGTCGCGGTCGCGCTGCAGGGCCTTGTGGATGATGGTGTCGAGCTTGGGGTCGATGTCAGCGCGCAGCGTGGCAAACTCCGGGATGGGCATCGTGAGGATGTTGCGGCGCGACTCGAGCCGGCTGGCCCCGCGGAAAATGTTTTTCCCGAGCAGAATCTCGGTCAGCACGATGCCGAGGGAGAACAGGTCGGAGCGCCCATCGGTGATGGCGTAGCTGGCGCCCTCGGGGGAGAGATACTCGTCCTTGCCCGGGATCACCTTGCCTTCCTCATTATACATCAGGTCCAGGGCCTTCGCGATGCCGAAGTCCGTGAGCTTCACGTCGCCCTCGATGGCGAGCATGACGTTCTTCGGGTTCACGTCGCGGTGGACGATGCCGAGCAGGCGGCCTTCGCTGTCGCGCTTGCTGTGGGCGTAGCTGAGGCCGCGGCAGACGCGCGAGGCGATGAACACCGCCATGTCCAGGGGCACCGGCCGGTTCAGCTCGGAGTGACGGTCGATGAACTGTTCCAGGTTCACGCCGCGGACGAACTCCATCGTCATGAAATACTGCCCGCCGATCTGGCCGAGGTGGTAGGTCTGGACGATGTTGGTGTGGATGAGGTCGGCCACGAGCTTGGCCTCGCCGATGAAGTTCTTCTGAAACTCGGGGATGGCCGAATATTCCTCGCGAATGAGTTTGATGGCGACGACCTTGCGGAAATTGCCCGTGCCCTTCTGCACCGCCTCGAAAACCAGCCCCATGCCGCCTTCGGCGAGCTTGTTGGTGAGCTCGTATTGGAGTTCGTTGAAGATGTGCTTGAGCGCGTTTGACGGCACGCAATCAGAAAAACGCCGGTTTTAACGCGTGGCAAGAACACATCCGCGATATTTGCACACTTCCTGCTGGGGAATGCGGCCGCGGTCGGATGGTCCGGTTGACAGCGGCAGGAACCGGCCTAGCTTCCGGCGCATGATCACGCTCACCAACCGCGCCGCCCGCCAGGTGCAGACCATGCACGCCGCCCAGGGCGATGCGCAGAAGCGCCTCCGCGTTTTCGTGGAGAGCGGCGGTTGCTCGGGCTTCGAATACGGCATGTCCTTCGATCTGGCCAAGGCCGGCGACGAGAAGTTTGTCAGCGAGGGCGTGGAGGTGCTGGTGGATCCCACCAGCCTGGCCTACCTCAAGGGGACGAGCATCGATTTCGACGACGGCCTCCACGGGAAGGGCTTTGAGCTGAAGAATCCCAACGCGCAGAGCACCTGCGGCTGCGGCAAGTCTTTCAATTAGACCCGGGCCTCGTGCAGCGCCACGATCCCGAACGTCATCGGCGTGGCGCGAACCGCGCTGAAGCCGGCGCGCCGGATCTCCGCGCTCATCGCCGCGCGGTCGGGGAATTGTTCGATCGAGCCGCCGAGGTATTCGTAGGCGGAGCGGTCGCCGGTCACGACGCCGGCGACGACCGGCAGGACGAACTTCAGGTAGGCGTAGTAGAACGGCCGGAACCAAAAGTAGGGCTGCGAGAATTCCAGGATGAACAGCCGCCCGCCGGGCCGGAGCACGCGGCGCATTTCGGACAAAGCCTTGTGCCGGTCCGCCATGTTGCGCAGGCCGAAGGACACGGTGACGGCGTCAAACGCTGCCTCGGGCAAAGGCAGGGCCATGCCGTCGCCAAGCTTGAACTCGATCCCGGCCCAATGGGGTTTGGTGGCGCGCTTTTTTACAGCCTCGTCCAGCATGGGCTGGCAAAAATCCATGCCGGTCAGCCGGACGCCACACGGGAGACCGTCCGCCAAGGCAAAAACCACGTCCCCGCTGCCGGTGGCCAGGTCGAGCACGACCCCGGGCTGGGCGTCGCGGACGGCCCGAACCAGCCGCAGGCGCCACCAAAAATCCACCCCACCGCTCAGCAGGTGGTTCGCCAGGTCGTAACGGCCGGCGATGCGCGCAAACATGGAGTTGACGGCCTGCGGATCGGGCATGGGAGGGGCCTAGCCTTTGTGCGGCTTTGCGGTTGACGCAAGCACTGGGTGGTGAATTATTTGTGGCTGCAACCACTTAGGCCTTAATATCAACCCACGTCTCGCCATGTCGACCAACCTCACCAAACGCGAAATCGTGCTGGAAATCTATGAGAAGACCGGTTTCCCGCAGAAACAAATCCAAGACACGGTGCAAATGACCCTCGACATCGTGATGGATGCCCTGGCCGCCGGTCGCAACGTCGAGCTGCGCAACTTCGGCGTCCTCGAGGTCCAGGTGCGCAAGGCCCGCGTCGGCCGCAACCCGAACAAGCCCGAGACCGAGGTCGTGATTCCCGAGCGCGCGGTGGTCAAGTTCAAGTCCGGCAAGATTCTCAAGCAGAAGATCAAGCAACTCAGCCTCGAGAAACTGCGCCACAACCCGCCGCCTCCGGCCACGGCCTGAGCGCGCAGCCAGTCGCCGCGGGCATGGCAGGCTTCCAGTCGCTTCCGGGCTTCCGGGATTTCTATCCGGAGGACTTTTCCCGCCGGCAGCACATCTTCCGCGTCTGGCGGCAGGCCGCCATCACCTTTGGCTTCCAGGAATACGACGCCCCGGTCCTCGAGCCGCTCGAACTCTACAAGACCAAGTCGGGTGACGAGATCGAGGCCCAGCTTTTCAGCTTCTCCGACAAAGGCGGGCGCGAGGTGTCGCTCCGGCCCGAGATGACCCCGACGGTGTGCCGGATGGTCGGCGCCCGGGCCAGCGCCCTCAAGCGGCCGATCAAGTGGTTCAGCATCGCCGAATTCTATCGTTATGAGCGCGCCCAAAAGGGCCGCCTGCGGGCCTTCAGCCAGTTCAACGCCGACATTTTCGGCGAAGCCGGCCCGGAGGCCGAGATCGAGCTCATAGCGCTGCTGATCCAGTGCCTCGCCGGCTTCGGCCTGACCAAGGATGATTTCACCATCCGGCTGAGCGACCGCGACCTGTGGTTCTTCTACCTGGAGGCGCTGGGCTTCAACGACGCCCAGTCGCGCAGCCTGCTGACGGCTATTGATCGATTTGAGAAGATGGGTGACGACGCCTTCAATGAGTTCTCAAAAACCCTGAGTGGCAATCAGCTCGTAGATTTCCAGGCCAAAAAGAACGCAATCGTCGGGTTCATGAAAATTCGCTCCCTGGCGGACTTAGAGCGTGAGATTGAGATGTTCCGACAGTCTAAACTCGAAGCCCGCCTGGCTGACTGGCGCAAGGTGCTGGCGGGCGTTTCCGCGATGGGCCTGGCCGACTATTTGTCCGTCGATCTCAGTGTCGTGCGCGGCCTGGCCTATTACACGGGATTTGTCTTCGAGGCATTTGACCGGAAGGGCGACCTTCGCGCGCTGGCCGGTGGCGGCCGCTACAACGACCTGGTCAAGAAACTCGGCGGACCCGACCTGCCGGCGGTGGGCTTCGCCATCGGCGACGTCACCACCGGCCTCTTGCTCGGACAGCGTGGGCTGGCGACCGCCTCGGCGGCGGCCCCCGACGTCTACGCCGTCATAGGCGGCGAGCCGGAACGCCAGGCGGCCTTCGCCGACATCCAGGCGCTGCGAACCGCGGGCTTCCGCGTCGAGTATCCCTTCAAGGAACTGGCCTTCGGCAAGCAATTCAAGGCGGCATCCGAGTCCGGCGCAAAGCTGGCGCTCGTCTACGGCGGTGACGAACTCGCCAAGGGTGTGGTCAAGATCCGCAACCTGGCGGACCGCTCCGAACGCGACGTGCCGCGCGACCAGGTTGTCGCCTCGGCTCGCGATTTGCTGTCGGGGAAATAAATCCCGGGACCTGTCATCCTGAGCGCAGCGAAGGATCCATGCCCAAAATGCCCGAATTAATGCTCAGTCTCGGCCGCATCCTGCTCCTGCTCGCGGTCGTCTACGTCGTCATTGCCGTCATGGCGCACCTGCTGTCGTTCGCGATGATGTTTCCGCGTCCGCCGGTGAAATACGCGCTGGGGTCTGATTACATCCAGCTGATTGCGCCGGACGGCGTCAGGCTGGCCGCGCGGCACTGGCCCAATCCCTCCGCAAAATACACGCTGCTCTACCTGCACGGCAATTATGAGGACCTCGGCAGCCTCGCCGAATACCTGCCGCAATTCCTCGCCGCGGGCTATGCGGTCTTCTCCTTTGACTACCGCCGCTACGGGCACAGCGGGGGCATGCCGACCGAGGCAAACCTCTGCGCCGACGCCGCGCTGGCCTACGATTACCTGCGCACCCGGCTCGGCGTCCCGGCCGACCGCATCGTCATCTTCGGCTATTCGATGGGCGCCGGCCCGGGGATCGAGCTGGCCCTGCACCAACCCGCCGCGGGTATCGTGATCCAAGGCGCGTTCGTCAGCGCCTACCGGGTGATGACCCGCATCCCGCTGTTCCCTGGGGACAAGTTTGTGAACCTGGCCAAGGTGCCGCAGTTGAAGCTCCCGGTCTTCGTCATCCATGGCATGGCGGACGACACTGTCCCATCCTGGCATGGGCAGAAACTCTACGACGCCGTCACCGCCCCCAAGGCGAAGCTGTTCGTCGAGGGCGGGCCGCACGCCGGTCTGGGCGACTTCACCGGCCCGCGCTATTGGGACGAGATGCGGAAGTTCACGGACTCCCTCAGATAGCGTCCGCTCACCAGATCGGCGGCCGGGTCTGCGCGGGCTCCCTGCAGCCGAAGGCGGCGCGGAATTCGGGGAAATTCTCCACCGGGCCGAGCACGCGCCAGCGGATGGGGCTGTGCACGTCGCTCGTCACCTGCAGGCGGATCTGCTCCGGCCGCTGGTTGGTGCGCCAGCCCTGGGCAAAGGCGATGAAAAAGCGCTGGTCGGGGGTGAAGCCGTCGACCGGCGAGAACTTCTTGCCGGCCGTGGCGAGCTTGAAGGCCTCGTAGGAGACCCGCAGGCCGCCGATGTCGGCGATGTTTTCGCCGAGGGTCTGCTGCCCGTTGATGGGAAGCCCCGGGAGCACCTCGTAGGCGTCGTATTGCTTCGCCACCAGCTCGGCGCGCTCCTCGAAGCCCTTGGCGTCCGCGTCGGTCCACCAACTCTTGAGGTTGCCGTCGGCGTCGTATTGGCGGCCCTGGTCGTCGAAGCCGTGGGTCAGCTCGTGGCCGATGGTGGAGGCGAGGGCGCCGTAGTTGGTGGCGTCGTCGGCCTTCTCGTCGAAGAACGGCGGCTGCAGGATGCCGGCGGGGAAACACATCTCGTTCAACGTCGGCTCGTAGTAGGCGTTGTTGGTCTGCGGGGTCATCAGCCACTCGGTGCGGTCGACGGGCTGGCCGAGCTTGGCCAGCTGGCGGCGGACCTCGAAGGCCGACGCGGCAAGGACGTTGCCCACGTAACTCACGCGCGTGAGGGTGAGCGCGCGGTAGTCGCGCCAGTGGTCGGGATAGCCGATCTTGCTGCGCATGGTGTCGAGCTTCCGGTAGGCTTGGGCCTTGGTGGCCTCGCCCATCCAGGCGGCGTCGCGGATCCGGTTGCGCATGGCCTGAAGGTGGAACTTCACCATCTCCAGTGCGCGGGTCTTGGCCGCCGGGCTGAAGGCGGTCTGCACGTAAAGCTGGCCGAGATCCTCGCCGATGGCGTTGTCGGCGGCGGCCATGACGCGCTTCCAGCGCGGGCGCAGCTCGGTGCGGCCGGAGAGTTTTTTTCCGTAGAAGGCAAAGCTCTCGTCCACGAACACGCGGCCGAGGTAGTTGGCGGTCTGGTGCAGCAGGTGCCAGCGCAGGTAGGTGCGCCAGGTGGCGAGGGGCTCGCTGCGGAAGAAGCCGCCGAGCGCGGTGAAGAACTCCGGCTGGCCGACGAGGACGGTCTTCTCGGCGGCCGGGAGCCTGACCTGGGCCAGGAATTCCTCCCACCCAAGATCCGGCGCCAGTTTGGCGAGCGCGGCCCGCTCAAACTTGTTGTAATTCTTCTCCGGGTCGCGGCGTTCGACGAGCGTGCGCGAGGCGAGGGCGAGCTTGGTTTCGAGGCCGAGGATGGCGGCGGCGTTGGCGGCGGCAGCGGCGGGCGGGTCGCCGGCCAGTTCGAGCATTTTCGCGACATGGGCCACGTAGGCCGCGCGGGTCTCGACGGACTTCTCGTCGGTGCGGAAATAGTAGTCGCGTTCCGGCAGGCCGAGTCCGCCCTGGGCGAAGGAGGCGATCATCGCGGTCGTGTCCTTGTCGTCGATCTGGACGCCGAACCCGAAGGCCGCGTCGAGCCCCTGCGCCTGCATGGAGCCGATGACCCGCATCAGCGCCGCGGGCGAATCGACGGCGGCGATTTCCTTGAGCCACGGGGCCAGCGGCGTCAGGCCGGCCTGCTCGATGCCGGCCTCGTCCATGCCCGCGGCATAGAAGTCGCCGACGCGCTGGGCCACGCTGCCCTTCGGCCCGCCGGTCTGGGCGGAGGTTTCCAGGATGGACTTGAGAATGGCGAAATTCCGCTCGTCGATCTCCTGGTTGACGCCATAGGAGGCGTATTCGCCGGGAATGGGCACCTGGTCGAAGGCGCCGTTGGCGTAGGCGTAGAAATCCTTGCAGGGGTTGGCGGCAGTATCGATGTAAGCCCGGTCCACGCCCACGATGGGGCGGGCGGACTGCGCGGACAGGACGGAGGCGGCGGCCAGCGCGGCCGCGAGGGGGAGGAACGACTTCATAGGGAAAGGGATTGTAGTTGATGGGCCAGCGAGCTTGCGCGCGCGCAAGCCGCGCCCGCCAGCGGGGTGCCTACCGTGGCATGGGGCAACTCCAGTGCGACATCACGCCAGATTCGCGGGGCCAAACGCATCCGGCAGCAGCTCGTGCGTGCTGGAGGCGATGTGGCCCTTGCCGCGGCAGATGGAAAGGATGCGCGCGTCCGGCCCGAATTCGTTGATGACCTGCCGGCACGCACCGCAGGGCGCCGTGGGCATGTCGGTCGGCGTGTAGACGACGACGCACTGCAGCCGGAGTTTTTTCTCCCCCGCGGCGACGGCGTTGAAGATGGCCGTGCGCTCGGCGCAGTTGGTCAGGCCGTAGGAGGCGTTCTCGACGTTGCAGCCGGAAAAGATCTTGCCGGACGCGGTGAGGATGGCGGCCCCGACGCTGAATTTGGAATAAGGCGCGTAGGCGCGGGTGGCGGCGGCGCGGGCGGCGGCCTTGAGTTTCCGGAGCTGGGCGGCGGTGGGGGAGGTTTTCATTCGGGATGGGCCGGGGCCGTTGCCCTCAACGGCCCGGAATTGAGGTAGGGCGGATTATCCTTAATCCGCCGCGGCGCGTTAAGGATAACGCGCCTGCCCAGGATCAGGTTTAAACAAACCCGCCTGGCTCACAAGCCAAACTCCTGCTTTACTTCCGCAAACGCGTTGATCGCAAACGCCAGATCCTCGCGGCTGTGCGCGGCGGACACCTGCGTGCGGATGCGGGCGGCGCCCTGCGGCACCACGGGGTAAAAGAAGCCGATGACGTAGACGCCCTTCTCGAGCATGCGCGCCGCGACCTTTTGCGCCAGCGCGGCGTCGCCGAGCATCACGGGCACGATGGGATGGATGCCGGGCTTGATCGTCAGGCCGGCCTTGGTCAGGCCCTCGCGGAAGAATTTCGTGTTCGCCTCGAGCTTGTCGCGCAGCGCCGTGGACGCGCTGAGCAGTTCGAGGCACTTGATGGACGCGGCGGCGATGGCCGGGGCGATGGTGTTGGAAAACAGGTAGGGCCGGGAACGCTGGCGGAGCAGGGTGATGATGTCCTTGCGACCGGAGGTGTAGCCGCCGCTGGCGCCGCCGAGGGCCTTGCCGAGCGTGCCGGTGAACACGTCCACGCGGCCCATGACGCCGCAATGCTCGTGCGTGCCGCGGCCCGTCCTGCCCATGAAGCCGACGGCGTGGCTGTCGTCCACCATCACGAGGGCGCCGTATTTGTCCGCCAGGCCGCAGATGCCCTGCAGGTTCGCGATGAAGCCGTCCATCGAGAACACGCCGTCGGTGGCGATGAGCTTGAAGCGCGCCTTGGCGGCGCCGGCCTCCTGCAGCTTTGCCTCGAGGTCCGCGAGGTCGTTGTTCTTGTAGCGGTAGCGCTGCGCCTTGCAGAGCCGCACCCCGTCGATGATGGACGCGTGGTTCAGCTCGTCCGAGATGACGGCGTCCTCCGCGCCGAGCAGGGTCTCGAAGAGGCCGCCGTTCGCGTCGAAGCACGAGGAGTAGAGGATGGTGTCCTCGGTCCCGAGGAACCGGGAGACCGCCGCCTCGAGCTCCTTGTGGATCTGTTGCGTGCCGCAGATGAAGCGCACGGAGGCGAGCCCGTAGCCCCAGCGTTCGAGCGACTCGCGGGCGGCGGCGATGAGCTCGGGGTTGTCCGCGAGGCCGAGGTAATTGTTGGCGCACAGGTTCAGGACCTTCTGGCCCGAGGCCACGGCGATGTGGGCGGTCTGGTGGGTGGTGATGACGCGCTCGCGCTTGAACAGTCCGGCGGCCTCGATCTCACCGAGGGTTTTCTTCAGGTGGTCCGAGTAGGCGGGATTCATCGGCTCACTCCCAATTGAGGACGATCTTGCCGCTCTTGCCCGCGCCCATGAGCTCGAAGCCCTCCTGGAACTTCTCGACGGGGAAGCGGTGCGTGATGACGGGCGTGATGTCCATGCCGCCCTGGACGAGGGCGGTCATCTTATACCACGTCTCGAACATCTCGCGGCCGTAAATGCCCTTCAGGTGCAGCATCTTGAAGACGATCTTGTTCCAATCGACGGGCGCCTCGCCGGGGTGCACACCCAGCAGCGCGATGCGGCCGCCCATGACCATGTTGTCGATCATCTGGTTCAGCGCGGAGGAACTGCCGGACATCTCGAGGCCGATGTCGAAGCCCTCGGTCATGCCGAGTTCCCGGTGCCAGACGTCGGTCAGGTTTTCCCGGGCGACGTTCACGGCGCGGATCGGCCCGAGTTTTTTCGCGAGTTCCAGCCGGCCGTCGTTGATGTCGGTGATGACGATGTGGCGCGCGCCCGCGTGCTGGGCGACGGCGATGGCCATGCAGCCGATGGGGCCGGCACCGGTGATGAGCACGTCCTCGCCCACCATGTCGAACGAGAGGGTGGTGTGCACGGCGTTGCCGAGCGGGTCGAAGCAGGAGACGACGTCGAGGTCCAGACCGGCGGGCACCCGCCAGACGTTGGTGGCGGGGATGACGACGTAGTCGGCGAAGGCGCCGTCGCGGTTCACACCGACGCCGATGGTGTTGGGGCAGAGGTGGCGGCGGCCGGCGAGGCAGTTGCGGCAATGCCCGCAGACAATGTGCCCCTCGCCGGTGACGACCTGGCCCCTGGTGAAGCCGGTGACGCCGTGGCCGACGTCCTCGACCGTGCCGACGTATTCATGGCCGATGACGAGCGGGGGCTTGATGGTGCGCTGGGCCCACTTGTCCCATTTGTTGATGTGCACGTCGGTGCCGCAGATGGAAGTCTTCTTGATCTTGATGAGCACATCGTTGACCCCCGGCACGGGGACGGGGACCTCGGTCATGATCAGGCCGGGGCCGGGCACGGGTTTGACGATGGCGCGCATTTTGGTCGGCATGGGGAGGGGATTGGTTGCCGACCAAGCTAGTTGCCGCCCCCGGGGAAACAATCCCGAAGGCATACGCCTTTCAGCTTATTCGACCCCGGGCGAGGTGGCTCGCCGCAGGGGGGACGGTTTGTTCAGCCGGTGTCGCGCGAACGCCACAGATACCAGCTGGCGACCGAACGGTAGGGCGACCAGCGGCGGGCGTGCTTGAGGATGGTTGTGGGCGCCGGGTCCTTCCGCTTCCGATAGAGTTTCTTGAAACCGAGCCGGATGGCGAAGTCGCCGGTCGGCATCACATCGGGCCGGCCGAGATAAAAGATCAGCAGCATGTGCACCGTCCACGGACCGATGCCCCGCACCTGCGTCAGCCGCGCGACGAGCTCCTCGTCGCCGAGCCGGGACGCGGTCGCCAGCGAGGGCACGGTGCCCTCGAGGCACTTGGCGGCGAGGTCGCGCACGGCGCGCAGCTTGTTCTGCGACATCCCGGCCCCGCGCAAGGCCGCGTCGGAGCAGCGGGTCAGCGCCGCGGGCGTCGGGCCGCCGTGTTTCGCCAGCCCGGCCAGCACGCGGCCGTGGATGCTGGCGGCGGCTTTGCCGTGCAACTGCTGGTAGACGATGGAGCGCAACAGCGCCTCGAACAGGCTGGTGGCGGCCTTCAGTTCCAGCGCAAACGGTCCGACCCGGTCTATCAGCGCGGCCAGCGCCGGGTCGGCGGCGCGCAGGTGCGCGAGGGCGGCGGCGGGGGCGAATTGATAGCGGGGTTTCATGAATTGGGATTTGTCGTGGGCCAGCGAGCTTGCTCGCGTTCTTCTCCCTCACGGCGCGAGCAAGCTCGCTGGCCCACGAATTCGAGCCTCACTCCGACAGGAGCTCCGCGCCCTCAAGGGCGAGCAGGCGGGTCTTGGTGAGGACCCCGCCGGGGGACGAGAAGCCCGTCATCTTGTCGCCGGCCGACACCACGCGGTGGCAGGGGACGATGAGGGGCCAGGGGTTGGTGGCCAGCGCCACGCCGACGGCGCGCGCCGCCTCGTTGCCCAGCGCCATGAGCTTCGCGATCTCGCCGTAGCTTTTCTTGTAGCCGGGCTTGATGGCCTGGGCCTGCAGGTAGACCGCCTGCTGGAAATCGGTGACGCGCGTCCAGTCGAGCGCGGTGCCGGCAAAGTCCTGCAGGTTTCCCTCCATGTGCTGCCGCACCCGGGCGATGACCTGCTGCACCCACTCGGGCGCCGGCCCCGTGGCCGGCAGGCTGCGCGCCTTGGCCGCGAGGTGCTGCTCGTTCAGCGCCTCCGTCAGCTCGGGCAGCTGGAAACCCGTCAGGCCGATGTCGTTCCAGGCAATGCCGCAGGTGCCGAAGGCGGTGGGAAAGAGAACGTGGGGCATGGTAGGGCGGAAACCTGAAACTTGAGACCTGAGACCTGAAGGTGTGGAAGCAATGGCTGAGTGGTGCAAGGTGTAAGCTTTACGCTATAAGCAGCGAGGCGAAAGCGGGCCGAGGACGTTAAACGGGCGTCTAATTCGGTCGGTGGGCGGCCTGCTTGCTGGCACAGGTTTTGGCGCGAGCAAGCTCGCTAGCCTACAAAACGAGCAATCCTTTCAGGTCTCAGGTTTCAAGTCTCAGGTCTCGGCGGGGCGCCTCGCCTCACTCCTCGATGAAGCGGCGAAAAAATTCCTCGTAGCGCACGAGGGTGTCGAGGCGCTGCCCCGGCCCGCCACTGCGGCTGAGCTCAGGCGTGGCCCCGGGATAGCGGGCGTATTCCACGGGGCGGCCGAGCTGCTTGAGGCTCTTGTAGAGGATCTGGCTCTGCACGAAGCCCGTGCGAAAATCAACGTCGCCGTGCTGGATGAGCAGGGGCGTCCGGATGTCCGCGACGTAGGTGAGGGGCGAGTCACGCTCAAGCAGGTGGCGCACCGCCGTTTCCCAGGGGAAACCGCCCCAATAGAGCGGCACGAGGAACCACGCGTTGCCCTCGCCGTAGAAGGTGGCGAGGTCGTAGACGCCCCGCTGGGCGACGGCGGCCTTGAAGCGCTGGTCGTGCGCGACGATCCACGCGACCAGATAGCCGCCATAGGAGCCGCCGGTCACCACCTGCCGCGACCTGTCCACCCAGGGCTCCTTCGCGGCGAGAGTGGCCGCCGCGAGGATGTCGCTCGCCGGGCCCGGGCCCCAGTCCTTGAAGTTGGCGCGCTGGAATTCCCGGCCGTAACCGCCCGAGCCGCGGGGATTCGCGAACACCACGGCATAGCCGCGAGCGGCGAAGAATTGGAACTCGTGCCACATGCTGGCCTCACCCGGGCCCCACATGGCCGTCGGCCCGCCGTGGATCTGGAGGAGCAGCGGATATTTCTTCTTCCCGTCGAAGTCCGCGGGCTTGAGCGTCCAGTATTCGACCGCCAGCCCCTCCTTGGTCACCAGGCGGTGCGGCTCGTAGGCGCTGAGCTTCTTCCCCTTCAGCCAGGAGCTGTTGTGCGCGGTCAGCTCGCGGGCGTCCCTGGCGTCGGCCCCGGCGGCAAAAAGTTCCCACGGGTTGGTGCCGCGGGTAAGCGCAAAGGCCAGGACCGGACCCTTCACGTCGAAGCTGTTCACGCCGGACTCGCTGCCGGTCAGCTTTTCGACCTCGCCGCCGGCCGCCGGCACGCGGTAGAGGGGGAAGCCGCCGTTGCTCGCCGCGGTGAAATAGACGGACCGGCTGTCGGGCGACCACTTCAGGCCGGCCGCCGCGCGGTCGAGCTTGGGCGTGAGCTGCCGGACCTCGCCGCCGCCCACGGGCACGACCGCCACCATCGCCTGCTCGAAGCTGAACCGGCCGCCGGGTGTCAGCGTGAAGGCGATCCACTTCCCGTCGGGCGAGGGCGTCGGCGAGCCGTAATTGCTGCCGGCGTCCTCCAGCAGCACCTGCGCGGCGCCGGTCACCACGTCGAGGCGGTAGAGGCTGCGGAACAGCGCACGGTCAGGATGTTCGTCGGCCTTGCGCGGGCCCAGGCAGACGAGGCTTTGGCCGTCGGCCAACCATTCAGCACCGGTGTAGCCTTCGTAGCCGAGGGTGACGGCCACGGGCTCGGCGCCTTCGCGGAGATCGATGATGTAGAATTGCGTGAGGGTGGGTTCGGGCGCCAGGTCGCCTTCCGCGAGGAAATTCAGCCGGTCGGTCACGCGCGGGCTGCCGTCGGCCTCGTTCTTCGCGAGCCATTCGCGCATTTCCTGCAGCGTGCCGTCAGGATCCGCTTTCGCCAGGAGGTTCTCGGTTTTCCCGGTTTCCTTGTTTTTCTTCAGGCCCCGGTTGGCGGTGTCGTTGGGTTTGCGGCCGGGTTTCTCCGGGCTCCACGCCGGGGCGGACTCCTTGCCGGCCTTTTCCCGGGCGGCGCGCACTTGGGCCATGGATAGCGAGCTGCTGAACAGGATGCGCGAGCCGTCGGGCGACCAGCGCGGCTTGGTGGCGCCAGTCTCGAGCTTGGTCAGGGGCCGGGCCTCGCCGCCGGCCAGCGGCAGCAGCCAGACCTGCGGCTTTTCCTTCCCGATGCTCCGGACAAAGGCGATGCTGTCACCCGCCGGCGACCACTGGGGGCTGGAATTGCCGGCCGCGCCGAAGGTCAGGGGGCGCGGCGCGGTGGAACCATCGGTGGCGGCGAGCCAGAGCTGGGTGCGGTAGGTCCAGTCGTCTTTTTCACCAGCCTTCGCTTGGCCTTCGGCTGGCAGGTTGGGCTCGGACTCGATGGAGCGGACGACGTAGACGACCTGCCGGCCGTCGGGCGAGAGGGCGGGGGATTCGAGCTGCTTGATCTGGAACAGATCGGAGGCGGTGATGGGCGCCAGGGCGGCGGCGGTCTCGGCGCCCCAGGCGGCGGGTGACCGGCCCAGACAGATTGCTGCAAGAAACAGGAAGAGACGCGCGTTCAGCATAGGGGGAAATAGTAACTTTACCCGGGTAGGACGAGTCGTCCTCGACGAGCCGCGGTTCATCCAGAGGATTCGCCCTACCGGCGCTCCACGCCAATCGCATGCTTCCATAAGGCTGGCATCCTGAGAAATCTCGTGCTTCTGTCGAAAGGAATAATCCATGCCGCAAAACCGTTTCTACAACGCCTTTGACACGCAGGAGTGGGGGGCCGCCCGCAAGACCGACTACCGCACGCCGTTCCAGATCGACCGCGACCGCATCATCCACGCGCACGCCTTCCGCAAGCTCCAGTCGAAGACCCAGGTGTTCCTTAGCGGGGAATACGATTTTTACCGCACCCGGCTCACCCACTCGATGGAAGTCGCGCAGATCGGCCGCTCCATCTGCGTCTTCCTGCTCAGCCGCGGCGATCCGCTCAGCGACGACTTCTTCATCGATCCCGACCTGGTCGAGGGCAGCTGTCTGGCGCACGACATGGGCCATCCGCCCTTCGGCCATTCCGGCGAGCGCACGCTGCAGGAACTGATGAAGCGCCGCGGCGGCTTCGAGGGCAACGCCCAGACGCTGCACCTGCTTTGCGAGACCATGTATCAGAACGAGTCCGGCGTGAAGGGCATGCAGCCCACGCGGGCGCTGCTCGACGGCGTGCTCAAATACAAGAAGCTCTACACCGAGTTTGGCAGCCCGCCGCTGAATCACTTCATCTACGACGGCCAGGCGCCCGTGCGCGACTGGGTGTTCGGTGGCACCCGGATCCCCGGCGCGCTGATGCGCGGCGAGGCGCTCAACGACTTCAAGAGCGTCGAGTGCCAGATCATGGACTGGGCCGACGACGCGGCCTACTCGCTCAACGACATCGTCGACGGCGTGCGCGCGGGCTTCCTCACGGTCGAGCGCGTCGAGCGCTGGGCGGCCGGCGAGCCGATCGGGGCGGCCGAGCAGGGACACATCGACACGCTGTTCGACGCCATCCGCAACGACCGGCTCGAGAACACCTTCTCACAAAAGATCGGCGCCTTCATCAAGTGCTGCCGGCTGCGGACGCGCGAAAATTTCATGGCGGAGACGACCAACCGCTACAAATACGACCTCGTCATCGACGAGGCGGCGCGCGCCGAGGCAAACTTCTTCAAGAAGATGGCCAACGACATCATCTTCGAGAGCCCGCAGCTGGAGCAGCTCGAGCACAAGGCGCGCGTCATCATCATGGCGCTCTACAACGCCATCTGGGAGAACTACGCCGAGCGCCATGAGCGCGTCATCCACATCCTGCCCCCGGCCATCAGCCGCCTGATCCAGGCGGAGAAGAGCCAGGACGCGATGGCCCGGCGCATCTGCGACTACCTGTCGGGCCAGACCGACGGCATGATCGTGCGCACCTACCGCCGGCTCTTCGACCCGGAGTTCGGCTCCTTCCGGGATCTGGGATAGCGAATAATTCCGGCGAGGCATTTTCCCCGTGGCATCCCCCCTCACCGCCCTGCTTTTCGCCCCGGGCTCGCGGCTGGACCGGCTGCCCAAGGCCGTGGCCAGCGGCGCGGACGGGGTCATCGTGGACCTGGAGGATGCGATCGGCCTGGCGGACAAGGACGGGGTGCGGACGGAGGTGGTTGCTTATTTCAAACAGCACGGGCGCGTGGCCGCCGACCGGCCGTTCACCAGCGCCATCCGGATCAACAATCTGCGGAGCCCGACCGGCCGCGCCGACCTCGACGCCCTGAATGCCGCGCTCATCCGGCCCGACGCGGTCATGCTGGCCAAGGTTGAGTCCGCTGCGGAGGTGCTGCTGGCGGCGCGCAAGCTGCCCGAGAGCGTGCGGCTCATCTGCCTCATCGAGACCGTGCTCGGCGTGCGCTTCGTGAATGAGATCGCCGCCGCTTCGCCGCGCGTCGTGGCACTGGCCTTCGGCGGGCTGGACCTTTCCGCCGAGACCGGCGGCGAGCCGACCTGGGACGCGCTCCTGTGGCCGCGCACCCAGATGGTGCACGCCTGCGCCGCCGCGGGCCTGCTGGCGCTCGACCAACCTTGGATCGATTTCACCAACTCTGCCGGGCTGGAGGAGGAATGCGTCCGCACGCGTCCGCTGGGCTTCACGGGCAAGCTGGCCATTCATCCGGACCAGGTCGCGGTCATTCGCCGCGCCTACCAACCCACGACGGCGCAGGTGGCGCGCGCCCGGAAAATCGTCGCGGCCTATGAGGCGGCCAAGGGCAACGTCGCCAATGTCGACGGCCAGATGATCGACGTGCCCATCTACCGCTCCGCGCAGCGCTTGCTCCAGCGCGCGGGGGAATAATTCCAATGCATTCAACCACGGATTTCACGGATGAACACGGATTCAGACCCCAGGCTTTATGAATTTTGAAATTCTCCATTTATCCGTGTTGATCCGTGAAATCCGTGGTCAAAAACCCATTCCCGGATTAAGTCGTGATTTCGGATCCACCCATGCCTGAATTCACCGCATACATCCCGGTTGGCGAAAAGCGCTGGCGCGAGCGCTTCGGGCTGGATTTCGAGCAATTCGCCGCCGGGCAGAAGTTCCAGCACCGGCCGGGCCTGACGGTCTCGCAGCAGGACAGCCGCGACGAGTGCCTCGACACGCTGAACCAGCAGATGCTGCACTTCGACGAGCAGTTCGCCGCGCACACCGAGTGGGGAAAATGCCTGGTGGACAGCACGCTCACCACCAAGGCCGTCATGGGCATGACGTGGAAAACCTTCGCCAAGCGCACGCGGCTGCTCGGTTTTGAGGAGATCACGCTCACGAAGCCCGTGTTCGGCGGCGACACGATCTATGCCGAATCGGAAATCCTGGAGGTGGCCGACTGGCCCGAGGACCTGAAAGTGGGGCGGCTCAAGGTTTGCATACAGGGCCTGAACCAGCGCGGCGAGGCCGTGGCCCGGCTTGTTTGCGACGTGCTCATCGCCCGCGCCGGGCAGGATCACTTTACGCGGGTCAATTACTGAACGCCGTGAACCGCCACGCTTCCCACGTTGAAATCTCGCCCGGCGTCTTCCGGGAGCGGATGGGGCTTTTCTTCGAGGACATCGAGGTCGGCGAGACCTACGAGCACCGCCCCGGCAAGACTTTCCTGGTGGACGAAAGCAGCTCCCACGCCCTGCGGGCACTCGACCAGAGCCCGGAGTTCGCGGACGAGCATTTTCACCGGAAGGTCATTGGCGGCCAGATGACGATCAACCCGCTGCATGTGCTCGCCGTGCTGACGGGCATGATGACAAAGACCTTCTCAAAGGTCGTGGCCAATCTTGCCTGGAAGGACGTCAAGTTCCTCGAACCCGTCCGCGCGGGCGACACGGTCTATGCCGAATCGACCGTGCTGGAGAAGCGCGCCTCCAGGTCGCGACCGGGCCAAGGCATCGTTTTGGTCCGCACGACGGCCCGCACGCCCGACGGCCGGGTTGTCTGCACCTTCGAGCGGAGCATCCTCGTCTACTGGCGCGGTCAGGGGCCCTACGAGGCGGCGGGTTACTGATCACCGGCTGACCGCATGCATTTCCTGAAATTGCGCGAACCCGGCTATGCCTTGTTGTCCGGTGAGGGCATCGAGATTGGCGGCTTCGAGCATCCCGCCCGCCTGCCCAACGCCCGGCGGATTACGCGCTGCGACCGGCTCCTGAAGGAGGAGGTCGCGGCGGTCTTCACGGAAATCGCCGTCGCCGGCCTGCCCGCGGTGGATGTGCGGCTGGATCTCGATGCGGACGGGCTGAACTGCTTTGCGGATGAATCCCTCGATTTTGTCGTTTGCTGCCATGTGCTGGAGCACCTGAAGAATCCGATCAAGGCACTGGGGGAGATCAGGCGCACCCTGCATCCCGGGGGGCGGGCGGCGCTGGCGATCCCCGACAAGACCTGCACGTTTGACCGGGATCGGCCGTTGACTCCATGGGACCCGCTGGCACGCATCTACCGCGAGAATATCACCACTCCGGTGCCGGAAGATTATCTCGATATTGTGCGTTATGTGCACCCGAAGATGCTGCAGGTCGGCGAGGAGGAACGGCGCGGCTACCTCAGGCATTTGTTCCGGCGCCGGGAGCATTTGAACATCTGGGACGGTCACACCTTTGTGGACTTTCTCGCCCGGAGCGCGGAACTGCTGGGTGTCCGCTGGCGGGCGCTTTATGTGGCGGCGGCCGACCAGAGCCGCTTCGAGTATTTCACCGTCCTCGAGAAATGCTGAACAGGCCCGGCAGGGCCCTTATGGGACGGCGGGATATTTGGCGGGTAGGGCGGTGAGTCCCTTCACCGCCGTCTTTTCGGCGCGGAACGGAGTGGCACCGCCCTACCTGATCAGCTGGCCGCCGCAGATCACGGTGGCGACCGGGTTGCCGCCGAGCTCGTAGGCGAGCTGGCGCTCGTCCTTGTAGTGCAGGAGCAGCAGGTCGGCCCGCTGGCCGGGGGCGATCGTGCCGCGATCACGGAGGCCGAGCACGGCGGCGCCATTGACCGTGGCGGCCGCGATGGCCTCGGCCGGGGTCAGGCCGCAGAAGCGCGCCGCCAGGGCGAGGGCGAAGGGCATGGAGTGCGAGGGCGACGTCCCGGGATTGCAATTGGTCGCGAGCGCCACGGCGCCGCCGTGGGCGACAAACATCCCGGCGCGGGCATAGCGCCGGTCGACATGGAAGCCGGTGCAGGGCAGGATGACGCCCATGGTGAGCGACTGGGCGAGGGCGAGCAGGTCGGCCTTGGTCGAGGCCTCGAGGTGATCGACGCTGCGGGCATGCAGCCGGATGGCCTCGGGGACCATCCCGAGCGAGTTGAACTGGTCGGCGTGCACGCGGAGCGGGTGGTGCTTGGCGGCCTTTTCGAACAGGCGCACGCAGGCGGCCAGGGTCCACGCCCCGTCCTCGCAGAACGCGTCCACGGTGATGTCGGGGAATTCCTTCGAGACCGCCGGCAACATGTCCTTCACGACCATGCGCGCGTAATCCTCCAGCTCGCCCTCGAAGGCGTGGCCCAGCAGGGCGGTCGGCACGATGGTGCCGGGCCACTCATGGCCGGCCCGCACAATGGCACGGAGCATCTTCAGTTCGGCCTCGGTTTCCAGGCCGTAGCCGCTCTTGATTTCCACCGTGGTGGTGCCGTCGCGGAGCATGGCGTCCAGCCGGGTCTTCAGCCCGGCGGCGAGCTGCTTTTTGGTGGCCTCGCGCACGGCGTTGACCGTGGCGTGGATGCCGCCGCCGGACTTGAGGATCTCGAGGTAGGGGACGCCGCGGAGGCGCTGCTCCCATTCGTTCAGCCGGTCTCCGGCCCAGCAGGCGTGGGTGTGGCAGTCCACGAAACCGGGCAGCAGCACGCGGCCCTGGGCGTCGATGACCTCGGCGTCGGCGGGCGGTGCCTCCAGCTTGGGGCCCACGGCGACAATCTTGCCGTCGGCGACGAGCACCTCGCCCGCGGGGATGACGCCGAGGTTGCCGAGTTCCTTGCCGCGGCGCGGGCGGTCGCCGGTGGCGAGGGTCAGGATGCGGGCATTGCGGATGAGAAGACTCATCGCTGGGCAAAACCGGCGAGGAAGGTGAGGAAAAGATGCGCGGCGACGCGGGCCGTGCGGCCGTCAGGATCCTGGGCCGGGTTGAGTTCCATGAGGTCGAAGCAACGCACGCGCGGGTCGGCGCCGCAAGCGCGGACCCAGGCCTCGGCCCCGGTCACGGTCCAGCCGGACGGATTGGGCGCGCTGACGCCAGGCGCATGCGCGGCATCAAGCACGTCGAGGTCAAAGCTGACGAACAGGTCCTTCGCTTTCGGCAATGCGACCTTGCTGCCGTCGAGATGGGTCCGGCCGCCGTGGGCCCGGAACCAGTCGAGGTGCTCCTGTGAATTCACCAGCGGGCGGAAGCCATGCAGGTGCAGCGCGCCGACGCCGCAATCCTCGACCAGTCGGCGGAAGGCCATGCCGGAGCCGGCGGTCTCGCGCACGTCGAGATGGGCGTCGAAGTAGACTCCGGCGAGTTTCGGATGCTTCGCCGCCACGGCGCGGACGAACGGGAAGGTCAGGTCGTGCCCGCCGCCGATCGCGATGGGAAACAACCCGCGCTCGTGCAGCGCGGCGTTCGCCTCGGTCACGCGTTCATGGGTCTTTTCAAGTGAACCGGTCGGCATGACATCGCCGGCGTCGAAGACCTTTGGCAGCGGGCCCGCGGCGGAGTCCGCGGCGCCATAGCGGGCGAGCGCGGTCCGGAAGGCCTGCGGGCCGACGGCCGCGCCGGTGCGGCCGTGGTTCATGCGCACGCCGGTGTCATCGGGCAGTCCGAGCAGGGCGACGGTGCAGCCCTCGGGCGAGTCGGTGCGGATGGTGGACGCGAAACGTCCCGTGACGGTGTCGCCGGGCCAGGGCGGGGCGGAGGTGTTGGGGGTGAGCTGGCTCATTGTGTAGGTCGGGGTTTAGCCCCGACGTGTCGGGCGTAAAGCCCGACCTACCGACGGTCGCATGGGAATGGGCACATTCAACCGGTCGGCGCATTGCTGCGCAAGTGCGTAGCCGGCGTCGGCGTGGCGGAAGACGCCCATCATCGGGTCGTTGGTCAGCACGCGCTCAAGCCGGGCGGCGGCCTCCCGGGTGCCGTCCGCGACGATGACCTGCCCCGCGTGCTGGCTGTAGCCGATGCCGACGCCGCCGCCGTGATGGAAGCTGACCCACGAGGCGCCGCTGGCGGTATTGACCAGGGCATTGAGGATGGCCCAGTCGCTGATGGCGTCGGAACCATCCTTCATCGCCTCCGTCTCGCGGTTGGGGCTGGCGACGGAGCCGCAGTCGAGGTGGTCGCGGCCGATGACGATCGGCGCCTTGACGCGGCCGTCGGCGACCATCCGGTTGAACAGCAGGCCGGCCTGGTGCCGCTCGCCGAGGCCCAGCCAGCAGATGCGGGCCGGCAGACCCTGGAAAGCGACGCGCTCGCCGGCCATTTTCAACCAGTGGTGCAGGCCATCGTCCTGGGGGAAAAGCTCCAGCAGCGCCCGGTCGGTCGCGAAGATGTCGGCCGGGTCGCCCGACAGCGCCACCCAGCGGAAGGGACCGCGACCGAGGCAGAACTGCGGGCGGATGTAGGCCGGCACGAAGCCGGGGAAGTCGAACGCGCGCTTCACGCCCTGGTCGAAGGCGTGCTGGCGCAGGTTGTTGCCGTAATCGAAGGTCTGCGCCCCACGCTTCCGCAGGGCGAGCATGGCCTGCACGTGGCGGGCCATCGAGGCGAGCGCGAGTTTCTGGTAGCGGGCCGGACTCTTTTTCCGCAGCGCGGCGGCGGCCTTGAGATCATGGCCCACGGGCACGTAGCCGACCAGCGGGTCGTGCGCGCTGGTCTGGTCGGTGAGCACGTCGACGCGGGCCTTGCGGGCCAGCAACCGCTCCAGCAGCTCAACGGCATTCGCCACCACGCCGACGCTGAGGGCCTTCTTCTCCGTGGCGTAGCCGACGGCGCGATCGATGGCGGTCTCGAGATCGGGGGCGATCTCGTCGAGATACCGGTCATGGACGCGCTTTTGCAGGCGGGACCGGTCCACGTCGGCGATGAGGCAGGTGCCGCCGGCCATGGTGATGGCGAGCGGCTGCGCGCCGCCCATGCCGCCGCAGCCGGCGGTGACGCACAGGCGGCCGGCGAGGGTGCCGCCGAAATGCTGGCGGCCGGCCTCGGCGAAGGTCTCGTAGGTGCCCTGCAGGATGCCCTGCGTGCCGATGTAGATCCACGAACCCGCGGTCATCTGGCCGAACATGATCAGCCCGCGCTTCTCCAGGTCGTCGAAATTCTCCTGCGTCGCCCACCGGGGCACGAGGTTGCTGTTGGCCAGCAGCACGCGCGGGGCGTCGGCGTGGGTGCGGACGACGCCGACCGGCTTACCCGACTGGACGAGCAGGGTCTCGTCGGGCGCCAGCTTCTGCAGCGTGGCGATGATGGCGTGGAAGGCGGGCCAGTTGCGCGCCGCCTTGCCACGGCCGCCGTAGACGACGAGGTCCGCCGGGCGCTCGGCGACCGCGGGGTCGAGGTTGTTCATCAGCATCCGCATCGCGGCCTCGGCGGCCCAGGTCCGGCAGGTGCGCTGGCTGCCGCGCGGGGCGCGGATCGGGACGATTTTCGATTTTGGATTTTCGATTTTAGATTTCGACATCTGCAGACGAGCGGGCGCCTTACACACCCCGCCCTGCGGGCACCCCTCTCAAGAGGGGATTTCCAAGCAGCGGTGTCTTGGGTCCCCTCTGGAGAGGGGTGGCGCGAAGCGCCGGGGTGTGTCGGGAACGTGGCAAGGGATAAAACATGCGATACTATAACAAGCGGCCCGCGGCTTTCTCGGTGGCGGCGGCGATCTGCTCGCTGCGCACGAGGGCGAGGGCCGTCTGGACGTCGTGATGGAACAGCCGGTCGGCCTGGGCGAACGGGATGCAGCGGCGCACCTCGGTAAACGCGGCCTCGACCCCGCGGCCGGACCGGAGCGGGCGGAGGAATTCCAAACCCTGCGCCGCGCACATGAACTCGATGGCGAGGACGGTCTCGGTGTTCTTGACGACCTCGAGCAGCTTGGTGGCGCTGATGGAGCCCATGGAAACGTGGTCTTCCTGGCCGAGCGAGGAGGGGATGGAGTCGACCGAGGCCGGGTGGGCGAAGATCTTGTTCTCCGAGACGAGCGCGGCGGCGGTGTATTGCGGGATCATGAAGCCGGAGTTGAGGCCGGTGTCCTTCATGAGCAGGCGCGGGACCTTGAGGTCGCCGATGGTGTCGCCGTGCAGCAGCATGTAGATGCGCCTTTCCGCGATGGACGCGATCTCGGCGGTGGCGATGGCGAGGTAGTCGAGGATGAACGCCAGCGGCTCGCCGTGGAAGTTGCCGCCGCTGATGACGTCGCCGTTCTCGAACACGAGCGGGTTGTCGGTGGCGGAATTGATCTCAGTCTCGACCACGGCGCGGGCGTGGTCGATCGCCAGGCGCACGGCGCCGTGCACCTGCGGCACGCAGCGGATCGAGTAGGGATCCTGCACTTTGGCGCAATGGGCGTGGGAGGGCAGGATCTTGGAGCCCTTGAGCAACTGGCGGAGATTCTTGGCGACGTCCATCTGCCCCGGGTGCGGCCGGGCGGCGTGGATGCGAGCGTCGTAGGGCGCGGCGCTGCCGCGGGCGGCCTCGAGCGTCATGGCCGCGGCGATATCGGCGGTCTTCGCGACATTCTGGATGCGCAGCAGGCAGTGCACGGCGTAGGCCGACATGAACTGCGTGCCGTTGATGAGGCCGAGGCCCTCCTTCGACTGGAGCCGGAGCGGCTTGAGGCCGAGTTTTTTCAGCACGACGGCCGCGCGAAGCCGGCGGCCCCGGTAGTCCATCTCGCCCAGCCCGAGGAGCGGCAGGACCATGTGCGCGAGCGGCGCGAGGTCGCCCGAGGCGCCGAGCGAGCCCTTGGTGAAGACGACGGGCAGGGCGTCCGCGTTGTAGAAGCGGATGAGGTAATTGATGACGCGCGGCGTCACGCCCGACAGGCCGACGGCGAGGCCGTTGACCTTGAGGAGCAGCATGAGCCGCACGATCCCGGCCGGCACCTCGTCGCCGACACCGACGGCGTGGCTGAGGATCAGGTTTTCCTGGAGCTGTTCAATGTCCGCCGCCGGGACGCGCTGATGCGCGAGGACGCCGAAGCCGGTGTTGATGCCGTAGTGCGGCGCCGGGTCGTGGCGCAGGCGGTCGATGATCCGGCGTGAGGCCCGGATGCGGGTCAAGGCGGCCGGCGTGAGGGCAAGGCGCTGGTCGGCGGCGACGGCGGTGCGGATTCGCTCGAGGGTCAGCCGGCGGCCAGAAAGGGGAAGGGTTCCGGGCATGGGACGATGCCCGAAGCAAAGCAGGCGGGGGGCGATTTTTAAACTGAATTCCGGCCGATTACTCCGGAGGAGGTAGGGTGAGGGCGAGTCGGCTTGACGAGCCGGCAGGACGGCTCATCCGGAGGATTCGCCCGACCAACAAAAAAGCCCGCCGGGTGCGGCGGGCTGGAGAACCACTGGCGGGCGAAGGCGGCTCAGATGGCCTTGGGCAGCGCGACGCCGTCGAATTCCACGGCGTGCGGATGGTTGCGCTTGTCCTTGTGCAGGCCGTGGCGCTTGCGCAGGCCCTGGTCGAGCTTGTCCACAAGGAGGTCGATGGCCTTGTAGCACTCATCGGCCTCGACCGTGGCGTTGAGGTCGGGGCCGTGGATGATGATATGTCCCTTCACGATGAACTTGTGATTGATGTCGTGTTTGCGGTCGCACTCCAATTCCACCTTGATCCGAACGATGCGGTCTTCGTGTCGGAACAGTCGCCCCATTTTCTCGCGGACGTTGGCCTTGAGGCTTTCCGTGAGTTCGAGGTGAATGCCGGACACGATCACATCATTCCGATGGTTTGGATTGTTCATGATTTTCCTTATGGGTTAACAAGGCGAAAGGCGCCGCAGGTGCTTTCCGTGCTGGCTTCCCCTGCCGCTGTTGCCGTCCCGAGGACCGACCCGCCGTGCATTGGGGAGAACCGCTTCATTCGACTGCCACTATGGGTAGGCGGGTCCGGCGGGTTTGCAAATCTTCTCGGCTTACAGGACAGAAAAAATTATGGAACGCACTTCATGATTGACGCCGCCGAAACCCTGCCGCCCGCCTCGCCGCCCCTCGTGGACCCGGCGGAGGTGCCCGACTGGGTGTTGCGGGACGACGACCGGCTGCTGGTCCTCGACAAGCCCGGCTGGCTGGTGGTGCACCCTTCCAAGAACGGCCCGTGGTCGAGCCTCGGCGGGGCGGCCCGCGAGGTTTTTAGGCTGGATGCCGTCCGGTTTGTCTACCGCCTGGACCGGGAGACCAGCGGGGTGATCATCCTGGCCAAAACCGAGGCGATCGGGAGCCGGCTGGGGAAAGCCGTCCTGCAGCGGAAGATCGGCAAGGCCTACGTGACCATCCTTGAGGGAGAGTTCTCCGGCCCGGTCACGGTCGACCAGCCGCTGGGACCGGATCCCACGGTCAACGTTTCGGTGAAGCAGCGGGTCGTGCCCGCCGGCAGCCCGGGCGCGCAGGAGGCCGTGACGAAATTTCATCCCCTGATGGCCCGGGGCGGCTTTACCCTCGCCGGGGTGGAACTGGTCACCGGCCGCAAGCACCAGATCCGGGCGCATGCCGAGTGGCTGCAGCACCGGGTCGTGGGCGACAAGCTCTACGGACCCGACCCGGGCCTTTACCTGGAATTCGCCACCCGGGGCTGGACGGAACGCCACGCGGCGCTGCTGCCGCTCACACGGCAGGCGTTGCATTGCACCGCCATTGACCTGCGGCCGGCCGGGCTGGATTACCTGCTCGGGGCGCCCTGGCCCAAGGATCTGGCCCGCTTCGCCAAGCGCCGGATGCAGCTGCCGGCAGCCGAGGCGCAGGGGCTGATCGATGCATTCGTGGCGAAGGCCTTTGCCGGGGATTCTTTGACAGAATGAACAGAAGTAGCAGGATGACGGACTCTTCACCCGATCTCCTCGGGTCATTTTGTTAATTCTGTTCCAATAGCCTCATGTCCCCGGTCCGCGTCCGTTTCGCCCCCAGCCCCACCGGCTTCTTCCACATCGGCAGCGCCCGCACGGCGCTGTTCAACTGGCTCTACGCCCGGCACACCGGCGGCACGTTCATCCTCCGGATCGAGGACACCGACCAGGCGCGCAACAGTGAGGAGTTCCTCCAGCTCATCTTCCACAGCCTGACGTGGCTGGGCATGGATTGGGACGAGGGCCCGAATCCGGACGGCCAGGGCGAGCGCGGCGCTTTCGGTCCCTACCGCCAGAGCCAGCGCGGCGACCTCTACCGGCAATACAAACAAAAGCTGCTCGATGCCGGCCGCGCCTACGAGAAGGACGGCGCCATCTGGTTCAAGCTGCTCGGCGAGCGCTACAAGGTCTTTGACGACCACCGCAAGAAGGAGGTCGAGAAGGTGAAGACCGCGCCGGTGGTCATCGACGACCGGATCCGCGGCCGGGTGGAGCGGCAGGAGGACGAGGACTTCGTCATCTTCCGCTCGGACGGGAACCCGGTGTTCCATTTCGTGAACGTGGTGGACGACATCACCATGCAGGTCTCGCACATCATCCGCGGCGAGGACCACCTGTCGAACACCAGCAAGCACGTGCGGCTCTACGAGGGCTTCGGGCAAAAACCGCCGGTGTTCGCCCACATCCCGCTCATCCTGAAGTCGCCCGAGATGGGGCAGGGCAAGATGAGCAAGCGCGACAAGGGCGCGTTGATCGAGGAATACCAGCAGCGTCACTTCCTGCCTGAGGCGCTGGTGAACTACCTTGCGCTGCTCGGCTGGAATCCCGGCGACAACCGCGAGAAGATGCCGGTCGCCGACATCGTGAAGCTGTTCGACTTGCCCGGCGTCAACCAATCCAACGCCAAGTTTGACGGGAAGAAACTGGCGAACATGAACATGACCTACCTGCTGGAGCAGCCGGCCGAGAAGTTTGTGGCGCTGGCGAAGACATATTTTGCCCGGCCGGAGGCCGAGGCATCCGCCGTAGCCTTGGCGAAGGCGGACGCGCTGAAGGCAGATCCGGCCTACTTCCGCGAGATCCTGCTGCTCGCGCAGCCGAAGATAAAGTCCATCGACGAACTCGGCGCCTACACGGGGTATTTCTTCACGGAGGATTTTTCCATCGACGCCAAGGTGAAGGAGAAAGTCATGGCGAAAGGCGACCCGAAGGCGCGGCTGGTGGAATTGCTCGCCGCGCTGGTCGCGATGGATTTCTCCAGCGATGCGGCCATCGAGGCCGGCATCAAGTCGCTGGCGGAGGGCAAGGGGCTCGGCTTCGGCGACTACCAGGCCGTGGCCCGGCTGGCCGTCTCCGGCACCAACACCGGCCCGAGCATCACGAGCATGTTCCGGGTGCTGGGGAAGGATCGCGTCAAGGCGAGATTGGGGCGGTTTCAGGCCTCCCTGGCGTAACCGGTGCCGTCATTTCACGTCTATCAACCAACATGAAGAAACTCCTTTCTGTCGCGTTTGTTGTTCTCAGCCTGGCCACGGCCACGGCTTTTGCGGCGCCGGTCACGGCACCGGTTGATACCCCCGCCACCGCCACGACCAAGGTCGCGTCCGCCAAGGGCGGCAAGCACAAGCACAAGAAGCAGACCAGGAAGGCCCACAAGAAGCACCGCAAGCACAAGAAGGCGTCCTGACCAACGACTCCTGCCTTCCCCGGCCCGCGCTCACTGGCGCGGGCTTTTTTTAACCCCGATGTTCCGGTGCCAAATGGCCGGGTGGTGGGCGTCGGTTTCCATACCGACGCCTGTCGCCGATGTGGAAATCGGCGACCACCTCTGAACCTGCTGCCTTGGCTCAGGCCTCCTTGAGCGGGATGAGACGGCTAACTCCGCCCGGCCGGGAAATGGCGGGACAGGTCAATGGCCTTGTCCTTCAGGATGGATTCCAGCAGTTCGCGGCTGGGCAGGACGGTGATGGCCGGGCCGAGATGGGCGAGCAGCGGTGACTGGGGGTCAATCATCTCCACGAAGATCCTGCCGGTGGGGTTCACTTTCTGGATGCGGGAGACTACGTGCAGCGTCTTGAGGTCCGGATCCTGAAAGCGGGCATTGGCGAAGACAAAAATGTAGGCCGCCGCGGCCAGATTGGCCTGTTTCAGGGCGACGGGACTGAGGGGCACCCCGCGCACGAAGTGGTATTGCGGGTAAGGCTGCACCTTCACGAGGTCGGTGAGGATGACGACTTCCCGCCGGTTGAGTTCCGGATATTGGGCGAGGACCTGGAGCAACTCGTCGGCAAAGGCGGTGTATTCGCAGATGACCACGTGGTCCCTGGCCTTGACCGCCGCCGTGCCGAGGCGCTTCTGGTTGGTCATGCCGTGGAGCGAGTCCGCAGTGATGGTGATGAAATTCGTGTAGAAATAGACGCCGATGATGATGGCAAAGACCCCCGCGATCCGGCCCTGGGTGGTGACGGGAGAAATGTCACCATAGCCGACCGTCGTCGAGCTGACGAACCACCACCACACCGTGTCGCCGACCGTCCGGATATGCGGATTCACCTCGTGCTCGTAGGCCCAGAAGATTGAGCACGTGCCCACCATGCTCACCACGAGCAGGACCAGGAGGAGGCGGACGCGGTTCAACATGGAGGTGGCCTCAGGCCTTCGCCCAAGTATCCTTGAGGGAGATGGCGCGGTTGAAAACCAGCTTTGGAGAAACCTGAGGGCTGAGACCTGAAACCTGGGAATCCTTCGGGTCGAGGGCAAAATAGCCGAGCCGCTCGAACTGGAAGCGCTCACCCGGCTGCGCCCCCGCCAGTGACGATTCAAGCCTGGCCGTGACGACCTCGAGCGACTTCGGGTTCACGACCTTGAGGAAATCCTCCTCGGCGGCGGGCTCGGGCACGGTGAAGAGCCGGTCGTAGAGCCGCACCTCGGCTTCGACGCAGTGCGCGGCGCTGACCCAGTGGATGGTGCCCTTGACCTTGCGGTCGACGTTGGGCTGGCCGGCGCGCGTCGTCAGGTCGGCGGTGCAGCGGATCTCGGTGACGGCGCCGGCGGCGTTCTTCACAACCTCGTCGCACTTGATGATGCAGGCGTATTTCAGGCGCACCTCGCCGCCCGGCTTCAGGCGGAAATACTTCGGCGGCGGCACCTCCGCGAAATCGTCGGTCTCGATGAACACCTCGCGGGTGAGGGCGAGCGGACGCGTCGTCGGCTTCTCGTCCTGCGGGTTGTTCACGGCCGCGCACGCAATGGCCTCGCCGGCGGGAATGTTGGTCAGCACCAGCTTCAGCGGCTTGAGCACCGCCAGCCGGCGCGCGGCGGTCTGGTTGAGTTCCTCGCGCACGGCGTGCTCGAAGACGGCGATGTCGGTGACGCTGTTGAATTTCGTGACGCCGACGCCGATGACAAACTTGCGCAGGGCGCTGGCGGGGATGCCGCGGCGGCGGAGGCCGGAGAGCGTCGGCATGCGCGGGTCGTCCCACCCGGCGACGACCTGCTCGTTGACGAGGGTGAGCAGCTTGCGCTTGGAGACGAGGGTGTAGCCCGGGACGAGCTTGGCGAATTCGTATTGGTGCGGCAGCGGGCGCGGCAGGCCGAGGTTTTCCAGCACCCAGTCGTAGAGCGGCCGGTGGTCGACGAACTCCAGCGTGCAGATGCTGTGCGTGACGCCCTCAAGGTAGTCGCTCAGGCAATGGGCGTAGTCGTAGAGCGGGTAGAGGCACCACTTGTCGCCGGTCGCATGGTGGGCGGCATGGCGGATGCGGTAGAGCAGCGGGTCGCGCAGCCACATGTTGGGCGAGGCCATGTCGATCTTGCTGCGCAGCGAGCGGGCGCCGTCGGGAAACTCGCCGGCTTTCATCCGCGTGAACAGGTCGAGGTTCTCCGCCACGCTGCGGTTGCGGAAGGGCGAGTCCTTGCCCGGCCGGTCGGGGGCGCCGCGGTATTTGTCGGTTTCCTCCGCGCTCAGGTCGCAGACGTAGGCCTTGCCGCGCCGGATGAGCTCGAGCGCATATTCATAAAGCTGGTCGAAATAGCTGGAGGCGGAGAAGGGCTCCGCCGAGAGGGCTGAAACCTGAGACCTGAGACCTGAGGGATCAACTGGCCCGAGATAGTAGTCGGGTTTCCCATTGATGGTCTGGAGCGCCGGGGTCGCACCCTTGGGCTTGAAGCCGAGGCAGTGGTCGGCCCAGCCGGCGATGAGCCACTGGACGTCGGCGGTGATGGACTCGACGTATTCGACCTCCTCCTTGGCCGGGTTGGTGTCGTCGAAGCGCAGGTTGCACTGGCCGTTGTGCTCGCGGGCGATGCCGAAGTTCAGGCAGATCGACTTGGCGTGGCCGATGTGCAGGTAGCCGTTGGGCTCGGGCGGGAAGCGGGTGACGATCTTCGCGTAGCGTTTTTCCGCGACATGGCCCGCGACGATATCGCGGATGAAGTCGCTGGGCGCTGGCGCGGGAGGTGTGGGCTCGACGGGCATTACTCCCCAAGAAGGGGAATCCGCCCGCGTGATGCAACGCCGCAATTGGCGGCCGCGCGGCTTCGCTCAGGCGCCCCGGCGGGACAGGTGCTGACCGGACGGGTGTTCAATCGCCAATCGCAGGAATTGCAGCCAGCGAGGCCGGGATATTCAGCTCGGTGATGTATTCCCGCTCCGACTCAAGGCTGGGTGAAGAACGTCGTCAATGTGCCGCCTTTGCCGTCAGAAACATTGAGAAAGATAAGTCCGGGGGGCTCGTTGACGGGCAGTAATTGCCCCTCAATCACAGGGCGATGCCACACGATTTTCGCGCCTTGCCCGGTCACTTTCCCGTTGCCCACTATGGTCCAGCTGAAACTGAGTGGATCGCCGTCCGGATCCGAGACCTGGACTTCATACTCGTCGCGGATGCCGGTCAGATTGCCCGCGAGATCATAGTCGAGTTTTCGGGCGATGGTGCCGTGCCCGCTGAAGAACGGCCGGCGGTTGTGCGGCATACTCGGTGAGGAAGCCGCGAATGTGATCGGCACAAAGCGATAGACCTTCCCGTGGGGCCCGGCCTCCGTCTGCAGGCCTTGCCCCGTGAGCGAGCCAGTCAGCGATTTCTGGCTCAGGCCCGTGCAGACGACCATGGAGAATTGGTTGCCCTCCAGGCTCCACCGGCCCGGAAACAGCTTCTCGTTGTCGCGATTCAGCCACTTCGCGCAGTCGGTGAGCGCGCCTTTGTAATCGCCGCTCACGGCGGTGCCGTCTTCATAAAGCCGCAGGACGATGCAGCGGGGCTGGGTTTGGGCCGGGTTCTGACCGTCCAAAACCAGCGCATAGACGCCGTCGAAACGGACGGGGGGAGCAGGAGTCTGCGCTCCCGGCCCCTGGGGCAAGGCGAGCGGGGCGGATGCGAGGGCAAGAAGAGTGATGAGCAACGGGGATTTCAAGGGTCTCCTTGTTTGAGTGGGTAACGGGCGGATTCAGGGATGGGGTTCAAGGCAGGTTGCAGGACAGGTGGTCAACTCCGACTCCTGCAAGATCGACCGGGACACATGCCTGGTGCAAAAACGTGATATTGGGATAATACCGGGAATGACCTCTCGCGGCTCCGCACATATTGCGAAATGAGACAACGCGGCGATTCACCGCGCGCCGGGCCGGGAAAAATTCTCCTGGCCTTCGCCCGGCCCGGGCTTCGTCACCGGGGCAGGGACTGCCGCTTGGTCGCGGCCATCTCGCGGGCGAAGGCTTCCCGGCCGACCCGGTCGATCCGGTCGATGCAGGCGGAGCGGTTGGAGCCGAAGACGAATCCGAACAACCGGCTGATGAAATTGTTGAACTTGCCGCACTGGCTCGGATCGACGTGGGTCGTGCAATCGGCGCAGGTGGCGTAACGGCTGCCGATGCAGCAGGTGCGCACCTTGCACCAGGCGGCCTTCTTGTTTTCCCGGCAGCCGGGACAGCGTCCGGTCAGGTAGGCCTTGCAGGCGCCGCAGTAGAGGCCGCAATAGGCGACCAGGTCGGGATCGGTGGTGACGGTATCCGTGTTCATGGCGGGGCGGGAATGGGGTGTGGACGGATTGCGACTGCCGCGTATTCAGCCCACGCTCAGTTGGACATGCAACTCGTCGGCCAAGGCGAAGAATTCCTCGTCAAAACCCGGGCCAAGAAAAACCTTCGCTCCCAGGCCTTGCTTTGCGCCGGCTGCTTTGCGTTCGTCGGAGAGTGCCGAGATGGCCAGCCCGATGGCGCCAAAGGCCGCGGCGGCAGCCTTGTTGCCACTCGGAGCCTTCACTTGGAACTCGATCGTGGTCTGGCCGGGCAAACCGGCCTGCCGCAACATGCCGGCAGCAGCCCGGAGTTGCTGCAGCAGTCGCTGTCCGCGAGTTTTCTCAGGAAAGGATTGCTGCAGCTTGCCCCGGTTGAGCACTGCGAAGGGAGGGTCGCCATCGACGAATTCGAAATAGTGAAAGACGGCCGGTTGTTGCGACCTGATGGACAGGTGATCCACACGCCAGCTCCCGACATCCTCCTGGGCAATGCGGTCCCAGCTGGTCAGGTGGAGTTTGAGATGAGTGGGGCCACCGGGCTGTTTCTTATCCTCGATCCATTGGATCGGAAGCAGATCCCTTGGCGTTCCAGCCACAACCTCTGCCTGGTCCTTGAAATCAGCGACCAGGGTGCCAACCTCCAGCCGGCCGTCAGTGACCCGGAAACCATGCAAGTGCAGACCCAATGGGGTGGCCGCCTCCTTCCTGAACTGGCGCGCCAGCGCCGCGGGAATCAACGTAATGACAAGCGCGAGGCCCCGGCCCCACCAAGGCATCTCCCCCCAGTTGACCGCGATCACAAACAGGAAGAACAGGGTCACCGCCAGCGCGACGCCGAAGAAACCGTTCCACTTGGACTGGCGGGCCTTGGTCTGATGGCGGCAGATGAAGATGCCGGAGAAGGATTCGGGTGGCATGGCTGCAAGGCGGTTCAAGTCATCAGTAGTCCTCGACCTTCCAGTGAATGCCTTCGCTCACAAAGCCGCTCCTGAAGTTTACAGTGACCAAATACCAAGCGTTCTGCTCCCAGACAAATTGGGCTTCTCCGCCTCCGGTCACACCGATGAATTGGTCACTCTGGGTGGACCTGACCATTATGAGAGCCCGTCCGTGCTGCTCGAAGTAGAAAATACTCTCATTCGGATTGGCAGGCTCTGCTGGCTTGATCTGCTCCGAAGGCGGCGGGGCGGAGCGCACCTCGAGCACATGGGTAAAGACCGGAGGCGCCTGGCCGAGTGCCTTGTAAAATGGCGCGCTGTTCGCCGTCAGCCAAGCATTCACTGAGCGTTCCGCTGCCTTCTGCTGGAGGGCGGGTGGGTGCGGGGAGCAGGCGAAGCTGCCAATCAGCATGGCTGCGGCAAGTATCCTGGACGGGATGATGGTGGCTTTAATTGTCATATGAGTCCGCGATTACCGGACGACGTGAGCGGAGTGGGCGCATGACGTGCCGCCGACGACTACTACAGCGGCAGCGAAAAACAAACCCGTCCCCTTCAGAATCAGCCAGAGCACGTGCATGATGCGGTTTGGTGGACCCGCGAGAATACCTGAATGACCAGCTCAGGGCTCCGCGGATATTGTGAAATAGTGTCGGAACGAGTAGTGCGGAGTCGTGCAGACGCCAGGCGGGCGTCACCGCAGGGGTTTTTGCGCCAGCAGGGACGCGACGAGCAGAGCAACGACCAGATAAGCGGCCACCGCGCCGGCCGAGATCAAACCTGTCCACACATAACGCAAGACGGGGTCCTTGGTCTTGCGAAAGACCTGCTGGTTGAGGCCCCACGCCGCGCCGCCGCAGGCGCCGCCAATGATGCCCCCGGTCACCACCAGGAGAAAAGGCAGGGCAGTCCAGACGTGCTGATACCACTGCAACTTCGGTTCCATTGAATCCGCGGCCGGCGGCGCACTGATCGCCGCCGGCGGCGTAACCACGGCGGAAATCGACGCCGCTGGCGGCGGAGTCACTGCCGGCTGCGGAGGTGGCGCAACCGGCGGAGCCGCGGGTGTGGCGCTCCGAGCTTGCTCACCACTAATAAGCGGTGGCTCCGGGGAAATCTGGTTCGGGTCGATGATTTGCCGAAGGGCGCTGGACTCGGCTCGCGCCCGTTCCTGGGAAACCGTCTCGAAAGCGGAACTGTTAAGGCCGGTCACGCCCGTGCGGATGAAGCAAGTCTGCCCTGCCTGCAGGCTCAGTGGGATGGTGGCGGCCGAGCCGGACGACGTGAAGACGTGATCACCGGGCGCCACCTTGCAGACGGCGTGGGCGCCGCTCTTGAGGCCGGCGATCGGTGCCTGATCACAATAAATGTAACCGGGGCTCAGCGCGCCGACAAAGTTCGGCAGGCGGTATACGTAAACAGTGGCAGTATTAGCCGGGCCGCCTGCGCTCTTTACCGCCTGCGCGGACCCCGCAGAAATCTGGGTGTCCAATTCGGACTTTTTGACGAGGTAGAGGATCCAGGAGATTATTCTCCAAGCTGCGAACGCGAGAAAAAGCAGCAGGAAGACCGGCGAGATGTTGAACTGAGCTGTATCCGCCAGCTGGACCGAAGGCGCCGCACAAGCGCCGAGGCCAATCAGCGAAAGAACCGGCAGGGACCTGAGTAAGCAGACGATAAGTGGAGGAGTGGAATCTCGCCTCGCATTGATGGTGAGACCACACAAGCGCCGGGCTTTGGGATCCATCGCCGGATAATAACAGGCGAAAGAAGACAGGACTCCGCACATATTGCGAAATCGTGCCGGGCAGGATGCGGCAGCGGCATCCATTCTTTGGCTGGTTTGCCGGCGATCGAAATGGAGGGCTCAGCTCCAGCTGAGCCGCGGCCCAGCAGCCCCTCGACGGGCTCGGGGTCCTGAGCTGGTCGAACGGAGAGCTGGGCCCTCCACAAAAGGCGTGAGGCGACAGTCCCCGGGTGATCGGGAGACCGACCATCCAGATTCCCGGTTATTTCGCCGCGGGCAGTCTTACACCTTCGTTCGTGTTGATCGGGCCGACCAGACGGCCGGACCGGCATCGGCCAAGCTCAGTTTTTCACTTTGCGCTGCCATGCGATCTTCGTGCCGTCACCGGCCACGGTCCCGCTCGTCACGGTCCCGGTGAATCCGAGGGGTTCGTCATCCGGGTCCGGGAGCTGGACTGCAGCTTCGGTGCGGATGCCGGCCAGATTGCCCGCCCGCGAATGGTCGCAAGGTCGGGCGCAGTTGCCGCGCCCGCGCAAGAACGGCCGGCGGGGGCGGATCAGCGGATATCCGCGTGGTAGCTTTGCAGGGACTTCACGCCGGTGCGCCCGGTGCGGTATTCGGCGATGCCAACCACCGCGGCGCGGGCGGCGGCCGTCGTGGTGACGCACGGCACCTTGTATTTGATCGCCGCCTTGCGGATGTAGCCGTCGTCAAACTTGCCGGCCTTGCCGATGGGCGTGTTGATGATCAGCGCGATTTCCCGGCTGGTGATTTCGTCGACGATGTTCGGGCGCTGGAACTCGTGAAGCTTGAAACTCCGTTCGCTCTTCACGCCGTGTTTCTGGAAGAACTCGTGCGTGCCCTGTGTGGCCTTGATCCGGAAACCCAGCTCCTGGAATTTGCGCGCCACCCCGAGGATCGCCGGCTTCTCGGCGTCGATGACCGAAATGAAGACCGTGCCCTTCGTCGGCAGCGGCGGGCTGGCCGCCTCCTGGGCCTTGAAGTAGGCCAGGCCGAAGGTGGGCGCCATGCCCAGCACTTCACCCGTGGAGCGCATCTCCGGGCCGAGGATGGGATCGACCTCGGGGAACATGTTGAACGGCATCACCACCTCCTTCACCCCGACGTGCGGGATGGTGCGGTGCTTGAGGTGGAGATCCTTCAGTTTCGCCCCGAGCATGAGCTGGGTGGCGATGCGGGCCATGGGCACGTTGCAGACCTTTGACACCAGCGGCACCGTGCGCGAGGCGCGCGGATTGGCTTCCAGCACGTAGACCTTGTCCTGACAGATGGCGTATTGGATGTTCATCATGCCGCACACCTGCAACTCGCGGCCGATCCGGAGCGAGTAGTCCTCGATGGTCTTGATGTGTTGCTTCGGCAGCGACACGGGCGGGATGGCGCACGCGGAATCGCCGGAATGGATGCCGGCCAGCTCGATGTGCTCCATGACCGCCGGCACGAAGGCGTCGGTGCCGTCCGCCAGCGCGTCGGCCTCGGCTTCGATGGCGTTCTCGAGGAAGCGGTCGATCAGGATCGGCCGTCCGGGCGCCACCTCCACGGCGCGGGCGACGTATTCCTTGAGCATCTCCTCGTCATGCACCACTTCCATGGCGCGCCCGCCGAGCACGAAGGAGGGCCGCACCATCACCGGATAACCGATGCGGGTGGCGATCGCGCGCGCCTCGGCAAAGCTGCTGGCCATGCCGGACTCGGGCATCGGGATGCCCATCTGCTCCATCATCCGGCGGAAGCGGTCGCGGTCTTCCGCGAGATCGATCGTGTCGGGCGAGGTGCCGAGCACCTTTACGCCGCAGGCTTCGAGTTCCTTGGCAATGTTGAGGGGGGTCTGGCCGCCGAATTGCACGACCACGCCCTCCGGCTTTTCCTTTTCGTAAATGGCGAGCACGTCCTCGACGGTGAGCGGCTCGAAATAGAGCTTGTCCGAGGTGTCGTAGTCGGTGGAGACGGTTTCCGGGTTGCAGTTGACCATGATGGTCTCGTAGCCGGCCTCGCGCAGGGCAAAGGCGGCGTGAACGCAGCAATAGTCGAATTCGATGCCCTGGCCGATGCGGTTGGGCCCCCCGCCCAGCACCATGACCTTCCGGCGGCTGCTGACCGGCACCTTGTCCGGCCCGTTGTAGGTCGAGTAATAGTAGGCGGCGCTCTCGACGCCGCTCACAGGCACGGCGTCCCAGTTTTCCACCACCCCGAGGGCGGTGCGGCGCGCCCGGATCGCCACCTCGGGCAGGCCGAGCAGCTGGCTCAGATACTTGTCCGCGAATCCGTCTTTCTTCGCTTGCACGAGCAGGGCGTCGGGCAGCTCGCGGCCCTGGTAGGTGAGGATCTGCTCCTCCAGCGCGACCAGCTCCTTCATTTGCTGGATGAACCACGGCTTGATGTGGGTTTTGCGGTAAAGTTCCTGCACGTCGGCGCCCTTGCGGAGCGCCTCATACATGATCCACTGGCGCTCGCTGCTCGGCTCGTTGAGCAACGCCAGCAGCTCGCTGAGCGGGCGCTGGTTGAAGTCCTTGGCAAAGCCGAGGCCGTGGCGACCGTTCTCGAGCGAACGGATGGCTTTCTGGAACGCCTCCTTGTAGTTCTTGCCGATGCTCATCACCTCGCCCACCGCGCGCATCTGCGTGCCGAGTTTGTCCTCCGCGCCGCGGAACTTCTCGAACGCGAAGCGGGCGAACTTCACCACGACGTAGTCGCCCGACGGCGTGTAGCGCTCGAGCGTGCCGTCGCGCCAGTAGGGGATCTCGTCGAGCGTCAGGCCGCCCGCCAGCTTGGCCGAGACGAGCGCGATCGGGAAACCCGTGGCCTTCGACGCGAGCGCCGAGGAGCGCGACGTGCGCGGATTGATCTCGATGACGACCACGCGGCCGGTCTGGGGATCATGCGCAAACTGGACGTTCGTGCCGCCGATCACGCCGATGGATTCGACGATCCGGTAGGAATACTCCTGCAGCTTCGCCTGCAGTTTTGGCTCGATTGTCAGCATTGGCGCGACGCAGTAGGAATCGCCGGTGTGCACGCCCATCGCGTCGACGTTCTCGATGAAACAGACCGTGATCAACTGGTTCCGGGCATCGCGCACGACTTCCAGCTCCAATTCCTCCCAGCCGAGCACGGACTCTTCGACGAGAATCTGGCCCACAATGCTGGCGGCGAGGCCGCGGCTGGCGACGACGCGCAGCTCCTCGACGTTGTAGACATGTCCGCCGCCGGTGCCACCCAGTGTGTAGGCGGGACGGATCACGACCGGATAACCCAGCCCGGCCGCGACCTTCTCGGCCTCCTCGACGCTGAACGCCGGCGCGCTGCGGGGCATGTCGATGCCGAGACGCTTCATGGTTTCCTTGAAGACGATGCGATCCTCGCCCTTCTCGATGGCATCGGCTTCCACGCCGATGATCCGCACGCCGTATTTGGCGAGCACCCCGGTCTTCGCGAGTTGCGACGAGAGGTTCAGCCCGGTCTGGCCACCGAGATTCGGCAGGAGCGCATCCGGCCGTTCCTTCTCGATGATCTCCGTCACCGACTGGAGCGTGAGCGGCTCGATATAGGTCACGTCCGCCGTGCCGGGATCGGTCATGATGGTGGCCGGGTTCGAGTTGACCAACACGATCTGGTAACCGAGTGCGCGCAGGGCCTTGCACGCCTGGGTTCCCGAGTAGTCGAACTCGCAAGCCTGCCCGATGATGATCGGGCCGGAACCAATGATCAGAACTTTTTTGATGTCGTCGCGTCTTGGCATGGCGGAGGATCCACGGCCGCGCCTGCTTTTTGGTTTGGGATGGGAGTGGGTTTGGGGTGAGGGATGAATTCCACTTATTTTCTGTCTCTGCGGCCCGGCCGGGAGCTGTTTTCATAACGAGGCTGTTCCAAGCAGCGCAATCGCTAAACCCACGTCGCGGCGGATATTCCCCGGCTGGCGGTGATGCGGCCATCGGATTTGTTCAATGCCACCTACGCCAGTTCACCCTGGGCCCGGTGACCGGACTGAAGCTCGAATCCCAGGCCATGGTGGATCAACTGAGCACCGTCCGCCTGGAGCGGGTAAAGACAGTCATTGGCCGCCTCGAGGCCGACGATTTGGAGCGGGTCGATGCCGCCATGATGCGCTGGCTGGGACTGAAGGCGTGAACGGCAACACACCCCGGCGCTGCGCTCCACCCCTCTCCAGAGGGGACCCAGACATCGGCAAACGAAGATCCCCTCTTGGAGAGGGGTGCCCGTCAGGGCGGGGTGTGTCGGGCTGGTCCCTAAACCTTAACTATCAATCTCAGCAGCACTTCACCGCCGGAAGGGAGGGGTGGTCTTCTTGCGGGCGGAGGGTGGCTCGCCGTCGGCGCCCATTTCCTTGAGCAGGCCGGTGAGGTAGGGGACAAGCTGCTTTTTGCGCGAGACCACGCCCGGCAGGTCGAAGATCTCGTCCTGCTCGACATGAGCGTAGGAGATCCGGCGGATGAACTCCGGGTCGCCCTTCACCAGCAGGAGCGAGTTCTGCGTGTTGATGTCGGTGACGAGCAGGGCGGCGAACGCGAGCTTCTCGTCGGCGCGGAGGTCGGCGAGCGCCGCCGCGATGGGCTTGGCGTGCTGCCAGAAGTTGTCGAAGCCGAGTTCCTCGACCTGCGAGACGGCGAAGCGCACGCCCTCCTCCTCGTAGACCTTGAAGTCGGCGCGCACGGCCTTGGCGGGCGGGCTGGCGAGGATGACCGAACCGGAGCTGAAGATGAGCGACGCGAGCGTCCGGCCCGGGATGCCGGCGTGGGTTTCCAGCCAGGCGAGGACCTCGGCGTCCTTCGGGGTCGAGGTCGGGCTCTGGAGGAGGAGCGTGTCGGAGATGAGGCCGGCCATCATCAGCCCCGCGAGGTTGGGGGCGGGCTTCAGGCCGTGGCGCCGGAACAGGTCGGCCACGATGGTGCAGGTGGAGCCGACGGGCTCGTTGATGAAAAGGATCGGCTGCGGCGTGGTCATCGGGCCAAGCCGGTGGTGGTCGATGATCTCGGTGATGGTGACCTCGTCGGCGCCCGGCACGGCCTGGGTGAGTTCGTTGTGGTCGACGAGGACGAGGCGGGTGGGCACGGGCTTGAGGAGGTCGGTCTTGGTCAGGATACCGAGGAGCGTGCCGTCCTCGCTGGTGACCATCATGGCGTGCGGGGCGTGCTGGGCGAACTTGCGGCGGATGTCGGCGATGCGGACGTCGGGCTTGAGCGCCACGAACTTGCGGTCCACGAGCTGCTCGATGGTGGCGGCGGTGCGGACAAACCACGACGTGGTAGCGGTGTCCTGGGCGCTGACGAGGATGCTGACCCCGCGGGTCCGGGCGAGGGCCACGATGTCGGGATCGACCGGCAGGTTGCCGCTGATGATGAGCGCGCGGATGCCGAGCTCGATGGCGCGTTGCTGGACGTCGCGCCGGTCGCCGAGGATGATGATGGATTGGCCGGCCGGGATGTTGTCCTTCTCGGAAATCTTCCAGAACGTGCCGATGTCCATGGCGCCGATGCGCACGAACAGCTCCTCGAGGCGGTCGCCCTCCACGAGGTGCAGGACGGAGGCCTGGAGCGACTGGACGATGCGGGCGAGGCTGGTGCGGACCGAGCGCATGGCGCGCGGCTCGTCGAGCCGCGGGATGAAGAAGTGGCCCAGCTGCGCCAGGGTGATGGTGCCGGTGGCGCGGTTCCCGGCGGAGACGACGGGCAGGACGCTGAGGTGGTGCCGGTCGATGAGCCGCAGGGTCTCGGCGCAGGTGGCGCCGAGGCCGACGACATACGGCTCGACCGTCATGAGGTCGTGCACGCGCGGCGCCACGTCGCTGAGGTAAAGCGGCAGCGGGGTGTGGAAGCGTTCCAGGATGGCGTCGATGCGGGCGTTGGAATTGCCGCAGCGGGCGGCGACGTGGCCCGGCTCGCCGCGGGCCGCCTTGAAGGCGGCGTAGGCAATGGCGGAGCAGATGGAGTCGGCATCGGGATTCTTGTGGCCGATGACGTAGGTGGGGGAGGCGTGGACCATGATGGAAGCGGCGGAGCCTAGGTGGCCGGCCGCGCCAAGGTGAAGTCAAAAGCCCGCAGGGGTGGGCAGGGCGTGGCATCGGCTTCCAGCCGATGGGCGAGGCTTCTGCGGCTGGAAGCCGCAGCCACGGGCCTCAGGGCGCCTGCTGGGCCGGAGTGCCGGCGAGGGTGCCGAGGCCGGCGGGCGGGGTGGCGTAGACGCGGGGATTGAGGGCCGCGTTGGCGTTGTAGGGCAGCGCCTGAAGGAGGGAGACGCCCTTGCGGCCGTTGTTGAGCGTGAGCTGCGTAGCGGCCTCGGTGAGGTTGGGGAAGAACTGGACGTTCCCGCCGAGGAAGGCGATGTGGCCGCCGAGGTCCTTGTAGGTGCCGTTGTCCGCGCTCCACGTGCCGGTGGCCAGCAGGCCGCGCGTGAAGGCGACGGGCGTGGACGGCGGATCGCCCATGCGCAGGCCGCCGACGAACTCGAAGCTGAGGACGCGGTTCGACACGAAGCTCGGGTCGAGCTGGCTGCGGTCGGCGGGGCTGACGATGGCGACAGGATGGGTGCCGTTGAACGCCGGGTCGTTCCGGGCAAAGTAGAAGGTCGGGTCGGTGAGGATGCCGCGCTGGGCCAGGATGCCGGCCCAGAGGAACGGGCCCGTGCCGCCGGTGACGGGCGCCGGGCTTTGCGCGAGGAGAGCGGCGGGGTCCGGCAGGCGGTCGTTGTTGTCGGCGGCGTAAATCGTGGCGGCCTTGACGATCTCGCGGAGGTTGTTGGCATCGACCGTGCGCTGGGCGGTCTCGCGGACCTTGCCGACGGTGGGGAAGATCAGCGCGGCCAGGATGCCGATGATGGCGATGACCGTGAGCAGCTCGATGAGAGTGAAACCGGCCGGGCGGGGGGAGGGGCGCATTTTCATGGCGTGAACAATTGCGGCCCGCTGGCCGGAACAGTTTGCCGCGCGAACGGCAAATACAAGCGCATTCTCCATTCCCAAGCTGGACAACGGCGGGGCCTTTGGTGGAATGCGGGCATCATGGTCGTTTATCTTGACGGGAAATATGTCGACTCCACCGAGGCCCGGGTCTCGGTCTTTGATCACGGTCTGCTTTACGGCGACGGCATCTTCGAGGGCATCCGCATCTACGGGGGCAATGTCTTCCGGCTGGACGACCACCTCGAGCGCCTGGAGATGTCCGCCAAGGCCATCATGCTGACCATGCCACTCGACCGGGCCGCGCTGGCGGAGGCGGTGTGCGAGACCTGCCGCCGGAACAAGCTCCCCGACGGCTACATCCGGCTCGTCGTCACGCGCGGCGCCGGCGACCTCGGCCTCGCGCCGTGGCTGTGCGAGAAGCCCACGCTCTTTATCATCGCCAGCAAGATCTCGCTCTACCCGCAGGAGCACTACGACAACGGCCTGAGCATCGTCACGGTGCCGACGCGCCGCATCGCGCCCGACGCGCTGCCCTCGACCGTCAAGTCGCTCAACTACCTGAACAACATCCTCGCCAAGATCGAGGCCCGGCAGTCCGGCGCCCTCGAGGCCATCATGCTCAACCAGCAGGGCTATGTCGCCGAGTGCACGGCCGACAACATCTTCGTGGTGCACAAGGGCGAGATCATCACGCCGGCGGCCTCGCAGGGCGCGCTCAAGGGCATCACCCGCGCGACCATCTTCGACGTCGCGCAGGAACTCGGCATCCCGATGCGCGAGGCCGACCTGACGCGCTACGACGTCTGGTGTGCGGACGAGTGCTTCCTTTCCGGCACCGGCGCCGAGGTCATCCCCGTGGTCAAGCTCGACGGCCGCGTCATCGGCTCCGGCAAGCCCGGTCCCGTCACCCGCCACGTGCTGGCCGGCTTCCGCAAACGGGTGTTGGTCGAGGGCACGCGGATCTGAGGCCGCCGGGTGGTCGCCGATTTCCATATCGGCGACGGCGTCGGCCGGAGACCGACCCCCACCTTGTTTCCACCGCCTCCGCGCTTGCGTCACAGGCGGGGGTTGGCACATTGGCTGCAGGGAAGCAGGGCCCTGCCCGGGAGCGATTTGCGTTTCCGGCGCGGGGCACTATCCTCCCTCCTGACAACCTGACATGGCCAACTCCCTCAAGTGCGACCTCTGCTCGAAGCCCGCGACCGTCCACCTTACCCAGATCGTTAATAATAAGATTCATAAGGTCGATCTGTGCGAGGCCTGTGCGCAGGCCAAGGGCGTGACCGATCCCAGCGGTTTCTCGCTGGCGGACCTGTTGCTGAAGGCCTCCCTCAACCCGGAGCCCGCGGGCGACGCCAAGTGCGAGTTCTGCGGGTTCACGCAGCAGGACTTCAAGAAGACCGGCCGCTTCGGCTGCCCGTCCTGCTACCAGTATTTCGGCGGCATCCTGGAGCCCATGCTCGACAGCATGCACAAGGGCATCGCCCACACGGGCAAGGTGCCGCGCCGCGCCCTGGCCCGCCGCTCGCTTTACGAGCGCCTGTCCCAGCTCGAGACCGAGCTCGACCAGGCCATCAAGGCCGAGCGTTACGAGGACGCCGCGCGCTTCCGCGATGAGATCCACCAGGTCCGCGAGGCATCCGGCCGCCGGGAGGAAACCTGACGTGAAGATCAACGAACTCCTCGACTCCCCCTCCGAGCTGACGGACACCTCCACCAGCAAGAGCGCGGTCGTGCTCATGACGCGCATCCGGCTGGCGCGCAACCTCGCGGCGCAGCCGTTTCCCGGCTGGGCCAAGGAGGCGCAGAAGCGCGCGATCCGCGATCAGGTCATGCAGGCCGTCGCCGCGCTGCCGCAGATGAAGCGCGGCCTCGCCCTGCCGGTCGAGAGCCTCGACGACCTGCAGAGGCAGATCCTCGTCGAGCGCCACCTCATCAGCCGCGAGCTCTGCCACGCCAAGTCCGGCGCCGGCGTCGTCATCAGCAAGGACCAGTCCTGCTGCGTGATGGTCAACGAGGAGGACCACCTCCGCATCCAGATGCTCCGCGCCGGCTTCCAGTTCAAGAAGGTCTGGGCCGCGATCAACGCGTTCGACTCCGACCTCGAGGAGCACGTCGATTACGCCTTCACGCCCAAGCTCGGCTACCTGTCGGCCTGCCCGACCAACCTCGGCACCGGCATCCGCGCCTCGGCGATGATGCACATGCCCGGGCTCGTCATCTCCGGCCAGATGGAGAAGGTCGTGCGCGCGGTCAATCAGCTCGGCATGGCCGTCCGCGGCCTGTTCGGCGAGGGCTCGGACGCCAGCGGCAGCATCTTCCAGATTTCCAACCAGACGACGCTCGGCGAGAGCGAGGAGGGCATCATCAAGCACCTCCACGGCGTCCTCACCACCATCGTCGAGCAGGAGCTCCACGCCCGCGAAAAGCTCCTCGAGACCGACCGGCACAAGGTGCACGACAAGATCGGTCGCGCCTTCGGCATCCTCCTGAACGGCCACCTGCTGAACTCCAACGAGGCCATGAACCTGCTCTCCCTCATCCGGCTGGGCATCGACCTCGGCGTCTTCGGTGACGCCCAGCGCGCGGTCGTGGACCGGCTCTTCATCGAGTGCCAGCCCGCCCACGTCCAGCACGCCGCCAAGGGCGCCTTCGAACCCGGCCAGCGCGACATCCTCCGGGCGGAGCGGCTGCGCGCCGAATTTGCCAAAGTGCCCGCCCCTGACTTTACTGCCGCGGACCGCTGAACCTCACCGACCCCACTCCATGGAACCAATGAACAACTTCACGCCGCGCGCCCAGCAGGTGCTCGCCCTGGCCCGCAAGGAGGCCGACCGCTTCCACCACAACTACGTCGGCACCGAGCATCTCCTGCTCGGGCTGATCAAGCTGGGGCAGGGCGTCGCCGTCAGCGTGCTGCAGAAGATGGGGCTCGACCTCGAGACGGTGCGCGGCGAGGTGGAAAAGCAGGTGGGCATCGGCCAGGAGTCCAAGACCCCCGTCGGCAGCATCCCCTACACACCCCGCGTGAAAAAGGTCCTCGCCCTGGGCGGCAAGGAGGCCAAGGCGCTCAACCATTCCTACGTCGGCACCGAGCACATCCTGCTCGGCCTGCTCCGCGAGGGCGAGGGGGTCGCCGCCCGCGTGCTCAAGACCCTCGAGATCGACATCGAGCGCACCCGCAACGAGATTCTCCGCGAGCTCGACCCGCAGTTTACCTCCGGCACGGGCGCCGACTCCCCGGCCGCCGGCCCGTCCGGCGGCGGCGAGGAAGTCGCCCCGCGCAGCTCCGGTTCCGAGGACAAGAAGGAGGTCAAGACCCCCGCGCTGAAGGCGTTCGGGCGCGACCTCACCGAGCTGGCGCGCAAGGGCGAGATGGACCCCGTCGTCGGCCGCGTGAAGGAGATCAGCCGCGTCATCCAGATCCTCTGCCGCCGCACCAAGAACAACCCGGTGCTCGTGGGCGAGGCCGGCGTGGGCAAGACCGCCATCGTCGAGGGCCTCGCGCAGGAGATCGCCAAGGGCAACGTGCCCGAGATCCTCGCCGAGAAGAAGGTCATCACCCTCGACCTCGCGCTCATGGTCGCCGGCACGAAATACCGCGGCCAGTTCGAGGAGCGCATCAAGGCCGTCATGGACGAGATCAAGCGCTCCAAGAACGTCATGATCTTCATCGACGAGCTCCACACCATCGTCGGCGCCGGCGCCGCCGAGGGCGCGATGGACGCCTCGAACATCTTCAAGCCCGCGCTCAGCCGCGGCGAGCTGCAGTGCATCGGCGCGACCACGCTCAACGAATACCGCAAATACATCGAGAAGGACAGCGCGCTCGACCGCCGCTTCCAGAGCGTGAAGGTCGAGGCCCCGTCGGTCGAGGACACCATCCTCATCCTCAAGGGCATTCGCGGCAAATACGAGGAGCACCACAAGGCCACCTTCACCGACAAGGCGCTGGAGACGGCCGCCAAGCTCTCCGACCGCTACATCACGGGCCGCTTCCTGCCCGACAAGGCCATCGACGTGATGGACGAGGCCGGCTCGCGCGCCCGCATCTCCAAGCTCAACCGCCCGCCCGACATCGAGGCGCTCGGCAAGGAGATCGACTCGGTCTGCGCCCAGAAGGAGCAGGCCATCGCCGCGCAGCACTTCGAGGAGGCCGCCAAATACCGCGACCAGGAGAAGCAGCTCCGCCTCAAGCAGGAGTCGCAGGTCGAGAGCTGGAAGAAGACCCGCGACGAGCACCGCATCGTCGTCGACGAGGAGCAGATGACCCATGTCGTCGCCGAGTGGACCGGCATCCCGCTCGCCCGCTTGGAAAAGAAGGAAAACGAGCGGCTGCTCGCGCTCGAGAGCGAGCTGCAGAAGGTCATCGTCGGCCAGAACCCGGCGACCATCGCCATCGCCCGCGCCCTGCGCCGTTCGCGCGCCGACCTCAAGGACCCGCGCCGCCCCATCGGCTCGTTCATGTTCATGGGCCCGACCGGCGTCGGCAAGACCGAGCTCGCCAAGCAGCTCGCCGCGCAGATCTTCGGCTCACAGGACGCCATCATCCAGATCGACATGTCGGAATACATGGAGAAGTTCGCCATGTCGCGGCTCATCGGCTCGCCCCCGGGCTACGTGGGCTACGAGGAGGGCGGCCAGCTCACCGAGGCCGTCCGCCGCCGGCCGTATTCCGTCATCCTCTTCGACGAGATCGAGAAGGCCCATCAGGACGTCGTGCAGCTCCTGCTGCAGATTCTCGAGGACGGCCGCCTGACCGACTCGCTCGGCCGCACGGTGGACTTCCGCAACACCATCATCCTGATGACGACCAACGTCGGCGCGCAGCTCATCCAGCGGCAGACGACGATGGGCTTCGCCGCCGGCGGGGCGTCGGACTTCCACGACCTGGACAAGCTCAAGGAAAAGGTGCTCGAGGAGGCCAAGCGCGTCTTCAAGCCCGAGTTCCTCAACCGCATCAACGACCTCGTGGTGTTCAGCCCGCTCGGCAAGGAGGAGCTGCTCAAGATCGTCGAGATCGAGGCGGGCAAGGTCGTGAAGCGGCTCGCCGCGCGCAACATCCACCTCGAGTTCTCGCCCGAGTCGAAGACCCTGCTCATCGAGAAGGGCTACGACGAGAAATACGGCGCCCGCCCGCTGCGCCGTGCCGTCGAGCACTTCCTCGAGGACCCGCTCGCCGAGGCCCTGCTCCGCGGCGAGGTCAAGGAGAACGAGCCCATCCTGGTCGTCCGCAACGGCGACAAGCTTGAGTTCAAGGCCAAGTCGCCCACCGCCGAAAGCGGCGTGTCGCCGTAAAGTTAGTCAGCCGGCCTCCTACGGGTTTGCACAGGGCACTCCTTCTGTTTTTGCTGGCCGGGTGATCAGACGCGTCCTCCTGATGGCCCTGCTGCTGCCGCTGGCGCGGGCCGCAGCATCTGGCATCCCGGCCGATGAGCTGGCGCGGACGCCGACGCCAGCGCGGGTGGCGGCGCTGGTGGACGGAGCCGCGACGCAGGGCTGGGGGAGTGCCGTGCCCGATCTCCGGCTGGCGGCCCTGATGGCCTACGAGACCGGCTCGGGCTACGCCCCGGCGTGGTATTACCTTTACCGCTGGGCCGACCTGCTGGCGACGCCCTACAACAAGGCCTTGAACGACTGGATCAAGGCGGTCGAGGCGGCCCGGGTCGCGCATCCCAACATGGCCTCAAACTACGTGCAGCGGCCGGGGTCGCTTTCCCCCGCGCTGTCGCGCGAACTGCAGCTGGCCCTGCTGGGCAACGCGGCGTTCTCCGAGGAGTTTTTCTCCGTGCTGTCGCCGGCCGACAACCCGGCGCAGGTGCTGGCGATCCTCCAGCAGATCTACGCGGCGGAGCCGGCACTGTTCGCCGATTACCCGAGCCTCGCGCTGGCCGTCGCCGTCGTCTACGATGTGCCGCCGCCGCCGCTCTGGCCGCACGGCCAGGTGAACGCCGGGGTGCTGCCGCGCACGCTGCCGCCGCCCGTGCAGGCCTTCGCCTACTGGGCGAAGCTCGACCGGGCGAACTTCACCATGCAGCGGCTGCGCCGGTTGCCGGCCGCGGAGCTGAAGTTCCTCGTCGATGTGGTGATCCCATTCAGCGAGCTCGACTGGGCGCGCAAGAACGTGCCGCCGGGGCTGACGGAGTTCGAGAAGGCCTACGGCCTGATCAAATACCGGAAGGACCGGATCACGCGGAACCAATACTCCTGGCCCGGCCCGGACTACCGGCTGGCGACCATCCTCGCGGTGGGTGGCATCTGCGTGGACCAGGCTTATTTCGCGAGCACGGCGGGCAAGGCCAAGGGCATCCCGACGATCATGTTCCGCGGCGCGGGGCTCGACGGCCGGCACGCGTGGTTCGGCTATCTCGACGCCGGCGAGCGCTGGCACCTCGACTGCGGACGCTACGCCGACCAGAAATTCGTGGTCGGGCTGGCCTTCGACCCGCAGACGTGGGGCGACCTGAACGACCACGAGCTGCTCTTCATCACGGAGCGGTTCCGCGCGTTGCCGACCTACAAGCTCTCGGTCATGCATGCCAGCTTCGCGGCGGAATACCTGCGCGCCAAGGAACCGGAGCGCGCGCTCAAGGCGGCCCGCGAGGCCGTCAACCGCGAGCCGCGCAACCTCCCGGCGTGGCAGATTCTCCTGAAGGCCCAGCAGGCGGCCGCCCCCGAGGACCTGCGGGCGCAGGAGACGGTGCTGCGCGAGGCCGTGCGGACTTTTAAGAAATATCCCGACCTGGAGAATGACTTTTCCAAGCAGCTGGGTGAGGTGCTGCGCGCCCGGGGTGAGGGGAGCGTGGCGAATTTCGAGGCGCAGCAGCGGGCGAAGAAATACGCGGTCGACCGCACCGACCTGAGCATCGAAGCGGCCGCCGAGGCCGTGGCGGCGAGCATGAAGCAGGACGACCTCGCGACCCAGATCCGCATTTTCAACAAGGTGCTCGACACCTCCGGCCGGGGGGCGGCGATTGATTTTTACGACAAGGTGGTCGTGCCATTTGTGACGCACCTGGCCGCCGAGGGGCAGATCCCCGCCGCCCTGCAGGCCCTGGAACGCGCCCGGCGCACCCTGCGCGTCGAGCCGGGTCGGCAGCTGGAGGCCGAGATGAACGGGCTCGCCGCCCGACTGAAAACGGGGAAGAAGTAGGTGATTGTGGTAGGCCGGCGAACTTGCTCGCACTATAACTGCGCCAGCAGGCTGGCGGCCCACCACTGCCCGGCATGTCCCGATACCCGGGGATTTTAACAAAATGAGGTTGTTAATGAACCTTTCCGGCTTGTCCGCGTCCAAGAGCCCACTTCACTCACACCCTTCCCATGCTTGATATCTTCAAAGGAGCCGGCCTCCTCATCTATCCGCTCGCGCTCTGCTCGATGATCGCGGTCTACATCGTCTGCGAGCGGCTCTACGCCCTCCGCAACGACGCGATCCTCCCCAACGATCTCGTCGACGCCATCGTCGAGGGCAAGCCCGCGCAGGCCGGACGGCACTCGGTGCTGGCGCGCGTGGTGGAGTTTGCCGAGCGCCACCGGGACGACCCCGAGGCGGTCAAGGCCTTCGCCCGGCTCGAGATCAACCGCATGGAGCGCGGCATCCCCTACCTGGACGTCATCTACGCGGCGGCCCCGCTCATCGGCCTGACCGGCACGGTGACCGGCCTGCTGCAGGTCTTCTCGCAGATTTCGCCCGAAACCGGCCTGCCGGACCCGGCCGCCTTCACCAAGGGCGTGGCGCTGGCCCTCTCGGCCACCGTCATCGGCCTCTCGATCGCCATCCCCTCGCTGGTCGGCGCCGGCTTCCTCCAGCGCAAGGTGGAGAACTACGCGGTGAAGATCGACCTGCTGCTCGAGCGCATCCTCGCCCGCCACGCGAAGTCATGAGCGGACTCTACCGGAAGAAGCGTCGGCGGCCCGAGATGAACCTCGTGCCCCTGATTGACGTGCTCGTGATGCTCATCTTCTTCGCCTTCGTGACGATGCAGTTCCGCACCATCTCCACGATGAACCTCACGCTGCCCAAGGTGGAGACGGCGGGCAAAAGCGAGCTCAAGGAATCCCTGACCATCAGCCTCGCCAAGGAGGGCACGGTGGATGTCAACGGACATGCCGCCACGATGGAGACGCTCACGGAGGTCGTGCGGCAGGTGGGCTCGGTCAGCAAGGACATCACCGTCGTCATCCGCTCCGACGAAAACACGCCGCTGCGCTTCGTGACGCAGGCGATGGACATCTGCCGCAAGCAGGGCCTGAACAAGATCCGGTTGCAGAGTCGCTGAGCGGGTAGGGCGAATCCTCCGGATGAGCCGCGGCCCGTCGGGACGACTCGCCCTACCAATCGACCACGGATGGCACGGATTATCACGGATTGCCCGTGGCGGTATCCGTGTTTATCCGTGTAATCCGTGGTTAAAACTGATCCGAAAAAAATCCTGATCACCGGCGTCACCCGCGGCCTCGGCCGGGCCCTGGCCGAGTGGTATATCGCGAACGGGCACATCGTCCTCGGCTGCGGCCGCAGCGCCGAGGTGCTCAACCTGCGCTTCACCCACCCGGCGCCGCACGACTTCACCGCGCTGGACGTGTGCGAGGAGAACCGGGTCGCGCTCTGGGCGGACCATGTGCTGGCCAGCCATGGGGCGCCCGACCTCCTCATCAACAACGCCGCGCTCATGAACACCCCGGCAACGCTGTGGCAAGTCCCGGCGCGCGAGTTCAACCACCTGATCGACGTGAACATCAAGGGCGTGGCGAATGTCATCCGGCATTTCGTGCCGGCCATGGTGGCGCGCGGCACCGGAATCATCGTCAACCTCAGCTCCGGCTGGGGCCGCAGCACCGCGCCGGAGGTCGCGCCGTATTGCGCCAGCAAGTATGCCATCGAGGGGCTGACGAAGGCGCTCGCGCAGGAACTCCCCGCCGGCATGGCCGCCGTGCCGCTCAATCCCGGCGTCATTGACACGGACATGCTGCGGCAGTGCCGGAGCGACGGCGCCGCGGGTTACCCCAAGGCCGCGGAGTGGGCCAAGACCGCCGCCCCGTTCATTCTCACGCTGGGGGCCAAGGACAACGGCAAGTCGGTCAGCGTGGGCGGCGAGGATTGAGCAAGGTGGAAAAAGGTAGGGCGGACTATCCTATACGGGCTCATGCAGTTGGTGGGCGTCGGTTTCCATACCGACGCCTGTCGCCGATGTGGAAATCGGCGACCACCTTTTAGTGCGGCCACGTTCCGAGGGAAACCAACGCTCAATTGCATGAG
>Ga0315295_10000131_pt1 | contig 62840 bp, 47 predicted proteins | sample YL17G14_0_MG_FD_204453 | JGI IMG/M metagenome (GOLD analysis project Ga0315295, IMG submission 204453) | Sediment microbial communities from Yellowstone Lake, YNP, Wyoming, USA - YL17G14_0 | ecosystem: Environmental > Aquatic > Freshwater > Lake > Sediment | place: USA: Wyoming | collected... | reverse complement strand
GGCACCCGGTTCGACGCCTGCATCCGCCTGGGCAAGGCGGCCTACCTTTTCTGCAACAACATCGGGAAATCCATGGCGGAAATCCGGCAGGATCCGCTGTGGCGCGAGGCGCAGGCGCCTTTCGTGCAACTGAGCCAGCGGTTCATCACGGATCCGCTGGAGTGAGGTGGGCGTCGGTTTCCACACCGACGCCTGGCTGCGGGCCAAAACCTTGGCGAAAGCCTGTCGCCGATATGGAAATCGGCGACCACCCGCTCAGCTGAGCAGCCCCACCCACACAAACCAGCCGTAGGCCAGCATCAGTCCGGCGCCGGTCCAGCGCGGCAGGCCGCCCGTCACCAGCAGCAGCACGCCGTGCACCGCCGCCGCGCCAAGCAGGACGAACAGGCCGGTCTCGAAGAATCCCGTCACGGGCAGAGGCTTCACCAGGGCGAACAGGCCGAGGCAGAGCGGTATGCAGATATGGCCGTCGCCCACCTGCGAACTGTAGACGACGTCCGCGCGGCGCTTCCAGCCCCAGTAGACCGCCAGCACGGCGTTGGGCAGCACCATCAGCCAGCCGGTCAGCCAGCCGAGGTTGGCGGCACTGACGAACCCCACCGACTGCGCCGTCAGCCAGGTGATGAGCCAGTCGACGCTTTCATAGAGCAGCCAGGCGCAGGCGAGCACGACGAGCGCGTCGACGTAGAACAGCAGGCCGAAGGAGACGCGCTGCCGGACATTGTGCTTGAGCACGTCGAACACCTGGAAGCATTGCCAGAACAGGAAGAGCCCGATGAGCAGCATACCGTCGGTGCGGTCGAGTTTGCCGTCGCGCCCGAGCGCCCAGACCGCGCCGGTGAAAAACAGCACCGCCACAAGCGTGAGCAGCAATGACAGGCGGTTGAGCCGCCCCTCGGTGCCGCTGGCCGCCGCCGGCCGGGCGGGGGGTTTCCCCTTGCTTCCGCCATTGGCCGCCTTCCCGCCGGGCAGCACCTGCAGCCCCCAGCAGACCGCCGGCAGGCCGAGCAGGAGCGTGAGGTTGGTGACGTTGTTGACGAGGCAGTTGGTCAGCACCTCGCGGGGCGCCCCGTCGCGCGCGATCATGATGCCGACGAAGATGAGGTTACCGAGGCCCGAGCAATATGGCATGATGAGCGTGCCGAGCGCCGTGCCCTCGAGCCCGTGGTCGAGCATCGCCTCCAGCCGCCAAAGCATGAGCAGCGACACGCCGAGGAAGACCGCGAGGTAGGCCGGCGCGTCGTTCAGACTGAGCGAGTCGAGCAGTTCGGGCAGCACGCAGGCACGTTGAGTGACAAATGTCGGGGCGTAAAGCCCCTCTCACCTTCAATCTACGTGGGCTGGGGGGTGGGAGGGGCTTTACGCCCCGACGCTCACTGCATCTTCACCGGCAGGCGCTGGAGGCGCGACCAGGCCTCGCCGAGGATCGTGCTGGTCTTGGGCTCGGGATTGTCGCCGGTCTTCAGCGTGTAGGCCGGCGTGAAGTTGCCGAGCACGGCGCAAAACTCGTTGTTGACCATGAGGCCGATGAGCTCGCCGGTCTTGCTGAAGACGAGGTCGCCGCGCTTGGGCGCGATCTCGCCGAACAGCCGCGTCACGATCCGGTTGTCGAGCTTCACGTAGCTGGAGTTCGCGGCGTCGATGCGGAACGGTGTCTCGCCGTAGCGGCCGTCGTCGGCCCGCACGAGCACGGCGTCGGGGAACTTGAACGGCTCTTTCGCCAGCGGGTAGATCTTGGCGCCCATCAGGGCGGCGAGGGAGGCGTCGAGCGGGGCGACGACGATGCGCGGGTCGAGCGAGAGGAACTGCAGCTCGGCCAGCGGGGCGTTGAAGGTGCCGCGCACGAGCCGGCCCATGACCTGGTTGTAGTCCGTCGGCACCTCGCTGAGCGCGAACGGCGTGTCGCTCATGTGCATGAGCGCGTAGACCCGGTTGCCGTCGCTCACGAGGATGGTCCGGGCGTCCTTGTCCTTGACCACGGCGCCGCCGAACAGGCCGGAACGGCGCGCGGTCAGCCTGGTTTCCACGCGGTTGGCGAGGAACTCGGTGAAGATGAGGTTGGGGTTGATCGGGCGGTTCGCGCGGAGCTCCTGGCTGAGCTCGCCGGACTTCTCGGCGAGCTGGCCGACGCCCTGGGCGAGCTGGACGGTCTGCTCCTGCACCTTGGCGCGCTCGAGGCGCTCAACCGCGACCTGCTGCTTGGCCTCGGTGAGGTTCTGGGCGATGAGCTGCTTCTCCTGCTCGGCCACGCGGACGGCGACGTTGAGGTTCTCGATGCGCTGGTGCGCCTCGGCGTTCGTGCGCTCCATGCGGGCCAGCTCGGCCTTCTGGCGCTCGGCCTCGGCCTTGCGCTCCTCCAGCTCGCGCTGCATCTTGGCCAGCTGCTCACGGGACAGGAAGGCCTCCTGCGCGGAGGCGGTGTAGCGCGACTCGAGCTCCTTGGCGCTGGCCTGGGTGGCGGAGAGCGTGTTCTCGAGCACCGCCTTCTGCACGGCCAGCGCGGCGAGGTTCTTCTCGCGCTCGGAGAGCGAGCCCTGGGTGGCGGCCAGCTGGCCGGTCAGCTGCTCGCGCGAGGCCTTCTCGTCCTCGAGGGAGATCTTCATGAGCTCGACCATGTCGGCGTTGACGGCCGGGGCGTTGACGGCGGCGCGCGGCGCGGCCGTCTCGAGCTGGGTGTGCGACGGCTCGGCCTTCTCCCAGCGCGTGAGCGCCAGGAGGTTGAGCAACATGAAGTCGCACATGATCAATAGAAGCGTCTTGTTCATGATGGCGGCTCAGGCGGTGGCGGCGGGCTGCTGGATCTCGAGGATGAGCTGGCGCTTGTAGGGGCGGACGTGGCGGATCTTCACCAGGGCGACGCACACGATGCCGAAGAGATTGGACGAGTAGGCGGCCAGGAGGTTGGCGTCGATGAGATGGAGCACCTGCAGCACCAGCGCCGTCGCCGTGCCGGCGATGCCGATGTAGAGGCCACCGTCGAAAAGGTTCTCCTCGTTTTCCATGAGCCGGAGCTTCGTGGCCGCGGGCAGGGCCGTGCGGGCGACCTCGGATATTTTCAGGAGGCAGATGAAATACACGCCGACCTGGATGGCGGCAAATATGAGGATGGAGGCGAGGGTGGAATATTCCATGGTGGCGGGGGTGGTTGAAGTGGCGGTGGCCGGCGCCGCGAGGGCACCGATGATCGGGATGGTAAGTTTGATCGTGTAATCGGAAACGGGCGCGGCCTTGAGCAGGAATGGCTCGGAAAAGACAAAAAAAATGAAGGTCAGGATGGCCGCGAGGAGGCCGCTGCCCATCTTGGGAAAGGCGCCGCGCAGTGCCGATTCCACCGAGAAGAAGAACCGCCGGTCCAGCGCGCGCAGCAGCAGGAAAATCCCGCCAAGGAACGCCGCATACTTGCCCACCAGCGCCAGTTCGGGATGCCGCAGGGTGAACGCCGCGCCGAACTCGAACTCCGGCCCGGCCCCGCGCGTGACCGGCACCTGCCGCGAGATGAGCTGATCGACGGCGCCCTGGCCGTAGGCCAAGGCCAGCTGGAGCTGCTCCGCGCCCGGCCGGCCGAAGGCGATGAGGTAGTGCGCCACGGAGTCGGCCGAGTTGGTCATGAGCGCCGCGGTGTAGATGACCGGGAGGTGCTCCGGGGCGATGCGCGCCAGATGGGCAAACTGCCCGACGGTGCCCAGGCTGCCGGTCGTGTGCAGCAATTCGGCCAGCTGCACCCAGTTGAGCCGCTGGCCCAGCGTCAGGACATCCAGATAAAAATCCTCCAGCCCGCCCATCTGACCGCGCTGCACCGCGGTCTCGGCCAACGCGCGCACCTCGCGTTGCAACGCGGCGGACAGATGCTCCGTCTGCCAAAGGTAGGCGGTCAGCAGGATGACCGCGTCCAGCGGCTGGCCGCCGGGCCGGCTCGCCGGCACGAAGCGCTGCGTCGTAACCAGCTCGCCGGTCTTGAGCAGGGTCTGCACGGCCGGCAGGCGCGAGACCGCCAGGTAATGCCGGAGATTCTCGCGCGACTGTTGCAGCACCATGAATTTGAGCACCGCCTGCGATTCGACGGAGGACGCCGCGTTGCGGTGGGCCAGCAGGGGTTCCAAGGCGACATCCCAGCCGCCCCAGGGCATCATCTCGCGGTGCTTGGCGGCGAAGGAGTCGAGAAAGTCCCCCAGGGTATTCGCGCCGGGGTCGCCGGTCTTGCGCGCCGCCTCGAGCACCAGCGCGGCCGGGCCGGGCTTGTCGAGTTCGAGCAGTTCGCGGCCGAAACCCGCCACCGTGCGCGTTTCCCGGCCGGCTTCGCGCAGCAGCGCGGTGTTGAGCGACTTCACGTTGACGGGCAGCAGCCACGCCAGCAGCAGCAGGCCGATGCCCGGTCCCAGCCAGAGCTGCCAGGGGGCGGGACGGACGGCGATGTCATCCGAGATCGTTGACATGCTTTGAGGCATAATGGTTTGGTGATGGGAAACAAATTTATTTGCCGCACCTGCTGGCGGCCAAATATCCTGCCCAACCAACCAGACCGATGCCCCCCGCGATTGTTCACTACCACCATCCGATTTTGCGCAAAAAAGGCGTCTCCGTCACGACGTTCAACGCCGCACTGAGGAAGCTCGCCGCGGAGATGGTCGAGGCCATGCACGCGGCGGAGGGCATCGGGCTGGCCGCCCAGCAGGTCGGGCACGCCATCCAACTGTGCGTGATCGACCTGCGGCCCGCGGAGGTGAAGTTCCGCTGGAGCTACGACGGTGCGCGGCTGCCGCTGGATCTCTTCATGCCCCTGGCCCTGGTGAACCCGGAGGTGGTGGCGGTGCCCGAGCCCGAGACGGTCTACGAGGAGGGCTGCCTGTCGTTTCCGCAGATCCGCGGCGACGTCTGCCGGCCGGACGAGATCACCGTGCGGTTCGTGGACGTCACCGGCCACGCGCACGTGCTCCAGTGCGACGGGCTGCTCGCCCGCTGCGTGCAGCACGAGGTGGATCACCTCAACGGCGTCCTGTTCATCGACCGCATGGAGAAGGACGTCCTCGCCCAACTGGAGCCGGCACTGAAGGCGCTCAAGAAACAAACCCGCGAGGCGGCCAGGAAATCCTGACATGGCCGCCCAACCCCAGCGCCCCGCCCGCTCCATCGTCACCCGCACCGGCGATGACGGCACCACTTCCCTCCTCTACGGCCAGCGCGTGCCCAAGAGCCACCCGCAGATCGCCGCCGGCGGCGCACTCGACGAGCTGAACGCCGCGCTCGGCTTTGCCAAGGCGACCCGGCCGGCCGGCGCCGACGCCGGCGAACTCGAGCGCATCCAAAAGGAGCTGGTCGGCCTGATGGGCGAGATCAGCTGCGCCGAGGCCGACGCGGCACGTTATGTGGACTCCAAATTTGCCCGGATCGGCGCGGTCGAACTTGCGCGCGTCGACGCCGCCGTGGCGGCGGTGGAGGCGCGCCAGCCGAAGTTCGACGGCTGGGCCACGCCCGGGGCCAGCCTGCACGCCGCCGCCCTGGACCTCGCCCGCACTGCGGCCCGCCGCGCCGAGCGGCACCTCGTCGGCCTGGGCCCGTCGGGGAAAACCATCCGCCCGGTGCTGCTGCAGTATCTCAACCGCGTCTCGGACCTGCTGTGGCTGCTCGCCCGCGAGGCGGAGGGGTGACCTTTCTACACACCCCGCCCTTCAGGCACCCCGCTTCATAGAGGGGACTCCGGGAGGCGCAGGTTCGAATCCCCTCTATCAAGAGGGGTGGCGCGCAGCGCCGGGGTGCGTAGGGCACACGCTGCGCTTGTCACCCGGTCCAGTTTGCTCTCAATTCCCCCCATGCCCGTCGCCCTCCTTCTCATCGTCCTCGCCACGCTCGCCCGGCTGTTGCCGACCGTGGACCCCGGGCTGTCGAACATCTCGCCGGTGATGGCGATCGCGTTCTGCGGGGCGGTGTATTTCCGCGACAAACGGATGTGGGCAATACCGTTCATCGCCCTGGCGCTGTCGGATTTCTACATCAACTGGTTTTACGCGAAGGAATATGGCTACACCTGGCCGGCCAGCGGCATGATCGCGCGCACGGCGTGCTTCGGCCTCGCCCTGCTGATCGGCGCGTGGGTGGCGAAGCGCAAATCCTGGCTCAACCTGCTCAACGGCGGGCTGCTCGGCGCCCTCGCGTTCTACCTCGTGACCAACACGCAGTCGTGGGCCGCCGACCCGTTCTACGCGAAGACCCTGGCTGGCTGGTGGCAGGCGCTGACGGTCGGGCACCCGGAGTATCCCCCGACCATCTATTTCTTCCGCAACACCCTGTTCGGCGACCTGATGTTCACCGGGCTCTTCGCCGGCATCATGGAGTGGATGGCACACCGCAAGGGCGAACCCAGCCTGCTCGACCGCGGCGAGGAGGAAGACGAGCCCGAGGAGCAGCCCGCCGAGGCGAAGGTCGAGGAGTGAGGGTGGAGCGCGACCTCCGGGCGCGCTCAGCCGGGCTCATGCAATTGAGCGTTGGTTTCCCTCGGAACGTGGCCGCACTAAAAGGTGGTCGCCGATTTCCACATCGGCGACAGGCGTCGGTATGGAAACCAACGCCCACCAACTGCATGAGCTCAGAACCCGTCCGGAGGCCGGGTTCCACCATCAAGGCAGCTTCGCCGCCCTATTTCGTCTTCATCACCCAGACCCCGTCCCATTTCCCGCCGGGCGGGTGGGCCTGGAGATATTTGCAGCGCTCGACATAGGTCGAACTGAGCTTGTCGCCGGGATGCAGCGCGAGCGCCTCCGAAAAACTCTTGATCGCGCGGTCGAAATCGCCCTTCCGGTAATGGGCGAGGCCGCCGCGGAACTGGTTCACCGCGTCCGACAGGTTCGGGAAGGTCTCCTCGGTATGGAACTCGAGCACCTCGTAAACGCTGATCGGCTCGGTCTTGCCCTTGACGATGACCCGGTCGACCTCGCGCGAGCGGTAGGTGCCCTTGAGCTTCCGGTGGGTGAACTCGCTGATGAGGATCTGGGCGGAATATTCCTTGCACGCGCTCTCGAGCCGCGAGGCGAGGTTCACGCCGTCGCCGATGACGGTGTAATCCATGCGCTTCGGCGCGCCGATGTTGCCCGAGACGATGGTGTCGGTGTTGAGCCCGACACCCATGAGGATGGGTTTCTGGCCGCGGGCCTGGCGGCGGGCGTTGAGGGCGCGCAGCTCGGTGATCATCGCGATGGCGGCGCGGAGCGCCCGGTCGGGGTCGTCGCCGTGCGGGATCGGGATGCCGAACTCGGCCATGATCGCGTCGCCGATGAACTTGTCGAGCATGCCGCCCTCCTGCGTGATGCAGTGCACCATGAGGGTGAAATACTCGTTGAGCAGGGCGACGGTGCCCTGCGCGCCGAGCTCCTCGGTGAGCGTGGTGAACGAGCGGATGTCGGAGAAGAGCACGGTGGCCTCGACGCTCTGGCCGCCGAGCGCCTCGCCGCCGCCGGCCAGCAGCCGGTCGGCCAGGCCGGGGTCCATGTAGCGCGCCATGGTGGACTTCATGCGCTTTTCGTTGCTGATGTTCTCGATCATCAGGAGCGAGCCGACGCGCTTGCCCTTGAGGCTGATGAGGGGCTGGAGGGTGAGGTTGACGCTGAGCTTCTCGCCGCGCGCCTCCATCTCGGCGTCCATCAGCAGGTCGCCCTTGGCGCCGGCGACCTCGAGGGCCTTGAGGCGGTCGACCAGCCAGGCGTTGGCGCCGGTGAAGAACTCGGTGGCGGGTTTGCCGAGCGTCTCGCCCTCGCGCATCTTCAGGATGCGGTAGCCGGCGGCGTTGCAGGTGTGGATGCGGCCCTCCTCGTTGAGGGTGATGACGCCGTTGGACATGCTCTCCAGCATCGACTGGTTGTAGTTCTTCATGTTCTGCACGTCGTCGAAGAGCTTGGCGTTCTCGAGGGCGATGGAGACCTGCGCGGTGAAGGCCTTGAGCCGCGCCTCGTCCTCGGCGGTGAACGGGCCGCCGCGCTTGTTGAGCGACTGGGTGACGCCGATGACCTTGCCGGTCTTGTTCACGACCGGCACGCAGAGGATGGAGCGGGTGAAATAGCCGGTCTTCTTGTCAAACGCGGGGTTGAAGCGGAGGTCGGCGTAGGCGTGCGGGATGTTGATCGTCTTGCCCGACTGGAAGACGGCGCCGGCGATGCCCGCGGTGTTGGGCAGCTTGATCTGGACGGCGTTGAGCCCCTCGCCCACCTCGGACCAGAGCTCGTTGGTCTTTTCGTTGTTGAGAAAGAGCGTGGAGCGGTCGGCCTTGAGCATGCGCGTGGCCTCGCTCATGACCCGGCGCAGCAGCACCGAGAGCTCGAGCGAGCTGGTGATGTCCGCCACCAGGTCGAGGAACTCCATCTCCTGCTGGCGGGTCCGCTTCATCCGCTCGATGTATTGCGAACTCTGCAGCGCGGCGGCGGCCTGCAGGGCCATCGCCTCGAGCAACTCAAGGTCCTCGGTGGTGAATCGGCCGGTGCGCTTGTTCAGCGTCTGGACGACCCCGATGACCTCGTTGCGCGCGGTCTTGATCGGGGCGCAGAGGATGGCGCGGGTCTTGAAGCCGGTCTTCTCGTCGATGTCGCGGTCGAAGCGGGGATCGGCGTAGGCGTCGTGGATGATCAGCCCCGCCCCGCTCTGGAACACCGCCCCGGCGATGCCCTCGGTGTTGAGCAGCCGGATCTCGCGGTTGAAGGTGCCCTGCGCCACGCGGGAATACAGCTCGCCCGTCGCGGGGTCGTTGAGGAAAAGCGAACCGCGCTCGGCGTCGGTCTCGTTGGCCGTGACCTCGACCAGCGTGGTGAGCAGTTCGTCGAGGCTGTCGATGGCGGAGACGCGCTGCGAGAGCTTGATCAGCATTTCGCTGCGGCGCAGCCGCCCGCGCAGGCCGGCAAGGGTCTCGCGCCCGGCGCCGCGCCGGGGCTGGGAGGGGGTCTGGATTTCAGGTGCCATGAGGTTTCTCCAATTGCGCGCGGAGGGCCGCGACCGTGTCGTGCAGCTGCCGCAGCTCGTCCTGGTGCGCCCGGTGCTGTTGCGCGAGGGCGTCCTTGTGGGCGAACAGCTCGCGCTCGAGCTGGTCGCGCAGGGTCTGGATGGTGAGGTGGAGCTGCCGGGCCTCGTCGTGTCCGGCGGCGATGGCGGCCTGGACGTCGGTCTCACGGGTCGCCTGCCGCGCCTGTAATTCGTCGCGCAGCGTGGCGATGGTGGTGCGCAGGATGCGGATCTCGTCGGCCCCGGCGGCAACCGCGGCCTGCACCGCCTGCGCCCGGCCGGCCTCCGTCTCCTCCAGACGCAACCGCAGGGCGGCCACGGTGTCCTTCAGCTGCCGGATTTGGCGCTGCGCCTCCAGGAGCTCCGCGTGGGGCCCGGGAGTCGTGTCGGATGGAGCTGCCAGCTGCGCCTTGTCCACAGACGGCCAGTTTCCGCCGTGGCGGGAGGGCGGCAAGCCGAGAATGACAGCTTTTGGCCCTAAAGCAGGTCGGCCGCGAGCTCGGCGAGCTTGGAGCGCTCGCCCTTGGACAGCTTCACGTGCGCGGCCAGCGCGTGGCCCTTCATCCGGTTGTGGCAGTAGACGAGGCCGTTGCTGCGCGAGTCGACGTAGGGGTTGTCGATCTGCGCCGGGTCGCCGATGAGGACGAGCTTGGAGCTCTCGGAAATGCGGGTGATGACGGTCTTCACCTCGTGGGGTGTGAGCTGCTGCGCCTCGTCGAGGATGAAGAAGCGGCGGGCGATGGAGCGGCCGCGGATGAAGCACAGCGCCTCGATTTCGACGACGCCGTGCTTGATGAGGCGTTCGTAGGGCTTGAGCGGCGGGAGCGCCCCATTGCCGTTGCCATGGCCGCTGTGCAGGGCAGACATTGAGTGCAGCCCGTCGTCGTGCTTCTTCTTTTTCTTGCCGGTCTTCTTGCTGGCGAACTGCGGCTCCTTCTGCGGCTTCGAGGGCATGAGCACCTCGAGCGCGTCATGGTAGGGCTGCAGCCAAGGCTTCATTTTCTCCTCCATCGTGCCGGGGAGAAAACCGATGTCCTTGCCGAGCGCGATGACCGGACGGGAGATCGAGAGGCCGTCGTAAAGTGAGTTCTCGTTGGTGGTCTGGTAGAGCGCGCAGGCGGTGGAGAGGAGCGTCTTGCCCGTGCCGGCCTTGCCGAAGCAGGTGACGAGCGCGATGCTGTCGTCCATCAGGGCGTCGACGAAAAATTGCTGCTCGAGGTTGCGCGGGCGGATGGGGATGCCGCCGGGGGCCTTGACAAAATCGGGTATGTGCAGCCGGCGCACGACGCCCTTGCCGTAGTAGCGGCCGGGCATCGTCTTCCCTTCGGGCGTCATCAGCAGGCAGTATTCGTTGAGGTAGAGCTTGGCGGCCGGGTCGGGGGATAGATCGAGCTGCCCCTCTGAGCAGAAGCGCTGCATCTCGTAGACATTGAGTGGAATCGTCTGGTAGTCCCCCTCGTCCGTGTCCGCCTCGGGCACCTTGTCGTTGAGATAATCCTGCGCCTCCAAGCCGACGGCGCGGGCCTTGAGCTGCACGTTGACATCCTTGGTGACAAGGATGGTCGGCGGCGGGAAGGTTTCCTGGACGAAGAGGGCGCTGGCGATGATGCGGTTGTCCTTCTTGGTGAAGTCGGACAGGACGGCGCGCAGGCGCTGCATGGCGGGCGACGACCAGTTGTTCTCGACGAGGTAGCGGTTGATGATGACCGAGAGAGTGCCCCCGGAGGAGAGTTTGACGCCCTCATGCATGGAGCGGGAGTCCGGGAGTAGTTCTTGGAGGATGCGGTGCACGCGGCGGGCGTTGCGGCCGCGCTCGGTGGACTGCTCGCTCTTGATCGCGTCCAGTTCCTCGAGGACCTCGACCGGGATCGCCAGGTTGTTGTCCTCAAACTTGAAAATCGACTGCGGGTCATGCAGCAGGACATTTGTGTCCAGAACATAGGTCTTCACCCTGACCTCGACCGAATGCTGCGGTTGAATCTGAACCCCACCGATTGTTTTTTCCATCGCGTGGATAACTTGTGAACAACCTATGCATCCGCTTGGCGGCTTTGTAAATGCAGTAATTGCAAGTTTGTGAGAAATCCGCGTGGCCGGCAGTGCGTCACGGCACGGGGCCTGCGGGTTTCCTCGGCTTGGGCGGCGGCCCCCAGAGCCGGATGATGTATTCGGCGAGATTCAGGAGGCTCACCCGGTGCAGGCCGCCGGGGCTCAGCTCGCGCAGGCGGGGCACATGCGGGCTGCGTTCGACGAAATGGCCCCACAATTCCCGCTCGAGGATCCGCGCCATCTCACCGGGCGAGGCGGTCAACTTGGTCGCTTCCATCACCTTGCCCTGCCAGTGGCGGCGCTCGTCTGGGTGGCTTTCCCAATAGCTGAAGAGGGTCTGCTCGTAGCGATTAAGACTCATGGTAAGGGCTTTTTGCTCCAAGCAGGCATTGCTTTTGAACTCACACCTGCTAAGGATGTCAAAGCACGTTCAACCCGACACACCTTATGTGGCAAAAGCTTAAAGAACAACTCCCGGCGGTTTTGCTGACCGCAATCCTCATCATCGGCGCGGCTTTCTGGTTCTACCAGAAGACCGTATCCGATCTCGCCGCCAGGCAGCAGGCTGAAATCTCTGCCCTGCGCGAGCAAACCAACGCGGAGATGAAAGCCTCCGCCGAGGAGACCCGACGGCACATTGAGTCGGTCAACCAGCTCCTCAAGGACGCCATCTCCAAGCGCGCCGCCGATGTGTTCATGACGGACGAGGAAGTGGCCAAGCTCAACGAGCAGAAGGTGAACCAGCTCGCCGAGGCCATCGCCAAGAAGGTCATGCCCTACGGCGCCAACATCCCGAAGACGGCCGAGGAGGCCGAGAAGCTCCAGAACGAGCAGGTCGACAAGGTCGGCAGCCGTCTCGCCGAGAAGATCTCCCCCATCCTCTCCGAGATGTCCAAGGACCAGAATCTCACCCGCGAGTCCATCAATGTCTACAGCCAGCGCATCTCCGACCAGATCAGCGGCGTGCTGACCTCCGAGATGTCCCGTAACCAGCAGCTGAACACGCAGCTTTTGGCCTCGCAGGCGGTCGCCCAGGACTCGATGAAGCTCTCCCACGAGATCACCGCCCTCTACCTGAGCTCCTTCAAGGATCAGTCGCTCATCACCCGCATCCTCTCGCTACCCGCCAACGTCGTGCGTGACGCGGCCAACATGAGCATCATCAACAGCTCCGACCGCAAGAAGATGGAGGAGCGCCTCGTGACCGAGATGAACGCCCTCGACAAGCGCCTGCAGGAGATCGAGGCCGCCTCGCCCAAGAAGTAAGCCTGCCGCAAGGTAGTTTTCTTCAAGGCCGCGCTTCCCGCGCGGCCTTTTTATTGCCTTTGGGTCTGCTACCCGGGGGCTTGCTCCAGCTTGGAGGAAACGTAGCCACGAGCGTGAGCGCGTGGGAGTTCGTCCATTCGCTCACGCTCGTGGCTACTGGCTGCGCCGGAAATGAGAATGGCAGGAGAGCATGGCCGTGGTCTTGATCAAATGCCCCGGAGCTTCCCCCTCAAGGCCTGGCCACATCTTGCTCGCCGGCGCCCCTGGCGAACTCGCGCGCTTCCTCGGCCTGAAGTAATCGTCTATTGCGTTGCGCCGGCTGTTCCGCAGGACCGTAGTCGCTTCATGCTTCATCCCGCTCCCCGTCCGCTGCCCGAAAACGCCGGGTTCATCTTCGTTGGCGAACGCGTGGCCCTGACGGCCTCGATCCCGCCGAAGATGGCGGAGCGGATGCTTGGCACGCGCAACCCGCACGGCAAACCCAACGCCGACGTCCTGCGCCGGCTCGTCTCCGCGGCCGATCCGCGCCGCCCCGCCCTGCACTGGCAGGTCGATTTTCCCCGGGAGATGGGCGAACGCGAGGCCTCGCTCTACGAGCATCCCTTCCACCACCTCCACCGCACGATGCGGCCCACGCGCGATGGCTGGTGGGTGAACCCCCACGCTGATGCGCGGCTGCGCGCCACCCTGGCCCGGCGCGAGCGCTACCTGGCCACGCCGCTCGGCGCTGATCCCCCGGTATTTCTTTGGTTTGAAAGCTCGATCATCCCCGACGAAACCCTGGTCGCCGTGGCGCGCGACGACGATTTCACCCACGGCGTCCTCGCCGCGCGGCCCTTGGCCCTGTGGTGGCGCCGGCATCATTCCCGCCGCACGCCCACGCTGGCCCTCAGCTCCTATCCCTTCCCCTGGCCGCCCGCGACGGGCCTCGGCGCCCTGACCGCCGCGCAGGAGGAACAGCGCCACGCGATCGCCCGCGCCGCCCGGGGCACCGATGCGGAGCAGCTCAACGCCGCGGTGGCCTCCGCCTACGGCTGGCCCGCCGGCCTCGCCGACGATGAACTGCTTCTGCGCCTCGGGGATTTGAACCGCGCTCGAGCCGGGTGACGGTGGGGCGGGATCGCCTTGAGGTGGCACGCGACCTCCGGGCGCGTTTCCGTCGAATCACTCGGAACCCGTCCGGAGGCCGGGTTCCACCATTTTCACGGCTTCTCGCCGACGAATTTCCACGAGCTGGCATAGTCGCGCGGCAGTTTCAGGCCGAGCACGTGCGCGCGCACCATCTCGATCGGCATCATGCCGCCCTGGAGGACGCTGTCGTGGAACTGCTTTTCGGTCATCTTGCCGCCCTTCACCGCTTCGGTGTAAAGCGCCCGGAGCTGGATCGCCCCCATCATGTAGCCGACCTGGTAGAGCGGCGACCAGTCGCCGTTGAACGAGCGGCGCACCTCGCCGGTCGCCGTGGGGCGGTCGTGCCCGACCTTGTCCACGAGAAAGTCGATGCACTGCTGCGGCGTCCATTTGCCGAGGTGGAAATTCAGCGAGAAGATGATGCGCGCGCAGCGGTGCGTGCGCCAGAAGAGCGCCCCCGCCCGGTCCTCGGGCGTCTGGTGAAAGCCCAGGTCCCACAGGTGGAACTCCCACCACAGCGCCCAGCCCTCGACGTAGAACGGCGTGCGGAAGAGCTCGCGGTGCGGGTTGGACCGGTCGGCCATCCAGCCCTGCAGGTGGTGGCCCGGGATCAGCTCATGGAACACCGTGGCATGGCAGAAATGCGTGTTGTTCGCGCGCAGGCTGTCGAGTTTCTCTCCCTGGTCCATCGTGTCGGTCGGGAAGGACACCATGATCCGGTCGCCGCCGAGGAAGAACGGATTCGTTTTCTGCCGCTCCGGCGACATCATGGTCATGGTCCAGTCGTCGATCGCCAGCGGCGGCACGGTGATGAGATCGCGCTTGGTGATGAATTCCACCGCCTCATAGGCCATGCCGGCGATCATCGCCGGCTGGTCGCCGGGGGCGACGTATTGCTGTTTCGTTTTCTCCAGCGCGGCTTTCCAGTCGTCGCCGAGGCCCATGTCGTGCGCGACCTTCTTCCACTCGGCCTCGCACCACGCGAATTCCCTCTCGGCCACCGCGATCAGCCCGGCAGGGTTGTAGGGGATCATGTCGTGCTCGAGGTCGAGCTTCAGACCCTCGGCCCCGATGGGATCGCCGATGATCGGCTCGTCTTCGCCGGCCTTGGCCCCGACGATCTTTTCGCGCAGGAACTTGGCGTAGTCGTCGACCGCCGCCGCCGCCTTCTTGTGGGGCTCGCGCGTCCACCAGCCGAACTGCGGGTCGTAGGTGTCGTAGAATTCAAACCAGTTCTTCAGGCTCTTGTCGAGGTCGCCGAGCCGGCTGGCCGCGCGATACGCGATGATCTTGCCGGGCTTGGCCCCCTCGCCCTCAAGGGTCTTGCGCGCCGCCTCAATGTCCTGACGGATCTTGGCCAGCGTCGCGGCCGATTGTTCGGCGTTGACCTTGCCGAACTGCCGGCGGGTCTCCTGCAGGCCCGCGATGTCCTCGGCGAAGCCCAGGAACGGCGCCATCTCGGCGTTGCGTCGCTCGTCGCGGGCGACGAGCCCGAGTTCGTAGCGCAGCTGCAGCCGCAGCAGGTGCCAGTCGATCCGGCCCTCAACGCCGAGCGGCTCGTAGGGCACCGCCTCGAGTTTCGCCTGCCAGGCGGTGTGGAATTCTTTCAGGCGGCGCAGCTGCAGCGCCGAGCCGGGCACGCTGTAGAACTGTAGCAGCGCGTCCTTGTCGGCCTTGAAGCGCTCCACCAACTCGCGCAGTTCGCTCGACTGGGGCTTGGCCAGCGCAGCCAGGTCGGGCACATAGAGGTTGGCGTCACGCAACGGCTGGGGCGGCTGGCCGTGGCGCAGGTCATCCGCGCCGGACACCAGGTTGCACAGGAAAAGGAAAACAATGAGCCGGCCGGTCAGGATTTTCATAGAGGATGAGCGAGTTTTCCGGTCACGCCCGAAGCCGCAAGTGCGGAGTGTCTCGGGTGGAACCTGCGCTTCTGCTGTCGCCAAAGCTATGGCAGACAGGCCGCAGGTTGGTAGGGGCAAGCGCCCCTACCTCTCCCGCAGCCACACCGCCATCGGCGCGAGCCCGCGGTTGCTCCAGGCGAAATACGGGATCGCCCTATCCTAAAACTTCCACTCGACGCCCGCAAACGCCCCAAGGCCGGTCTGCGGATAGCCGTTCACCTCCTCGTATTTTTCATTGAGCAGGTTCTCGAGGCGGGCCTTCACCGCCAGCCGCGGCGTGGCCTGCCAGGCGCCGTAAAGGCGGACGACGGTGTAGTCCTCCCCCCGGACGGTTGCGAAAGTGGCTGCGTCCACATCGAGCCGGCCGGCCACCCACGCCGCGCCGGTGCCGGCGCTGAACCCGCCGCCGAAGTCGCGCCAGAGATCAAGCGACCCGCTGTTGCGCGGCCGGCGCAGCAGCCGCGTGCGTGCGGTCGTGTTGTCGGCGTCGAGGTAGGTGTAGGCGAGCCGGGCCTTGAGCGCGCGGGGCAGGTCGAGTCTGGCCGCCAGCTCGACCCCGCGCGTGCGGGCCCGCTCCACGTTCTGCACCGTGCCGGGAAACGCCGAGAAATCGAACGTGATGAGCTGGTCGAAATCCGTCTGGAACCAGGTCGCGCTGAGCGTGCCGCGGTTGCCGCTGAGATAGTAGTCGGCGCCGGCGTCCCCGCCGCGCGCGCGCTCGGCCCGGAGGTGGGGATTCCCGGCGTAGAACGCGTTCTGACCGTAGAGATCGAGGAAACTCGGCGCCCGGAAGCCCGTGCCGTAGCTCGCCCGGAGCTTCAGCTGCGAACCGCGCGCCAGCCACGCCGCGGTCACGCGGCCGGTCGTCGCCCGGCCGAAGGTGTCAAAGTCGTCGCTGCGCAGCCCGGCGGTCAGGTAAAGCCGCTCGATGGGCGCCCATTCGTCCTGCAGGAAGAACGCGAGGAGCTGCTGCCGGCGGTTGATGTTGCCGAACCCGGTGTTGCGCGTCGTGTTCAGTTCGCCGGTGAAGCCGCCGGTCAGCCGGTGCTGCGCATTCGCCGCATACGTGCTCTGCCAGTCGAGCACGGCGCGGCGGTTCTTGACGACGGTCACCTGTCGCCCGAACGGCCCGGGATTGTCCGAGACGAACCGCCGGTCCTGCCCGCCGAGCCCGACGTGGCTCGTCAGGTCCGGGGCGTGCGTGAGGTCGGCGAAGATAGTCGCCAGCTGGTTGCTCTCCCGGTCCGCGTTGTCGGGATCGTTCGTGTGGCGGTCGCCGGGGTCGCCGAACGTGGCGAGGAACCCGCGCCACGTCGCGCCAACGGCTGTGCCAGCGGAGATCATCCGGTCAATCCGCAGGGAATACGTGGCGCTGTCGAACGCGTTGTTCGCGCGCTCGTTGTCGGTGTGCCCGCCGGCCGCGGAGAACGTCCACGCGCGGACCGGGTCGCCGGCCTGCGCGCTCATCGCTCCCTGCACCGTGCCGAACGCACCGGCTTCGGCCGTGATCGAGCCGTGCGCGCCGCCGTTGCCGCGCACGCCGCGGAGTGCGACCACGCCGCCGACCGCCTCGCCGCCATAGAGCGTGCTTTGCGGGCCGTGCGCGATCTCGAGGCTGTCGCACGCGCCGACGCAGGCGCCGCCGAGCGCGAAGGCGTAGTCGGTGTTCGGGTCGTTGAACCGCACGCCGTCCACGAGGAACAGCGTCTGGTTCGAGTTGCTGCCGCGGAGGAAGAGCGATGTCACCGCCCCGGCTGCGCCGCTGGCGGCCGCGGGCGCGCCGGGCACATTGTGGAGCGCGCCAAGCAGCGAGGTGAGCTGCATGCGGGAGAGCTCGGCGGCGCTGAGTGTGTCGATTGCGGTGCCGGAGGTGGTGACGGCGACGGGCGTCCGCGTGCCGGTGACGACATAGTCCGGGAGTTGTTCGGTGGCGGGGCCGGTCTGCGCGAGCGCAGCCGCGGCCGGCAGGGCGCCGGCGAGGAGGAGAAGGCGTCGGAGCGACGCCGGGATGTTGGTTGGCATGATCTGCTGTTCCTGGTGGCAAGAGCAGACCGCCCGGGGATGTAGCCGGGGTCGCTGACCCCGGGACCGGCCTCGACGAGGCCGGCTATAAATCCGAACATGATCCACTCCCACCCTTCATTGGCCCCGATGATGTCGGGGTTGATGCGATGAAGGTTTGTCGCCGGGGCGCGCACACGCACCGGCGTGGTGAGGGCTGAAGGCAGATGTTCGGACTCCGCACTGTGCGCGCAGCGCACAAGGTCCAGGTTTCAAGGATCAAGTATCAGGAACCGGTCTTCGGCTTCCGCCGCTCCGGGTCTTGTCACTTGTTACTTGCCACTTGTCACTTGCACGTCGCGTGCGCCTCGCCCCCGCCTTCACCGGCTTTCCAATTGGCTTTGCTCCCGCCCTGACCGCGGAATGGGGGCCTGTGATGCGTTACCGCAGCGCTACTGTGGCCGGATTGCACGGCCTTTCCTGGAACTTCAGCGTTGATGAAAAGAACCTCAGGCCCCGCACAAGTCCCTCCGTTCCACTCCTTACGCAAGCGCATTTCGGGTCACCTGCCCCGTCATGCACCCGGCTTCTGCGTCTTATCACCACTGGTGGCTTGCCTTTTCATATCAACGAATCCTGATGTAAGGATACGTCCACTCCCACCATGAGCGCCCTCACCCCCCGCCAGTCCCATGCCGCCGCCGAGCTGCGGCATCTGCTTGCCCAGCGCATCGTCATCCTCGAGGGGCCCAAGGGGACGATGGTGCAGGCCCACGGGCTCACCGAGGCCGCTTTCCGCGGCGCATGCTTCTGCAGCCACGCCCACGACCTCAAGGGCGACAACGACATCCTCAACCTCACCCAGCCGGCGATCGTCGGGGACATTCACCGCGCCTTCATCGAGGCCGGGGCTGACATGGTCTCGACCAACACCTTCAACGGCACCCGCATCTCCCAGGCCGACTACGGCACCGAGTCTTCCGTCGCCGACCTCAACCGTGCCGCCGCCGAGATCTGCGTCCGCGCCGCCCTGGCGGGCGAGGCGAAGCACGGGCGCCGCATCTTCGTCGCCGGCGCCCTCGGCCCGACCAACCGCACCCTCTCGCTCTCGCCCGACGTCAACCACCCCGACTTCCGCGCCGTCACCTGGGAGCAGGTGACCGCCGCTTATTACGAGCAGGCCAAGGCGCTCGTCGCCGGCGGCGTGGATCTGCTGCTGGTCGAGACCATCTTCGACACGCTCAACGCCAAGGCCGCGGTCTTCGCCATCGAGCAGCTTTTCGACGAGCTCGGCGCGCGCCTGCCCGTCATGATCTCGGTCACCATCACCGACGCCTCGGGCCGCACGCTCTCGGGCCAGACCGTCGGCGCGTTCTACAATTCCATCCGCCACGCCCACCCGCTGAGCATCGGCATCAACTGCGCGCTCGGCGGCGCCCAGATGCGCCCCTACGTCGAGGAACTCGCCGGCCTCGCCGAGTGCTACGTCAGCTGCTACCCGAACGCCGGTCTGCCCAACGCCTTTGGTGGCTACGACGAGACGCCCGCGGCCATGGCGCGGGTCCTCGGCGACTTCGCCGCGCAAGGCTGGCTCAACATCGTCGGCGGCTGCTGCGGCTCCACGCCCGCGCACATCGCCGCCATCGCCCGGGCCGTCGCGCCGCACAAGCCGCACGCGCTGCCTCGCGAGGTCGAGCGCCGCCTCCAACTCAGCGGCCTCGAGCCCTTGGCCCTCGCCTGACTGCGATGGCATTGTCCATTTCTCGTTGTTCAACTCTCCTTGTTCATTCCCGATGACCATTGAACAATGAACGCTGATCAATGAAAAATTCAGCCTCATCCTTCATTGTCGTCGGCGAGCGCACCAACATCACCGGTTCGCCGAAGTTCGCCAAGGCCCTCAAGGCCGGCGACTGGCCCGCTTGCCTCGCCATCGCGCGCCAGCAGGTCGAGTCCGGCGCCAACGTCCTCGACATCAACGTCGACGAGGCGCTCATCGACGGCGAGGCGACGATGGTGCGCTTCCTCAACTTCATCGCCGCCGAGCCCGAGATCTGCCGCGTGCCCGTCATGCTCGACTCGTCCAAGTGGACCGTGCTCGAGGCCGGCCTGCGCTGCCTGCAGGGCAAGGGCATCGTCAACTCCATCTCGCTCAAGGACGGCGAGGCCGAGTTCCTCCGCCGCGCGAAGCTCCTCCTCCGCTACGGCGCCGCCGCCGTCGTCATGGCCTTCGACGAGAACGGCCAGGCCGCCACGCGCGACGAGAAGGTCCGCATCTGCACCCGCGCCTACAAACTCCTTACGGACAAGCTCCGGTTCCCGGCCGAGGACATCATCTTCGACCCCAACATCCTCACCGTCGCCACCGGCATCGACGAGCACAACAACTACGCTGTCGATTTCTTCGAGGCCACGCGGATCATCAAGGACACCCTCCCCGGCGCCAAGGTCAGCGGCGGCGTCTCCAACGTCTCGTTCTCCTTCCGCGGCAACAACCCGGTGCGCGAGGCGATGCACACCGCCTTCCTCTACCACGCCATCGCCGCCGGGCTCGACATGGCCATCCTCAACGCCGGCATGCTCGGCGTCTACGACGAGATTGAGCCGGCCCTCCGCGGCCTCGTGGACGACGTCCTTCTCAACCGCCGCCCCGATGCGACGGACCGATTGATTGTCCACGCCGAGGGCCTCAAGGCCCGCGACGGCGGCGCCTCTGGAGGGCCCGCGTCCCTGCGGGCTGCTGCCGCCGCTTCTGCGGCCGACGCTTGGCGGAGTGAACCCGTCGAGAAGCGTCTGGCTCACGCCCTCATCAAGGGCATCGACGCCTTCGTCGACGCCGACACCGAGGAGTGCCGGCAAAAATACCCGCGCCCGCTCGACATCATCGAGGGCCCGCTGATGGACGGCATGCGCGTCGTCGGCGACCTCTTCGGCGCCGGCAAGATGTTCCTCCCCCAGGTCGTCAAGTCCGCCCGCGTGATGAAAAAGGCCGTCGCCTACCTCCAGCCGTTCATGGAGGCTGAAAAGCAGGCTGCCCTGGCCGCTGGAGGGCCCGCGTCCCTGCGGGCCGCCGGCCGCGTCGTCCTTGCGACGGTGAAGGGCGATGTGCACGACATCGGCAAGAACATCGTCGGCGTCGTCCTCGCCTGCAACAACTACGAGGTTATCGACCTCGGCGTCATGGTGCCGTGCGACAAGATCCTCGCCGCCGCCAAGGAGAAGGGCGCCGACATCATCGGCCTCTCCGGCCTCATCACCCCGTCGCTCGACGAGATGGTGCATGTCGCCAAGGAAATGAAGCGCACGGGCGTCACCGTGCCGCTGCTCATCGGCGGCGCCACCACCAGCGCTGCGCACACCGCCGTGAAGGTCGCCCCCGAGTTCGCCGAGCCCGTCGTCCACGTGCTCGACGCCTCGCGCGTCATCGGCGTCGTCTCCGCCCTGCTCAGCGCGGGACAGAAGCCCGCCTTCGCCGCCGACAATCGCGCGAAGCAGGAGAAGCAGCGCGTCGAGTTCGCCGACCGCCGCGGCGCACGGAAACTGTTGTCCCTCGCTGAGGTGCGGAATCGCGGAGAGAAATTCAACTGGGCGACCATCGACATCCCGAAGCCTGAATTCCTCGGGACCAGGGTCTTCAGCAGTGGAGGGCCCGCGTCCCTGCGGGCCGGATCCGGCGTGGGGGGCCCAGCTCACGCTGGGCCACTTCAGGTTTCAGGTTTCAAGTCTCAGGTTTCCGATCTCCTTTCACTCCACGAAATCGTGGATTTCGTGGACTGGGGTCCCTTCTTCTCCGCCTGGGAACTCCACGGCCGCTACCCCGACATCCTCACCGACGCCGTCGTCGGCGAGGAGGCCACCAAGCTTTTCGCCGACGCCCAGGCGATGCTCCAGCGCATCGTCGCGGAGAACCGCTACACCGCGAAGGCCGTCATCGGCTTCTGGCCGGCCAACAGCGTCGGCGATTCGGTTGAAGTGTATGCCGACGAGTCGGGCTCAAGGATCCTGAAGACCTTTCATTTTCTGCGTCAGCAGAACGAAAAGCCAAAGGATCAGTTCAACCACTGTCTCGCCGACTACATCGCCCCGAAGGATTCAGGCCGCATTGATTATCTCGGCGGCTTCGCGGTGACGGCGGGCCATGGGGTCGAGGAATTCGCGAAGGAATTCGAGAAGCAGCACGATGACTACTCCTCCATCATGGCCAAGGCGCTGGGCGACCGCCTCGCCGAGGCGCTGACGGAGCTGATGCACAAGAAGACCCGCGACTTCTCCGGCTACGGCCGGACCGAGAACTTGGAGATGAAGGACATCATCCGGGAGAAATACCGCGGCATCCGCCCGGCCCCGGGCTATCCCGCCTGCCCCGACCACACGGAGAAGCGCACGCTCTTCGACATTCTCGACGCCGAGAAGGCCACGGGCATAACACTCACCGAGAATTTTGCCATGTTCCCCGCCAGCGCCGTGTCCGGTCTGATTTTCAACCACCCGGATTCAAAATACTTCGCAGTGGGCAAATTGGCGAAAGATCAGATCGAGGATTACTCCGCGCGCAAAGCCCAGCCAGTCTCCGAATCCGAGAAGTGGCTAGCCCCTTATCTGGACTACTGAACGGAGAAACTGTCCGCATATCACATCAACTTCACACTCAAACGCGAATTGGGTGCGAAACTCGGCCGCTTGGGCTCGTAATTGCCGGACACACACACCTTTGGCACGGCGGGGGAATCATTTGCTTCCGGTCCGGTGGGGGCGCAGCCTCCGCGCATGTCCGCCCCCGCCGCCCGGCTCCCCGAGCGAAGAACAGCGAGGGTGCATGAGCCCCTGAAATTTAGGCAAGTGGAAGCGGTCAGGCCGAGCCCGGAGTCAGGCAATTGTTGTCTCCGTTCGCCTTTGACCGGCCGGCCTGGGCACTTTCGTAGCCGGTATTCGGCAACCGCTCCCTTGACGGACAATACGACTTAGTTTCGCGTTCTCATGATCAACATCATGTTGTCATCGAGCAGACGGTTTTTGAACACCTTGAGTTGCTCTTCCGAAAGAATGGTTTCGGCCTGCCTGATCAGCGCGACGTCCGACGGTCTGAAGCCGGTCGCTGGATCGATATCCTTGGCGCCATCAATTCGTTGGTTCCAACCGTTTTTGCTGCCTATAGTCACGTTGAAGGCCCGAGCCAGCAAATCGCCCTGTTCGGTCGTGAGTGGGTGCCCCGCGTCAACCATTGCGGCATCGAATGCCGTATCGATGTATTGTCGATACAGTCCCTCCCCTGTTAGATTAACCAATTTCGCCCAGTCGTCCGCCCCCAGCAGTGCCTTGGTTTTCCTATCCCTCTCACGCGCTAGCTCGTTAACGCGGTTGATGTCTTCCGCTTGATTGCCCGTCAGTCCGCCGGCCTTGGCAGTCCGCGCCAGCATTTTTTCATGCTCATAGTCACTAGCCATTAAATGTTCCTTCAATTCGGCGAGCTTGCTCGGATCAATATCCAGATGCGTGAACACATAGCGCCGTCGCGCCACGCTTTTCTCCCGCGCCCGATCCTTGTAATACCGTTCAAGTTCTTCCTCAAGCGTTCTCCGGGGCACTAAAAGATGCGTCGGCGAAGTCTGATCAGTTGGCTTTTGCTTTTCATGCCAATCTATAGCTGCCAAGCTTATTGCCGTCACTTGCTTGGGAGCTACGTTTCTTTTTGCTGTCGGTTCATCGACCGAGCGCACCCACCAAAAGAACGCTGCTGCTCCAACGCCTGCCGCGGTTGCGACGATCCCCAGTATGTAAAATATTCTACGCATTTCTATCAGGAGCCACCGCTGAAAAATTCAGGCAATCCAAGCAGGACTGGTCAACTGACCTGGTAAGAATATGACATCTTACATTCTGCCCGCACGTCCATTCAATGAGGCGAGCTTTATCACCCGGCAACAAGCATCGGATCGCCATTCTCGTTCATACTCATATTAAATCCGTCTGGGGGACTTTGACTGCAAAGATTCCCCCAGCCCCCCCAAAGGTGCTCTATGTAATTGGTAACATCGGTCCTTGTGATAGCGTTGGTAGATTCTACATCGAGCGGTCCGTATTCCACGTTTTCGGCAAAATTCATCACATGAATTTCCAAATAGTAGGCATGAACTGTCCACGGGAGTCCGTTGAAATGCGAAAAGGATTCGGCAGACCCCACCGTGCAGAGAAAAAAGGCCGCGACTGTTAAGTAGTATTTTCTCATATGAATAGTTGAATATAAGAGACAAGAGACAAGAGACAAGAGACAAGAGGCAAAACAGGGGCTGACCTGAACCCCAGCCCACTGTCTTTCAAATCAGTGCAACCGCAGGGGCAACCAGGCGGGGTCTGGCTTTGGGGGCGTGTTGCCCAAATCGGGTTCATGATTGAACGCGGTCCCGTGCGGAGCGTCTGACTTGAGCAATATGATGGGCATACAGGAAGGGCAGAAGGAGATGTTCAGCTACCAAGTCGATCTGGACCGGCGCGTGCGCGCCGACCATCCGCTGCGGGCCATCCGCCGCACCATCGACTTCAGTTTCGTGCGCCAGGAGGTGGCGCATTGTTACGGTTACAACGGACAGGTCTCGGTCGATCCGGAAGTGATCCTCAAGCTGATGTTCCTGCTGTTCCTCGACAACGTGAAGAGCGAGCGGGAGCTGATGCGGATGCTGCCGGAGCGCTTGGATTACCTGTGGTTCCTGGGCTTCGGCCTCGATGAGGAGATCCCCGACCACAGCGTGCTGTCCAAGGCCCGGGCCCGCTGGGGTCAGGAGATCTTCGAGTCCCTGTTTGTGCGCACGGTGCAGCAGTGCGTCGCCGCCGGGTTGGTGGACGGGACGAAGCTCCACCTCGACGGCAGTCTGCTCAACGCGCACGCCAGCCGCGACCGAGTGGTCCAGGCTGCACCCGAGCTGATCGCCGCCCTGAAGGCGGCCTATCAGGTGGAGGCGCGCAAACTGGAGGGCCACACCGGTGCGCCGCACTATCAACCCGTCAATGCCAGCCTGTGCAGCACGACCGATCCCGATGCGCCCTGCGTGCGCAACAGCAAGATCGGGGCCGCCGGCGACACCCGCCCCCGCTACAAACTGCACCGGGCGGTGGACGACCGCTGTGGCGTCGTCACCGCCACGGTCACCACGCCCGGGGACATCGCCGAGCCGACCCAGACGATCCCACTCATCGAGCAACACAGGCAGAACACCGGCTGCGCCGTCGCCACCGCGATCGGCGACCAGCAATACGGCACCATCGACAACCACCGCACGCTCCAGCAACGCGGCATCCGCACGCACTTGAAGATCATGCCCGGCCGGCCGCCGCCGCCGGATCGCTTTCCGCCGGAAGCCTTCCGCTACGATGCCGCCACCGACCGCTTCCACTGTCCGGCGGGCCAGACGCTGCATCCCCGCGGTTATGAGGCCCAGCGCCAGCACACCGAGTATGTCACCCGCAAGGGCGTGTGCGCGGCCTGCCCGCTGCGGACCCAATGCACCACCTCCAAGCACAGCCGGGCGGTGCATCGCTACCGCGAGCACGAAGCGGTGCTCCAAGCCCGGGCCCAAGCCACCAGCAAGGCGGCCCGTGCGGACTACCGCCGCCGCCGGCACCTGATGGAAGGCAGCTTTGCGCAATCGGTGAACTGTCACGGCGGCAAACGCGCGCGCTGGCGTCGACTGTGGCGGCAGCAAATCCAAGACTGGCTTATCGCCGCCTGCCTGAATGTGAAGTTATTGGTCAAGGCACTGTGCCCGGGGCCACAGGCCGGGGCCGGCCGGCTCGTATCCGGTCTGCGCCGGCCATCAGACCCAATTTGGAGCGGATTTTGTTCATCCTGTGAAAAAATCGGCCGGCTCTTCGCTCCCGCACTGATCTCGTCACCTCAGATCAACTGAACGACCGTTTGGGCAACACGCCCTTGGGATTTGGGGTCCAGATCTCAGCAATAAACTTTAAGCATTTCCCTCACACCTTAGGCACGGCGGGGAATCATTTGCTTCCGGTCCGGTGGGGGCGCAGCCTCCGCGCATGTCCGCCCCCGCCGCCCGGCTCCCTTGGATCGACCATGTGCGCACGTTTATGATCGTGCTGGTGGTCAATATGCATGCCTGTGTGACGGCCAGCCATGTGGGCGACTGGTATGTGCTGGCCGAGCCCGAGCCGCCCATGGCCGTGAAAGTGTGGTTCATCCTCTGGCAGGGCCACCTTCAGGCGTTCTTCATGGGGCTGCTGTTCTTCCTCGCCGGTTGCTTCGCCGAAAACTCGCTCGCCCGGCGCGGCACCGGCGCTTTCCTGCTCGAGCGCGGCCGCCGGCTCGGCCTGCCGGCGCTGCTCTACATGCTGGTGTTGCACCCTTTCATCCTGCTCGGGCTCAATCCGTGGCATGCCAAATTCCCGCCGTTGGCGGATTACTACCCGCATTATCTGGCGTCGGGCCGCTTTCTTTCCAGCAGCGGCCCGCTCTGGTTTGCCCTGGCGCTGCTGATCTTCTGCGCCGCGCTGGCGGCGTGGCGGCGGTGGCGCCCGTCGCCTCCAGCCGTCCCCGCGCCGCCCCCCGATGTGAGGACACTCTGGCTGTTCGGCCTCGGCCTGGCGGGTGCCACCTTTGCCATCCGCCTCGTGCAGCCCATCGGAACCCATGTGCTCAATTTCCAACTCTGCTTCTTTCCGCAATACATCGCCGCCTTCGCCGTGGGGCTGGTGGCCGCGCGCCACGGCTGGCTGGCGGCCCTGGCGACCTCCCCCACGGCCCGCCGGGCCGGATGGCTTGCCTTGGTCGGCGGCCCGTTGGTGCTCGCGGGAGTCATGGTCGCCGGCGGTCCGATCTTGGACGGACACAACCCCTATTTCGGCGGCTGGACACCGCAGGCGCTGGGGTTGGCATTTTGGGAGCAATTCGCCGGCCTCGGGCTGGCCCTCGGCGTGCTCTCCTGGTTCTCGCGGCGGCTCGACCGCAGTTCCCCCTTGCTCACCTGGCTGGGCGACCGCGCGTTTGCGGTCTACGTATTTCACCCGCCGGTGCTGATCGCCCTGACCATGGTGTTCCGTTCCGCCGGGCTGAACCCGTTTGCTTTGGCGGCCGGGCTCACCGTCACGACGCTCGCGACGACCTATGCGGTCGCTGATCTTGCCCGGCGCATCCCCGGCTTGCGCGCCATCCTCTAAAAAGCGAACCGCGAGCGACTGGCCGCGCCGCCCAATCCGGTTTGTAACGTATTACGTTACAAATATCCCGCCGGTCTGGTTGGCTTGCATTCCATTAAACTTCCAATTCCCCGAGCTCCCTTCCGTATTCTGTCTGCTCACCTCTGTCCTCTGTTTCCTCCCCTTCTTCGCTTGTGCCGTCTAGGTCCCTTGACCAGATTGCCGGGCAAATGAATTACCTCCGCTTCCTTCTCGTCCTGATCGCCAGCGCCGTCCTCGTGCAGGCCGCGCCGGCGAAGACCGCCGCCGACACCGCCTTCGAGGCCGCCGCCAAGGCCTGCCTCGACGACTACCTCCGCCTCAACCCCGAGACCGCCACCGCCCTCGGCGACCACCGCTACGACGCCCTGCTGACCGACTACAGCCCCGCGGGCATCAAGGCCCAGGTCGACGCCATGCAGCACCACCTCGCCGTCCTCGCACAGATCGACCGCGCGCAGCTGACCGGCCCGAACCGCGTCGACGCGCAGATCCTCCAGCTGAACCTCGAGGCGCAGGTCTTCACGCTGGTTGAGCTGAAATCGCAGGTCTGGGATCCGCTCTCCTACAACAACAGCCTGGCCAATTCCATCTACCTGCTCACCGCGCGCGATTTCGCGCCCGCCGCGAACCGGCTCCGCGACGCCGCGCAGCGCCTCCGGGCCATCCCCACCGTCATCGCCCAGGCCAAGGCCAATCTCGTCAACCCGCCGGAGATCTACACGCAGACCGCCATCAAGCAGGTGAACGGCGCCATCGGCCTCGTCCGCGAGGGACTCGACCCGCTCTTCGCCGAGGCGCCCGCGATGAAGGCCGAGCTCGCCCCGCTGCAGGATAAGGCCGCCGCTGCCCTCGCCGACTACAAGGTGTGGCTCGAGAAGGACCTCCTGCCGCGCTCGCAAGGCGACTTCCGCATCGGCGCCGACCTCTACCGCAAGTGCCTGCGCTACACGCTGGCTTCCGATCTCACGCCCGAGCAGATCCTCGCCCGCGCCGAGCACGAGCTGAATACCGTCACCGCCACGATGTTCGAGACCGCGCTGCCGCTTTACCGGAAATATTTCCCGGCCGCCGGCGCCGCCGCGGAGGCCGACCAGCGCAAGGTCATCAAGGCCGTGCTCGACCACCTCGCCCAGGAGCACCCCGACAACGCCACCGTCGTCGATTTCGGCCGCCAGACCCTGAAGCTCTGCACGGACTTCGTCCGCGCCCACGACCTGGTCACCCTTCCCGCCACGCCCATCGAGCTGATCGTCACGCCGGAGTTCAAGCGCGGGCGCGGCATCGCCTATTGCGACTCGCCCGGCGCGCTCGAGCCGGACGGCAAGACCTTCATCGCCCTCGAGCCCACGCCGTCCGAGTGGCCCGAGGCGCGCGTGACCTCGTTTTTTCGCGAATACAACAAATACATGATGCGCGACCTGCTGGTGCACGAGGCCATGCCCGGGCATTTCCTCCAGCTGGCGCACTCGAACCGGTTCCAGGCGCCGACGCTGGTGCGCGCCATCTTCCAGAGCGGCACGTTCATCGAGGGCTGGGCCGTCTACACCGAGCGCGTGATGGCCGACGCCGGCTTCGGCGGGCCGGAGACGCGGATGCAGCAGCTCAAGATGCGCCTGCGTGTCCTCTGCAACGCCATCCTCGACCAGAAGATCCACATGGCCGGCTGGACGAAGGAGCAGGGGCTGGCGCTGATGATGCAGCGCGGCTTCCAGGAGGAGGGCGAGGCCGTCGCCAAGTGGCAGCGCGCGCAGCTTTCCTACACCCAGCTCGCCACTTATTTCGTCGGCGCCGCGGAGCATGACGACCTGCGCGCGGCCGCGGAGAAGAAGCTGGGCGCGAAGTTCAGCCTGAAAGCCTACCACGACCTCGTGCTCTCCGTCGGCAGCCCGGCGGTGAAGTTCGTCCGCGAGGAAACCGGGCTCTGAGGGGGGGCGGGCCGGAGCGGACTTCGTGGGCCAGCGAGCTTGCTCGCCCTTAAACCGCGCCCGCAAGCGGGCGGCCTGCTGCAGCTTGATTGGGCCATGGCATAATGCCTTCACATTCCGGTCCCATTAGAGCAGTTCAAATAATACTGTGTCCGTCGGTGGTCGCCGATTTCCACATCGGCGACCTGTATTGCCAATCAGGCGCCGGTATGGAAACCGGCGCCCACCTGGGCAAAAACGGCTACACTCATTTTGAAAACACGCCCTAGTGTCCATCAGTGTGGATCAGTGGTTACCTCCTGCCTCCACGGCCCGAAAATAATGCGTAACCTTGGGGGTTGCGGGCGGGTTCAAGCTGCGATGCCCTTGAACAAGCATCTGGCCGCCCCACCTCCGCCCGCATGAGCTCACTGTTCCAGAACATCCGTTTCGGCTGCCGGACTCTGCTGAAGAGCCCGGGCTTCACGCTCGTCGCCATCGTTACCCTCGGCCTCGCGCTCGGCGCCAACACCGCCATCTTCAGCTTCGTCAACGCCGTCCTGCTCAAGCCCCTGCCCTACGACCAGCCGGAACGCATCGTCCGCGTGCTCGAGGCGCCCCCGGGCGGCGGGCGCAACGGCATCTCGACCCTCAACTTCCTCGACTGGCAGAAGGACAACAACTGCTTCGAGTTCCTCGCCGCCCGCACCGGCGGCTCCGTCTCGCTCACCGGCGTCGACGAGCCTGTCCAAATCCCCGGCACCCGCGTCTCGGCGCACTACTTCGACGTCTTCGGCGTCAAGGCCGCGCTCGGCCGCACCTTCATGGAGGGCGAGGACCAGGCCGGCCGCGACCATGTCGTCGTCCTCAGCCACGGCCTCTGGCAAACCCAGTTCGGCGGCGACCGCGCCATCGTCGGCCGCACCATCCAGCTCAACGGCGAGCCCTACGCCGTCATCGGTGTCCTCGCGCCGGACTCGGCGTTTGACCGCTCCTTCTCGCGCCTCTGGCGGCCGCTGACCTTCACGCCGGCCAACATGACGCGCAATTTCCACTGGTTCAGCGCCATCGCCCGGCTCAAGCCCGGGGTCACCCTCGAGCAGGCCCGCGCGCAGATGGACACCATCGGCAGGCGCATCGCCAAGGATTTCCCCGACTCCAACAAGGACTGGGGCGTCGGGATCGACCCGCTCGCCGAGACCATTGTCGGCCGGGAGCTGCGTTCGTCACTCTACGTCCTGCTCGCCGCCACCGGCATGGTCCTGCTCATCGCCTGCGCGAACCTCGCCAATCTCTCTCTCATGCGCGTCGTCGCCCGCGAGCGCGAGATCGCCATCCGCCTCGCCCTCGGCGCCGGCCGGGCGGCGCTGGCGCGGCAGTTTCTCACCGAGAGCCTGATCCTCTCCCTCGCCGGCGGCGTTGCCGGGCTCGGGTTTGGCTACGCGGCCATGCGCGGGCTGCAGGCCGCCATGCCGCCGTTCATCCTGCCGTCCGAGGCCGCAGTCGCGCTCGACGGCCCGGTGCTGCTTTTCTCGGTCGGGCTGATTGTCGTCACCGGCCTGCTCGTCGGCCTGCTCCCGGCCTGCTCGGCCACGCGGCGCAGCCTCACCAACTCCCTCAAGCAGGGCGGCGCGGGCGCCAGCGCCGGGGCCCACCCGGGCGTGCGCGGCGGGCTCGTCGTCGCCGAGGTCGCGCTGGCCTTCGTGCTCCTCACCGGTGCCGGCCTGCTCATCCGCAGCCTCTCCCGGATCGGCGCCGTCGACCCGGGCTTCGACTCGACCAACGTCCTCACTTTCCGCCTGCCCGTCGCCGAGTCGCGTTTCCCCGACCCGGCCGGACTCAACGCCTACCTCGACCAAGTCACCACCCGCCTCGGGGCGCTGCCCGGCGTCACTGGCGTGGCGCTGACCTCCGCCCTGCCCCTGCAGGGCTGGGGCTACGGCATGCCGTTCCAGATCGCCGACAAGGAGAAGGTCGACCGCGCCAACCGCCGCGCCTGCTTCTTCAAGATGGTCAGCCCGTCCTACTTCAAGACCCTCGGCATGCACCTGAACCAGGGCCGCCCCCTCGCCGAGACCGACGCCCACGGTGCGCCGCCCGCCACCGTCATCAACGCGACCTTCGCCCGCCGGTTCTTCGGCAGCCCCAACCCGGTCGGCAAGCGCATCCTCGTCCAGGAAATCGTCCCGGGCAAAACCCAGCTGGGCGACGAGATCCCCTGGGAGGTCGTCGGCGTCGTGGCCGACGAGGCGGTCGGCGGGCTCGATTCCGACCGCGACCGCAACCCCGGCATGTATGTCTCCAACCGGCAGAGCATTACCTACGGCCAGTCGGTCGTCCTCCGCAGCGCGTCGGACACCGCGCTGCTCCGCGAGGCGGTCAAGAAGGCTGTGCACGGGCTCAGCCCCGACCAGACGATGCCCGACATGAAGACGCTGGACCAGATCAAGGAGGAGTCGATTGGCGGCCAGCGCTTCCGCGTCCAGCTGCTCGGCAGCTTTGCGGGCGTCTCGCTGCTGCTCTCGGCCATCGGCATCTACGGCGTGATCTCTTATTCGGTCAGCCAGCGCACGCGCGAGATCGGCATCCGCGCCGCCCTCGGCGCCAGCCGCGGCACGGTGCTCCGGCTCATCCTCCGCCACGGCATGGGCCTGGCCGTCCTCGGCCTGCTGCTCGGCGTCGCCGGCTCCTTCGGCCTCAACCGGCTCCTGCAGATCATGCTCTTTGACATCGGCGACCGCGATCCCGTCACCCTCGCCACTGTCTTCCTCGCGCTCGGCGTGGTCGCGCTGCTCGCCTGTTTTTTCCCGGCCCGTCGCGCAACAAAAGTTGACCCGCTGATCGCGTTGCGGGAGGAATGACCGGGCGGGCGGGGTCGCTGGCTCGGGTGGGGATGCAAAATGTGATTCTGGGCATCCGCGCCACGGCCCGGCCGCCTGTTTGCCGGCGCGGATCTGGCGCGAGCCAGCCCGCTGGCCCACCAAAGCGGTCAGGCAAACGCGCCCTACGTCGTGATGAAGTCGAGCACCGTGGGCTGCACGAGGTGCTCGAAGTCGTCGTAGCTCATCTTGATTACCTCGGTGTGCGTGCCGGCGTTGAAAGCGATGACCTTCTCCTCCGCCAGGTGGCCGCTCACGTAGGTCGGCATGCCGTAGAGATTGCCCAGCGGCGGCATGGCGCCGAGATCACAATCCGGGAACCGGTCCTTGAATTCGGCCTCACTGGCCAGGCGGACGTGGGGAGTTTCCAGCATGTCCCGCAGCTCGCTCAGCAGCACGCGGCGGCTGGCGGGGACCACGACCATGGCCATCTCGTCCGCGATCATGACAATCACGGTCTTGGCGAAGTCGCGGCCCTTGACGTGGGCCGACGCGGCGATTTCCGGGGCCGTGTAGGCGGCTGAGTGCAGGATGCTGACGTATTTTATCCCTTGCTTGTCCAGATACGCTTTCACTTTGGTGGCTGGCATATGTCCTCCTCCGGGTTTGGGATTGGCGGGATGGGCACCCCTTGGTGCCTGAGGCCGACTGCCGGCAGTTTACTCCCGCGTTGCCCGGAAGTAAACGCGAACCCGATAGCCGCCGGCCTCAGGATTTCGGCGGCACCTCGGGGTTCACCGCGATCAGCTCGACCTCGAAGATCAGCCCGGAGAACGGCGGGATGTTGCCGGCGCGGATGCCGCCGTAGGCCAGGTGCGGCGGGATGTAGAACACGCCCTTGCCGCCGGGCATGAGGGACGGCATCGCCGCCGACCAGCCGGGGATGAGCCGGTTCACCGCGAAATCCGCCGGCTTGCCGCGGAGGTGCGAGTCGTCGAACACCGTGCCGTCCTTCAGCCGGCCGATGTAGTGGACGCGCACGCGGTCGGTCATCTGCGGATTGAGACCCTCGCCCGACGTGATGACCTTGATGCCCAGTCCGCTCGGCCGCCACTTGATGGCCTTGTCCGCGGCGATCTCCCTGCCGAAATACAGCTCGCGCCGCAGTTCGGCCTCGGTCTTTTCCGGCTCGGCCGGCGCGGGCGGTTCTTGCGGGCCGCAGCCGGCGGCGAGGAGGGCGAGGAGGGCGGCGAGCAGACCGAGCGGACGTGGCATGGGTGCAGCTTGGGCCAGTCTCGCGGCGAAATCAGCCAGAATTTTTCGGCCGTGGGGAGAATCTTCCCAGCCCGCCGGGCTGCGCCGCGCGCAGCGGCGAATCCGCGAGGTAGTCGGCCGCCCGCTGCTTGTGCCCGCGGGCGCAGAGCGAGGCGTAGACGTGCAGCTCGAATTGCACCTGCAATTGCGCCTGCGCGTCGCCGAGTCCGAGCGCCCCGAGGAGAAAAATCAGCGCCTCGGCGGTGGAGAACCGGCCCGCGCCGCTCTGCGCGCGCAGCCAGTAGCGGCTCCGGCCCGACATGGGCAGGCTGACGCGGCGGCCCCAGGAACCGACCACTCGCGCCATCTCGGCGGCCTGCACCCAGTTGCCATCGAGCAGCAGCACCTGCAGTTCCGCGGGATTGGCGTGCGCCGGCAGGGGTTCGCCGTTGGGGTGCAGGATCCACAGCTCCCGGCCCGGTTGGGCGATGTCCGCCCGCGCCAGCGGCCGCTCCGCCCGGAAAATGTGCCGGCCCGCGCCGGGCAGGACCCGCGTGAGCAGGTGCCCCGTGCTGCTGGGCCGGTAGGATTCCATGAAATGCTGGAGCACGTCGACCCGCAGTGGGCACGCCACCTCGCGCAAGTCCGCGCAGATGCACCACCGCGGCGCCAGCTGGCAGACGGGGCAACGCCGGGTTTCCCTGAGGACAACGCTGCGGGACATGCCTGCAGCCCGGGGGAAATGCCCGCGCCGGTCAAATCTCGAAGCACCGCCCGTCCGGTCCGCCGGCGAAACCGGCCGTCGCGCCGGTCCCTGGCAAATCCGTAGGCCGGTCCATTTCGCCGCGAATCTTGGAATTCGGCTACCGCCGGGGCCGGCGGCGAAATGGGGCCTTCTTCGCAGTTTACATCCATTCCGTAAAGATCAGTCTCCTTGCGAGTTGGGAGGACTGGTGCTATTCTGGTCCGACAGCCGGGCCAGGCTGGAAAACCAAGCGTGCAATCTGATATTTTAGTGAGCATACAAGCGTTTGCATGAGTGAGCCCGCGAGCAAGTCCACCCCGCCGATGGCGCCGAAAAAGGCGCTGCGCATCCTCCATGTCGATGACATGCGGCAGCTTTGCGACATCGTGCGGCAGTCGCTGGGCCGCGACGGACACGTGGTGGAGAGTTTCGCCGATGGCGCCTCGGCCTTGGCCCGGATCAAGGAAAACCCGAAGGCATTCGATGTGTTCATCAGCGACCACCACATGCCGAAGATGAACGGCCTCGAGGTTGTCCGCGAACTCCGCAAAATCGATTTCACCGGCCGGATCTTCATCTTCAGTTCCGAGATCGACGAGGAAGTGAACGACATCTACCTGGAGCTGAAGGTGGACCACGTCCTGCCGAAGCCCATCCTGCTGCCCGAGCTGCGGCAGCTGCTGGCCGAGATCTGAGCGGTCCGGCGTGCCCCGGTGGTCCCCGGCCGCATCGCGCGGCACCAGCCTTGCCAAACGCCGGCGCGCCGTTTGTGATGGCGCGAAATATTCCCCCCATGCCTGCCCATAACCTCCGCTCCACGGCATCCCGCGTGATGCCTTTCCTCGCCGCCTTCTGCCTCGTCACGCCCCTCGGCGCCGCCGGGGCCGACAATCCGCTGCTCACCAAGAGCACCCTGCCCTACCAGCTGCCGCCCTTCGAGCTGATCAAGGACGAGCATTTCGCGCCCGCCTTCGAGCTGGGCATGGCCGAGGAGCTCAAGGAGGTCGACGCCATCACCGCCAACCCCGCCGCCCCGACCTTCGACAACACCATCGTCGCCCTCGAGCGCTCCGGCGAGACCTTCGCGCGCGCCAACCGCGCCTTCGGCATCCTCACCGGCGCCCTGACCAACCCCGACCTGCAGAAGCTCGAGACGGTGATGGCGCCCAAGTTCGCCGCGCACCGCGATGCCATCCGACTCAATCCCGCGCTCTTCGCCCGCCTCGCCGCCCTCTATGACGCCCGCGCCACGCTCGGCCTCGACCCCGAGTCCGACCGCCTCCTCGAGCGCTACTACAAGGATTTCGTCCGCAGCGGCGCCAAGCTCTCCGAGTCCGACAAGCTCAAGCTGAAGGTCCTCAACGCCGAGCTCGCCAAGCTCTCCACCCAGTTCAGCCAGAACGTGCTCAAGGAGATCAATACCTCCGCCGTGATCGTGGACACACGCGCGGAACTCGCCGGCCTGTCCGACGCCGCCATCACCGCCGCGGCCGACGCCGCCAAGGCCGCCGGCGCGGAGGGCAAGTTCGCCCTCCGCCTCACCAACACCACGGGCCAGCCGCCCCTCGCCTCGCTCCAGAACCGCGCCGTGCGCGAGCGCGTCATGGCCGCCTCGCTCGTCCGCGGCAGCCGCGGCGGCGAGTTCGACAACCGCGCCATCGTCGCCGCGCTCGCCCGGCTCCGCGCCGAGCGCGCCCTGCTCATCGGCTACCCGACCCATGCCGCCCTCCAGCTCGACGAGCAGACCGCCGGCAGCGTCGACACCGTGAACAAGCTGCTCGCCCAGCTCGCCCCGCCCGCCGTGGCCAACGCCCGCCGCGAGGCCGCCGACATGCAGGCGATCATCGATGCGGAAAAAGGCGGCTTCACCCTCGGTGCCGCCGACTGGGCCCTCTACACCGAGAAGGTCCGCGCCGCCCGCTACGCCTTCGACGAGAACGAACTGCGCCCCTACTATGAGATCCGTCGCGTGCTCGTGGACGGAGTGTTCTCCGCCGCGACCCGGCTCTACGGCATCACCTTCAAGGAGCGTCCCGACCTGAAGGGCTACAGCCCCGACATGTATGTGTTCGAGGTGTTCAACGCGGACGGCTCGCCGCTCGCCCTGTTCCTCGGCGACTACTACGCCCGCCCGAGCAAGCGCGGCGGTGCGTGGGCCAACGCCTATGTGCCCCAGAACGGCCTCGACGGCACGCGGCCCGTCATTGGCAACCACCTCAACATCCCGAAGCCGCCCGCCGGCCAGCCCACCCTGCTCACCCACGACGAGGTGAACACGATGTTCCATGAGTTCGGCCACGCGCTGCACGGCATGTTCTCCTCGGTGAAGTATCCGCGCTTCGCCGGCACCAGCGTGCCGCGCGACTTCGTCGAGTATCCCTCGCAGGTGAACGAGATGTGGGCCACCTGGCCGGAGATCCTGAAAAATTACGCGAAGCACTACCAGACCGGCGCGCCCATCCCGCAGGCGCTGCTCGACAAGGTCGAGGCCGCGAGCAAGTTCAACCAAGGCTTCTCCACCACCGAACTGGTGGCCGCCAACATCATCGACCAGGCCTGGCACCAGCTCACGCCCGACCAGGTGCCCGGCGCCGATGGCGTGCTGGCCTTCGAGGCCGCCGCGCTGCAGCAGGCCGGCGTCGACTTCGCGCCCGTGCCGCCGCGCTACCGCAGCACCTACTACTCGCACGTCTTCTCCGGCGGCTACTCCGCCGGCTACTACTCCTACTTCTGGAGCGAGGTGCTCGACGCGGATACGGTCGAGTGGTTCAAGTCCCACGGTGGCCTCACCCGCGCCAACGGCGACCGGTTCCGTGACCGGCTGCTCTCCCGCGGCGGCAGCCGCGACGCCAAGGCGATGTTCAAGGAATTCACCGGCCACGAGCCCGACATCAAGCCGCTGCTCGTGCGCCGCGGGCTCGACGCCGCCAGGTAAGCGGCCGCCGAACCGCCCCCCATCCCGCCCCGCGGTCCGCCGCGGGGCTTTCCCTTTCCCGCATTTGACTGCCCGCGCCAACCGGGCACCCTGCCGGCCATGCCCGCTGCCGAATCCAGCCCGCCCCCGGACGCCGAAACCCGGCACGCGCAGGAATTCGCCGCGCAATTCCACCGGCTGCCCGTCGCCGCGCACCTGTGGACCTCAGCCACCCACCAGCTCGTCGCCCTCAACGCCGGCATGTTCGTGGTGATGGCCGCGTTTTTCAACGCGGGCTGGCTTTCGCCCGAGAGCATGCGGCCCTACAACCTTTTCGCCGGGAACAACGGCGCCGCCACCACCGACGGCGAATGGTGGCGCCTGCTCACGAGCATGTTCGCCCACTACGGCCTCATGCACCTGCTGCTGAACATGTGGGCGCTCCTCAACGTCGGCCCGTTCCTCGAGCGGCTCCTCGGTCGCACCCTCTTCTGGCTGATCTACCTGGCCGGCGGCGTGGAAGGCGGCCTGCTCAGCATTGCCTGGAACCGCGACCGCGTCTGGAGTGCCGGGGCCTCCGGCGCGGTGTTCGGGCTCTACGGCGCGGTGCTCGGCTGGCTGCTGCGCGAAAAGCACGGCCTGCCGCGCAAGCTCTACCGGCCCATGCTCATCAGCTCCCTGCTCTTTGCCGCCCTGAACATCTTCTTCGGCCTCTCCCGCCCGGGCATCGACAACGCCTGCCATCTCGGCGGCTTCACCACCGGCTTCATCCTGGCCTGGCTCACGGCGCTGCCGGTGGATCCGGCCGTCCGCGCCTGCCGCGCCGGTCCGCGCCTGGCGCTCGCCGCCGCGCTCGTCGCGCTGGTGACGGCGCTCGGGGTGGCCTTCACCCCGCGCTTTGAATACAGCGTGCGGGAGGAACTGGCCTGGAGCGACGCCAACCGCGGCTGGCCGGACCGGGAGCAGGCACTCATCAAGCGGAACAACCAGGATCTGCTGCGCTACCAGCGGGCCGGCGACAACGGCGCCGCCTATGCCGCCTGGCTTGCGGCGGAGGTGATTCCCTTCTACACGCAATGGCAGCAGCGGCTGGCGGGGCTGACGCTCGCGCCCCGCCGCATCACCGCCGGGCGGGCGGCCGTCATCCGCGAAGTGCTGCGCGTCAAGATCGACGGCTACCGCCAGCTGGAGCACGGGGTGCGGACCGGGGACCCCGCGGGCATTTCCGCCTACATCCGGACGGAGCAGGAGGCGATCCGGCTCATCCGCCAGCTCGACCGGGGCAAACCCTGAACGCGGCGGCCGGCGCGGGCATTGAGAGCAGCCGCCGCGGTCATTTTGTTGTTTATTCGCGGCGGCAGCCGGGCATTTTCCAGTCGTGGATGCCCGCCTTGAAAGCCCGGAACTCGGCACGTTCCTCCTGACCCGCCCGCTCAGCATCGGCCGCAGCGCGAGCTGTGACATTGTCGTCAACGGCAACGAGGTGTCCCGCCGCCATGCGCTGCTCAACCCCCAGGCGGGCGGCGAAGTCTGGCTGGTCGACCTCGGCAGCACCAACGGCACCTACCGCAACGACCGCCGCGTCACCCAGCCGGCTGAACTCGCCGACGGCGACCGCATCACCCTCGGCGGCATGACCCTCGTCTTTCACGGCACCGGCCGGGAGAAAAAGACCGGCACCGAGGCCGAGACGGCCGACACCGCGCTGACCAGCACCGCCGTCAAGATTGAGAAGGCCTGGCTGGTCCTCGCCGACATCGAGGGCTACACCACCTACTCGCAGGCCCACCCGCCCGAGGAGGTGTCGCGCGTCAGCGGCCAGTGGATGCTGACCTGCTCGAATCTCTTCGCGAAGCACAGCGCGGACATCCAGGTCTACACCGGCGACGGCTTCCTGTCCTACGTCATCGACCGGGGCGACGGCCCGCAGCGCTTCTTCCGCATCCTGGCCGGCCTCCGCGAATTCCAAGCGCGGGAAAAGGTCCTGCCGTTCCGGCTGCTGGTGCACCACGACTTCATCACCCTCGGCGGCTCCTCGCCCGCCGGCGGCGAGTCCGTGCTCGGGCCCGGCGTGATCCTGCTCTTCCGCATGGAAAAAATCGCCAAGGCCCACAAGTCCCGCTGCTCGCTCACGGCCGCCGCGGTGGCCGGCTGGCCGGAGAAGATCAGCCCTGTCTCGCTGGGCAAGCACAGGCTCGGCGGCTTCGAGCAGGAGCACGAGCTCTTCAGCATCGAGTTGGCGAAGTAGCCGTCCCCGCCCGAACTCCAGCCCGAAAACCATGGAACCGTCCCTTGCCGCCGCGACGCCCGCCGATCCGGTCACCCTGCTCACGACCGACCGGCTGGTGCTGTCGCCCGACCTCCGCACCAGCAAGGCCTGGTCCGAGCGGGTGGTCGTCAAATACCAGCCCGGCCGCCGCTACCTCGTCTGCACGCCGGCGCAATGGCGGCTGCTGCAGGATTTCGCCGCCCCGGGCCGCACGGTGCCGGAGCTGCTGCTCGAACTGATCCCCGAGGGCCGCTGCCCGTCGCTGCGTGAATTCTACGAACTGGTTGTCCGCGCGCAGGAGGCCGGCATCCTGCAGGTCGAGGGCCGGCCGGCACCCGCGTCACAGCGGGCCGCCGACTGGCCGCTGAAGCTCGGCGGTCCCGTCTTGCGCTGGATCTGCCTCATCGCCGCGGCCGCCGGAGTCGTCGCGCCCCTGCTTCGCCCCGTGCCGATGCCGGGCGGCCCGGTGCCCTTTCTTGTCGGCTGGTTGCTCGCCGCGCTGGCGGTCAGCGCGGGCTCCGCCCTGGCGGCGGGCGTCGTGAACCGTGCCGGCGGCGACCTGAATCACCCGCGGTTTTTCTGGCAGACTCCGCTGCCGCATTTCCACCTGGACCCCGGCGACGCCCTGATGGGCGGCCGCGACGTGGAGATCGACACCGCCCTCGCGCGGCTGGCGCCGATGTTCGCGGTGAGCGCCGCCCTCGCGCTGGCCCGCCCCGAATGGCTGTTGCCCGTGCTTTGCGGACAGTTCCTCCTGCTCTCGCCGCTCTGGCCCTCGCCGCTGCTCGACCTGTTGCGCGCGCGCTACCGCGATCCGCTGCTGGCCGGCGCACCCGCCCCCCGGCTTGCGCCGGACCGTCTCCCCGGCCTGCTGCGCGCGGCGCAGGCGGGCCTGGCCGACGGGAAGTTTCTGCTGGCCCGCGCCGGGGCCACGTTCGCCTGGCTGCTGTTGGTTTTTCTCGCCGGCTGCCTCCTGGCCCGCGCCAATGCGCTCGACCTGCTCAAGCGTTTTTCGGCGGCCGGCGGCTTTCACTTCACCGCGTTCGCCCTGCTGGGCATCCTGGCGGCCCTCGTGCTCGGCACGGCCGGGGCCGCGGGCTGGATGGCGTGGCGCAAGGTCCGCGACTGGCTGCGCGAGCGCGCCGACCGCCGGCGCCTGCCCTCGTCCGCCTCGGTCGAGCCGGCGGCCATTGCCCGGATGCTCGGCGGCACGCTGCTGTTCCGGCACCTGCCGCCCGAGGATCTCGCGGCCCTGGCCGCGGCGGTGCGGCCCGAGGCCCACTCGGCCGGCGCCTATGTGGTCCGCGAGGGCGAGCAGGGCGACAAGCTCTACCTCATCTACTCGGGCCACCTGGCCGTCACGCAGAAGCTGGCGGAAGTCGGCCGCACCGACCGGTTTGGCGAACTGCACCCGGGCGACCTGTTCGGCGAGCGCGCACTGCTCGGCGACGGCCGCCGCACGGCCACCGTGCGCTGCGCCACGCCTTGCGTGCTGCTGACGCTCGACAAGACCGGCTTCGAGGGCCTCATCCTCGCCCGGCTGTCGCGGGCCGACCTCGAGGACAAGGTGCAGAAGATCGGCTTCCTCGCCCGGACCGGGCTGGCGCGCAGCTGGAGCCAGGCCGCGGTGGCCGCGTTCGCCGGGCGCGCAAAATTCCACGACTTTCCCAAAGGCAGCCAGATTGTCCGCGCGGGGATGCAGTTCGAGTATTTCTGCCTCGTCCACGAGGGCGAGTTCGCGGTGATCAGGGACGGGAAGCAGAAGGCGCACCTGCGGCGCGGCGATTGCTACGGCGAGCTGAGCATGCTCAGCTACAACACCGCGAAGGCTGACATCGTCGCCCTCACCCCCGGGCGCTGCCTGCTGGTGCCGTCGGAGGATTTCCTGCGCTTCATCACGCACGACTTTGCCGTCGCGCTGCAGTTCGAGCGGCTGGGCGACGAGCGGCTCGGCCAGCCGGTGTTCAAGACGCGGTAGGCGTGGGCGGCCCGCTTGCGGGCGCAAATTGGCGCGAGCCAGCTCGCTGGCCCATTTTCCTTTATTCCGCCACGCGCGCCAGCAGGACGGTGATGTTGTCCGGCCCGCCCGCCGCGTTGGCCGCGGCGATCAGCGCCGCCGCCCCGGCAGGAGTGGCGGCCGGAAGCGCCGCCGCCAGCAACGCCGGCGTCTGTTCGCGCAACGGCCCGAAGAGGCCGTCGGAGCAGAGGGCGAAGGCGTCGCCGGGCGCAAACTCGACGGCCGCCAGCTGCGGCTGGATCGCCCGGCCGTCGCCGCCCATCACCTGCTCAAGCATCGAGCGGTATTTGAAGCGGGTCAGCGCCTCCTCCGTCATTTCCCCGCGCCGCACCATGCCGGCGCCCAGGCTGTGATCCTCCGTCAGCTGGCGCAACTTGCCGTGGCGCGAAAGATAAATGCGGCTGTCGCCGACATGGCCCAGCGCCGCGGTCCCGCCGGGCTGCAGCCACAACGCCGACAGCGTCGCGCCCATGCCGAGCCAGCCGGCGCGGGTGTCCGCCCGCGCCAGCAGGGCGGCGTGCACGGCCAGCAGGGCTTCGCGCAGGGCCGCCACGCAGTCGCGGGCGCCGGCGCGGGCCGCCGCCTCCTGCGCGAGGCGCTCGACACAGAACCGGCTCGCCTCCTCGCCCCCCAGCGCGCCACCCATGCCGTCGCTCACGACCAGCAGCACCCCGCCCGGCCCCAGCGCGAGCGGGCCCGGGACGAGCGGTGCGGCGGAAATCCCGGGCGCGAAGACGCCCCAGCTGTCCTCGTTGTTGCGGCGCAGCCGCCCGAGGTCCGTGGCGGCGGCCCATTGCACGTGCGCGGCGGGGACGGGCTCTTTCATGGCCGGCGGCTCAGCGGCTGTCGCCCGCGCCCGAATCCGTGAAGGCGATCTCATTGGTGAACCCGAGCTGGTTCATGACCGAGATCTTGAAGGAACGTTCATCCAGCAGCTGCAGCGGGAGCCGGCCCGTCAGCGTGTCGCCCTGGGTGAAGACGACGGTTAGTTTCCGCTCGTGGGCGTCGTAGGATTCCACCCGGCCGACGACGTTGCGGCTGCCGCTGAACACGGACTGCTGGACGCCCCGGACGTTGCCCGCCAGGTCGAAATTCAGCTCCGTGCGCGCGCCCGACGAGGAAACCCAGCGGCGCGCGGCCAGCCGGCGCAGGACGGCCGTGACCGGGGTCTCCGTGAGGGTGATGTCCAGCTTCACATCGCCGGTGGCGGAGATCTTCTCCGCGTAGTTCTCGTAGCCGTCGCGCAGCACATCGAGGCGGTAGTCGCCGGATTTCATGTCGGTGAGCACCAGCGGGGTGATCCCCACCTCGCGGCCGTTGAGGATAACGCGGCCGCCGGAGGGCGTGGAGCGAAGATTGAACGTCACGCCGCGCAAGTCGGCCGCCAGCGCGGTCTCGTTGTCCCTGGTCACCTCGAGGACCCGGACCACGGGCTCCCAGCCGTCGCGCTGGAACGTGACCCGGTAGCGGCCCTGCGGCAAAGAAGCCAGCCGGCGGGGCGTGATGCCCTCCAACGACCGGCCCCCCAACTCGAGGGTGAAATGCACGCCGGCCGGCGTGCTCGTGAGGGTGGCCGACCCGATGAACGGCACCAGGCGCACGACCTCGGGCTTGGTCTCAACCCCGGCCCTGACGGTGAGCAGCACGTCACGCGACTCGAAGCCCTCGCGCTCCACGTGCAGCGTGACGGCGCCGGGGGCGACATCGGTGAACAACGCCGGGCTCAGTTTGCGTTCATTGCGCGGCAGGAGCGTGACCAGTGCGCCCGCCGGCATGGTCATGACCGAGAGCGAACCCGGGGTGTGCGCGGCCTCGTATTCCTTCCAGGCCGTCTGCCGGCGCAGCCAGGCGCGGGTCACGTCGGTTTTCAGCCGTTCCGGCACGTTGGCGAGGTAGGCGCGCACCTGCTTCTCGGTGTCGTCGAAGACCTCCTTGGGCGCGTTTTCCGCCAGCTTGTCGATCAGTTGCAGGATCTGCCCGTGCGTCTTGAGTTCGGTCGTCTCCTGCTCGTTGCGCAATTCCTCGAGCCGATCGCGCACCATGCGGCCGCGGGGCGACTGCTCCTGGGCGATCTGCTTCAGCTCGGCCAGGGGCACCTCGCCGTTGCGGACGCGTTTGCGAAAACTTTCCAGGGCGAGCCGCGCCTCGGTCGCCTCGCGCTGCTCGCGGGCCTTCCGGGCCTCCTCGTTTTGCTTCGCCTCGGTCTGCTGGCGGGCGAGGAGCTGTTTTTGCGCCTCCTCGGCCTCCTTCGCCGCGCGAGCCTTGCGCGCCGCCTCCTCCTGGCGCGCGATGGCGGCGAGACGCTGCTGTTCGGCCGCCGCGCGCTGCGGCACGACCACGCCGAAGTAATAATACCCGGCGCCGGCCAGGGCGAGCGCGGCGGCCGCGACCACGGCCGCCGGCCACCAGCGGCGGCGGGCGGCGGGCGGACCGCCGGGCGAGGTGGACTGGGTGGTGTCGCCGAAGGGCGAGAGGGTCTGGGTCGCGACGGGCAGGCCGAGGCGCTGACCCAGCTCGCGCACCGTCTGCGGGCGCTCCTTCACGTCCTTCGCGAGGCACGCCGCGATGGCCGCCTCCCACTCGGGCGGGATGGGCCCGCCGGTCGCGCCGAGTTCCTTGCGCCGCGCGGCGATGGACGGCGGCACCTTGCTCTGGACCTGGGCGGGGATGTTGCCGGAGTAGAACGGCGGCTTGCCGGTGAGCAGCTCGAAAAGCGTGGCGCCGAACGAATAGATGTCGTCCGTCGGGTGCGGGCGCTCGCCCATCATCTGCTGCGGGCTCATGTAGGCCGGCGTGCCCGAGGTGCTGGCTTGCGCGGAGATGCGCGACACGCTGTCGGAGATGCTGCGCGCGATGCCGAAGTCGGTGATCTTGATGTCGCCGTGTCCGTCCACCAGCAGGTTGGCGGGCTTGAGGTCGCGGTGCACCACGGCGCCGCGCTCGTGGGCATAGGCGAGCGCCTCGCAGAGCTGCCGCACCCAGCGGCGCAGGGCCAGCGGCTCGAAGATCTGCCCGGGCTGCGCCAGCCGGCGGCCGGACAGCGTGTCGCCCGAGATATACTCCATCGAGATGGCCGCGGTCGTCTCGTTCTCCACGAAATCGTAGAACCGCACGATGTTCGAGTGCGTGAGTTCGAGCGCGCGGCGCGTCTCGCGCTTGAGCTCCTCCATCGCGGGCCGGTCGGACTTCATGACCTCCGGCAGGAACTTCAGTGCGACTTCGCGCTCGAGCTTGTCGTCCACCGCGAGCCAGACAACGCCCATGCCGCCGCGGCCGAGCATCTTCTTCAGCGTGAAGCGCTGGAAGACCTTCTGCCCGGCGGCGTAGCCGAGCACCGTGGCCCCCAGATCAGAGTCGTCGATCGCCATGGTCGCGGAGCGGCCGGATCCTGCCGGCGGAAGGAAGGGGCGCGAGGTGCGCCCCCTCCGGGCGGGCTCAGGACTTGGGCGCCAGCTTCGGCGTCAAGTCGACGAGCAGGCGGATGGCGACGCTGGAGGCATACTCGTCGAGCGTCGGCCGGCCGGAGTCATCCGGCACGAAGCGGTAGCCGCCCTCGGTGGCGACGACCTTGGTCTTCTCGCGCGAGCGCTTGAACTCGTCGAGGCTGGTCATGGCCGTGCCGAGGACCTGGCCGTCGGAGAGGCGCTTGACCGTGGCGCGGAAGAGGTAGCCGGTGACCGAGCGGCCGTCCGGGACCATGAGGACTTCGACGAGCCAGTCGGCGTGCTGCTTGATGGCGTCGACGTTCAGGTTGACGTCGGAGACGTGCTGCTTGTCGGTGGCGGCGCCCTCGTTGCGACCGGTCGTGTGCATGATGAGGGCGGAGTCCACGACCTTCACGCCGGCGGCGAGGAACGGCTTGGTGAAACCCTCCTCGAAGGTCCACTGGGCGTATTCGGAGGAGAAGCCCCGGCGCCCGTCGGCGCCGCGGTATTCGTTGAAGGACTCGGAGCGGCTCACCTTGGCACCGGTGACGGTGCCGGAACTGTTGGTGGCCGAGATGCCGCCGCCGCTGGTGGTGTCCGCGGCGGTCACCGCGGTGCCCGACGCCTCGACGCTCGCGCCGGCGAACTCCTGGAAGACGTTCTTCGACTCCATCGTCCAGGACTGGATCTGGTTCGAGAAGGTCTGGTTGTAGAGGATGGCGACGCGCGGCGAACCGGCGGCGACGTAGGCGGAGGCGAAGCGGTTGAGCGAGGACAGCGCGGTGGTGCCGCTGGCGTCGCCCATGGCCGGGTAGGCCTCGGGGTGCATCGGCGCGGGCATCGGATCCAGCGTCGAGCCGGTGTTCTGGGCGGAGGTGACGCGGCCCGGGGCGACGTCCTGCTCCTTGGTCTTGGGGTCGACCTGCGCGAGCAGGACGACGCCGGTGAGCAGACTGGCCACGGCCAGGCCGCGGCGAAGGTGATTAAGCGCGGTATTCATGTTAGCGGCCCTCCCGGACTTCGATGTAGTAGTATTCGATGTTGTTGAACGCGAGCGACTGGCCCTTGAAGGTCGTGATGCCCAGTGGCGGGAGCGAGATGCGTTGCCACGCGGAGGGCCCCTCGACCGGTTCCTGCTGCGAGCCGAAGAACTGCGTGCGGAGTTCCAGCTGGAGCGGGAAATCGGTGCGATTGCGGATGGTGGCGTAGACCTCCATTGCCCCGGTGGGGAGACGGACGCCGCCCTGGCGCTCGACGGTGATCTTGCCGGCACGCTTGGCCAGGGGCCCGGGCGTGTCCTGCAGCTCGCGGTCGAGGATGACGACCTGATTCAGGTGGATGGTCGCGTTCGGCGCCATCTGGTTGTCGATTTTCTGGGCGACCATCGCGCCTTCATAGGTGGGAGCCTGACAACCGGCGAGACCGGCGAAGGCGGCGGCGCAAACCAAGACGAGGGTGGGTTTTGTTTTCATGGAATCTGGGTTGGAGGGATTAGTAGGCGTTTTTGAACCAAAGCACAACATCATCAGCAAGCAGGGCCTGCTCCTTGGTGCCGACGGTATTGCCGGCCGCATCGAGGTAGGCGACGCTCACCTGGTTGCCGCGCACGCCCTTCGGCAGGAACGAAACATGGACGGTGTCGGGCAGGTTGTTCCAGTAGCGCGTGTCGGCGTGCGGCTTGGCGTTCTGGGCCATCATGACGGAGAAGGCGCCGATGACGCCGAGCCCGCCGGCCACCGCGGAGACGCTGCCGGAATTGTTGAAGGCCGGCGCCATGACCATGGCCTCGGAGGCCACGGAGGTGAGCGTGGTGCCGAATTTCTCGGCGGAGCGCTTGAACTGCACCTTGCCCTCGTTGATGGCGTCGATGGGGCGCGCGCCGCGGGTCATCGCCTGGAACGCGATGTCCTCGGTCGGATACGCCCGCCAGTGCTGGTCCCCGAGGGTGCTGATCTGCGCGGCGACGTCCTTGAACTGCTTGCCCCGGAAAATCTTCATCTGGTAGTGCCCGACGCCGTCGGAGAGCTTGCGCGGACCCTTGCCGGTCTCGATCACGGCGAGCACGACGTTGTCCCAGTCCGGCTCGGGGAAGTCCGGCCGGAGTTCCTTGAAGCGCTTGAACTCGTCGTTGCGCACGGAGAAGTCGCCCTGCAGGTGGCAGGCGTAGGCCATCAGCAGGTCGAGCAAGGCGAAGTCGCTGCGGTTCTGCTCCTCCTCGGCGAAGCTGTCCTGCAGGATGCCGCTGCTGAAGCAGGCGCGGGCGTTGTCGAAATCATGCTCCTTGAGGTAGATCAGGCCGCGGTAGTAGTAGGCCATCGCGCGCTCGTAGGGCTCGCCCTTGAAAATCTTGGAACCCTCCTCATACCACAGGCTGCGCGCCTTCGCGGCCTGCTCGGTGCCCGCGTGCGTCTTCTCGATCTGGGTCAGCACGTCGTCGAAGGCCGGGCGGGCGATGTCGATGGCGCCGGCGTTCAGCGCCGCCAGCCCCAGCTGCATCTGGTTGAGCACGCGGTTCTGCTCGCCCTCCTTGGCCAGCTTGTCCGCCAGCGCCCGGAGCGACGCGGGCAGCTCGGGGGCGGGCTGGGCCGCCGCGCGCGGGGGCAGCAACGCGAGGCCCAGCAGCAGCAAGGCAGCGGGGACGAGCCCCGCTGCCAGTCTGTGGGGAGATGCGGAGCCGGGCCCTTTAACGATAGATGATATCGTCCTGCGAGGCCTTGGCATAATCATAAATGTTGCTCCAGACGATCGTGCCATACTCCAGATCGAGCAGTTCAAACGTGATTTGCGTCCAGCGCTGCGTCATGCCCGTCTTCGGGTCGACCGCGTCGCTCGTGGCGATGCGGCCGGTGAGGCGGAAGTCGACGCCGGCGGTGGCCTGCGTGCTGCGCACCGTGCCCTGGTCGGTCACGCCCTCGCGCTTGAGGCGGCGCTCGGCCTCGACGGCGTTGACGAACTCGCGGCCGACGAAGAGCAGCCGGCCCTGGGCGGCGCGGTTGAGGTCGACGCGCAGGCGGTCGGTGATCAGGTTCTTGTTCACGCGGGACGTGCCCTCGTTCCGGAAATACTCCGAGTCAATGATGATGCGCGGCGGGGTCGGCCGCGACACCAGCATGGGCTGCGCCAGGAGGTCGCGGGCCATCTTGTCGGACATCGAGATGATGTCCTGCGACTCCATGCCCACGCCCTGCACCTTGCCGGGCGTGTCGGCCGTGACGTAGGTGGTCGGGCGGCCGGCGGTGTTGTTGACGGTGGAGGTGGTCTCGCAGCCGGCGAGCAACGCCAGGAGCGGGACGGCGAGGAGGAGGCGGGATTTCATGATCGGGGTTGTTGGAGTTTACTTCTGCTTCTTTGCGCCCATGGCGGGGGCCTCTAGGGTGGCGACGCCCCGGCCGGCGGCCTGGATGGCGGCGAAATAGCGCTGTTTCATCTCGGGGTAGATTTCCTGTGTGGCGGCCAGCACCTCGGCGTAGTGCTCGTTCATCGAGTATTTGGCATACATCCACACGGAGAGTTCGTCCACGGTGTTGAAGGAGACGTCGGAGGATTTCTTGATGAACTCCCAGCCGCCCGAGGCCTTGATGGCGATCTCACGGCCCATGGACTCGCCGAGCTTCTGGCCGAGCATGCCGCCGATGAACGGGATGTTCTCCATCGCCTTCTGGCCGGCATACGCGCCGATGGCGCCGCCGACGGCCGAGCCCATCTTCGCCTTCACGGCCTTGTCCACCCACTCGGCCACGACGCCGTCCGAGGTGTAGGGCGCCATGTATTTGCCGGAATTGTCCGGAATTCCCTCTGGCGGAGTCAGGGCGGTCGCGGCGGGGAACGGCGGGGGCCCCAGGGCACAGCCTGAAATGAAAGCGGTCAGGAGGGACAGTCCGACGATGGTTAGGTATTTATGCATGTTGGTTGGGAGTGCAGTTCGGGGGTGAAAAATATCAGATGCTAGTTACTGGCTTTTCCATTTTTCGGTCAATCACCGATTATGCAACGGGGTATTGACCTACCGCCTGCAGGCGGGTCCTCGACCCCGCCGACGGCTCCGTCGCGTGGAAGTTCTCCTACTGGTTCTCCTGGATCGAGTCCACGCCGGTGCTGGTGGACGGCCTGATCTACATCGGCGCGTCCGACTACCGGCGCGTCACGGCGTTCGAGCCCGCGACCGGCCGCGCCGTGTGGGGCACGGATGTGCGCGGCATGGACTGGGGGTCGCCGGTGGTCACGGCCGGCACGGTCTTCATCGGCACCGCGTCGCAAAACATCCCCGGCACCGCCCTCGAGCACACCGGCGGCATCGTCGCGCTCGACCGGAATTCCGGTGCGGTGAAATGGCAGCTCCTGGCGCCGAAGCCGCCGGAAAATTCCTTCGGCGGTTACGCCGGCACGCTCGCCTGCGACGGCACCCGGATCTACGCCGCGGGCTGCGCCGGCAAACTGATCGCGCTGCCGGCGCAGTGAGGCACGGCGGCACCGGTCGTGGATTTCAGGTTGTCCCTGGCTGCCGACGGGCCAAGCTTGGCGTCATGCTGATCGATACCGCGGACCTGCTCGACCGCTTCCTGCGCTACGTGCGGATCGACACGCGCAGCGACGACAAGTCCCCGACGACGCCGAGCACGCCCGGCCAGTGGGACCTGCTCCGGCTGCTGGGACGGGAGCTCCGGGAGCTGGGCCTGGCCGACGTGGTGCTGACGGACCACGGCTACGTGCTCGCGACGCTGCCGGCCACCGCGCCGGAAAAAATCCCCGTGCTCGCCTGGTTCGCGCATGTCGACACCGCGACCAACCTCCCGGGCGCCGCGAAACCAATCGTGCACCGCGCCTACGACGGCCGGCCCCTCGTGCTGCCCGACGACCCGGCCCAGAAGCTCACGCTCGAAGGCACGCCCTGCCTCCGCGACTGCCTCGGCCACGACGTCATCACGGCCAGCGGCACCACCCTGCTGGGAGCGGACGACAAGGCCGGCATCGCGACCGTGATGGCGGCCGTGCGCCACCTCCTGCAGCATTCGGAAATCCCGCACGGCAAAATCCGGATCTGCTTCAATCCCGACGAGGAGATCGCCCGCGGCGTGGCCAAGCTCGACCTGAAGCAGCTCGGCGCCGACTGCGGCTACACGCTCGACGGCTCGGCGCCGGGCGAGATCGACTTCGAGACCTTCAGCGCCGACGCGGCCGTGCTCGAGATCCACGGTGTCGCCTCCCACCCCGGCTGGGCGAAGGACGTGATGGTGAACGCCGCGCGCCTCGCCGGCCGGTTCCTCGCCGCATTGCCCGCGGAACATTCGCCCGAGCGCACGAGCGGCACCGCCGGCTTCATCCATCCCGTCGAGTGCACGGCGACGGCCGAGCACGCCCGCGTGCGGATGATTCTGCGCGACTTCGAGCTCGCCGGCCTCGCCGCCCACCACGCCCGGCTGGAGAAAATCGCCGCCGGGCTCCGCGCCGCCGAGCCGAAGGCGCGCATCACGCTCACGTTTTCCGAGCAATACCGGAACATGCGCTACTGGCTCGAGCAGGACATGCGCCCGGTGGAGTTCGCGCAGGAGGCCATCCGCCGCGCGGGCCTCGCCCCGAAATCCTCCGCCATCCGCGGCGGCACCGACGGTTCCGCCCTCACGCAGCGCGGGCTGCCCGCGCCCAACATTTTCTGCGGCATGCACGAGGTCCACAGCCCGCGCGAGTGGGTCAGCCTGCAGGACATGACGAAGGCCGTGGAAACCCTCGTCCATCTCGCCCAGGTCTGGACGGAACGCTCGCCATGACCGCCCGCCGCCTGCGCGCCTGCCTCCTGCTCGGCTCCGGCCTGCTGCTCGGCGGCTGCGCGTCGTTTGACGCTGACGCCGCGCACAGCGGCGGCTTGGCGGGCCTCACGCGGTTCTTCGTCGTGAGCAACCTCAACGACAACCACGCGCTCGACCGCCGCATCGCGGCGGCGCTCGAGGCGCGCGGGCTCACGGCCGCGACCGGCCCGCTCACCATGATGCCGGGTGCCACCCAGGCCGTGGTCACTTTCTCGGACCACTGGAGCTGGGATTTCGGCGAGCACCTCGACTACCTGAAGATCACGGTGCGCAGTCCCGAGTCGAACGACACGCTGGCCGCCGCCACGTTCAGCGCCCGCATCCCGCTCAAGGAATCCGTGCCCGCGACCGTCGGCCGGCTGGTCACCCGGCTTTTCGGCGAAAACGCCAGGTAGGGCAGGTCGACAAGCCTTCACTCCGACGGGGGCCGGCCTTGGGTGGGCGTCGGTTTCCACACCGACGCCTGTCTGTCGCCGATATGGAAATCGGCGATCACCCACCTCCACCAGAAGCCTCTTACGCAAACACCGTCGCGCGTTCCGGGGCCGTGAGTGCGCGCCACTTCCCCGGGGCCAGGCCGCCCAGTGCAAACCGGCCGATGCGCACCCGCAACAGCCGGAGCGTCGGGTGCCCGACGGCGGCCGTCATGCGGCGCACCTGCCGGTTCTTCCCCTCGACCAGCTCCAGCGCGAGCCAGCAATCGGGCACGGACTTGCGCGCGCGGACCGGCGGGGCGCGCGGCGGCACCGCGGGTGCGGGCTCGAGCCGGCGCACTGTGCAGGGCAAGGTGGTGTGGTCGCCTATCTTCACGCCGCGCGCCAACCGCGCCAGCGCCGCGTCCGTCGGGATGCGCTCGACCTGCACCCAGTATTCGCGGCCGTGCGCCGCCACCGGGTCGAGCAGCTTCGAGTTCAGCCCGGATTCGTCGGACAGCAGCAGCAGGCCCTCGGAGTCGGCGTCGAGCCGGCCGAGTGCGTAGACACTGGTCGGCAAACCGAAATCCGCGAGCGTGCGCCAGCCCGAGCCCGGCTCGGGCGTGAATTGCGAGAGCACCCCGTAGGGTTTGTGCAGGGCGATCAGCACACCGGTCCGGCTTGGACGGTCTCCGGGTGGAGTGCGGCCTCCGGACGCGCTTTCCGTCGCGCTCGTCCTGAAACCCGCCCGGCGGTCGGGCTCCACCACGCCTTGAAAAAATCACCCGGCATGATCCGGTCTCAGCGCGTCAGCCGCGCCCAAGTGAAATTGGCGTTGCGGCCGCCGCGGATGCTGAGGCGGATCCAGAGCAGCGCGAGCGGCTCGAGGCTGCGCGCCATGCCGAGGCCGCCCGTGTCCACGGGCTCGAAGCCGAGGTCGGCGGCGAGCTGGGACACCTTCGCCTTCGCCGCGTCATCGTCGCCGCAATAGAACATCACCGGCTTGAGCCCGGCGGCGTTCGGGTAGGACGAGTCGGCGAAATTTTCCCAGCCATAGGTGTTGAAACACTTCACGACACGCGCGCCCGGCGCCAGGCGCTCGACTTCCTCCGCGCCGGAGGTGGTGGAACCGACGGAGAGGCTCAGGCTGCCGTCGCCGCCGAGGGAGAGCGGATTGGTGCAGTCGATCAGGGTCTTGCCCTGGAGGTCGCCCATCGCGTTCAGCGCGTCCGGCACGGCCGGCCAGGGGGTCGCGAGCACGATGATGTCGGCACCGCGCACGGCGTCGGGGACCAGCACGGCGGAGGCCGCGGAGCCGATCTCGGCCAGCGGGGGCTGGGTCTTGCCGTGCCCGGGATTGCGCACGCCGAAGATGATCGTGTGACCGGCCTTTGCCCAGGCTTTGCCCAACGAGCCGCCGACATTGCCCGCTCCGATGATCGCGATTTTCATATGGCGGCCAGATTGACGTTTCCGAGGCCATGGGCAACAACTCCGTGCGTGCCGGCGCAAAAAGCTTTCGTAAAAACCGGGCGGCATACGACCCTGCCGGAATTGCGCGGACTTGCCGAAAGCCGGGCGGCGGGTGACAGTCCACCTCCCGCCCCATGAAACCGCCTTCCGATCCCTCCCTGCCCCCGGCCATTGCCCAGCTGCCGCAGCGCGCCCCCGAATTGCAGGACCTGCTCACGCGCTGGTGCAACCAGAACTCCGGCAGCGAAAACCCGGCCGGCCTCGCCGCGATGCTGGATCTGCTGCACGGCGCCTTTGCCCGGTTGCCCGGCGCCAAGCTCGAGCGCCTGCCGCTCGCGGGCACCTCCGCGCAGGCGCTGCGCGTGAAAGTCCGCCCCGCCGCGCCGGTCCAGCTGCTGTTCAGCGGCCACTACGACACGGTCTACGGGAAGACGGATCCTTTCCAAGCCTGCACGCTGCTCGCGCCCGACCGGCTGCGCGGACCGGGGGTCATCGACATGAAGGGCGGCCTGGTCGTCATGCTCGCCGCCCTGGAGGCGTTCGAGCCGACGCCGTCCGCCGCGCAAGTCGGCTACGAGGTGCTGGTCAATCCCGACGAGGAGATCGGCTCGTTCGGCGCGGCACCGCTGTTTGCCGACGCCGCCGGCCGGCATCGGCTCGGGCTCGTGTTCGAGCCGGCGCGCCCCAGCGGCGACCTGGTGCAGTCGCGCAAGGGCACGGGCAATTTCACCGTCACCAGCCGGGGCCGCGCCGCGCACGCGGCCAGCGCGAAGCAGGACGGGCGCAACGCCATCGCCGCGCTCGCGGAATTCCTGACCGCCGCCAACCGGCTGCCCGCAGAGATGCCGGGGGTGCTGTTCAACATCGGCTTGATCCGCGGCGGCGGACCGGCGACGAACGTCGTGCCCGACTTTGCGGAGGCGGTGCTGGACGTGCGCATCACGCACCTGGCCGAGCGCGCCGCAGTGGAGGCGCGGCTCACCGGGTTGCTCGCGCCGCTCAACGCCCGCGAGGGTTTCCGGCTCGAGCTCGGCGGCGGTTTCAACCGCCCGCCCATGGAGGCCACGCCGGTCACCGAGAAGGCGTTCGCCGCCTGGCAGCAGTGCGGCCGCGACCTCGGGCAGGCCCCCGTCACGTGGGTGCACGCGGGCGGCGCCTCCGACGCCAACAACCTTTCGGCCGCCGGGCTGCCGTGCCTCGACGGCCTCGGCCCGGTCGGCGACCGCCTGCACAGCCCGGACGAATGGGTGCACCTGCCCAGCCTGACGGCCCGCGCGCAGGTCGCGGCGCTCTTTTTGCACCGGCTGGCGGCTGGCGAGTTTGCCCTGCCGGCCTGACCGCTGCCCCGGTCACTCCGACACGTGGCAGAAGTGCTCGTCGAGCTGGCGCACGCGCCGGGCGAGATCGCGCGCGATGTTGAGCATCACGATGCCGTATTGGTCCGGCCGCTGCCGGTAGAGCTTGTAGAAATCCATGCTCTTGAGCGTGAATACCGTGGTCGGCTCGAGGGCGATGACGCTGGCCGAGCGCGCCACGCTCTCGACGAGGCTCATTTCCCCGAAGAATTCGCCCGGTCCGAACTCCGCGAGCCGCACCGCCGGCTCGTTCGCCGACTGTTTGACCACCCGGACGCGCCCGGTGCGGACGAAGTAAACCCGGTCGCCCCGTTCCCCCTCCCGCACGATCACGCCGCCGGCGGCGTATTGCCCCTCCCCCGCCAGCCCGCCCAGAAACTGGAGCGCGGCCTCGTCGAGTCCCGCCATCACGGGCAGGCGGTGGATGAAATTGTCGAGCGTGATGTCCATGCGGGGGCCAATGGGGACACAGGGAAGCTAGGGTCGCCGGGGGTGAAGGCAAACGCCAACCCGGGGCCTCCCCGGATTGAACATCGCAGGGGCGTCGCTTGACGACGCCCGGGAATCGTCAGACGCCTGCGTGCCCAATGTGGCACCGGCTTCCAGCCGGTGATGAACTGCGGCTGGAAGCCGCAGCCACGCGGGCGTCGTCAAGCCGTTTCGGCAGGCTCAAGGCCCAGAGCTTGTCGAGGGACGGCGCCCCCCGCCTACGCCCCTGGCACCACGTAGACGAACACCGCGGCCCAGTGGCAGGCGCTGCCGCCGAGGACGAACAGGTGCCAGATGGCGTGGTTGTAGGGCAGGCGGCGCCAGAGGTAGAACGCGGCCCCGCCCGTGTAGCACAGGCCGCCGGCCACCAGCAGTTTCAGCCCGCCGGCCGGCAGCGCCGCCATCAGCGGCTTGATCGCGATCATCACCAGCCAGCCCATGCCGATATAAATCAGGGTCGAAACCACGTTGAAACGCCCGGCATGCCAGAATTTGAGCACCACCCCGACGACCGCCAGCCCCCAGATGACGCCAAAGAGGCTCCAGCCCCACGGCCCGTGCAGGGTCACGAGCAGGAAGGGCGTATAAGTCCCGGCAATGAGCAGGAAGATCGCGGCGTGGTCGAACTTCTGCAGCAGGACCTTGAGTCGTTCGCTGCGGAAGCTGTGGTAAAGGGTCGAGGAGCTGTAGAGCAGCACGAGTGTCGTGCCGAAGATGGCCGTGCTGACCACGTGCCACGCCGTGCCGTGCAGGCTGGAATACACGACGAGCAGCACCAGGCCGGCGACGCTCAGGGCCGCGCCCAGCCCGTGGGTGAGGCGGTTGGCCAGTTCTTCGCGCGGGGGATAAATATCAGGCATGGGGACCTGATTGGGCGCCCAATCGCGCGGCGTGGCGAGCGGAAAGAGAAAAGCCGGGGTTGGGCGGCAAAAGCCATGTCTTCGCGAGGCCCGCAGAGGCGGGCCGCCTGTCGGGCCGAAACCTTGGCGAAGGCTGATGGCGATCCAGCTGGATTGCTTCGTCGGCCCACCCGGCGGGCCTTCTCGCAATGACCCTCTGAAAACACATTATGGCCGACCGCATAAGTTACAGCCTTGAAACTTCCTCTGCTTTGAAATTTTGCGGGGGGTTGAAGGCTTGACTCATCCATATGTCAGGCGTTCGCTTCGCCAATCCCACCTTCAGGTCACCCGCCTGGACACCTCACACCAACTGCATAGCACCATGCAAAAATCGTTCCTGAAACTACTCACCGCAGCGCTGGTCGCGACGTCCCTCTTGATGTCCGTCCCCACTGCTTTTGCCCAGTCAATCACGACCTCATCGCTGAATGGCACCATTCAGACCGAACAGGGTCAGCCGGTTTCCGGTGCGGCGGTCACGGTGACCCACCAGCCAACCGGTTTGGTCTATAACGCGACGAGTCGAACGGATGGCACATTCGTGCTGCGCGGCCTGCGCCCGGGCGGCCCCTACAGCGTGAGCGTCGCCGCCACCGGCTACACGGAAACCGAGAACAGCAACGTGTTCCTCGACATTGACCGGGGAGCGGACCTCTCCTTCCGCCTCAAGGCGACCGACGTGGTGCAGCTCGAGAAGTTCACCGTCATCGCCAGCTCGACCGACCTGCTGTTTGACACGAAGCAGACCGGTTCTGGCACCTACTTCAACAGCAACGACATTCGCAATCTCCCCTCCGGCGATCGCTCGATCAACTCTCTCGCCCGCATGGATCCGCGCATCACCTACAACCGCGACCCGTTTGATCGGGCCATTTCGGCGAACGGCCTGAGCAACCGCTTCAACTCCATCCAGGTGGATGGTGTGAGCGCCAACGATCCCTTCGGCCTCAACGCCAACAACACGGCAGCCGAGCGCAACGTGGTCCCGATGGACTCGCTGGACGCCATCTCGATCAGCACCTCCCCCTACATGCCCCGCAACGGCGGCTTTGTCGGCGCCCAGGTCAATGCCATCACCAAGAGCGGCGGCAACGACTTCCACGGCTCGCTGTATTACACCTATCGCGGCCGCACCCTGTTCGGCAAAGACATGGTCGGACAGAAATTCGACAACAAGGATTTCCCCATCGCGAACTTCTCGGAAGAGACCATGGGCGCGACCTTGAACGGCCCTATCATCCCGAAGAAGCTGTTCTTCTCCCTCTCCTATGAGAAGGTCGACGAGTTGCGCGTCGCCCCGTCCCCGGTAACGCTCCTGCCGCAGGACACGATTGCCCAGATTGCGGCCGCGGCCACCGCGCTCGGCTTCAAGCCGGGCAGTGCGACCCCCCCGGCCGGCAACAAGCTGACGGACAAAAACATCATCGCCAAGTTCGACTGGCAGATCAACGCGAACCATCGCGCCACCTTCCGTTACAATGACGTCAAGTCGAGCCGGCCGACCTTCCCCGGTTTCGGCAGCGGCATCTCGGAAAACAACTTCTCCTTCGACTCCTACTGGTATCAGCAGATCCAGAACAACAAGACCTACCTTGGGCAGCTGATCAGCCGTTGGAGCGACAAGCTGAACACCGAAATCTCGGTTTCGCGCAGCAAGTATCACTCCGAGCCACAGAACAACAGCCGCCAACCCAACGTCCAGATCCGCAACATCGTCGTCCCGGGATCGAGCAACACCTCCTTCGTGACCTTCGGCACCGAGCTCAGCCGCCACGCCAACATCCTCGATGTGCAGACGGACACCGCGGAGCTCTTCAGCTCCTATGAGCTGACCTCCAACCAGACCCTGCAGGCGGGCATCCAGTTTGACTCCGCCGACACCTACAATTTGTTCGTGCAGAACGCCAACGGTAATTACGACTTCAACAGTCTGGCGGATTTCCTTGCCGTGGCCGCCCTCAACAACGGCACCATCAACTACCGCCAGTATACCTACAACCAGATCCTCTCCGGCGTCGAGCCGGCGGCTCGTTTCAACGAGAAAAACCTCGGTGTGTTCCTCAATGACAGCTGGCGGGTCCGTTCGAACCTGACGCTGGATCTCGGCCTGCGCCTGGACCGGGCCATGCTGCCCGACGCCGTCCCCTACAACGCCTCATTCGACGCGGCCTTCGGGATGCGCAACGACTACACCTATGACGGCCAAAGCATCCTGCAGCCGCGCATCGGGTTCAACTGGCAGCCCGACTTGAAGGGCAAGCGCACCATCATCCGTGGCGGCGTCGGTCTGTTCTACGGCCGCGCCCCCCGCGTCTGGATCTCCAACAGCTATTCGAACACCGGTTCGAATTTCCGCACCTGGACCGCGGGCACCACCCCTGGCGGGCAGGCACCCATCGTGTCGGCCAATCCCGACACCCAAGCCACCACGTCCAGCGGTTTGCCCGCGCAGACGGTAGCCTTCATGAAATCGGGCTTCAAGCTCCCCTCCCGATACAAAGCCAACATCGCCATCGAGCAGGAAGTGGGCTTCTGGGGCCTGAAGGCCACGGCGGAAATCGAGAACACTTGGGTTAAGGACGACGTATTCTACCGCAACATCAACCTGCAGGCCACCGGCACCGCCGCCGACGGTCGCCTCCAATACTTCAATGCCTATGCCGCGCCCACGGTGAATGCGACCACCGGCGCCGTCACCGGCGGCTCCTCCGGCACCCGCCTGGTCAACACGGGGTTCACGAACCGCACCATCATGCTGAGCAACACCGGCTCGGGCGGCACCCAGGCGATCTCGTTCTCCCTCGAGCGCCCCCGCACCAAGAGCGGCTGGACCGCCAAGGTTTCCTATGTGAACACCCACGCCACCGAGACCCTCTTCGGCACCTCGTCCGTGGCGGCCTCCAACTGGAACAACCGGTCGGTCTTCAACGTCAACGCGCAGGAAGAGCACCGCAGTGAGCTGGAGGTTCGCGACCGCATCATCGTCACGGTCTCCAAGGAGATGGAGCTGATCAAGGGCTACCGGACCACCTTCTCGGTGTTCTATGAGGGCCGCAGCGGCTATCCCTTCAGCTTCGTTTACACGACCGACGCCAACGGCGACAGCCAGACGCAGAACGACCTGGCCTACATCCCCACCCGCAGCGGCGACACCCGGGTGCGCTTCGCCCCGACCGTCGTCAGCGGCGTGGTCACCGCGACCGCGACCGAAAACCAGGATGCCTTCTTCCGCATCGTCGATCGCTTCGGTCTGCAAGAAGGCCAGGCCGTGTCCGCCAACAGCAACCGCTACCCGTGGGTCAACCAGTTCGACTTCACGGTCAAACAGGACATCAAGCTGCCGGGCTGGAAGCACAAACTCGTCCTCGGCGCCGACATCCTCAACGTCGGCAACCTCCTGAACCAAAAATGGGGCGTCATCCGCGGCAGCAATCAGTTCTTCGCCAAGAAGGAAGGCATTGCCGCCGCGCTCTATGACGGTGCGACCAACCAATATGTCTACAGCGGCGTGAACACCAATCTCGCCAACGGCGTTGATTTCAGCCCCGCGCTCGGCCGCGGTGAACCCGCCGCCACCCGCTGGACGGTCCTCTTTACCGCCCGTTACGAATTCTAAGTCCGTCTGATTTTCATCCCAAGGGCGGCTGCGGCAACGCAGTCGCCCTTTTCTTTGGACCGGACCAAGGCGGGGCGGACGGCTCCGGCGTTGCTCGAGGCGGCGGCATACGGCAACGACCAGCACACACGGTGCTCCGCGCCTTTCAAGCCTGCGCGGGCGCGGAAGATTTCTCCTCCGAGAAATGCGCTCGGGCCGTGAACTTTCGCGTCAAGAAAATATTTGTGCGCGCCGCCCGGCGGGCGGTTCATGCGATCCCCAGAGGGAAAACGGGCGCGCGCGGCATTTTTTCCGGGAAAAATCCCGCGCGTGAAGCAGTCGCAACTTTGTCCACCAAAAAAGTGGCGGAAAATTTTCAAAATCCGCCTTTAATCTGTTTGACGGGGCTGGGCGCGGTTTCCATTAGTGGTGGTCAAGGTTCCGGGCATCCACATCCTGTGGTGGTCGACAACGTGTCAGGAAGTTTTGGCAACTAAACGTCGCCAGGGTCTTCTTGCCGTCTCTAGACCACGGGACACACACCGCTTTTCTCCAAAGTTTCAGTTTTCTCCCTGCGCTAGCCATGCAAAAAACATTCACTGTCGGCACCAAGACTTTCGTGCTCGACCAGGACAAGGCTGAGGCCGCGTTCGCCGCGAAGAAAGTCATCAACGGGCGCCAGGTTCCCTATTTCAACATCCTCCCGCTCAAGTTCCAGTGGGCCTACGATCTCTACAAGACGATGAAGGCCAACCATTGGGAGCCCGAGGACATCCCGATGGGCAAGGACATCGAGCAGTGGCGCGACACCGCGCACGTGTCCGACATCGAGCGCTGGATCATCCGCATGGGCATTGGCTATTTCTCGGCCGCCGAGGGCATCGTCGGCGACAACATCCAGCACGTCGTCCGCGAGATCGTGACCGCCCCCGAGCTCAAGCTCGTCCTCGGCCGCCACGCCCACGAGGAGAACATCCACGCCGACTCGCTGCTTTACATGATTTCCTCCCTCGGCATCAACCCGCACGAGTGCGAGGCGATGTTCGAGGACATCAAGTCCATCGAGCGGAAGAACGAGTTCGTCAACAAGGTCTCCCGCGACCTCCGCCGCGAACTCGACATGGCCAGGCCGGAGAACAAGAAGCTCCTCGCGAAAAACATCTTCGTCTTCGGCCAGTGCATGGAGGGCACCCAATTCTACGGGCTCTTCGGCATGGTCCTGTCGCTTTACCGCCAGAACAAGTTCCCGGGCATCGGCCAGATGTTCCGCTACACCCTTCGCGACGAGTCCAACCACATCGAGCTGTTCCGGAACCTCTTCATGGACCTCATCGAGGAGAACCGGGAGATCTGGACCGCCGACTTCAAGGAGGAGCTCCGCGCCACCATGGCCGAGGCCATCCAACTCGAGAAGGACTTCATCCGCGACTGCCTGCCCGTCAACGCGGTCGGCCTCTCGATCGACGAATTCCTGACCTACATCGACTACATTGCCGACCGCCGCCTCGAGGGCTGCGGCCTGGCCGTGCTCAGCCCCGGCGTGAAGAACCCCCTGCCGTGGCTCGCCGAGATGATGGACATCAAGAAGGAGCAAAACTTCTTCGAGGGTCGCGTCACCGAGTATCAGAAGTCCTCCGCGCTCGCCGTCGCGAGCGATGACGAGCTCTGAAAGAGCCGTCGGCGCCCCTTGCCAACCCTACGATAACTTTTGCCATGAGCACCCCTTCGATTGCCCAAGACCTTGCGCTAAAAAAACTTAGCATAGCGCCTCAAGACCAGAAACCCAACTACAACTGGCGCGACATCCTCCGCGACGAGGAGGTCCCCGTGCCGGAGGTCCAGGTCCTCTGCCCGCACGGCGAGGAGCGTTTCGACCTCAGCGAGGTCGCCGACACCATCGGCCGCTCGCTCGCCAACCTCCTGCTCGCCAAGGGCGAGAAGGATATTTTCAACGAGAAGAACCAGCGTTTTGTGGCCGACGTCACGCGCGAGGTCGCCCTGAACCTCACCAAGAAGGCCCTCGAGCGCGGCCCCGTCCGTCTCTCCCTGCAGGATCTCTACGTCCTCATCGAGAAAACCCTCGTCGACAACAACGCCCACGACGTGGCCAAGAGCCTCCTGCTCAAGCGCGCCTCCAAGCTCAACATCGCGCGCGACACCCACGGCGTCACCGTCCGCCTCATCCGCCGCAACAACCAGGTCGTCCCCTGGAACGAGGCCAAGATCGAGATCGCCATCCGCAAGGCCTTCCTCTCCCTCCAGAAGGACCCCGCCCCCGCCGGCGGCATCGCCCGCGCCGTCACCGAGCGCGCCCTGCACGTCAAGCAGGCCTTCCTCCACATCGAGGAGGTCCAGGACATCGTTGAGGAGGAGCTGATGAAGGGCGGCCATTACAAGGTCGCCGCCGACTACATCCTTTACCGCGACCGCCGCGCCGCCGCCCGCGCCGCCGAACCGGCCGCCGAGACCACCGCGCCCGCCGCCGCTCCCGCCCAGCAGCCCTCCATGATCGTCGTCGCCAAGGCCGACGGCACCACCTTCCTCTGGGACGGCACCGACCTCCGGAAGCGCATCGAGTTCGCCTCCATCGGCCTCGACCTCTGCCTCACCGCCGACCAGATCGAGGCCGAGCTCCGCCGCGCCCTCTTCGACCACATCGCGCTGGGCGACCTCAACAACACCATCATCCTCAACGCCAAGACCCTGATCGAGAAGGACGCCGACTTCGCCAAGTTCGCCGGCCGCATCCAGCTCAGCTACATCTACGAGGAGGTCCTCGGCTGGGATATCGTCAAGGACGGCATCGGCGCCCTCAAGAAGGCCCACCAGCAGGCCTTCGCCCGCTACATCGACCACGGCATCGCCATCAAGCGCCTCTCCCCCCGCCTCAAGGAATTCGACCTCGGCAAGGTCGCCGCCGCCCTCGACCCGTCCGCCGATCTCGAGTTCGACTTCCTCGGCGTCCAGACCGTCTACGACCGCTACCTCATCATCGACAAGACCGGCAAGCGCTCCAAGCGCCTCGAGACGCCCCAGTTCTTCTGGATGCGCGTCGCCCTGGGCCTCTTCCTCGACGAGAAGAAGAAGACCCGCGAGGACTGGGCCATCCGCCTCTACGACCTCTACAAGAGCCGCCGCTTCTGCTCGTCCACCCCGACCCTCTTCAACTCCGGCACCCTCCACTCCCAGCTGTCGTCCTGCTACCTCTACTACGTCGACGACTCCCTCGAGGGCATCATGTATCGCGGCATCGCCGAGAACGCCCAGCTCTCCAAGTGGGCCGGCGGCCTCGGCGGCTCCTGGACCTCCGTCCGCGGCACCGGCGCCCACATCGCCGGCACCAACGGCGAGTCCCAGGGCGTCATCCCCTTCCTCAAGCTCCACAACGACCAGCTCGTCGCCGTCAACCAGGGCGGCAAGCGCAAGGGCTCCGGCTGCGCCTACCTCGAGTCCTGGCACAATGACATCTTCGAGTTCCTCGAGCTCCGCCGCAACACGGGCGACGACCGCCGCCGCACCCACGACATGAACACGGCGAACTGGATCCCCGACCTCTTCATGAAGCGCATGGAGGCCCGCGGCACCTGGACCCTCTTCCGCTCCAACGAGACCCCCGACCTCCACCACCTCTACGGCAAGAAGTTCGAGGAGGCCTACCTCCGCTACGAGAAACTCGCCGAGACCGGCAAGATCCAGGGCCACAAGATCGAGGCCCTCGAGCTCTGGAAAAAGATGCTCGCGATGCTCTTCGAGACCGGCCACCCGTGGATCACCTTCAAGGATCCCTGCAACGTCCGCTCCCCGCAGGACCACGCCGGCGTCATCCACTCCAGCAACCTCTGCACGGAGATCACGCTCAACACCTCGAACGACGAGACCGCCGTCTGCAACCTCGGCTCCGTCATCCTCGACTCCCACCTCCGGCCCGACGGCACCCTCGACCACGAGAAGCTCCGCGACACCATCCACGTCGCCGTCCGCGCCTTGGACAACGTCATCGACATCAATTATTATCCGACGCAGGCCGCCAAGACCTCGAACATGCGCCACCGCCCCATCGGCCTCGGCGTCATGGGCCTCGCCAACGCCCTCTACCTGAAGGGCATTCCCTTCGCCTCGCAGGAGGCCGTCGAGTTCAACGACGAGTTCATGGAGGCCATCGCCTACTACGCCTACGAGTCCTCCTCCGACCTCGCCCACGAGCGCGGCACCTACTCCTCCTACCGCGGCTCCAAGTGGGACCGCGGCCTCCTCCCGCCCGACACCGTGGAACTGCTCGCCCAGGAGCGCGGCCTCCCCATCCAGGTGCCGGCCGGCGGCCGCATGGACTGGACGCCCCTCCGCAAGAAGATCTCCAAATACGGCATGCGGAACAGCAACGTCCTCGCCATCGCCCCCACCGCGACGATCTCCAACATCACCAACACGTCGCCCTGCATCGAGCCGACCTACAAGAACCTCTACGTCAAATCCAACCTCTCCGGCGAGTTCGTCGTCCTGAACCCCTTCCTCGTGAAGGACCTCAAGGCCCGCGGCCTCTGGAACCAGGAGATGATCGACCACCTGAAGTATTTCGACGGCGAGCTGAAGGACATCGAATCCATCCCCGCCGACCTCAAGGCCCGCTACCTCACCGCCTTCGACGTCGAGTTCAAGTGGGTCATCGACGCCGCCGCCCGCCGCCAGAAATGGATCGACCAGTCGCAGTCCGTGAACCTCTGGCTGAAGTCGCCCGACCTGAAGGTGCTCTCGCACATGTATCGCCACGCTTGGCACGCCGGCCTGAAGACCACGTATTATCTCCGCACGCTCGGCGCCTCGAACATCGAGAAGGCGACGGTCAACGTGAAGAAAGCCGTCCGCGGCGCCGTGAAGGAAGGCAAGGACGGCGGCCAGAACTCCGGCGACACCGGCGGCACCCACAGCGTCGAACAAGTCAAGGCCGA
>Ga0315295_10000130_pt1 | contig 63157 bp, 48 predicted proteins | sample YL17G14_0_MG_FD_204453 | JGI IMG/M metagenome (GOLD analysis project Ga0315295, IMG submission 204453) | Sediment microbial communities from Yellowstone Lake, YNP, Wyoming, USA - YL17G14_0 | ecosystem: Environmental > Aquatic > Freshwater > Lake > Sediment | place: USA: Wyoming | collected... | reverse complement strand
GCCATTTGTCTTTATACGCCACCTTGCGTTGGGTCTTGCGTTTTCTGGTCATCCGTGATCTCCTGCGGCACACCAACGTGCCTCAGGAGTTATCGGCAAAACCACGCCTACTGGGATAGGCTCTAAGATGCAACCCCGATCTTCTCCAGAGGCGGATGGCTGACGTAACGTTGTGGATGGGCCGGCGGAGGATCCCCCACGACCGAGGTACGGTATCCTTTGGTATAACCCAGACCATACTTGACATGATTGCGAGCATCCCATGCCTGATGGGCAAAGTGCCAATCATGCAAACCGCAATAAGGCCGGGTAATAAAAAGACCATTATACGATGGCGCCGTGAGCGAAAGATCGAATGTTCGTGTGAGAGTTGAAAGTAAGACCACGCCCAGGGCAAAGACAAAGAAATACCGCTCAGACAAAGCCGGCCGTTCTTCCATCATCTCGGCCGGCTTGCTTGCGATAATTACACGATACCTCCTGTTTCTGCCCTTGCCTGCCATTTCCGTGGATTATGTTATACCGGCCTCTAAAGAACCTTTAAGAGTAATAGGTTCCGTTTTTCTCTCTATCGCATCTATATCATGGCGATCGGGAGTTACGGATAAAGAACTCGCGACAAATAGAATGCATAAAAAAGGCCAAAGACGGTCCAGCTCAAAGCCAGAATGCGCAGTATGACAGTGACAGAGGGCGGCCATTTAAACAAGAACGCCAGATGGTTGAACAGTAACATGAGAACAACAACAAAACCCCTATAAGGATCATAGTGGTAGCCGGGCGGAAGCGTGACGTACCACTGAATATGCAGTGCAAGCAGGAGAAGGATCGCGATCAGCATCGGATAACGATAATAACGATAGACTAGAGAACTCAGCTTTGGCGGCTCTGTAAATATGGATCGAATATTCATAGTGCTTCTCCTAAGGCCTTACTACATATCATCCGGTTCCATGAAGTGCACCATGCTCCGCGCCTAATAGAATACTCTCGGGCATTATCGTAGTAAACATACGCATCTCAATCCGACCCCTTCGGCCTCTATTCGATTGGAGACAAGCTGCAAATTATAAACGTATTCTACCAGAAATTCAGCTCATGGGCAAAACCAAAATGGTCACTCCTCAGTTGAATACATATGTCAGAAACCCGACAAACGTCTTATGAAATTGCCATTTACAGTTCTACGCGTTACTGTGGAATCAAGAAGTGTATGTAATTTTAACCTTTCTTATCGCCAACATCGGCGAGGGGTCACATCTTAAATATTAACTATTGCCGATAGCGGGGTCGGTGCGGTCAAGTGAATTCAGGGACCTTGTAATTGACTATTTACGATTGACTATTGAAGATGAGATTCTTCGGCTTTGCCTCAGAGTGACAAACAAACGCGCCTGCCGTGTTAATCAGATCGGTGGGCACGGCCCACCCTACAATTCTATACCCTTGTTGCTATCCGCGATGGATTCCGCATCAAGTGCGGAATGACAAGTATCGATTATTCAGAATCACGTATCGAATCCTTTCTTTCAGAAATCTGTCAGCTTCAGGACGTCTTCGATGGTGCCTTCTTTGGTGGTTTTGCGGCCCTGCTCGGAAGGTTTCTCAAAGACCAGATATTCCTTTTTTGCCTGGATGGGAAGGGAGAGTTTGTAAGGCTGACATTTCGGGATGGCGGCTATCGCTCGACGGGCGCCCTCGTAGAGGGCCTGGCGAGCCTCGTCGAACGGATAAAGCTCCGCTGCTTCGCGTGAGATGCCCCGTTTGACGGCCACGGTGACGCAATCGGGCCCGAAGAATTTCGTCGCCTCCCGGCAGGCGGCCACGTCGCCGGTCACCATGATAGTCGGGACGCCATAGTGCCCGGCGACAGCCGCACATTGCGCCAGCTCACCCGACTCGACTCCGTTGTACCAGTAGCGGTTTTCCGTCCGCGACGATTGCGTGTGGCACAGAACGCCGTCGGGCGTGCCCATCATGGCGTGGGCGCCTAATTGGACCATGCCGGCGAACGATTCGTCGAGACTCGTCATGAACGGACCCGGACGCGGCTTGCCGGTAATGTACTTGGCGCCGGGCGCCAACAGGTGCGGGACAAACGCACCCGTCCCGTGCCCGTCAAGTACCACAATATCAGTCGCACCGGCGGCCCGTAGCCCGCGGACGACGGCTGCAATGTCGCCCATCAGGTATTCCTTCGCCTTGTCGTTCAGCGGGCCCGGCTCGCGCGACTGCGCGAACTGGTACACGCCGCTGGCGCCTTCCAGGTCAGTGACGATGTAGATGCGAATCGGCTTTGTAGCTGTTTCAGTCTTGGCCGCAAAGCATGCGTGCGGAACGAGACACGCGAGTATGAGCAGCCAGCCCGCCAGATGGATAGAAAAAAATCCTGGTTTCATTATTCGTCGCAAGGCCGCTATTCTCGACCGGTTCGTTTTATGTTTCATTGTTCATGCCTTTACTGCTTTTATCATCAACGCATTATTGTTCGAGGAAAATGTGCCGGGACGGGGCTATTTTTGCTCCTCAAGGATACCCATACCGCTGCGGTCCGGGTAAGGCGGCCGCTTGGCCGGGACATAGGGGTGTTCCTTGATTTCATCCAGCATGTGCTGTATGGCGGCGTCGAGCTGCGGATCGCCGCCATCGACCATCAACGCCGGATCATCGACGACCTCGATGTCCGGATCCACGCCGTGGCCCTCCATCGTAAGCGTGCCATCTGTTTCATAGAAGGTGATGAACGGCACGGTCAATCGAGCACCGTCAATCAGCGACGGGTTCTTGGAGATACCAATGACGCCGCCCCACGTGCGCATGCCGATCAGCTTGCCCAGCCGGGCCTTGCGGAAAAGGTACGGAAATATATCCCCGCCCGAGCCGGATTCGCCGTTGATGAGCATACATTTGGGGCCCTGGTGGCTCAGCGTCGGAACGCGCCAGTCGTTCTCATAGCGTTCAAACAAGTGCATGTAAATGGGCCGGTTCAGCAGCTCGATGAACCGGTCTGCGATATTTCCGCCGCCGTTCCAGCGTTCGTCGATGATGAGCGCATCCTTGTTCATCTGGCCGTAAAACTGACGGAAAAGCTCATTCTGGCCCCAATCGGCGGTATTTGGCACGTAGATATACCCTACCCGCCCACCTGACTTTTCCTCGACGTATCGACGGTTTTGCTCCACCCAATCCCGGTAGCGCAGCTCAGACTCGGAGCCGAGCAATTTTACAACCACATTAGTCGCTTTGTCGGGATCCGGCGTAGCACCCACAGTGAGAGTCACGGTCTGTCCGGCCAAGCCTTCGAAGGCCGCCCAGGGCGCCTTTGAGGTGTCGATAGGCAGGCCGTTGACCTTGAACAGATACTTGAATTGCTCACGCTCCTTCTGGTCCAGGTCGTGAAACACGGGGCGGGCGTCGGTGTCCCAGTCGCCGCCCTCATAGACCTTCGCCACGCGGTAGTATCCCTGGTCGAGCTCGAAATCCACTCCCAGATGGCCGATAGGTTCGCGGGGACCGGAGTCCACGTCGCCGCCGCCATAATACGTATGACTCGCGTTGAGCTCGCTGATCATCTCGGAAATGACGTATCCGACGTCGCGGCGGGACACGCAGTCATCCAGCATGGCTTCGTATTGTTTTCGTACAGCGGGCCAATCCACCCGGTGCATGTGGGGGTCGTAAAAATAGTCGCGCATGAACCGCCAGGCGTCAGTGAAGAGTTGCCGCCACTCCTGGCGCGGCTCAATCACAACCTCCATTGGCTTGGTCACAACAAGGTTCTCAAGTTTTTGATCGGGCTTGGCATCGATGATACCGGTTTTGCCCTCGCTACGCACCAGCAGCTTCTTGCCGTCGGGCGTCATCGCGACGAAACTCACCTTTTTGAGAATTGTTTTTTCTTCGCGTTTTTCGTCGTTGGGATCAAAAGACTGGAGTGTGTTCTCCTCCCCTCGGCGAAGATAAATCACATGGTTTTTGTCATTGACACCGAGAAAAGAAAAGCGTCCGCGCTTGATAGGCAGGCGGAAAGCACGTGCCTCCATATTCTCCAGGTCGATGTCAACCGGCTTGATTTTTTCCTTCTCTTTATTCTCCTTGCCGGCGGACTTTTCGTCGTCCTCCTTGGCGGATTCGTCGCTCTGAGTTTTGTCTTCGGATTCCTTGTGGTCCGTGTCATTGGGATCCTCACACTCAGGACACCCGCCTTCCTCACCGTTTTCTTCTTTGTCTTTTTTCCCGTCGTCCTTCTTGGCCTTTTTCTCCTTGTCCGGCTCTTCTTCATCGCTCTTGGCCTTGAAGGGATTCGAGACGTCCTTTCGCAAGGCAATCGCGTGCAAGACCGCCGTATCCTCATAGATAAAGGTCAGAGAGGCATCGGCGTATTTGGGCTGTGATATTTCTCGCTCGCCGAAGAAATATAGGAAGTCTCCCTTGCGGTCAAACGTGGGCAGATAATCCACGAACATACCTTTGGTCACCTGATGGAGCTCGTCTTTCAAGACGTTGTAGAGCATGACTATGCTCATGTTGTCCATGTTGGGTTTAGTGTAAGTGACCCACTGGGAATCTGGGGACCAGCGGAACTCCGCTGAAACGCCCCAACGCCAACCCGTCATATTGATACGATCAAAATAATGCACGCTGCGTTTTTCGACATTAAAAAGATAGAACTTGCTTTCATGGTCGGTGAAGGCCATCCATTTCGAATCGGGGGACCAGACGGGCTGGTAGCGGTAACCGGGCCCCATGGAGGTAACCGTTTCCGGCTTGCCTTTTCCATCGGCCGGACATAGAACAAGCTCGTTTTCGCCGGACTCATCAGAGAAGTAAGTAATCCATTTTCCATCTGGACTCCAGGAAGGCTCTCGCTCGGCGATACCGCTTGTTCGGGTGAGGTTGCGCGGAGTACCATTCTTGGCCGGCAGAGACCAAATGTCACCGCGACTCTGGACCGAGACACGTTTGGCATTAGGGGAGACAGACCAGTCTGAAAGCCCTTCGCTGACGTCCTTGCGAATGGGGCGAAGCTGGGGACGGGCGCCGGGAATCCAGATAGTCAGCGGCGTGGCTTGCTCGCTGGACAGATTCAGCAGATAGAGTTTGGCGTCGTACTCAAAGATGATTTCACCTTCGCCATTTGGCCCGGGACCGTTGGAGGGCCATTTCACGTCGTAATCCCGGAAATGGGTGACTTGTTTTCTGTCTTTTGTTTCGAGGTCGTAGCACCAGATGTTGAGACGATGATACGGGCCGGCGTCCGAGAGATAATACACCTTCCGGCCCTGCCACATCGGAATGGTGTCTGTGCCTTCCCAGTCGGTAATCTTCTGCGAAGTATGATTGGCCAGATGGAAAATCCAGATGTCCGAGGCCCACCCCCCACGGTAACGCTTCCAGGTCCTGAAGTCAGTATTGCGCGGCGTGTAAGCGAGCCATTGGCCGTCACCCGAAGTGACCCCGTAGCCGCCGTAGGGCACCGGCAGCCGATTCGGCAGGCCGCCCGTTTGCGGCACCGTAAACAGTTGGGTATGGCGGGCCAAACCGCCCAGCCCACTCATGGTGAACAGCAGACGGTTGTCGAACGACCAGTCGCACAGACGCTCGCCGCCGGAATGATAAGTCACTCGTTGTGGGATTCCTCCTTCGATAGGTACCGTGTAGATATCGTCGTTCCCATCGTAGTTACCATTGAATGCGATGGTACGTCCATCCGGACTGAATCGCGGAAATGCCTCTCCACCGGGCGGACTGGCCAGCGGCGATGCGACTCCACCCGCCCGCGGGACCACCCAGATATCGTCCGCATAGACAAACACGACGTGAGTCGAGCTGACATCGGGGAAACGCATCATGCCGCCATGGGGTTGCACCGCGGCACGGACTATAGAGGTATGGGAGAACGGCAATATCAAGCAAGAACAGAACAATGCGAGTTTAGAAATTGCTTTCATAGTAATCATCCTTCGCCAAGCGTGCTATTGAGTGATTGTAGCTCTATTGCACATGAAAGCAGAGCTTTTCCTGTCTTGTTCATATCCAATCAGGCACATTCTAATCTTCGCCGTCGTTAGAGCAAACAAATTCCTGCAGAACTAATATTCCTGCTGATGAGGGACCAACTATGCCGGCGGACTTGAGATTCTCGCTTCTTGCGTCTGGACGTCAGGTCCGATAGAATCATGGTGGTTTGTGGCAGGAATGCAGGCTGGATTGCCGATAGGTGATTGCTGATTTCCGATTCGTCAATCGACAATCGACAATCGTAAATCTTAAATCGAAAATCCGAAACGGGGATTGTAATGTGTGAGTTCTGTCTCAGGCATGGCGAGGGTAAGAAGTGGTATTTGCAGGCAAGCAATTATTCTGATGACCTGCTGAGTGATATTCGCAGACGTAAGTTCATTGAGACCTTTTTCACCGACACCAAATCACTCGCGAGGGACATTCAGCGTATAGAGCAGCTCGAAAAAACTCCGAGACTCATAAGCGGCATAATCAGGAGGATCATCACCGCCAGAATGAAGAAGGTCCATTATGGTCAGATCGTTCCCATCGAGGATATCGAGCGTATTTTCGGCTTTGTGAATTCTATCGTCCGCGTGTCCTGCATCTGCCGTCACATCAATCTCGGGCGGGAAGAACGTTACTGCTACGGCGTCAGCCTGGCACCGGACGGCGGCAAATTCGGTGAAATCATCAGAGGCCTTGACAAGAGTTTTCTCAACGGGCCTGACGTCGTTGGGATGGAGAAGCTGAGCAAGGATGAGGCCCTTGCGGCTTTGCGCGCCCATGAACAAGAGGGCCTCTGCCACAGCGTTTGGACCTTTCATGCCCCGTTCATAGGGGGAATATGCAACTGCGACCGCTCGGACTGCATGGCCATGCGCTGTACTGTAACGCACCGGACTCCCATCATGTTTCGAGCCGAATACGTCGCCGCGGTCGATCCTGATTTGTGCAATGGCTGCCGGCAGTGCATGCGCGTCTGCCAATTCGGCGCCGTATCGTACAGCGTCGCAAACAAGAAAGCCGCCATCGATCAGCGGGCTTGCTACGGGTGTGGAGTCTGCCGTTCCGTCTGCCGGAAGGACGCGATTGCTCTTAACGAACGCAGTAAAGTCCCTGTGGCGGCCGGACGTGCTTGACGGCCGTGCTGCTGCGATTCGTCAGGCCTTCAACGCCTGCGAGGAATTGCCGGACTGAAAGGATAGCTCAATATGCGGGAGAATACATGAGACGTACTCTATCAATAGGGTCACATCTTAATTATTCATTATTTGTTTTAGGTCTTGCGATGTCCACCTCAACAAAACAGTTAATATTTAAGATGCGATCCCGATCTTTCCCTTGCTACATGCCTGCTTCTCCAGCATTTTCACACAGAGCGGCGAGTTGGCTGGGAGTCTCACAGCAGATTCAAGTCCATCGGATGAGTCTTCGTATGCTATGGCATTTGCAGCCCGGTGATGCGGAAGACGTAAGGGCCATTGCCGGGGTCTTGCCGTGGCAGCTCGATCTTGAGGCCTTCGGCGTCCTGGCTGAACTCCAGCTTGGTTTCGCTGCCCAACAGGCTAACCGCGGTCGGCTTGCCGGTCGGCGCATCGACCGGCAGCGAAGTCACGACCGCCTGACCTCCTTCGGGCCAGGCCATCATGATCGCGTAGAGGACTCGATCCTTGGTCGTGAATCGGATCTCCCTGGCCGAGTAGCGCTGGCCGCGTCCGAGACGCAGGGCGCCCTCGCCGGACTTGACCCAGGCCCGTGTCCCATAGATCGCCTCGCCATTGACCTTTAACCATCCGCCGATCACACGAAGGCACTCCTGCTGATCCTCCGGAATGGAGCCGTCGCCCCTGGGCGCGACGTTCAGCGCCAGAATGCCGTTTTTGCTGACCACCTCGACCAGCCATTCGAGCATCGTGCGGGGACTGCCGGCCCGCGTCTTGCCCTCGACATAGCCCCAGCTCCCGGCGAGGGAGTTGTGCACCATCCAGGTGAAGTCCGTCCGCTCTCGGGCGACCCGGCCCATCCCCTCGAAGTCCTGAACGCCGCCGGCGATGAAGCAGGTTCCCTTGCCGGTAAACGTGACCTGTTTACCCCACTGGCGGGCCCTGTTGAAGTAATAGGAAGCGACCTTCAGCTTGAGCGGGTCGAAGACGCGGTGGTTCAAGCCGTTGTCGTACCAGATCAGGTCGGGTTGGTACTGGTCGATCAGTTCGATGTTCTTGCCGATCCACTGGGCCATGAACTGTGTTAATCGCTCATTACTGTGGTTCGTCCAATAGAAATCCTCGTACCCCGGCGTGTCCAGATCGGTTTTCATGCCGGCGGGGATATTGTGGGGCTCGATGAAGTCATAATGCTCGATTGTGTGGTTGGTGACGCCGAATTTCATCCCGTGACTACGTACGGCCTTGCCCAGCTCACCGATGAAATCGCGGTGTGGGCCGGTCCTGACGCTGTTGAATGGGTTGACCTTGCTGTCCCAGAGGGAATAGCCGTCGTGATGCTCAGCCGTGGGCATGACCCAGGCTGCCCCGCTCTGCCTGAAAACTTCGGCCCACTGGTTCGGATCGAAATTGGGCAGTGTAAATTTCGGGATGAAATCCTTGTAGCCGAACTGATCGAGCGGCCCAAAATTCTGGATGTGCCAATTGCGAATGGCAGAGTCGCCGTACATGTGTTTCTCGTACCATTCGCTGCCGTGAGCGGGGATCGAATAGAGTCCGAAGTGAATGAAGATACCCAACTTGCCGTTCACCATCCAGTCCGGAATCCAGTAGTTGTCGTGTACGGATTGCCAGGTTGCCTCGACCGGTCCGGGCACGTCCGGGACCTTGGCTATCTCCATCGCGGCCCTGACCTGCTCGGGCGTCGCATGCGGGCTCATGCCCCAGTTGCCTCGGCTTTCCACGGGCAGGCCGCCGGCGGTGGCTCTTTTGACGGCTTGAGCTCCAAGATCATCAGGGATATCCACGCCAGGTGTCGGCGTCTCACTCAAGTCGGCCAGCGATTGTGGCCTGGCGTCGCCGGCAGGCTGTGCCTCACAAACGCAAGGTGCCCACACAATCGGGATCGACAAAGTCAGCAATGCGGCGATCCGCGTCACACCATGGATGTACGGAACAAGTCTCATGATAGATGATCTCCAGGAAGTATCAGATCGGAAATTCGCCGCCCAAGCGACGGCCCAAAACGAGAGTATAGACCACACAACGGCCGGCGTCAAGGCAATGGAGGAGACTGTCTGCCGAAATTTCGAGTTCAGGAGCAGACAAAGCAGCCCCCGTTCCCAGAACCCAAAGTCTGAAAACAACAGGAGCTGTGACTATGACGGCTACGTGCACCCCACCTCGACATGCGACTGCGGGGAGGCGGTTTGGTGAAGAGACCTGGAACGGCGGCCCCTGGGTGACCAACAGGGCTTTCGTTTTAATTGCAGGAGCTTGAGACTGATGGTATGATGCGTTAGCGGCCGGATGTGTTTGAGTGCCGTGTTGCTGTGAAAGGATAACTCAATATGCGGGAGGATATATGAAACGTACGGGGATTTATGCGAGTGGATTTCTGGTGCTTTTTTCGGCGGGCCTTCTCGATGCCGCTGAGGCGCGCCGGCAGTCGACCAGCGATAGCAACAATGTCGATGCAAACGTACGCCGCCTTATCAACGCGGTTGACCGCCAGCGTATATCAAAGCACGTCTTCTATCTGGCAAAGGATCCGCTGCCCTATCGCAAGCTGAATCTGACCTTGCCGGGCCACCAGAAGAACACGCTCTACGAGGCCGACGACTACCTTGCCGGCCAATTAGAGGCGTGGGGATATCGCGTCGAGCGAGAAGGCGTTCAGGTGCAGGCGTTTCGCCGGGATACAAGCAAGCCGAAGAGTGCTCAGTACTCTCCGCCCAAGGCCGAAGACCCCTGGTTTACGGCGTATAATCTCTATGCCGAAAGAAAAGGCCGCTTCCATCCCGAAAGGATCATCGTCGTAGTCGCTCACAAGGACTCACAAAGCTGGATTGATTCCCCGGGGGCCAACGACAACGCAATTGGAACCTCTGGCGTATTGGAAATGGCGCGCGTCCTGGCGGAGTACACGCCTGAAAGCACCATCCGGTTTCTCTTGTGCAATGAGGAGCACACACCCTGGACGAGCAAGACCGCAGCGCAAAAGGCCAAAGCGCGAGGAGACAATATTATGGCGGTCTTTAACATGGATGGCATCGGAGCCAAGACGCCGGAGCAAACCGCCGCGGGCAAGAAGACCAACGTGACAGCCTATACAAAGCCCGATGGCAGGCATCTTGCCGAGCTGATGGCCGAGGTGAATGCTCGATATGCCATCGGCTTGGAGCAGCGGACCGAAGAGAGGTCGCGGCCCGGCGACGACGACGGCTCGTTTGTCTTAGCCGGCTACCCCGCCGCCGTTATCAATATCGGGTCCTGGCCCTACGGGGATCCAAATTACCACGCCGAGGGCGATACGCCGGAAACATGCGATATTGAAAACGCGGCCATGACCGTGCGGGCGACGGTGGCGGCCGTAGTGACCGTGGACCAGGATTTCTGAAAAGTGAAACCGAGGTTGCAAGGCAGTACCGCAAATCGACCCTTCCTAATTCTTAGGAACCTGCTTTGATGTCATACGCCATCAGCGCATCGCCGTGGCGGATATACAACCTTCCATTGGCGATCGTCGGATGGGCCCAGTGCTCGTTCGTACCCTCCGAGACGGCAAAGCGGCTCACCAGCTCGAAGGCGGCAGGATTCGGCTTGACCATGTGCATCGTGCCGTCCGCCCCATATACATACAACATACCATCAGCGGTGATTGCCACGCCCTGTTTGATCTCCGGGGCGTTCCACATCGCCTTGCCCGTCTTCCACTCCAGGCAGACGAGACCCTTGTTGGCGCTCTGGGCCGTCCCGTAGATGCAGCCGTCAATCAGGACGGTGCCCTGCATCTGGCAGTCCAGTGTCTTATCTGCCCATTTCGGCGTCGCGTTAGGGTCGCTGTCCGCCAGAGACAGTAGCGCGCCCCCCGCCCCCATGCCCGAGGAGATGTAAACCATTCCATCAGCGTAGAGCGGCGGATTCGGCTGGACGCCGGCCCGGTGCGGGTATTCGTGCTGCCAGACGACCTGACCGGTGCCCGGCTCGACCGCAACGACGCTCCCTCCCAGCATGGTCAGAATGAGCCGGCGGTCGCCATGGCGGATGATCCTTGCCGAGCAGTAACCCGTAGCTTGACTGAGGCCCTTGGTCTGCCAGAGGACCTCGCCTGTATTCCTGTTCAGTGCGACGAGCGAGGCATCGGTCCCTCCCGGCGTGCAGATCACCTTTTGGCCATCGACAAGCACAGACTCGGCGAAGCCGAATTGCGCCTGCTTGACGGCGAAGCGCTCCACGAGGTCCACCGTCTTGAGCACTTGGCCCTTCGCGGCTTCAAAGGTGATCAGCTTGGCGAATCCGGTCATGAGAAACACTTGGTCGCCGTCGATGGTTGGCGTGCCGCGAGTGCCGGCCACCGCCGGTCCGCGTTTCTCCAGTTCCGGCCCGTACGCCGTCTTCCATTTGGGCGAGCCGTCCACGTTGAAGGCAAAGAGATAGCCCTGTTTCTGGTCATTCATCCCGGTCGCATAGACAATGCCATTGGCCACAACGGCCGAGGAGTACCCCTCGCCGAGTCCCTTGACCGTCCAGGCAAGCTTCGGTCCGCCTTCGGGCCACTTTTTCAACAATCCTGTGTCAGAGAATGTCCCGTCACCGGCCGGCCCACGGAAACGAGGACAATCCCCACCGTGAACCGCCGCAACCAGGGCGGTCACTACGACGAGCATTGAAACGACTATTGTCCTGTTCATAGTTTGTCTCCTTTTTTTTCAACTATACCCTTCGTCTTACTTTGTGAACAGACCCGCACCTATTCGGGCTGCCTCCGATCCTTCGATGGGATGGAGGTAGTTTCGCTTGTTCTGATCCAACTCCAGCGCCAACGGCTCGTCCGACATCTTCGTCCCGATGAGCTCGAGAAAGGACGGATCGATGTCTCTGAAATTGAGTGCCGGCCCTCCGCCGGATCCGGTGAACTTCTTATTGGCGGCAAACAGGCTGTCACGCACCTTGTAGTGCACCGGTTCACGTGGTGCTCCACCCGGTCCACCCGGTCGCCCGCCGCCGGGACCGCCGCCAGCCTGCCCTGCTTCCCCGCGCGCCGACGCGGCTCCCTGTGCGATCCAGACATAGTTGGAATTCGCGACGATGTTGTTGCGATACTCGAAATCGCTGGCAATGCCAGAGGTCCAGATTCCACAACCGTACGCACCATAAACGAGGCAGTTCCGCATGGCGTGGCCCGTACTGCCCCCGGTCCAATACACGACGGGCTGCTTGAGGTTGTAGAAGATGCAGTGGTCGAGAACGATGCCGGTCCCGTTCGCGAGGATGCCCAGATGGTTGGGATTCGTCACCTCGTCGCCGGCAAAAAGGCACTGCTTGATCTCCAGGTCATCCAGGTCACGGCCGTTCCTCCCGATGGGATAGACGCGATGAATGATTCCGGGCTTCGGATGTTCGACCACGGGTATCCCAAGGATCTTCAACCCCTGGATCGTGACGTGGCTGGTCTCGATCTGCATCCCATAGGCCACGCCGCCGAAAGGATCAGGCCTCCCGTTCCACGTCGGTGACAACGGCATGGTGTGGATGAGCGTCGGCATACGGCCTGGATGCCAGTCCGGATCATCTGGGAGCACCTTGGCCCGAATCGTCAACCGGCTGTCCTTGGTGAAAGACCGGTTTGCAGGTTTGAACTCAGCGGTTTCGCCGACCGCGTACACGCCTTCCGAGAGGATGATCGTCATCGCTGCTGTGCCTGTACTCTCATTGACGCGCCGTGCGGCGGCCGCCAGCGTTCTCAAGGGGCTGTCTTTGGCCCCGGAGTTGCTGTCAGCCCCTGTCGCCGGGTGCAGATAAAGTGAGGCAACATCCGTTGGAGGCACTTTCCCGCCGTCCTCTTGTGCGAGAATACGCCCAGAGTAAGAGAAAGAAGCCCCAACACCGGCTACAAGAACCACCAGGAAGATTTGTCGTCTGTTCATAACATCGTTTCCTTGAATCAGAGTTTAAACATTTGGGGTGGATTGCCGCTGAAATCGGCAATCGTCGCGACAGCGTCGTCCAAATAGAAGATCTCGAAGGCGGGGTTATCCGGAGTCTTGTAGATGGACTTGACGAGGGGGCTCGCTTCCTGAATCTTCGCTTTCAGTGAGAGGTCCCTGGAAAACACCGCTTTGCCGCTCAGACGGAGCCATGAGAAGTTTTCCCCGGACGTGCAGAGCTCGACGTACGGATGCTTCTGCATTTCCTTGAATACGGTCTTCTGGTTGGATGTGCAGAAATAGAGTCGCGTGCCCTCTTCCAGCATGAATTGGAAGGGACGGACCTTAGGCTTGTCATTCAGGCCGATTGTGGCGAGATACTGGACCTGGCTCTTGATCAGAAAATCAGCGATGATGCTCATGGCAAAAGCTCCTACTTGGCAATACAGTAAAGGTGGTCCACGCCGCGCAGCAAGAGACTCTCATTCATGACCGCCACGGAAGACCAGAACATCTCGTCCAGTTTATTGGTCGCCAGCACCTCCAGCTTGGGGCCCGCCTTCAGAACCACCGTAACTCCGGTCTCGTCGAGGCAGAAGACCTTGCCGTCATTTCCCCATGGCGAGGAGGTGAAGCCTTTGGTCCCTTCCAGCCGCTCGCTGTAGTGCTCCTTGCCCGTCTTGGCATCGTAACACCTGACCTGGCCTCTCTGTTGGTCGAGCATGTAAAGGCATCCCTCATAGAGTAGAGGCGAGGCCACGCGAAACGTCCGTAGCTGGCTGCTCCACGCGACGAACACGTTGGAAGTCTCGCCCTCCTTGAGGGAGATATCGCCCGACGCCCCTGCACGGATGGCGACTATGGGGCCACGCCCTCCCATCATGCGATCCACAGAGTCCGCGTAGAGAAGCTCCTGATCACCCACAGGTGTGAGGGAGTTGCGGCCGGCACCGTTCATTTCCCAGAGTATCTCCCCATTGTCCGGATTGTGCGATCGCAGCTTGCTGCCGCCGGCTGTAATGAGCTCGGTTCGCTGTTTGTTCTTCCAGATATAAGGAGTGGACCAGTTCGACTTCTCATCGCGATCAAGGCGCCAAAGCTCATCTCCAGTCTTTTTGTCGAGAGCAACAAGGAACGATTTCTGGTTGTTGTCGCATTGGATGAAGACGCGCCCGGCGTAGAGCAGGGGCGAACTGCCGGTGCCCCAGCCCAGTTGCATCGGGTACACACCTAAGTCTTTGCTCCACACGAGATTACCGGAGACATCGTAGCAGTATAAGCCCGTGTTGCCGAAGTAGGCGATCACGTGCTCACCGTCTGTCGCGGGCGTCTCCGAGGCGTAGGTGTTGTTTCGATTGACTGTGGCCCTGGGTTTGCCTTCGTGAGCCGTCTTTTCCCACAGAATGTTTCCCGTGGCGCCGTCGAGGCAAATCAGCTTCCAGGAATAGAGCTTATCCGGTGGCGGTGGCGGCGGCCCGAAGCCAAAGAAACCACCTATACCTCCAGGGAAGCCAGGACCGCTTGAAGCCGCTCCATCGGATGTGGCCACAGGATTGAAATTCCCTGCCTCGGGTTTCGTTTGATTCTCCGTTACGGCGGTGGTCACGAAGATCTTGTTGCCCCAGACAATGGGCTGTGACCATCCCTTACCCGGGAGGGCAACCTTCCACGCGAGGTTCTTATCCGCCCCCCATTCTGCAGGGAGTTTCTTCTCTGGTGCCAGGCCGTTGGCTTGCGGCCCACGCCACTGCGCCCAGTTTTGCGCGATGGCGCAACTCGCACCGATCAACAACATGCAGACCGCAGTTCTTCCAATCCTTGCTGACATGGCACTTCTCCTAAACAGATCACGACTTTTGGTTCGTGCGCGAACTATTTGCATAAAGAAACTATTCGCTCAGGTTGACCTCAATCTTTTCCAACTGCTCTACCAAGTGCTCACGATCCTTTTTGCTCATGTCACCATAGAGCTTGTTCAGCAGTACGTGGGAAATCTCATCAAAGTCCTTGCGAAACCTGCGCCCCTTTTGCGTCAGTTCCACGTACATCATCCGGTTATCCGTTTCACAGGGGAGCTTGCGAACGTAGCCGTGCTTTTCGAGCGTATTGATCATGACGGTTACGGTCGATTTAACCCGCCGGACGTTCTCGACTACAGCCTTGATCGGAACAGGTTCACTTTGCTGCAATAAGAAGGCCAGTACCGGTCCGTGCGCCGGGACGATCCCCTTGATCCCTCGATTCTTCAATTCCCTCTCGATCTGGGCGTTAGCCTTCTCTCTGATTCTGGCGATTTGCCCTGCGATACCATGGATATCAGCCATAAGCTATCCTAAAGACTATCCTAATCAGAACTTGAACAAATATAGTTCGTGCACGAACGATTGTCAACCAAAAATTGCTATGCCGCTATTTTTTTGTTATTCAGGGGATTTCGGGGTGGGCGGCGCGGAGCTTGAGGATGAAACATGCGCCTTTTCGGAAGCCATAGGCCGTGGATAGGACGAATTTGACGTTGTTGATACCTTCGACTAAGCGAGCGTGTAAGAGCTCCCTGAATCGCTCATTTTATCTTACCTATGAGTCGGAGCAGTCCATCCAGAATTGTCAATGGATGAGGCGGGCAGCCTGGAATGTACAGGTCCACCGGCACGACTGCGTCGGCGCCATTATGAACCGCAGGAAGATCCACGTATGGACCGCCTGAGATGGCACAGGCGCCGACCGCAATGACTATCCTGGGGTCGGGGACGGCATCATACGTCTTTTCCAGTGCCAGTTTCATATTCTCGGTGACGGGACCCGTGCTAAGCAAGCCGTCGGCGTGCCTCGGTGAGGCTACAAACTGAATGCCGAATCGGCCCAGGTCGTACACGACGGTACTCAAAACGTTTGTATCGGCCTCGCACGCGTTGCAGCCCCCGGCGCAGACCTGCCTGAGCTTCAAAGACCGTCCCAGAACGCTCTTTATCTCTTTATTCAGGGCTTCGGCCAGCTTCATTTCCCGGCCGCGAAGAATCAGGTCGGCTCTTGATCTTGCCGCCAGACGATAATCCCGGCTGAATTCTACATCGCCGGCGGAACAATCCCCGGCGCATTGCGCACAGAACAGGCATCGTCCCAGGTCGATAGTCAGCTCATCGCCGTCTTTCCTGAGAGCATCGGTGGGACAGCCGTCGAATAATTCGTCCATCGCCCTTCCGTCCGTCAGGATGGGTCTGCCGCGGAATCTCTCCGGAAGGCCGGGATCGGTTTTCGGGAAGCCAACCGTTCGATGTCCCTGTTGTAATCTTGCAAGCAACGCCTTTATCATTTTCTTGCCTTAGAGATCATGGCCACAATAAGACAGATTGAAACTCTTGTTACAAAGCGGAAAATCGGAGATCTGCTGATCCCTTAACGCCATCACCAGTCCCGCCCAGTTATGAAAGGACGGGTCAACGATCTTGTAATGGCACAAAGAACCGTCGGGACCGGTCATACCGACGTGACATATTTCTCCTCGCCAGCCTTCCACCAGGCTTACGCCGAACTTATAGGGCAAAAGCGGTTTGGTCTGCGTCCTGATCCGCCCTTCGGGCAGCGCCTCAAGCTGATCGCGTATGAAAGCAATCGACCGCTGCACTTCCAGCCAGCGGACGAAAGCCCTTGCGAAAACATCGCCCGTATTCGAGGTCGAAACGTGTATTTGGGCGAATCGGTATATGCCGGCGAGCGATCCGAGATCGCCGGTATGATTGGCGACTCTTTCCAGTTCCAGCGCGATTCCGCGAGGGATTGAATCCTGGGCAAGACGGTGTCACCGGACAGCGATTCGGCAAGCTTGACTACGACTTGACCTTCCCGAATTTCCAGTACAGGGCCGGCATGAACAATAGGCTCATTATGACAGAGCTTAGTAATCCCCCCAGAATCACCACGGCCATGGGGTGTTCGATTTCATAACCCGGCCGGTTGCCCCTGGCGACGATGGGAATTAGGGCCAGGGCCGTTGTGAGAGCCGTCATGAGTATCGGCATATTCCTGTGTGCGCCCGAATTGCAGCCAGTTTCACAAATCGTCACTGCTGGTTCGTTTACCACGGATGCCAGTGAGGATACTGTACAGCGTTGGGGTCGCAACAAGGGAAAGCAATACTGATATACAGACCGCGCCGATGACGGCGATGGCCAGTGGCCGGAGCATATCGGCGCCGGAGCCAATGCCGTATGCCAGCGGCAGCATCTCCAGCGCCGTCGTCCCGGATGTCATCAATACCGGGCGCAAACGGCGTCGCGAACCGGCGGACTTCGGTCGAAATGGCAGGAATCGTTCTTCCTAACGGCCCGTATCCGCCGGGGAGTCGTGTTGTCCGAGAGCACACGACAGCACCCAGGCGGCCGTTGAGGTATCCCGCCAGACGTTCAAAGCATCCATTTGGGATTGTCTGTTGTCTCTTTGGGCTAATAACAATTCATTGTATTCGATTTGACCTGCCGCGAAGAGTTTAGACGCTGCTTGTTCATTCTTTTGAGCCAATTCGGTTATTAATGCTGTATATTCACTCCACTGAATCGCCAGAGAACGATATTGTTCCCAGGATTGTGCAACAACGGCAACCGCGGTCCGACGCGCCTTTTCTTCCTCTGCCTGGGCGGTCTGCAATTCTGCCTGGGCTTTTCGGATGCCTCCGCGATTCCGGTCGAACAGAGGTATCGGGAATTCGAACGAGAAGGCGCTGCCGGTTCCTTCCGGCGCATCCTTGGGCCCGAAGGAACCCGATGCGTCCGTCAAAGGAAATGCAAGTCGGTATTCCACCTGCAATTGCTCCTCGGCTGCTTTGACGGCGGCTTTCTTTTCTCTCCAGCCTGGGTCGGCCTGCAGAGCATCTTCTATCAGGGAAGGCGGCATGGTCTCACCCAATATGACATCCTTGATTGATTGTATGTACGTGTCTCCACAATCCTCGACGGCAGGGAAAAATGGCCTATCGGCGCCCAAAGCAAACGCGAAGACAAGTTGGTCTAAACGAAGCTGGTTCCTGGCTTCCCGAAGCTGGCTTTCCACCTGCAATTGCTCGGCCCGCACCCGTTCGGCCTCATAATCTGAAGCCATTTGTAATTCTCTTTTCTTCTGAATCAGGCGCGTCGATTCGCCGGCAATTTGCAGAAGATGCTCTGCAAGGTCTTCTCTTCGCTGGTCGGCCACGAGGTTGAAATATGCAGAAGCCACTTCTACGACCAGTTGTCGTTTTTCCGAGAGTATTCTTTCCATCTCCACCTGACGGTTCGCTTTGGCTACGGCAATCTTTTTATCCCGAGGCCACCAGAAAAATATAGGATAAGATACGCCGTACGTCAGGCTTGAAATACTCGTACCAGCATCGTCTTTTAAACCCACATCGTCCCATGAAGGGCCGAAGACAGGATTGGGCAGCGTTTTTGCGGTGATCAGCTCCGCCTCGGCAATTTCAAAACGCGCTTTCCATTGAACGACCTGCATATCATTTTGCTGTGCCAACTGCAGGCATTGTTCGAGCGTCAGCGGGCCGGTCAAGTTCGAAACGTCCAGCGGTTTCCATTCAGGAGCCGACGGTGCGGGTGCCGCGCAACCGGATAACCATACGCTCACGGCTACGAGAAACACTTTCAACAAAGGACTAAACCACTGGATTTTCATAATCCGCTTTGCCTTTTAATCAATGGATTTCTCCCTCCGAACCGCGCAACAGCATATAAGCGGTTGGAACTACAATCAGGGTAAAAAAGGTTGAAATGGAAAGCCCGCCAATGACGGCTATCGCCAAAGGACGCTGGAGTTCGGCGCCCGAGCCGATGTTCAGGGCCAATGGAAACAACGCTATAATCGTGGTTAGAGAAGTCATAAAAATGGGCCTTAATCTGGTTCGACCCGCTTTTGCCAGGGCTTCGATAATGGATCCCACTCCTTCCTGACACAACTGTTCAGTATATTCTATCAGGAGAATCCCGTTCTTTACTACTACTCCTATCAGCAAAATCATCCCCATAAAAGCTGAAATATTTAATTCGGTATGTGTCCACCGAAGAGCAAGCAAAGCACCGATTTGTGAAAAGGGCATTGTTAGAAAGATAATCAACGGCAGACGATATGAACGAAATTGTATGACCAGCAGAAGAAAAACCAATCCTATTGCGAGGGTCAGCACCAGTAATAAATTGCGAAAGGCTTTTCTCTGGCTTTCTATCTGCCCTGCCAGCTCCAACCGAACGCCGGAAGGCAGAAGAAGCGATGCAAGCCTTGCCCGCAAATCCCTAGCGGTACCGCCGAGGTCACGTCCGCTGATATTCGACGTTACCGACACCAACGGCTGTTGATTTTCACGCGCCAGTTCGTTGACATTGGTTTTTTCCTCGATACGACTGAAGGAAGAGGCGGGAATAACTTGCCCCATTCCATTGACGACGGGTACCTGAGCCAGCCAGGTGGGGTCTTGCCGGATTGTATCGGAATAACGGACTACGACCGGTTCGAGATAATTGGACCTCCTCAGCTTTGTCGCCTCTTCACCCAGCAGGGCGATTCGCATCTGTTCTTCCGCATCCGCGATGGTCAGGCCTTCCCGGGTGACGGCATCACCATCTATTTGATATGTAATCTCAGGACTGCCGTAAGATACACCGCTGGCAATGTCCACCACGCCAGGTACAGTCTCCATTATTTTAATAACACTGTCGGCCAGATTTTGAATTACCCGATAATCATTCCCAAAGATTTTAACATTCAGAGGTGCTTCCTCCCCTGCCATATCATTTAGTTCATCCTGCATTATCTGAACAAATTCTACTTCAATTTGCGGTATTTCATGAATGATTTGCTCACGCAACTGGTTAATTATTTCCTCGGTTGAATGTTCCCGCTCTTTCAGGCTTTTTAATGCGATTAAAAAATCTCCCGTATATTGTTCCGTTACGAAAAATCCAAGTTCCATACCGGTTCGCCGTGAGTAGCTTTTTATTTCGGGAACCTGCATAAGAATATCTTCTATCTTCCTGCAATTCTTATCGGTTTCCGAAAGCGAAGCGCCTACCGGCATGAAATAATCCAGCACAAAACATCCTTCATCCATAGCAGGAAGAAAACCTGTTGCCTGATAAGCAGCAAGAACAATACCGACAGAAGCGATACCTATGATAACAAAGGCCGTTACCCAGGGATGATGGAGTATCCCATGAATGCGTTTCTCATAATATCCGGCAATGAACTCCATCCATCGGCGAGTGGTTCTTTCTCCCGGACGGGGTCCTATTTTCCCGGCGGAAATGATAGGGGTCAGCGTAAGTGACAGTGTCATTGAAACCAGAATCCCGAGCGTCAGTGCTATCGCCATTGCCTTGAAGAACTGCCCCACGATTCCTTCGAGCAATACCAGAGGGATAAACACCACCACTATCGTCAGGGAAGAACCAACCACGGCGCCTGTTATTTGTCGCGTAGCATCTATGATAGACTGCTTTCTGTCTTTAGCGGTACCCAATTGTCGTGCAATATTTTCTACCACCACGATAGCGTCATCGATGATAATGCCGACTGCTACTGCGATCCCTCCCAGCGACATCAAATTCAGCGACTGACCTATAACCCACATAATCGCAAAGGTCCCCAGAACGGAGATGGGAATTGAAATCCCGGCGATGAATGTAAACCGCCAGGAGCCGAGAAAAATCCATAAAACGGCAATCGCCAATATCATTCCCAGAATTATTGCGTCCCTTACACCGCTGAGGGATTCGCGCACAAGCTCGGCCTGATCATAGACGGGCGTAATTGATACCCCGGGCGGAAGTTTTGGAGTGATTTCCCGAATGGTTTCGGAAACATTGTCGGATAGAGCGGTTATCTTTCCTTCGAATCGCATAAACAATGAGACGACCACAGCATCCTGTCCATTGCCGGTTACCACTGACGTCTTATCAGCCAAACCGATATAAACGCGGGCCACGTCCCGCAAATGAATCGTCTTTCCTGACCGTGCTGCTATGGGAAGTGCTGCTATCTCGTCTATGCTTTGCAGCTCATGCGAGGCCAGCACCTGGAATTGCTTGTAATCTTTTTCAAGCCTTCCTACAGCTATAATTCCATTCGATTCCTCTATAATCTTTATTAGTTCGAGAAGAGAAATATGGGTTTCCGTCAAGCGGAGCGGGTCGGGCTCCACTACTATCTCACGAATTTCCGAACCCTGAACCGTAACAAGAAACACATCGGGCAGACGAGATAATCTTGGTTTGAGGTCGTTCTTGACCCATTGGTCGAGGTCGGCGCCATCACGTATCAGGCCGCGAGCTTTGGCAGGGTCGAGACTTACGTTGAAAGAGATAACGGGGAAAACGGACGGAGTTTGTTGTTCGATTGTGGTACTAATTCCGGCGGGCAATTCAGGCAGCAGGGAGGCGATTCGCGCACGAGTCTGCGAGAGAGCATCCCGCATATCGGTTTTCGGGGAGAAATCGAGAGACATCTCGCAGGCACCGCGAATGGTCCTTGAACGAACCCGTACCAGACCAGGAACGGCGTTGACTGCTTCTTCCATCGGCCTGGTTACGCCTATCATCATGTTTTCGACGGAATCTTCTCCCCGCTCGGCTATTACCACAATTCGAGGAAACGCCACATCGGGATATATGCCTGACGGTAACGTGAAAATCGAGCTGACCCCCCATACGCACAGTCCCAAAATCATAATTAATATGGCCTTGGAATGGCGCAACGCAAAAGCGGCAATCCCCGATAAATGAAAACTCTCGTCGTTAGTATTCACCTGGAAGGCTCCTCAACAACGTGAGCACCGTCGGGTAAATTGTAGTTCCCATCCGAAATAACTCTGGCCCCGACAGCAAGCCCCTCGGACCAGATTACCGCTTGCTCGGCGGTCCGCGCCAGGATTTTTATCGGGACGGCATGGGCGATTTGCTCATCATCCACCGTAAATAAACTGGCCTTGTCGTCCTCGACCACAATCGAAGAAACCGGAACGATAAATCCTTTCGCATTTGATTTGGTTGTAATCTCCGCAAAAACCGTTTCCCCGATTCGAGTAGCTCCCGATTGGTTCGGCTCAAACTGCGCTTCAACCGGCACTAAGCCGGTGTCAGTATCCAGCTCGTACCCGATGGAAACCACCCGACCCGAAAGCGGTTGTTCGGAAGAGACTGGTCGGACGATGACGGATGTCTCCAGTTGTATATTCTCCGTATCCGCAGGAGAGAGCAGTAACCGTATGACCGACGTACGCTCACCTATCACCCGTACGAGAACGGTTTTGTCATCGACGGAACTGCCTACGTTCACTTTGAGGCCGGAAATTCGTCCCGATTGTGGGGCACGTATATCCGCCGCATTACGGTCGAATTCCGCCGCCGCCAACTCGGCTTTGGATTGCTCTACGGCTGCCTCCAACTGAGCCAGTTGAATTCCCCGGCCGACGGTGCGAAAGATGTCGCTCTTTTCTTTTGCCGCTTTCGCTCGTCGGTCCGCTTCTTCCAGCGCCTTTTGGGCGTCGAACGCCGCTTTTTCTGACACCAAATGCTCTGCCCAAAGCGATTTTTGTCTGTCGGCGTCCAGCCGAGCCTGCTCGGCGGCCACTTCGGCTTGTTTGGCGGCGAGGTCCAGGTCAGACTGTTCTATATCCAATCCTCCATTAGCGGCCTTTTGCAGATCTGATTCAACTAAACGCAATCCGGCTTTTGCCTTGGCCAGAGCATTTTCCGCTTTACGGGGATCCAGACGAACGATTACGGTTCCCGCTTCGACTGTCTGTCCCTCGTTGACTTCCACTTTGGAGACAATTCCGGGAATTAGTGAAACCACCAGGGCCGGCGACTGCATTCGCGGCGATAAAACACCGATAGCCTTTACCGTAATGGGTATTTCGCCAGTCGAGATTCTGACCGTTTTGACCTGAACGTCCATCTCGCCGGGTAATACTTCCTGTGTCTGTTCTTCATCGCCATTCTTGTTTGCACACGAGGGAAGAAGAATAATAAACAATGAAAGCACCAGAGCAGCAGGTATCGCCGGGATGCATCTCCGGACAAGTATGGGGAAAGAAATCTTCATAGTACAGTCATCATCCTTCAGTTATATTCGTTTCCGGCTGAAAATCAGTCTCGCATAAATTCACGCAAATTCGAGGGTTCTGCGGCCAACGGGAAAAAGAAGGGAAAAGACAGGATTGGGCAGCATATTCGCTTCTACCAGGTCGGCCTCGGCAAAACCAAGGGCCGTCAGGTCCGCCTGAAATTGCGAGTTGTTCCAGAGTGCCACAGCCACGGCTTCGTCCTGCGAAAGACCGTCGTCAAGCGATACTCCTTCAGGGAGGCTGAACCAGCCCGGTTGTGTTCTCTGACCCAATTCCTGAGTCGTACGGTCTTTGATTCCCTGCGAGACGTAAGAACGATCGTAGGGCGAGTGCACAGCGCAACCGGCTGTTAGAAAGATCAGTATGCTCACATGTGCTTTTCCGATCATGTTCAACGACACAAACAACTATGACTCGTCCGGGAGCCCCTGATTGGGGGGCTCTGATTTCCGGCACAGACAGCTCTTTGGTCCTGCTTCTCCCGCGTCACACTGGGTAGATGCAAGAGACGACCTGGCAGTCATCCTTATCGCCGATACAGTCTTTGCCGAGCAGACCTCCGTACAAGCACATCCGACCGACAATACTACCCAAAGAATTCTATTCTACCAGATTATTCCTTAAATCAAACTGAAGACCCGTTCAAAAAGCAACACCCCGGGGAAAGACCTGTTTCAAGAGATGTCCGCTTGTGGTAAAATGACCCGGTTGAGACGGACAGGCTGTGTCCAAATCAGAGCACGTATCCGGGATGAATATGCGTGTACTTATTATTGAAGATGAGATCAAGATAGCCCGCAACATAACCAGGGTGCTGGACGAAGAGTATTCCTGGGCTGTGGACATCAGTACCGACGGAGAAGACGGCCGGCACATGGCCATGACGAATTTGTATGACCTGATCATTCTCGACCTGGGCCTCCCCAAGATCGGCGGTATCGACATTCTCAGGGACCTTCGGAAGAATGGCGTCGGTACTCCCGTGCTTATCCTGACGGCAAGGGACGATACCCGTGATGTTATTGAAGGGCTTGAAACAGGCAGCGACGACTACATGGTCAAGCCGTTTGATATGAAAGAACTAATGGCTCGCTGCAAGGCGTTGGTGCGCCGTTCGTATGGCCGCGCTGCTCCTGTTATAGACATTGGAGATATAAGCATAAACACCACCAGACATCAGGTCATGTTCCGCGGCAGGTCGGTGCGGCTTTCCGCCATGGAATACCGCCTGCTGGAGTACCTGGCAATGCGTGCGGGAGAAGTAGTATCCAAAGCGGATATTGCCGAACATCTGTACAGCTCCTACGCGGAGAACTTCTCCAATGTCGTGGAGGTGTATATCTGCTCCCTGCGAAAGAAGCTCGAATCGGGGCCGAACCGCGAAGTGATCCATACCCTTCGAAACCAGGGTTATGTACTTGGAGAACCGCCTGCATGACATCTCTTTCACTGAAGTGGCGTGTGTCGCTGTGGGTCTCCACCGTGCTCGTAGCCGTTATCGCCACTGTCTCTATCGTGGCTTATATTGAGTTTGAAGAATCTCATCTTCGGGAGATCGACCGAACGTTGTTGGCGATGGCTAACGGCATCACGGCTATTGTAGATGACAACCAGAGCAGAGAGAAACTGGAGAAGGAAGTTCGTGCGGTCACGGCAACCTCGAGCCTGAAGAGTCCCTCCTTTTCATATCGGGTCTGGGCGGACGGTTCTTCCGCCGATTTGCTTGTGAGCGATGCGCCGGACAGTAAACATGGGCGATGGTTACGCGAACTTCCAGGCCGGAACGGCCCGCCCCGAGAAGAGTTTACCTTTGTGAACACTGGTTATCCCGGTGATGAATACAGGGCGATTTGGATGCGCCACACGATCAATGAGGAGATTATGAACGTCGTGGTGATGGGCTCCAGCCACATTACCTTCCACGAATTACGTGAGTTTCTGAAATTGCTGCTCATTCTGGGGGCAAGCCTCATCATAGGCTCGGTTGTGGCCACTATGTGGACCGTTCGGTGCGGCCTGCGTCCTATCGATACAACTGCAAGACGATTACAGGATATAGCGCACCCGAATGTCAGAGAAGCTATCTTCGACGAGAAAAAGGTACCGAAGGAATTGCGTCCGTTCGTGCGAGCACTAACGGATATGCTTGGCCGCCTGAATGGCGTCTTGCAGCAGCAAGAACAGTTTACTTCCGATGCCGCCCATGAGTTGCGCACCCCTCTGGCTTCGGCCAAAAGCACACTTCAAGCAGCACAACTGCAACAAAGGCAACCGGATGAGTACAGGCAGGCGATTGATGATACGCTGGAGGACATTGCCCGCATGGAGCGGCTCATAGGACAACTGCTGATTCTGGCCCGTATGGATGAAGTTCATGGGCAGACCGCCACAGTGAAGGTCGAGCTGGATGTGCTGCTGGGCGAGCTTGCAGAAACCTATGACCAGAAGGCAAGACGCTCGGGAGGTAAGGTCATTCTTGAAGAGTCATCTGCTACGGCAGTTCGAGGCAACATGGATGAGCTGGCCCGCCTGTTCAGCAATGTTCTGGAGAATGCAGTCAGATACGGACCGCCCGGCGGGATCACTCGCATAGCCATAGACAGTGGACCTGACGGCTATACGACGGTGTGCATTCGTGACGAGGGAGGGAATATTCCGCCCGAAGCCCTGCCTTATTTGTTTGGTCGCTTTTACCGGGTGGATCACTCTCGCTCCAGTTCGACCGGCGGATCCGGCCTGGGGCTGGCCATCGCTCGGGAGATCGTCCGGCGTCACAATGGGGAGATATCAATAATCTCAGATGCCCGCTCCGGCACACTGGTTCGTATTCGGCTCCCCCGCGTATAGCGATGCCGGACATGAAGCCGGCGATTACTGCATTCAAGTCAAAAAGACTTTTCGAAATCTTCAGCTTGTTTTAAGGTTCCTCACGTATACTGGTAACACATAAACCGGGTTTTCCGCCCGGGCGGTTTGTCGGATGAGCATGGTTGGACAGGACGACCATAAAAGCAAGCCACACAGGGTAATATAGAATCCGAATACTTGGGATGAAAAACAGATTATCACTGGCGATTGTCATTCTCGCAATTTTATTGTTTGGTTTCGAAGCGTATGCCGTTGCCGTCATTCGCCTTAGAGCAAAAACCGCCAGTGCCCGGAATATCGGTAACTTCGAGCAAATCAGGAATTCCCTGAACGACCAACAGCCAAAAGGTGCGTTCACTTTCGCCGTGGTCGGCAATACGGTGGAAATAGGCGTCCTGTCGCAGCTTTGTGATAAATTGCGCGCCGAGCCGCTCTCTTTTCTGATTATATTAGGTGACTTTGTTCAAACGAGCACAAAAGCCAATCACGATTATTTCAAGTCTGAGTGCGTAAAAAGATGCCGGCTGCCGTTCCCCGTCTTCCTTGTTCCCGGCGATCGCGACGTAGTCTATAACCAAATGAATGGTGATATCGATAAGATCACGCTATTGGACTTCGAAAGAATATATGGGCCGTCGAATTTCAGCTTTGAATATGGCGGGTGTCTTTTCATCGGGCTTTGCACGTTGCCTTCCCCTTATTCGACCAAAGACAGCATGGATTTTCTGGCATCCGCGTTAGTCCGGCCACGTGATGAAAACAGGCCGGTTTTTGTCTTTACACACATGTCCCCGATCTCAACAGACAGTTCCGCCGCAGCCCCTTTTGAAAAAGCCCGGGATTTAGTAGAGCTTGTCAATCGTTCCAAAGTGGATTATGTTATAAGCGCTGACGATCACGGCTGCGTCGGAACAAAGCAAGGGAACACGACGTATTTGGCCCCGGAGAAACGTATTGCCTCTTCGGAAGACAAAAAAATGCTTGGTGGTGTACATCATGCGATGGTGTTTGCGGTCAACCCGGATTTGGTATCCGAGAAAATCGTTTTGGTTCGGTGTCGTATGCATATCGGCGAGGCCGCGAGGCATTTCGCCATGGCGGAGTTACTGCCTTTTCTCAGAAAGCACCCCGCCTTAACGGTTGTCGAGAACATCCTGATACTCGGTGTGTTTTGTGCGTCTTTGCACAACGTGATACGGGTCGGGAGTCGGCGTCGGGGCTGAGAAGTAACCGGATGGATCGGATGGATCAAGAAAAGAAAACTTTTATCAGAAAACACGGAGTAGAGGGCCTGCTGCTCTTTGTGTTCGTTCTGTTTCTGTTGTTTTGGGCGCTGGGAGGCCGCGGTTTGTGGGCTTCTGAAGGGCGATGGGCCGAGATCACGCGGGAGATGTTTACCAGCGGGGATTTCTTTCATCCCACCATCGGGGGCGAACCGTATTTTGATAAGCCGCTGCTGACGTACTGGGTTATTGCGGCATTTTCCGTCGTAACCGGCCGATTGGATGAGTTTATCCTCCGGCTGCCCAGCGCGCTGGCCGCACTCGTGGCGCTGGCTTGTACGGTGTATCTGGGCCGGCGTTTATGGTCTCGGCAAGCCGGCTGGCTGGCCGGCGGTCTTCTGCTGACAAGCTATGGCCTGCTCGTATATTCACACATAGCCAGCGCTGAGACCGAAAACCTCGCCGCGGTCATGCTTGCGGTAACCTGGTACTGGACCCGTCGGGACCGTCCGGGCTTTGTGACGTTTCTCGTATTCTACCTGATTATGTTTGTCGGTTCCCACATGAAGGGATTGACCGCGTTCGTGGTGCCGGTTTTAGCCATACTGCCGGACCTGCTGCGGGAGCGGCGCTGGCGATGGCTGTTTTGGCCGTCGCACTGGCTCGCCCTGGGAATCGGCGTCGCCGTTTATTTCGCGCCGTTTGTGTATGCCGCTTTGAGCCGGCCCGAGAGCTACCAGCAAAACGGATTGGCCCTGGTGTTTCAGGAAAATATCGTGCGGTACGTTCGACCGTTTGACCACAAAAGTCCGATTTACATTTACTTGGGTGCCGTGCCTTTATTGACCCTGCCGTGGGCGCCGATTTTGATTGGCGCATTGGTCGTGTCGATTAACGGTTGGAAAAAGCTGGACGGCAATACCCGCTGGCTGATACAGGCGATATTGATGATTTTTGCCTTCTTCACATTATCCGGTTCCCGGCGGGTTTACTATATACTTCCCATTTTGCCCTTCTGTATGCTCCTGATGGGGGTTTTCCTGGCGGAATTCAGCCAGGAAGTTGTTGGAGCCCATCGAGACCGTGGCTTGCGGCTCCAAAAACAAGCCTTGATCGCGACAGCCGCTCTGGAACTGATAGTGGGACCCGTCGCAGTGTGGTTCCTTGTGAGCAAGAAAGGCTGGGAGATGCCGAGTCTCCTGGGCTGGTCGTTCCTTATTATCGGATTGACGGGCTTGCTTACGGGCGCCGTCGCATACAAGGGATCCCGAAGAATGCTGCCGGCTGGTCCGCTACAAACTATCTGGGCGTTGATCCTCATGGCGGGCGTCCTGGAGGGCGGTTTTTTTGCCTGGCAGTACAACATTCTGGACTCCTGTCGCACTGAACGGCCATTTGCCCTGCGAATGAAAACAATCGTCAGGTCCTTCCCGCATGACCGAGTTGCGTTCGTGCATCGATGCGAAGACAAAGTGCTTTTCTATATGAAATGGGACCCCCCCATAACGGTTCTGAAAGATGAAAATGCCTTGAGGGTGTTCCTCGAAAGCGAGAAACCCGGTATAATCGTTTCTCAGGGCAGATATATTTCTGAAACGGCTGCATCCATGTTGCCCTCGCAGCCGGCATACTCAGAAACCTGCTACAAATGGGAACTTGCTAAGAGGCAGCAAAACAAATTGAAGGCGTGGGTCATCAATGCTGATCGTGTCGCGGGCTTCCAGCCCGCGATTCGAGGGCGGGACACCCTCGACACACGTGAGGAGGCGAACAGTGCGAAGTGACTTTTTGCCTTTTTCCCGGCCCTCCATCAGTGAAAAGGACGTTGCCGCCGTCGTGGAAGTTCTTCGTTCCGGCTGGCTGACAACCGGCCCCAAGACGGCTGAGTTTGAACAGGCATTTTGTGACTATACGGGATGCCCCGGGGCTGTGGCGCTGTCCTCAGCAACCGCGGGCATGCACCTGGTCCTCGAAGCGATGGGAATCAGGCCCGGAGATGAAGTCATAACGCCCTCGATGACGTGGGTCTCTACCGTGAATCTGATTGTCCTTGCCGGAGCCACTCCCGTTTTCGCCGATGTGGATCGCGATACACTGATGGTTTCGCCGGAGTCTATAGAAGCATGTTTGACGGCCAGGACGCGGCTTATTGTCCCCGTGCATTTTGCCGGGGCGCCGGCGGACATCGGGCCGATTCGCGAGCTGGCCGCACGCCGCAACGTCTTTCTTGTTGAGGATGCCGCCCACGCTCTGGGCACACAATACAAGGGCGAACAGATCGGCTGTAGCGGAACGTCCATTTTCTCTTTTCATCCGATCAAGAATATCACCACCGGCGAAGGAGGCATGTTTTGCTCGGATGATCCGGAACTGGTCGATCGCATGCGGCGGCTGAAATTTCACGGCCTTGGAGTAGATGCCTACGATCGCCACACGCAGGGCCGATCTCCACAGGCCGAGGTGCTGGAGCCGGGCTATAAGTATAACATGACGGACCTGTCGGCGGTTCTGGGGACGAGTCAACTGGCGCGGGCCGACGCGCTCAACCGCCGCCGGGCCGAACTGGCCATGAGATACCGCGAGCGCTTTGAGCAGGTCGATGAGATTCTGCCGCTCTGCGACCCGCCATACGCGATAAGGCACGCATGGCATCTCTTCATTGTGCGTCTGGATACGGACAAAGCGAAGCTGAGCCGGGACGAATTCATGCAAGAGCTTAAACAAAGGAACATCGGAACCGGGCTCCACTTTCGCGCCGTACACCTTCAGAAGTATTACACCGAATCAATGGGCACACGCCGCGGCATGTTGCCGAATACCGAGTGGAATTCGGACCGAATCTGTTCGCTTCCGCTTTTTCCGGATATGACTTTCGACGACGTGGATGACGTTGTCAATACGATCAGGGAGGTGTTGAGTAAATGAACGAGATAGATTTGATATCCGTTGTTGTCCCTGTTTTTAACGAGCAGGAAAACCTCCATGAGCTGATTCGGCGGTGCACGGAATCGTGCAGCAGAATGCAAAGGCCGTTCGAGCTGATTCTTGTGGACGACGGCAGTAGAGACTCCTCCGCCGACATAATCACCAATGCAGCCGAGCAAAGCGGCGGTAACGTCATTGGGGTGCTGCTGAATAGAAACTATGGACAACACGCCGCGGTCATGGCGGGCCTTTCGGAGGCCCGGGGAAGCATCGTTATCACCCTCGACGCCGATTTGCAGAATCCACCCGAAGAGATTCCAAAGCTTGTCGATGCCGTCGAAGCAGGATTCGACGCGGTGGGCAGCGTCCGGGTGCCGAGACGCGATAGTTTCTTTCGCAGAATCAGCTCCTTTATCGTCAACAAGGCCGCCCAAAAGGCCACCGGAGTGATAATGCACGATTACGGCTGTATGTTGCGAGCCTATCGGCGCTTCGTCGTGGATGCGATACTCCAGTGCCACGAAAGAAGCACGTTCATTCCGATCCTGGCCAACAGCTTTGCGCGAAAGACGACGGAGATCGAGGTCAGCCATGCCGCCCGGTCCGACGGTACCTCGAAGTACAGTCTGTGGCGGCTGATCAATCTCCAGTTTGACCTGCTGACCAGCATGACAACGTTCCCTCTGCGGGTCCTGAGCGTGGTGGGCACCATGGTATCGATAGCCGGTGTGGGGTTCGGCGTCTTTCTGCTGATTATGAGAATAATCTATGGACCGGACTGGGCGGCGGAGGGCATCTTCACACTCTTTGCCATCCTCTTTGTTTTTGTGGGCGCCCAGTTCATTGGAATGGGCCTGCTCGGAGAGTATATCGGCCGAATCTACCACGATGTCAGGGCTCGACCGCGATACTTCGTACATAAGGTCGTTGGGCGAGACGAGGAACGGGAAGAAACAGCGCGTACTCAAATAGAATCGGAGTTTATAATATGAAATCAGTTGTTTTGGCTTATCACAATATTGGTTGTGTCGGCATTGAAGCGCTGTTGCGGAACGGCTTCCAGATCGCCGCGGTTGTTACTCACAAGGATGACCCGCGGGAAAACGCCTGGTTTGACTCCGTGGCAGAGCTTGCCGCATCGCGGGGTATTCCCGTTTTCGCTCCCGAGGATATCAACCATCCGCTGTGGGTAAAGCGGATTAAAGAGCTTGCCCCGGACATCATTTTCTCCTTTTACTACAGAAACATGATTAAGCAGCCCATTTTGGACACGCCTCCCGCCGGATGTCTCAACCTGCACGGCTCGCTTCTGCCCAAATATCGGGGCAGATGCCCAATCAACTGGGTGCTGGTCAACGGGGAGAAAGAAACGGGTGTAACCCTGCATTACATGACTCCGAAGCCGGATGACGGCGACATCGTCCACCAGAAAAAGATCGTCATCACGAATGACGATACAGCCAGGTCTCTGCACGAAAAAGCCGCCCGGGCAGCCTCCGTTATGCTCGACGAGGTGCTGCCGCAACTAAAGGATGGAGCTGCGCCGCGCGAGCCTCAGGACCATTCAAAGGCAACGTACTACGGCGGACGGGGCCCGGCGGACGGCCAAATCGACTGGACCGCTGAGGCCGAACAGGTCCGCAATCTGGTTCGTGCCGTTACCCGGCCATACCCGGGCGCGTTTAGTCATATCGCGAACGAGAAATGCGTGTTCTGGGCGGTTTCCAAAGTCCCTTACGGCAGAAAGGAATTGGGCCCCGGCACCATTGTTTCCACGGACCCTCTGGTGATTACGTGCGGCAGCGGCGCGGTGCGCGTGGATTTCGGCCAGGCGGAGAAGGGGGTCTATGTGAACGGTGCGCAACTGGCTCACGAGCTCAATCTGGTTGAAGGCATGAGATTCGGCCCGAGCTCAAATAGTCGTATTGAAATGACCAGGAAGAAGCACGTCCTGATTCTTGGAGCCAATGGATTCATCGGCAGCGCCCTGAGCGAGCGCCTGCTGCGCAGCGAAAAATATGAGGTCCACGGGATGGACCTTCGCTCAAATTACATTGGGCATTTGGCCGGCAGACCCGGATTTCATTTTGAAGAAGGCGACATCTCGATCCATCGCGAGTGGATGGAATACCACATCAGAAAATGCGATATCGTGCTCCCCCTGGTCGCTATTGCAACACCGATAGAATATACACGCAATCCGATAGGCGTCTTTGAGCTGGATTTTGAAGAAAATCTGAAGATCGTCCGCTATTGTGTCAAATACAAAAAGCGGATCGTTTTCCCGTCCACTTCCGAAGTGTATGGCATGTGCGACGAGAAAGAATTTGACGAAGATAACTCCAAGCTGGTTCTGGGGCCGATCCGGATGCAGCGGTGGATCTATTCGTGCTGCAAGCAATTGCTTGACAGGGTCATCTGGGCGTACGGGCAGAAAGAAGGACTCCAATTTACCCTGTTCCGACCGTTCAACTGGATCGGGCCCAAGTTGGACAGCTTAACCTCTGCTCGAATCGGCAGCTCTCGTGCCATCACACAGCTCATCCTCAACCTCGTGGAAGGAACACCTATTCTGCTGATCGACGGCGGCCAGCAGAAACGCTGCTTCACAGATGTTTCAGATGGAGTGGAGTGCCTGTACCGAATCATTGAGAACAAAGGCGGCGTCTGCAACGGCAAGATCATTAACATAGGCGATCCCGATAACGAAGTCAGCATCAGGGGTCTGGCAGAACTGTTGCTGGCTAAATTCGAAGAGCACCCTCTTCGGTCGCAATTCCCCCCATTTGCCGGTTTCCGGCTGGTTGAAAGCAGATCCTACTACGGCACCGGCTACCAGGATGTACAGTACAGAAAACCAAGCATCCGCAACGCAAAGAAACTGCTTGGCTGGGCGCCCACCGTCGATCTGGAGCACTCTGTGCAGCAAACGCTCGATTTCTTCCTGCGGGTAAGCATCGAGGGCGGAGAGTTCCTGCCGCGTTCAGAGTCGAAACCACCGGTTCCTCACAAGATAGTTGCCGTGTCTTATGGCGGCGATAAGAAGCCCCCGGAGTTGAAAGTTCATGAAAGTAGGCTTGAGGATTGACGTTGACACATTCAGGGGGACCAGGTTTGGGGTGCCGAAATTGTGCGAACTTCTTGCCGCCTATTCCGTGAGCGCGTCCTTCTTCTTTTCGGTCGGCCCGGACAATATGGGCCGGCACCTGTGGCGGCTGCTGCGCCCCGTGTTCTTTTGGAAGATGCTAAGAACAAGGGCCGCGAGCCTGTACGGCTGGGATATCCTTCTAAGGGGCACATTCTGGCCGGGACCCATCATTGGCGAAAAGTTGGGCCCCATAATACGCTCGACATTTGAAGCCGGCCATGAGGTCGGTTTGCACGCCTGGGACCACTATGCGTGGCAGGCCCGTATGAACGTCATGGATGACGACGCCCTCTACGGCGAACTTAAGAAAGGCTACGATCTGCTCACCAAAATTCTTGGAAAACCTCCCACGTGTTCGGCTGTACCCGGATGGAAATGCAATGAGGCGGTTCTTCTGGCCAAGAGCCGCTTTCCTTTTGACTACAACAGCGATTGCAGAGGCCGGAGCATATTTCATCCGATTATAAACGGCCGCGAACTTCTCCAGCCCCAGGTCCCTGTTACTCTGCCGACATACGATGAAGTAATCGGGCGTAACGGCGTGACGGATAGCAACTACAATGACTACATGCTCTCCCAGCTTGAGCCTGCGAAGCTCAATGTGCTGACAATTCACGCGGAGGTCGAAGGCATGGCCCGCCTGGAGATGTTCGAACAATTCATCAGGAGAGCTTGCTCGAAAGGCTTCTTGTTTGTTCCTTTAAGAGTCTTGCTCGAAGAATACCCACAACGTGATACTGCCGCCATCGTGGCCGGAGAAATTCCCGGGCGTCAAGGATGGATTTGTTGTCAGTCAGATTTATCACGCGCCGCTGCTCCATCGCGGACTTAAGACCGGAGGAATCCTTCCGTTGAAAATGGAATCTCGTTATTGCCTTTTAGTTGCGGCTTCGGTCTGCCTGGGGATGAGAACTAAACTTATTGCCCAGGACGTTCCTGAGCCGTACGGGCCTTACAGTTTTGTCGCAAACGAATCTTCAGACAAGTCCCATCCCGGCTCGGAGGAAAAGGGCTTGTTGTTCAGTTCTCTGCGCTCATTTGACGACTGGCCGCGAGAAAAAAAGGTAATCGTGCTGAACGCGGCGACCGTGGGGGCCATTACGGTCGTCGGCGTCGCAGGATGGGACTACGGCAGTCATGCGTTCCGCACGGCCAATGAGGGCTGGTTCGACAGTGACACCCCCTATGGGGGCGCCGACAAACTCGGGCACGCCTTCACCAGCTACGCCCTGGCGAGCGTTTACAACCGCATCTACAAGGACTGGGGCTATTCCGAGCACGACGCCATTCTAATGGGCGCAGCCAACAGTTGGCTGACGATGTCACTGGTCGAAATTGGCGACGGGTTTAGCATGAGCGAGGGGTTCAGTTGGCAAGATGAAGCCATGAATACCCTCGGCGCCAGTATGGCTTATCTCCGCCATCGCGTCCCTGCTGTGCGGGAACGAGTGGATTTCCGCTGGGAGTGGTTTCCTTCGCCGTCCGTCCGCGAAGGGGAGCGTTTTGACGTCCTCACCGACTATTCCGGCCAGAAGTTCCTGCTCGCCTTCAAGCTGGACGGCTGGCTCCGAACGGGTAATCCCCTCCTGAAGGCCATGGAGGTACAGGTTGGTTACTACACGCGGGGCTATGTCTCCCATGACGAACTCCACTTCGATGGACAGCATCGCTACGGCTATGTCGGCATCGGCCTGAACGTGACCTATCTCTTAGAAAAGCATACAGGTCATCGTGCGTGGGGAATCTTCGATTACTATCAAATGCCTTATACGTATCTTCCAACGAGATGAGAATGCGACTGATACTACCGTTAGCGCTTATCGGGGTGTTCCTGGCCCTGTATATCGTGCCGCTGGGCGTTCGACCCATCGTGATTCCCGACGAGATGCGGTATGCCGAGATAGGCAGAGAAATGGTTCGGAGCGGGGACCGGATTGTCCCTCGGCTGAACGGATTACGATACTTCGAAAAACCGATCATGGGCTATTGGCTCCATGCATTGAGCATTAAGCTGCTGGGCACAAATGCCTTTGCAATACGTTTGCCTTCTGTTTTAGCGGTAGGACTATCGGCGTTAATGCTGTTCCTGCTTGTTCGCCGATTCACCGGCGATGCTTCGGTAGCGATAATCGCAGCGTCCATCTTTCTAACATGTCTTGAAATCTATGGCGTCGGGACTTTTTGTGTGCTGGACAGCATATTTTCCATGTTCATCACAGCTTCGGTGATTGCTTTTCTCTTTGCCTTCATGGAGGCCCGTCCGGGGAAAAGAACGGCGTTCCTCATTGTTTCGGGCGTCGCCTGCGGCCTGGCATTTCTGACGAAGGGATTCCTGGCCTTTATGATATCGGCGATCATAATTATTCCCTTTGGAATCTGGCAGCGCCGATTTAGAGAATCAGTTTGTCAGCTCCTGATAGTGGACGTTACAGCAACCCTCATCGCCTTTCCATGGAGCATTATGGTTTATCTTAGGGAGCCTGATTTCTGGCATTACTTCTTTTGGGTAGAGCATGTTGACCGCTTCATATCCCCCAATACAAGCCAACATCCCAATCCCTTCTGGTACTTTATTCCTTTTATTCTGGGAGGGACGCTGCCGTGGACCACTCAAATTATTGGGGTGATCTACCGGCTCGGAAAAACCCAATGGAAGGATCCGCTTCTTCGTTTTACGATCTGCTGGTTTCTTTTTCCCTTTCTGTTTTTTTCCATTTCCCGGGGGAAATTGGGGACTTACATATTACCGTGCTTTCCGCCCCTGATAGTACTTTTTGCCATCGGTTTGCGGCGGGAATTCACGACTGTCGCCGGGAAATTCAGTCGTTCTGCCCGTGTCTCAGCAGCATTAATCGTTGCTCTGGCTGTTGTGCTGGTATTGACCCAGACAATTATACCCCATACAAAAATCTATCGACCGAACGAGGCATGGAAGTGGTTATTCCTGACCATCGGGCTTCTAACCTACGGGGGTCTGCTCATCCAGGCCGGCAGGGCGACGAGTTATACCCGGAAATATGCCTTTTCCTGTTTGGCGCCTTTGTTGCTTATGTTCAGTGGACAGTTTGCGGCGCCGGACCGATTGATGGAGAAAAAGTCTCCGACTGAATTCTTAGAGCGACACAAGGATAAAATTACTCAAAATACCCTCCTCGTCTCGGACAATTATCTCGTATCTGCGATCTGCTGGAGTTACGAGCGTACAGATGTTTCCGTCCTCGGCAGAACGGGTGAACTCGCGTACGGACTGGGATATGATGACTCGAAGCATCGCCTGCTTGATATCGACCAATTCAAAGAGCTGATCAGGAAGAGTGCAGGCAATGAATGTATTGCTCTGTTCACCAGCCCCAAACGATACGCGGAATACAGGCAACTGCTTCCCGAACCGGTCCTTGAAGACCTCGACGGCGGCTTCGTCTTCGCCGAGTTTGGTTCTGGCAACGCCCGAAATGTGGATATGCAAGATTCTTCAGATTTGAAGTTATCACAAAGTTACGGCCTGTTCATACCTTGAAGGCAGGAGCGTGCTGGAGGTCGGCCGCAGACAGGACTCTTAGGATGGCCAGATCCTCACCGAGGGCCAGATCATCGCTCTGGGGAGGGCCGGGGACGAGAAAGAAGCTCATGGCGGGATCGAAACCGAGCATCCCGGCTATCTGGGATGCCCAGGATATGTTCTATGTCGGAATCCTCAAGGGCGTCGGGCGCATCTACCGGCAGACTTTCAACGACACCTACTCGAAGCTCGCCTGCGCCAAGCTCTACCTGGCCATCGAGGACATCGACTATTCCAGGACCAGGGCCTGCAGCCCCCGGTCGAATGTCATCTGCGAACACTTCCACAAAACGCTCTTGCAGGAGTTCTATCAGGTGGCCTTCCGCCAGAAAATCTACCACAGTCTCGACGAACTCCAGGCCGATGGCTAAAGAAAAGATGTTGAATCAGACCGTACAGACAACCGCCAACGTGGCGTAAATGTCAGATCAAATACTGGCTACTACACATCAAGGTGGCTTTTTTCAGTGCCGAAATAGTAGAGTTTGCCCTTTATCTTCTTGCAATACTGGCCGGTTTTGTATAAGGTAAGTGAAAATTTGTCCGATAGAATCGGGTTTTGCCGTGGTATAGTATCCTTAGCTATAACCAAGTGATGGTATAAGACAGTCAGTCTATAACCCAGGATTTGGTTGTAGCCAAGGTTGTAGCGGCCAAAAAATGGCAAAATCTATTGTTCTATATATTGTTTTCCTGTAAGAAGTTGCGCCTGTAGCTCAATTGGATAGAGCGTCGGTCTACGGAACCGAAGGTCACAAGTTCGAATCTTGTCAGGCGCATTTCACAACCCACCGAAGAACCGAGACTTACAGGAGCACCTCAAACAGATGGTGACACCTCGGACGGAAATCTTGCCCATTTCTTGTTTTCTGAAAGTGACCTTGACGCGGATTTGAAGCTGGTTATCGAGCGGTGGACCGGACTTCCTGTTGAGCTTCGCAAAGCCGTTGTTAGAATGGCGAGGTGAGATTCGCGAACAGACCATCTGAAAGGAGATACTATGAGCGATTCTGAAAAACCGAAAAGCTGGAAAGAGCACAAACAGTCAATTAAACACAAGTGGCTCGTGCCGTTCATGCTTCCAGGATGGCTTTGCAAACAGCTCTCGTATTTTTTGGGCCAGTGGGCTTTTCTTCACATCTTATGGCACATCGGTCGCCTGATAATTTTTATTGCTGTGATCTCCTACTTCATGGGAGCCGACGAACGACGAATACAAGCTGAGAACCAGCGAAAAGCGAAACACTATCAGGCGTGGCAGGTCATCAATACTGCCTATGGAAAACCAGGCAATGGCGGTAGAGTAGACGCCCTGCACGATTTGCACAGAGATGGGATTTCGTTAGTCGGCGTGGACCTGTCTAACGCGTTCCTTCCAGAGTTGCGCCTCACCAGAGCAAACCTCCGGCAGGTGAACTTCGCCGGAGCAGACCTCTATCGCGCGAACCTTGCTGGAGCAGACCTCCGGCAGGCGAACCTCGCCAGAGCGAACCTCAGCGGCGTGAACCTCACCGGAGCAAACCTCCGCGACGTGAACCTCACCGGAGCAGACCTCGGCGGCGTGGACCTCGGCGGAGCAGACCTCTGGGGCGCAGACCTCGCCGGAGCATACCTCCACGGCGTGAACCTCACTGGAGCAGACCTCCGCGCCGTAAACCTCACCGGAACATACCTCTGGGGCGCGGACCTCGCCGGAGCAAACCTCTGGGGTGCGGACTTCTCCGGAGCAGCACTCAGCGAAGCGAATCTCGAAGATATCCGAAACTGGCGAGACATCAAGAGCATAAAACAAGCAAAAATTTACATTGTCGAAAATCCGCCCGAAGGATTCATAATATGGGCTACAGCCCCCGAACAAGGTGCGGTCCTCATTCAAAATGAAGATGAATGGAAGAAGCTGATAGACAAGAAAAGGCAGGAACAGACGAAAGAGAAACAATGAAAATAAGCTAAGTGCCCTATACTGCCCTTGCTTGTGGACTTGAGGCAGGTAATTTGGTGATGAAACCTAACACTATGAAGCATCGGTCCGAAATTCTTTTGCATGTATCTGGCATCCCAGCTACCGGCAAATCGTCCTTCTGCAGGTATCTTGCACGAGAACATGGATTTGCTCATTATGATCTTGAATGCTTTCCCCGTGGTTGGCCGCACCCCGAACTCATGTCCCTCTTGCAGTCCGCACCCGTAGACTTGGTTTCAAAACTCAGAGAACTGCACGGAAATGTAGCTATTGATTGGGGCTTCCCCGTTGCCTGTATAGACATTGTACATGCATTCCGAAATGCTGATGTGAGGCTTGTATGGTTTCGGGGTAATATTGAACATGCTCGCAAACTTTTTATTAAACGTGGGGGCATTGATCTACAAAAATTCGAGACTCAGGTTGATAATATAACACAAGCAAGATTACCTATGGGTCTGGAAGCTACTATTGTCGATGCATTAACTCCCAGAGGCTCCGTCCGTTCGATGAGAGTCATTCATAAGCAGGTACTTGGAACTTACTAAATGTTGTTGTGCGCCCAACTGCTGGCTCTATTGGGAGTTGCCGTGGATTCCTGCAAAGGTAGAGATTCCCAAAAACACTTTTACAAGGATCACAGACCGGCACATGGGAAACAATATCTGTAACGCAGAGACAGGGGAATATGAGAACGCGGGCTGACAATACTCTCAGATGTCAGGAAATCTGCTGAGTGAGTGATTCTTTTGGCTGAATTGTTGGAGGCCAAGGAGTCCATTGGGACTGATAGACGGATCGAAGTCGGGATTGAGCGCGTGGGAATGTCGTGAGATTGTGCTAACGCGCCGGCATGATCAATCGCGTCCCGACGGCAAGGCTGTTCTCATCATTCACGAGGCCGGTGTTCAGCTCGGCAATTTCCTTGTATCGACGGCCCTCTCCGAGCTGCTTGGCGGCAATCCTCCATAACGTGTCGCCTTCTTGCACAATATACGGTTCGGCGGGCGGCGCCTGCCGCGTATCATGGTGGTCCTGCTGCGGGGGCGAGACTTCGGGGACAGATTGCCCTTGAGCCGGCTGGGGCGAGAAAAATTCCTGAAGTCCGGGCCTGATGCCTACGGCGCTACTGACCATGACGGCCGTTAGCTCATTGCTGCCTGTAGTTTCGCCGTCGCGCGGTACGCCGTTCAGCGCCCATGCAACCACAAGAATGAATAGCAGACCTACACAGAATCCAGTTTTTTCATCTGAAGCCATCACAAACCTCCATTTCTCCTGCCTTTCTACGACCGTAATCTGCTGCCGTGTTTCCATCGAATGTGGCTATGCCCGAGATAATAAGCCTGCCGACGTCAAAGGCGGGCATAGTCATCGGACATCGGTGCTCTAAGCTTGCTCTGCGTTACGCGACTGTTTTGAGCCGGGACAGAGGGCTGAGTGTAAAGAAAATCCGCCATCGCGCTTTCGACGAGCAGGATTTTGCTTCGAAACACCTCGTGATGCGCACCATTCACCTGTTCCTGCGGCGCGGGCGCCGATGCGCCCGCGGCTCCCCTGCCTGCCAGACGCATCACGGGGATCGTCCGGCTCTGAAGATAGAACGACCGTATGTAGTCCTCTACCATCTCCAGCAGAGTGTAAAAGCGGTAGCTCCCGCACAACCATTTGAGCTTCGGTAACGTGCTGTTCAAATTCACGTAGCATTTGAATCGTCGCAATGGGCCCAGTGGCAATCGCGGCTGCTCGGGGTCGATCTCTCGCGGGTGGACGTAGATAATCAAGGGCTGCTGAGCCGCCTGTAATCTGCCGATGCCCCACTTGATCAATCGTTTGCTGGCCAGCCTCATGTAGCCGCCGCCAAAAAGACTTGTCCGGCGGCCGAATAGTTCAACGATGGACATGGGAATCTCGAGCAAATGACCATTTCGTGTCTCAACAAAATAGAGCCCAAGCAGTGAATCCGGTATCCCCCCGTGCGCCCGCGAGGCAGGAAATACGCTGGAGTCGTATTGGTAGCCTGCTTCTTTAATTACGTCAAAGGCCCAGGGAGCCCTTGACGTTATGCTAAAGCCCGGCGCCCGAAAACCTCTGATTTGTTCTCCAGTCATATCCTCCAGCAGGAGCCTGGCCCGGGTGATGTCCTGCCGGAACGCCGGTGGGCCGACTTCGTAGGCCAGGACGTGAGCGTAGCCGTGGCTGGCGATTTCGTGACCGGCGTCGTGACAGGCGCGCACCAGATTAGGGTAACGCTCGGCAAGCCACCCCAGCCAGAAGAAAGTGACCTTTACGGAAAATGAGTCCAGCATGGGGAGCAATATGTCGAGGTTCCTCTCGATTCGCGATTCAAGAGAAGGCCACCGCGTAATGCTCGGCGTAGCAGGACTATCGAGGATGTGGAACCAGTCTTCAACATCGATGGTTAAACATGAGCGCAGCTCGCTGGCAGGCGCACTATCTGATTTTGGCATTATGATTCTCCTCCATGAGAAACAAAAACCTATCCCTGATGACCTGTAGCATCCGGCCTCGTGCCGGTGAGGCCGTCTCAACTATCGTGATCCATATCGGGTATCCATAAATTCCGCGGGCGGAGCGGTCACGGCAAACTGCAACTGATGTAGGGTCCCGCCAGTCGAGTGAGCCAAAGCGGCAGTTTTTTCCATGCCTCTATGCGGGTGGCGTATTTAGGGCTGTCCGGCCTGGTAATGGACAGGTCGTGACCGGGGCGCGTCCAATACTGATACGCCAACGGAATCTCGACGGCCCCCCACCGCTTTTTGAACGTATGCTGCCCACTGTCCACCGTGCTTCTGCCGAAATCATACCATTGCGCCCCCGTGGCACCGAAGTGCTGTATGGCGGTCCAGTTCAGCAGATAGTTCGGGCTGATGTCGTTGTACTCGGTCAGGACCGCTCCCCAGCGGCTCTCGGCCAGGCCGTTAAAGCCGTACACAAACAATCCCCCGATTGCTTTACCATTTAAGTGCGCCAGGAAAACCCGGCTCTGATCGGGAAAGGTCTTGAGAATGAGACGAAAAAGCTCGCGAGGATAACACGGCGTTCCCAACTGATGCATCCTTCGCGTCCAGATCCTGTAGAAATCATCCAGCATCTCCGGCCCGCCGGCGGAGACCGCCAGACCGGCTTTTTCAGCCTTTCGGATTTGGTTGCGTATCTGGGGCCGCAGCCGCTTCCATGACTCGGCCGGATCGGGCGATAAGGGAATACAGAAGGTGACTTTGTCGTTCCGCAGATGTAGGTCGTACGGCAAAGGTTCGATGTTCCTGAATTCCATCGACTCGCATTGGTATTTTTCGCACAGCTCGATTCCACGATCGTACAGAGCTGTCAGAGCCGTATCATCTTCGAACAGGGGTCCTCCGTAGTTACTGAACGCCTGTGAGATGATGCGATCTCCGAACAAGCGGCTGCGAATCAGAGTCAGGGGAAGAACGCCGCAGATGCGGCCGTCCTGGTGGGCGACCAAATAGAAAGGCTTGTGTCTTAGGGGGCGCACGACGTGCCGGCCCCAGGCGAACAGATGACAGAGTTTAGCCCCTCGCATCCGCCGGACAAAGGCGTCACAGTCCGGGCTTTGAGCCTCACAGATTTCGACGTTCATGATTTCTTCCTCCGTGTATGTTCAGATTCCTTCGCGGCAAAGCGCGTTTGATTGCTCAAAAACCTTTCGATATGGGCGGCAAAACCGCGTTTTGCCAGCGGCCGGGTGCGGACCCGGTGGGCCATATCGAAAGGCGCCAGGATGGTCGAAAGCGATCAGGCGGCAGCATGGGGTTATGCTTCTTGCTCAACCCGCTTGAGCCACGCCTCCCGCCAAAAATGGAAGCAGGATCGATCACATCCGCAAAACTCCATGCCATCGCACATGGCTCCCTCCAGGATCACCGTATCGGTCATCTTCCTCAGCTCACCATTGCTCTCGAGTACGATGTTCCGGACGTTCTTGAGAACCCGGTACCGTTTGCCGCAGAATTTTCTCATGCCCGTCATCCACAGCAAGCCCCGATGTTTTCGGTTCGCATCGAGCGTGCTCATGATTTCCTCGACGGATTTGACCTCGATCAGCTCGCCGGGCCTCAGACCCAATGCCTTACTCTCAATGGAAGCCGTTTCGTTTCGCAGCACGGCCGGGGGTTCACTCTTACACACAGCGATAAAGGCCCGGCGGAGCGTTCCGCGCAGGCCCATATTCTCGATGTGCCATACCGAATAGCTTCGCAGCTTCTGATATATCCTGAACACCCGGTTCATGGGCTGCCGGGTGGAGCCTGTGTGCAGGCAATCGAACTGACCATGACATAATCGATCATGTAAGAACATAACACAAGGATCCCGAAAAAACTGCATGTTACCGGTTTGGACGCGCCCGTCCGGCGAATGGCCGCACGGGAGGCCGACAAATTCGCCGGTCCGGGCGCATCTCACTGAACCTTCAAGAGGCGATGATACAACTGCTCAATATGATCCGTGATAGACTCCCAGCAAAAGTGTTGCCGGACTCGCTCTTTGGCCCCGGGACCGACAGCCGCCACTGTCTCCGGACGCCCAAGCAGCCAGCTCAAACGGTCCTTTAGATCGTCCACGTTTTTGTTGCCGAAGGCAAAACCCGTGTCCGCCACGGCTTCAAGATTCTCAGGGATGTCACTGACCAGACAGCATCGCCCATAGCTCATGGCTTCGAGAATGCTCAGCGAGAGGCCCTCGACCTCGGACGGCTGAACGTAGAGGTAGCAGTGGCTGAACAGTTCTTCCATGAGCCGGCCCTCTACAAAGCCGGGCAAAAGGATCCGCGCATCGCCCCGTGCCAGCTCGCGCAGCTTCCGCTTATAATCGTCGGCTCCCTGAATATCGCCGGCGATCACCAGTTTCATGTCCGTCGTCAGCCGCCGAAACGCCGAGACCAGATAATGAGCGCCCTTTTCGGGGACTAAACGCGCGGCAAAAAGAACGTATCGCCCCGGTTCGAGCCCCAGCTCGTAGAGCCGACGGGCCTCGGGTGTTGGTTTGACCTCGGCCGCGGTAGGGATATACTCCATCTCAATTCCCCGATGCGTCCGATAGAAGGCGCACTGCGTTTGCGAGACCGCCGTATAGGCGTGCGATTGGGCCAACGCCAGTTTCTCCAGGATGCGTACGATGCACGAGCCGGCGGTTCCCCACCGACTGCGTTGCCATTCCAGGCTGTGCAATTGAAGCACGCATTTACAACCTCGCAGCCGGGGCAGCCAGGCAAAGGCCCCCGGCGCGAAACTATGAAAGTGCACGATGTCGTACTTCTTTTCCCAAGTCGATGCAACGGCGGCGGCCGCAGAACACGACAACTTTTCCATGCACGGTCTGGCAAAGGACGGCACGGCAATGATACGCATACCCAAATACGGGTTCGGCACGTCTCCATAGTGGCGCGTCGCATACACCGTAACCTCATGGCCCCGCTGGACTAAGCGCGAACCCAGCTCGGAGGTGTACTTCTCGATGCCTCCTCCCCGGACAATGTTCTTTACGGCCGAAAACGCTATTCTCATGACCATACCCCAGTGCGATTATCACGCCACAATCTCTACGCTGCCCAGCGGATACCAGCCGTCCCGGTCTGCCCCTTTATTCGCCAGTTTTACCGCCGGCTGAAGATCCCCGGGCTCCAGAATCCCCACCGACACAGCGCAGTTGCCTGCTCCGAGCGAATCCGGCAGCGGCAATTGTTCCTCCACCCAATGCGTCCCCGGCAGCCAGTCACGAACTCTTGTTGCCGACTTGAGGACGACAGAGCCACGGCCGTATGCTAACTTCACTCCCAATATATAATCCCTGTATACGGGCGCGACGCCCGAGTTCTCAAGCTCCAGGGCAATCGGCAAATGCCGTTGTTCTGCGGATAGTACCTGGGGCCACATGACGCGGCGCAGAGCGATGCGATATCCGCATAGCTTCAAAAATCGCTCAATGGAGGGGACCTGATGCTCATATATCGGTCCCGATTTGGCGTTGAAGGATGAGCCGTGCCAGCCTAACGCCGTATCCCACATCGCGTCGTAACCGCCTCCCTTTGATGGGACATATCGGTCCAGGTCGTACATAGAACCCGGCGGTTCGAACGCCACAGGGCCGTTTTTCCACGCATCCCACGCGTCGGCTTGCTCCAGATTCTGCGGATAGGAATCGAGCATGTGGCACCAGGTAGTCGAAAAATGGCCGTAATCTCCCAGCGAATCCGCACGCCAGCCCGTCCCTTTGCTGACGGCGTAACGCAGACCCGGCACGTACCCGATCAACATGGATAAAGGAGTCTTGTTCCAGTGTTTCAGATACATGTCGATGACCTTGATGGCGTTGCCTTCACTGATCATCGGGACCTGCGGCTCCGTGTGGGACATGTGCCACTCTCCCCAAAAGCCGACGCTCCCGATGTCCATCCGAACGATGTCCGGATGTCCGTTGAATTTCTCGCCGAAGGCGCCGACAAGCTCCTCCTGTTTCGCGAGAAAATAGGGATCGTTGTGATCCGGGGCCCATCCCTGGCGGCCATCCTTCTTGTACCAGTAGCCTGCTGCTTTATCCATGAACCACTTGGGGGTTCCCCGATTAAGATCGGCCGGACGCGTCGGCATGAACCGCATGGCCAGGTCCTGCCCATTGTTCCGGGCTCTCTGCAGCCGCGAATCGATTACGTTAAAATCGTATCGGCCTTCCTGCGGCTCCAACGTGTCCCAATCGAAGCGAAAATACGCTATCGAGCATCGCGGATAATTCACCGCGAGCCGGTTCCGCTCGTCCTCATTGAATGAGTTGAATGTCTCGAATCCCATCCCCGGATTAAGGAGCAGCTCATCGGTCGGCTCAGGTGTAGCAATGTGAATCCCTTCCTGACCTGCCCAAGTCGCGTTCTGCGTCCTACAGTACGCCATCGCACCTAATAGAGCGGATGAGCTGACTTTCATGAAGTCTCTGCGATTCACAGTGCCATTCTTCCTTCAATTCGACAGAGTTCTGTAAAGCTCCATCAGCCGTTCGTAGTGGGCCTGCGACGAGAATTCTCTCTCAACTTTATCGCGAGCCGCACGGCCCATCTTCGAGCGCGCCGATTTATCGCGCCAGAGCGTTCGGATACATTCGGCTAACTCGCCGGCGTCCGCGGGCGCAAAGAGCAGCCCCGTTTGGTCCGGCTCGATCATCTCGGAAATACCGCCGATGTGGGACCCTATGACTGGTTTGCCGTGGGCGCAGGCCTCCAGGATTGTCATGGGGGCATTCTCATACCATTCTGACGGAATTACCAGAAACGCCGCGTTTGCATAGAGCCTTTTGAGGTCGTCCCCCGACTTGTATCCTTCCAGCGTCACGTGGGCCATTTCATGCTCTTTCACATAGCGCTCATAGTCCGCCCGAAGGGGCCCGTCCCCGACAATCCGCACGGGCACATCCAGATTCTGTACCGCGCGCAACAGTGTCCCGACGCCCTTCTCCTTGCTGAGCCGGCCGACGAACAGGGCATAGCCCCCTCCTTCATATACAGCTTTGTGCTCCGCGGCGTTTATGAAATTGGGAATATAAAGCAATCGGTTTTCTGAGACTCCGTGCTCTGTATGTTTTTTCAGCGAAAACCGGCTCGGACAAATAAAATACCGTACCGCGTCGTACTTGCCGAGCCAGCGGTTGAGATACGATTCGATGCAATAGACGCCTGAGGCGGCAGTGCTTTCCTTGTGACAGCGATTGAGCAGACAGTGGATGAATCGCGTGCCCCGGCAGTCTTCACATACGCTGCCTCGGTTCAGCATGAGGTAGGACGGGCAGATGAGCTTATAATCATGAAGGGTCATCACGACAGGGACGTTTCTGCGTTGAGCCGCATCTATGATGGATGTCGTCAGGCCGCCATAGATGTTGTGTGCATGCACGAGATCGGGCTTCGTCGCTTCAAGGAACCGCTGGAAACTGTAACCGGTACAGCGGTCGTACATGATGTTCAGGGCCGCCGGTACTCGGCCAAGCCACGACGCATTCCGCCAGTCCTTGAAAGGCAGGAAATAATCAGCGTATTGCGAGTTTTCGTTACTGGGATGCATTTGCGAGAAGACCGCAATCTGATGGCCGTTCGCCTCCAGTATTCTCTTTTCCTCGAAGAGGACGCGCTCGGCGCCGCCCTTGAGGTAGTAGTAATTATTAGCCATTGCAACGTGCATGGTTATGCTTTCATTGGGGGGCAGGCACGGGCGTTCGCCGGGAACCGGTTTTGAGCACTGGCTAAAAAAAACGCGAAAAGGCTCATGAACAGCAGGTTGTCCATGTTGTTCTCGCAGATGCAATACAGCGCTACCGCCACAATGCAGTGCCGGTATCGCCAGTCGATGCGGGCAAATACGACGGCAAAAAAACCGAGGCTCAGGGCCAGCCCCAGAACCCCCTGCTCGATCAGGATGCGCAGATAATCATTGTGCGGGAGCTTGTCGAGCAGCAGGCTGGACGAGCCAACCCCATGGCCGAAGACCAACTGAAAGACGTTGGCGTCCGCCACGACGTCGAGGCCCTTTCGCCAGTGCGCGATCCGCCAGATGCCGGAGCCGCCGCTTTGGCCGTACAGTTTTGACAGGTGGGCGTAGTCCGGCTCATACCCGGAAACAGCCAGCGGCAGTTGGTCCCAAATCAGCGAAAGCTGCGCTATGATCCTGTTGGCCAGCGGGACCTGATGGTAGAGACTGCCGGGTACTATAAATACGAGGCTGATCAGCATAAGCACAAGTAGGAGCAGGATCAGGAGAACTCTGGCTTCACGAGCGGATTTGGCAAACGCCCAGGTTCGATAGACCATCGCGCCGAGGTACGCCAGAATGGCTCCGCTGGTCCCGGAGAGAATCAGAAACAGAATAATCACGGCGTGAAAAGCTATCTTCACGGCCCGGCGGTCGCGCTGCTCATCAATAAGGAACAACAACGTCAGCATTGTAAGGCTCAGATTGTTTGCATTGACAAAGAAACCGGAAAGGCGCATGACGTCGTCTATCTCCTCGCTGCGCGGGATCACCAGCGACACAGCCCCCATTAAAAGCAGCGTCAGAACAAACACCTTGCAGAAAGGCGTCTCGTAGATCGGGCGCAGCTCCATGCTGAAAATAAGGACATACAGAATGCAGACTACCACGAGTTTGACCAGATAACGAGCGAGGGTATGCGTCGGGTCGTACAGAGTGGGCACGAAGGCCAGGACGAGGATGCACAGCACGAGGGCTACGCTTGCATCTACCCGCAGGCGGATGAGCCTCTGGCAACTTGCGGCCAGTACGAACAGGAACATGAGGCCGCCCGCCATCACTAACAGAGCAGGAGCGCCAAGCAGGTGTGCGGCCATGCCAATCATGCAGTAGATGAAGAATCCGATCGCCGGCAGTCTCCATCCCATCACCGCGGGCGGCGGCGTCATCGTGCCGCAAAGATAGGGTTCAGGAATTCTCATTTGTTTGCGTGTGTTTGTAGTTGGCGTGTTTTTCGGGAGCCTCAGCGAACATCGAAATTCGAGATATTGACGTTCCAATTGTCAATTTGAAAAACCCGGTCGTCAAGCACGCCGGGGGCCAGAATTTTTCCACATACGTAAATCCGCCTGGGTCTCATGAAGGCCGGCACGCGAAGCAGCGGCCGGGGTGTAAAGGGCAGCCGGCCCACGTAAAGCATCAGGTCCGTCGATGCGGAATACCGGCGGTAGAGCTCATCCACGGCCTCTCGGAAGAAGGTCTTTGCAAGGGGATCAACATCTATGATGTAGAGTGCCCTGACGCCGTTGCTCTCGGTGTACATCCGGTACACGCACTTTCCGCCTTTGCCTACTTCTAAGCGGTGATGCTGGCCGTCATACCGGTGGGCTTCAAAGCCTGCGTCGCAAACCTTTTGAATGTTGTACGTGGGCACACTCGCGCCGGGCAATCGAGGCCAACGGACCATGCCTGCGGTCAAGAGGCGCCAAAGGCAATTGATGGAACGAAGCATGGGGACCATCGCGCCGATTTTATGGGCAAGGATATAGAAGTTCAGCTCGCCGATGTCTTGCCATCCTAACAGCTTTTTGACACAGGTGTAGGCCATCTCATTTGGGAATCCGAAAACAAAATCGATTCGATCGTTTTGCATGGCCCGGCAAACCGGATCAGCCATGGACCGCACGTTGAATGGTCCGCCGCGGTGCTCTTGATCGACCATGAGATCGACGGAAAGGGCAAATATGACTTCGCGGCCGAAGTATCTGTAGCGGTATGGAACCGTATTGTAAGTGCCTACAATCCGGCCGTCTAACAGCATCAGGCCGTGGTAGGAATAGCCGAACGGCGTGCGCAGATACTTGCGGTCAAAATCTTCGTTGCTGATGCTCTTGCCATAAACTTTGGAGAACAATCTGCAGATTTGGTCCTTTTCATCTTGCGATAGCCGCTCGGTTGTCTTAAAAACGAAATCCCGTCCCATTGCCGAAACCATCAGACTTTCTTGACGTGAGGTATCTGCGGCACCATATAGTAAAATTTGAAGATGCTGTCGGCCACGACCCAGAGGATTCCAAAAACAGCAAAGAACCAGGCGCAGACGACCAATGGCCCGGGTATGCCGGCGTAACTTACGGCGATGCTGAAAAACGTGACGAGGCGAATGGTCACAGTATCCGTCAGGCGTGCGAGCTTTCTGGCTGCGCCCCACTTCAATCGCATCCAGACGGAACCGCCGGTCCCCGCGGCGTTGGTGCGGGGGCGGGCATCGGGAGGAATCTGCGGCCGGATAATCTGATCGTAGATGACCCGCAGCCCGCGACGGTATTGAGCCGCCGCATAAGCCGCAAAAGCAAGGATCAGATACCGGCTCTGTCCCTGCCACACGTACAGGTGCAGTCCGCTTATAGCAGCCAGGAGGGCGTTGCACAGAAGATGGCTCACCAGGTCGAGAAAGAATCCTTTGAGAGAGGATTTCTTTGTCCAGCGTGCGATCTCACCATCCACGCAGTCAAAGACAAACTCGAACGCAAGCAATAGCATCCCGATCACATTCAGCCACAGCACATGGGGTACGCACAAGGCCGCACCGAGCAGGCCAAACAGGATCGTTAGAAACGTCGTCGTATTGGCGCTGATGCCAATCTTTACAAACAGCCACGTAATGTATAACGAAAAATGGCGGACGAAGCGCCTCTTGAGCCAGTGCCCTGCGATAACCCTCTGGCCTTCAGGGCTGAGTGTTCGCAGTTGGCACACTTCTCGCATGGCTTGGATTGTTTCCATTTGTTATATACCCAGTTGTCCGGGCGGAGGCCGGGCCCGCCACCTGCATTTCTTTTGGCCCTGTTCCACCTACATTTTTGTTTCTTGTCCGTATTGGGGTTTCGTGAAACACTCGCGCAGTTGTTGTTGGGCAGGCGCACCGGCGCTCCACCTGCTGATCGCCAGGATTTTAGTCAGCCGCGTCCGTTCCGGCAGCGTCAGGCTCATGTGCCAGGCACTCAGGCCCGTCATCGCCGCCGCCAGGACGACCACCAGGCCCAGGCTAAGCCAGCTCGTCGGAGGCGAAAGGTATTTCCAGCCGGCAATCATCATCACGGCGGGCATGCATCCCAACGCCGCAGGCCACCAAATCCGCGACACGCTCTCCCGCATGGATACGCCCATCTTCCTGTTGAAATAGACGGGCAGAATGACGATGGACATCAGGGCCATCGGCACGCAGTTGGACCAGGCCACTCCCATAAGCCCCAGATTGAACAGCCGGATAGAGGCTATGGAAGCACCGACGCACAGCAGCGCCATCACGGCGGTAAAAACGCCAAACAATCTGTGCTGGCCCTTGCCCACGAGCACCACGAAGTTGCTGTGCTGCGTTAATTGCAGAGCGTGCCCGACGGTGAGAATCGCCAGGATGACGCTGAGGTTGTGAAGGACGTGAGGCTCCGGGAATTTATCGCCGACCCAGACCTGCAGGAACTCCTTGCCCATGACAATGAGGAAACACGCTGCAGGAATAATCAGAAGCAGAGTATATTTCTGCATCAGAAAAGATATTTCGCGCACGCGGGCATGTTCATCTCGAGCATCCAGGTCGCTGATGGCCGGCTTGATGGCGGCGGTAAAGGTCCGCAGAAACTGTGACAACAGCAGCACACCTGCAAGGGCAACGGCGAATTGACTGACCTCCGCCGTCCCAATGAAGACGGCAATAACCACGTCACTGGCCTTGCAGATGATTAGGACGGCCGTCGTGTACAGAAAGGTATTGATTCCGTAGGCGAGCATCTCTCGCAGGAGCCTGAAGTCAACTTTCCTGAGCGTAATCGGGACATTGGGCAGTAACCGCCTGGCCCAGACGAACTGCACAATGCGCACGAGAATCTCACTGATCCCAAATAGCAGCCCCATCGTCAGCAAGCCATAGCCTTGCCGCAGCAGGACGACCACTAAGGCGGTTCGCACCACCAGCATCACCAGCTCCGCGAGATTCAGCAGATCGTACCTCTGCAACCCGCTCAGCAGCGCGCCCGACAGTTGCAGCGGCATGGCAATGGCGAATGAAGCGCCTACAACCAGCACTAAGACACCCGCCATGCCGACCATGTCACTTGAGATAGTGAACCAGGTTCCGATGTGCTGATAGATGATCAAGCTGACCACGGCCAGTACGACCGCCAGGGCTGAAAAAAAGAAAAAGGATGTACTGAGTATTCGTTGGATCGCATCCTGGTCGTCCCTGGCCAGACCGACGGGAATGTAACGGTTTATCGAGCTGTTCATCCCTATATCCAACAGCCGCCGATACTGGAAGATCGAACCGATCAGCACCCACAGCCCGTATTTGGCCTCGCCGAGATGCACCAGGCAAAAGCGTATAAGGAAGAATCCAATCGCGGTGCCGCTGGCCAGCGTGATGACGTTGAAGATGGTGTTATGGACCAGCCGCTTCGATGTTGTGATATATGGTGTGCTCATTGTTCCGGGCCGGCGCTGGGCCGGCCGATGTCATACCTTACGAGTAAAGGGTCATTTCGGTTTCCTTCCGCAGGCTGTCCTTCTCGTCTGCGTGCCGAGAGGTTGACGATGTCATGCTCCTCGATAAGGCGGGTAAAAAGAGCCACTCTTCTGCCCGCTGCTTCGAGAGAGCCGTTCTTGTGGACTTCGATCCGGAGGGACAACGACGAGCCGCCGCGACGATCGCGAACCGGCAGATGGACTTGAATGAGGCCCTCACGCCCGAAGTGTGAGTTGCCGCCGTTGTGCTGCCAGGTCAGTGCGCGGGCGGTGCCGTCGCGGTTGATCAGAGGCAATTCCATCGTCAGAAAATCCATTTTGTCGGCTGCAGTGGAGGCGGCCAGCCACCATTGGTCAAAGGTCGTCGCCCGGCGAAAATACAGGGCCGCGTCCTCGAAGCTCTTTCTGTCCTCGTGCTCCTGATGGAAAAGCCCATATCTTTTTTGCAGAGCGGCTTTGACGTCCTTGAGGCGGATGGAGCCGGCAGCCCGGAATGCAGCAAGCAACGGAAGCAAAGCAACGAACGAGAGGAGCAAAGCGTACGCTTTGGGAACAACCATCATGAACATTCCTATCCCCGCGGCCAGCAGCGTCAGGCCGTAGATGGCCAGGACGGCCCGCCGCTGAGTGAAACCTGCGTCAATTAGCCTGTGATGGAAGTGGCTGCGGTCGGCCGAGAATATGGATCGCCGCTCGAGGAAACGGCGCAGCATGGAAAAGAGCGTGTCGAGAATCGGGATGCCCAGGGCCAGGGCGGGCAGAGCCAAACTCGACAGGGTGGCCGATTGCGTCGAGCAAAGCACGCTGGCGGAGGCAATGGTAAAGCCCAGGAACATACTGCCGCAATCGCCCATGAAGATACTGGCCGGATTGAAGTTGAAAAAGAGAAAGCCGCAGATACTGCCGAGCAGGGCCAGCATGAGTACGACAAGGGCCGCCTGGCCTTGCGAAGCGGCGAATACGGCTATCACTCCACAGGCGACGGCTGAAATCCCGGCGGCCAACCCGTCCAAACCGTCGATCAAATTGACGGCGTTGGTGATGCCCACAATCCAAAGCAAGGTCAGCGGCCACGAGAGCCAGCCCAAGTTCAGTGTCATCGAATCGATGACGACCACCGATTCAATGCGGATACCCGCGGCACAAAGCATGAGGGCCGCGGCGATCTGGGCCACAAATTTGACGCGTGCCCGCAGGCCCTTGCTTTTGATGTCATCGACCAGTCCCGTCAGGAACACAAAACAGGCGGCTGACAGAAGGATATTGAGTCCGGCCGGCCGGTCCGCCCCTCTGATGTTCGGGAAATACAGGACGGCGATGGTTATTGACATCATCGCCAGAAAGATAGCTACGCCTCCAACGTGCGACATGGGCTGGGTATGGATATGACGTACGCCTGGAGTGTGAACGATGCCGAAGCGGCGCGAGAGCCTTGTCACCACGGGCGTCATCACCAGCGCCAGCACAAGAGAGCCGATGTAAACGAGTAAGTAGATGCTCATAGCGAAACAACCTTCAAAGTCATTCAAGCGGTTCTAACAGGTCTGCATCGATTTCGACCAAAGCCCCCTGGGTCAGAATGGTCACTTCGATGACCATGCGGGCGCGGGGACATTTTCTTTCAACGATGACACCTTCGATGCTTTTCATCGGGCCGGAGGCGACCCTGCAGCGGCCGCCCACGGGCAGACCCGGATAGCCGGCAATCACCGCCTTGCTCAGGAGAGCCGCCTCGATGCCTGCCAGCTCTTCTATCAGCCGCTCCTGGTCCGCAACGTTCACCGTGTGGCACAAACGATTTGTCCTCATGGCGGCGTAGCGATCCTGTTCCGTGCCGCAGAAGAAAACGTATGAGGTAAACAAGGGCGCCATGAGATGTCGGTTGCGCCCCCCCGAAAAAAAGGTCTTTTCATACATGGGCAGGAAGTAGCCTATGCCGTGGTTACACAGATCCCAGGCAAAGGCCTTCTCGAATCGCGGCCGAGTATAGGCGAGCCACCAGGTTCCGCGAAGCTCGGTCAGGGATTTCACATCCGGCGACAGAATCGACGGATTCTCAGATAAACTCAACATGTACCCTCCTGGCGCGCACTCTGTTCTCGTCGGTGCACCCGACAAATATCTCCATACCCTAATCTATGCCCAACAAGGGCTAAACGGTCGCTGATTCTGATCCCAACCGAGATTTCCGGCCGTTGTTCAATCCGTGCCTGTACGCGGTGGATGGGGCCAACCTGCATACGGTGCGCATGCTACACCGCTTCACCGTACCTATTGAACTCTGGTCTGGAGGCAAGGGAGGAATGTATCTGCCGGAGCCGGCGATTTGCCCCTCACTGATGCCGCCGTTCACGCAAGCGACCATTTGCAATCCTTTGCAATCTTTATGTGTTCGAGTTGACCAACGTCTCAGAGGCGGTATCAGCGGCCGCCGGTTCTCTGTCCTCGATTGCGATCTTGTCTCTGGAGGACCTGTAGTGTTTAATCCCGCCTGGATTGTCCGAATCGGCCGGACTTCCAGAGGCTGTCACTACAACTGAAGCTTCCGTGCAACTGGTTCTGCTCCTAACTTTGCGTGAGCGCGAAGCATCGGATTTGCCGTAATATCCACTGGCTCCGTAGTAGCCGTATCGACCGTTTTTGGGAACATCGTTCACAACCACGCCGAGGACGCGCGCTCCGACGCGAACCAGTGCATCATGGGCCTGCCGGCTGGTCCTTCGCGTGGATTTTTCCGCCCGGAGCACCAGGAGAGTGATTTGGCAGATTGAAGCCAATATCTGGGCGTCGGTGACCGGCAGCACCGGCGGCGAATCGACGATGACGCGGTCATATTCCTTCGCCAGAAGCTTAACAAGTTTCGCGAACTTCTCACTTTGAATTGTCTCGGCCGGATTGGATAACTCCGGCCCGCACGCCAGCAAATCCAGCCCTTGAATGTAGGTCGGCTGGATGGCTTCTTCGAGCGTCTGGCCGCCGCTCAGAACGCTGCTCAGCCCCTTGTTGTGATGATTCAGGCCGAATATCTTGTGCTGCATGGGCTTTCGAAAGTCAGCCTCCAGAATGAGTACTCTCTGTCCGGCCTGGGCCATGGCGATCGCCAGGTTGCTGACGACCGTCGTCTTGCCGTCTGCTACTTCAGGAGAGGTCACCAGAATGGTCTTTGCATTGGCTTTGGACGCGGCGAAGAACACGGCCGTGCGCACTGCGCGGTAGGTTTCCGCCCATAAAGACTTTGCATCCAGATGGACTTTCTGCCCGCGGGCGACTACGCTTTCTCTTCGTGACATCGAGGGGACCGCACCGACAATCGGCACCCCGAGAACGGCTGCAATTTCTTCCGCGGAGTGAAGCCGCTGATCCATCCAGTCGCGAACCAGCGCCGCAGTCCCGGCGAGCACAAATCCAAGGAGCACTGCGATAGCCATGTATCTGGCCTTTGCCGGCTGTGAAGGCTCGTCGGCCGCTACGGCGGCTTCGAGGACGCTGATGTTCAGCCCACCCACGTCCTCGGCAATGCCGAGCTCCTTTATCCGGTCGTCAAGAATGTCGCAGAGTTTCTTGGTCTGTTCCCAGCCCGATTCGAGTATCTGGTATTGCGCGATCTGTTTGTTGAGATTTAGCGCTTCCTGGCGCTGCGTGTCAAAATACGCCGTGACCTGTTTTTCCTTTTCTCTGGCCGCCTCATATTGCTGCTGGGCTACGGCCAGTTGTGTCTGGGTGAATCGCATGTACAGCAACTGAAGTCTGTTAACGACCTGGTTGACCTTTTGTTGCAGAGCGGCCACCGCCGCTTCACCCGGCACCGCCTGGTGTCGTATCTCGCTCAATTGCAGCTCCAACTGCTCCAGCTCCGCTTCAAGCCGCAGCCATTCGTTCTCATTCGGGATACGGGCTCCGTGAGCCCTTTGCTCCTCCACAAAATTCTTGACCATGCTCACGTCACCCAGTACGGATTTGACGTTCTCGTAGGTGAATTTGGCTTCAACCGTCTGAAGCTGGGCCTGGGTCATCTCGGCGGACAGACTTTCAAGCCTGTCGAGAATGATGTTTCCATTGCGGTTCTCGAAGGCCAGGCCGATGTTCTGGCTCTTGAAATCCAGCATGACCTTGAGTTTCGAAACCAGCTCGGCGTCTCTCTGGTGTTTCTCATTCTGGAGTATTCTGAGCATTTCCCCCGCCGTACTTCGGCTGCTTGTGGCGTAATAGGCTCTGTACGCATCCACAACGGCGTTGACCAGCAGAGCCGCCTCCACGGGATCCGGAGAGTCGAAAGAGATGCTGATAATATCGTCTTTCTTGCCAACCGAGACAGTGAGCCCTTTTTCCTTCAAATAGGTAACCGGATTGTTTGTTTTTCGCAGGACTTTCAGATTCTCGGCGCCCACCTTCTCCAGTGCCGCCGTCAGTATGGGCGTCGATTTTAGCAACTCGGCCTGAGTATAGAGGAAATTCCTCGACGGGCTCATTACCCGTTCGATGTCGGTCAGGATCTTCGGGCCGCTCTGTTCGACGTAGATCGTTGATGTGCTGGTGTATAAAGGTGTCGCCGCGGTCACGTAAATCAATCCCGCCGCGACTGTGATCCCGATAGTCAGCACCATAAGCCATCGGTTGCGCCCTATTACCTGGACCAGATTATCAGGTACGATGCCCGCAAAAACGGGCGCGTCGGATCCCGTATTGCCTTGTCCTGCTGCCGTCTGATGATCAGTTTGATTTTTCACGCGATTGTCCTTATTGGATGTAACGGTTTGTTAGTGTTTTCAGTTGGTCCACGCGTCGCTCATATTATAGTAAGTCCCAAGATTGATCCGAAAGACTCGGTCCAGAAACATCGCCGTTCGCGTCCGGGGCGTCTGCTCGACCGCCACGATGTCACCGGGCTTTATCAACGTATGGGACGCTTCCGTCAGCTTCGAGTCATCGAGGATCCGGAGCGTCGCACTGACGTTTGTTCCGTCTGGCTTCAAGCGATAGATGGTGACATAATGGGGGTCGGCTACCTCGTTCAGCCCCCCGGCAAAGGCCAGAAGCTGCGCCAGATTATACTGAACGTCCGGGGGGTAGGGAAAGTTGCCGGGCCGATTGACCAATCCCATGACGGTCACGAGGGGCTGAGACAGCCGCTCGACGACGATGCTATCGCCGTCCTGCAACTGGACATCCGCGAAGGGAACGTTGAATCCGCGAATCGGCAGAACCAGCGGCTCGGGCCCGGTCTTATCCTGCTGTGTTTTTCCGCCGGCGCGGGCTTGGCCCTGGTGAGAAATCCGGACAACGCTGGCCCCTTCATTGACGATGCCGCCGGCTTCCCGAAGAAGCGACACCAGGGACATCTGGTCGCTGCGAAGCGAATAGACGCCGGGCGTCATGACGGCTCCGGTAACCGTCACTCTGAACATCCGGTAATCCACCACTCGCGCAAACACCGACGGACGTGTCACGACATATTTGGGATAGAACGCGGCAATGACGTCTGATTCGACCTCAGCCAGCGTTTTTCCTTCGCCCTGAATTTCACCGGCCCGGGGAAGTGTGATCGTCCCGCTCTCGCTGACGCGGCACATATACGGGGTGATTCTATCGGCGCCGACCGATTCTTCAGCGGCGACGGCTCGCAGGATGGCCGGCATCGTCAGCTCCACGGCGTCGCCCGAAGCCAGACGATATGGCCCCCCTCCTATCTGAGCCTGTACCAGGCGCTCGGTGTCCACTGAGGGAAGAACCGGGCCGGCGTTACTGAATTCTGTTAGCTGCTTTCCGGAGGTCGGATGCATCTGATCTGCACAACCGGCGAGGCAAAGTAACAACGGCATGATCACCGCGTGACAAAAAAGACCGGCTCTTGTTGATATGCACAAACGACGGAATCTGTTTTTTCTAACGTTCACTTGAATACCCTTTCACACCACAAAACGCCGTGCGGCCGCGCCGCACAATAATGGGCCTGAGATTAACGAATGAACCACACCTCGCTCCCGAAGAACAACGTTACGGCCATCCCGTCCAGCGTACCTGGCGCGTGTGCTAAACCGGGATTGCGGCCCTGTTGCTCACAGGATCAATCTGCCGGAAGATTAAGAACACCACTCCTGTCTCTAAATCCAAACACCACTCCTAATCCAAAAACTCAAACACCCTTCCCTGCTGCGCCCCTGTACTCCCGTCCTTGTGTTAGGAACCCGTCATCACTGACCGCGTTCTTACACAACGCTACCCGCCGAGCGCAACACTCATTCAGCGACAAAGCCGCACATAAGTGCCTTGGTCGGCAATACACGGAGTTATGAGGGGAAGTGCCGGTCTGTGCTGTGTCCTTCTTCCTTGAGTTGAACTCTCATACCCTTCCGTGCCGCGATCAAAACCACCAGACCAAGTACTGATCACGTTATTTCAGCAGACTACCCTGACGCCGGACTTATCAAATGGATCCATGCGTCCTATAATCAAGTCGCTTGCAGACTTATAGCGACTACGTGTCAAGAAAACAAGAGTTTGTTAACAAATTCTCACAATTTGACTCAATTTGCCCATCTTTGTGTCAATAGGGGCAATCTTTCTGAAGAGTAATTTAAAAGAAACTAACAATTTACATGTTGGAAATTGTCCAGGATTGATAAGTAGGCACGTCTGTGTATTGACACATACTTACCGCTGTCCTGATGTTGCGCCTCCTATTGTAGGAGGCTCACAGTAAGGCTGACATCAGCCAAAGATAAAAAACTGTGAGTGCTGAGGCATGGTTCTGAGAACAACGCGGATGATGGAATGATCGGCGAATCAGAGAATCTGGGGGATTTGTCTCAGTGAATACTGAGTATCGGATGGCAAGTTTTGAATTTTGAAGCCCAAAACGGGTTAATGTAGGCAAGATATGCCACAGAGTCCTGCCGCCTCAGTGGTCATCGGAATTGAGTGTCGGGTATCCAAATCGGGAAAACTCAAGATAGCATCTGTAGTCCTTATTGATTTGTGGCACCCGATCGGGGGCGGATTGACGCCGGCTCGGACGTGATTGCATTATGTGCGATCAGGAGTCCTTGCAGGGCTGAATCCCGCTGCGATTACAATCATGGTCGGGTTTCTCGCAGGGTTTAAAAGGCAGAGGCTCGTCGAATTGAATTGCAACATGACACAGGAATGGATTCAACGTATTGACTCGAAGGACACGACCGCTCCGCGTGAAGCTGATCATTGAAGAAGAGTCATATACCTGATCCGTTGGAAAGCTGAAGTGAGTGACTAACTTTTGACCCACCTGGGGACAGTTCTCGCCGGCGCTGCACCTGAAGGCCAGGCCGCCGCTGGAGAGGTCAACCATCAGCCCTTCGGATACCGTCTTTCTGGAATCGTCCGTAAACAATACGGCCCATTGATAGCGCAATCTCGGCTCTGCTCTTTCGTTCCGGGTTCGGTCCACTGTCGATGCTCCTGGGGTTCTTCATTCCATTTTAAAGAATCGGCCGATTTGGGGGCTCACTTTAAGATGATTCCTGCATCGTGCCGGCTGCGGTGACGTTCGGCCTTAGGGTGCCATCCTCGGCCGGTCTGTCGGGCCACTCATCGCCGGCTGCCGCTCCGGTACCGTTGTTCATGTCATCAAAAGCGTCGCCAAAATAAACATCATGGTCGACGGCACAAAAAGGGCGTTATACTGGCCGTTCGCAGTGGCACTTGGTTATAAGACTTGGTGGTCTGTCTTCCAGGGAGGGAGGTTACATAAAACAGGTCTGCCGGGTTCTGTAGCTGGGATTGGCAGAAAAAACATAAATTGGGCCTTTGTCCCCAATATGTAGTAGTTGCCGGAGACAAAGATATCTACATGTAGTGATTTGTGCAGATTAGAGGCAGTAAACGGCTCGGTCTGTTGGAATTGTCACTTGACAGATACGTGCGAATAGTGTATAATTTATAACTGGGTGGTTGGAGGTGTGCTGAAAACAGAAGGTTTTTCCCGAGTTTTCTCCCGCCAATAGAGACCGTCCTATGTCAGGGGCGCGACAGGGACGTCAAAATGAGTCGCGGCGCGCCGCGAATGAGGAAGGCACACGAATTCTTTTAGCGAGAATGTGATCATGAAAGGCAAGAATACGAGGGACGCCGTAAAGGCTTGTGTCGTGCTGTTTTTTGTGGCGGGCGTCATTTCAATGATGATAGCGCCGACCAGCGCGATGGGCAAATCGCTCTACGTCATTGCCGACATCCAGGCCAATAGCAAGGATAATACGCAGCCGGTCCAGGCCTACGATATTGGAGTCGATGGTACTTTGACTTTTCAGGCTCAGCATGACATCCCCTACCAGTCGCTTGGTGCGGTGGGTATGGCTATCGATTCGGACTCCGGCTATTTGTTTATCACATATGAGCGTTCGGGTGACATCCGGTTGGTCAATGCGGCAACGATGGCGGACGCGGGGACAACAACGGCCCCGGACGCCACGGATTTAGCCGGCATTGTTTACGACCACAAAAAGAAGCTCCTGTACACCATTGACCGGGGAGAGAGCGTGTTGTACGTGTATCACTGGGACTCGAAGACCGCTACGCTCACACACGTGGAGGGCTCGCCGTTTGAGCTGACGAGGGCTTCGGGCTACGGGATCGCCCTGGACGAAGTCAACGGTCTGCTCTATGTGGCGAACGCCAAGAACTTCGTCACCGTGTATAATACCTCCGACTGGAAACTGGTCAACGTCATAACGCTGAGCCGAATTGCCATCAGTATCGCCGTGGATGTCCAAAATGGTTTTGTCTATACCGGCGCGGGTTTCGCGGGGAACATGCACCTTACGCAATATCACTTGCCGACGGGTATCAAGCGGGAGGTTCAGGTGGAGCCTGACGCGGGCGTGATGGGCCTCGGCGTGGACCCGGACACAGGCCTTGTGTACATGAGCACAGGCAGCAACAACGCCCCCGGCGGGGACAACCTCCTGGTTTATGACACAGCGATGAAGCGAGTGGACCTTGTTCCACAGATCGGCAATCCCACCGGTCTGGCTATTCCGGGCAAGAACATCGGGTACAATCCGCTGAATCTCAAAAAGACGATTATCCGAGGCGCCAACGGCAGCACGAATGGAGTCCAACAGGTCGGTCCGGGCGACACGATTACATACGGGATTCACTTCAACAATGACAAGGATTTCACAGCGACCGAGGTGTCGATTCTCGACACACTGCCGGGCGAGGTGACTTTTGTCAGTGCCGATAACGCCGGAGCAACCGGGCTGTACAGCTCCAAGACGCATACGTATGAGTGGTCCTTTGCATCTGTGCCGCCGAAAACGGTGGTGGACCTCGAGTTGACGGCCCAGGTGCGCAGAGACGTGCGAATCGATACGATGATCACGAATTCGGTGACGCTCACCAGCAAGGAGACCCCGCGAACGACGGCGGGTGTCAGTGCCGTGGCGATGCACAACGCTCTGAACCTGACCAAGAGCATTTTCGGGGCTGAGGATGACCAGGTCGCAGGGGTCGATATCAATGATCCCGTTACGTACACCATTTGTTTCGATAATAATGACAACGATTTTCCTGTGACAGATGTGTCCATTGTGGACATTCTCCCGGACGAGGTCAGTTTTGTGGCGGCCGGCGAGGGCAAGGCGTATGGAGCGTATGACCCGAATACCCATACGTTTAAGTGGTCGTACCCCCTCCTGAAGCCCGGCGCCTCGGTTTGTCTGGGGTTGATGGTCCGTGTGAATCCGGATGTGATGCCGGGGACGACGATTACGAATTCCGCAATCATCGACAGCAACGAAACGCCGCCCGGCACGGCCAGCGTCGATGCCATTACGTATTTCAGTCCTCTGACCTTCAGCAAGAGCATTGTCGGGGCTGTTGAAGGTCTGCCGTACTGGGTCAGTCCGGGTGATAAAGTCACGTACACGCTTCGCCTCCAGAACAAGAATGACTCAGAGCTGAACCACGTGTCCATTGTAGATACCCTCCCGAAAGAAGTGACCTTTGTCAGAGCGAGGGCTGATGATCTCGGAGTCTTCGGACGATACGACGCCAAGGCCCACACGTACACGTGGACATATACCTCTCTGCCGCCGGGAAAAGCACCGACGTCGCTGGATCTGATTGTAGAAGTCAATAAAGGCCTCGCCCCGGGCACACTCATTACGAACTCTGCGAGCATCGACAGTGATGAAACACGCCCGATCACGGCAAGAGCCGAGGCCAGGACGTACTACAACGCCCTTAACCTGAGCAAGATTGTGGTCGGCAGTGTCATAGGGGAGACCGAGTTCGTTGACTCGAACGAGGCCGTTGTGTACGATATATCCTTCGATAACCGCAATGATTCGGCCCTCACCAACATCTCTATCGTGGATACACTTCCGAAGGACATGAGCTTTGTCTCGGCCGACGGCGACGGGGTGTCCGGAAAGTACGACTCTAAAGCCCATACGTACACGTGGTCGTTCCCATCCGTGGCCGCGGGAACCTCAAAGCATTTGGAGCTGGTCGCACGGGTCAAACCGGGCTTGTCTTCAGGCAAGACCATGACCAATTTCGCCACCATCGACAGCGACCAGACGCCGCCGGCCACCGCGAGCACTGACGTTATCATGGGCGAAGGTTCATTTGCGGTCCGGGAGTTGCGTATCGTGCCCGACGTCATCGGACGTGGGGGTAACACGTACGATGTACAGGCCATCGCCATACTGCCGCCCGGGATTGGAAAAGATGACATCAAGGATACGTTGCCCACACTTTATCCGGGCCGGGTCAGAGCGAAGCGTCAGATTGTGTACGGGACAGCCAGCACGGCAAAGGTTATTGCCGTATTCGATAAAGCCGAGTTAGTGAACGCCATCTCTGAGAATGGCCGCGTCAAGGTGAAAGTAGTCGGCAAGCTGAAAGCAGGCCGATCGTTTTACGGCGAGGCGACAATTAATATCACCGGGTCCGCGGGCAACTAATCAGGCGGCGGGTCCTGCGATTCAGCAAAGCACAAGACTGTGGCGCAACCACAGTTTTCAGGGTGCGCCCGGATTTCCCTTGGCGGCCTCCCTACAGACGGCATAGTTGATAGTTTCCGCCCGGATCTCGTTATTTTCCGGAAATGTTCTCCCGCAGCGCCCCTGCCGCTACCGAACCGCCCACCGTCACCGCTCGTATAATCTATTAGGGGTATCCTATTGACTCAAGTATCTCCAAGATGTAGTGTATTGGGTCATGGAAGATTACCCCAAAACGATTATGGAATTCGAGAGCAGATTCGCAACGGAGGATGCAT